>Ga0129333_10005212_pt1 | contig 12180 bp, 10 predicted proteins | sample CPB6_08_DNA_FD_94474 | JGI IMG/M metagenome (GOLD analysis project Ga0129333, IMG submission 94474) | Freshwater to marine salinity gradient microbial communities from Chesapeake Bay, USA - CPBay_Sum_0.6_0.8_DNA | ecosystem: Environmental > Aquatic > Marine > Coastal | place: USA: Chesapeake... | reverse complement strand
GCCGCTTTCCAAGCCGGGTCCCGACGAATTGGTCTTAAAGCCGATTATGGGTTCAGACAGGTTCGCATCTGAAAATATCACGCTTCATCGTGATCTGCGTGCGGTTCAAATTGATCGACATGCGAAGACGGTAGCGCTCTCAAATGGCGATAGTCTTTCTTATGATTGCCTCGTGCTCGCAACGGGCGCGCGTCCGCGCAAACTCACGCTTGATGGGCTTGAGCGTGAAGATGTTCAGGTCTTAAGAACCTTTAATGATGCGAGGGCTCTTTATAACGAACTCAAGCCAGGGTGTCGCTTAACAATTATCGGGGGCGGCTTTATCGGTTTGGAATTGGCTGCGGCCGCCCGCCAAAGAGAAGTAGAAACGACAGTCATTGAAGTGGCACCACGCTTGCTGGGTCGTGCCGTTCCCGCAGGGATCGCTGCGCGGGTAGAAGCGCGCCATCGCGCAGCCGGCGTCATTTTTCATATTGGGAAATCGATATCATCGATCAAGTCTTCCCATGTTATCACTCTGTCCGATGGCGTTGAAATATCGAGCGATGTGATTGTCGCGGGTATCGGTTCAGTACCGAACGTCGAATTGGCCGAAGCCGCGGGGCTGTTGATCGATAATGGCATTGCGGTTGATGAGCATCTCCGCACATCCGATCCCGATATTTTTGCCGCCGGTGATTGCTGTTCCTTTCCTCATCTGCTTTATGGCCAAAAGCGCATGCGGCTTGAAAGTTGGCGTGCGGCGCAAGAGCAGGGCGCATATGTCGCACCCGCCGTATTGGGCACGACAGAACCTTATAGCGCGGTGCCTTGGTTCTGGTCTGATCACTATGATCTTTCCCTGCAAATTGCAGGCATGCCTTCTGAGGGGACAAAGACCGTCACGCGCTCTCTTGATGAAGAGAGTGTTCTTCTTTTTCATCTTGATGAGGCTGGGAGACTTGTTGCAGCAAGCGGTATCGGTCCTGGTAATCGTATCGCGCGCGATATTCGTCTTTCAGAAATGCTGATCGAGAAGCAGGTTCACCCCAGTGAAACCGCTTTGGCTGATCCGTCAGTCACGCTGAAATCAATTCTATCGTCCGCATCAAGCTAAGCACGTACTCACCTTAAAGAGGGTGGACGCGCATCGGTCCATTGACCACCATTTTTGTGGGAGTCGACTGCCGCTTTGATGGCCGCAATCGAACGGAGCCCATCAACAGCCGTTGGAAATGACATCGCATTATCATCAGGGGCGCGGCCTTCCTTTTTCGCGGTAATGGCTTCAGCAAGGTCGAGATAGATATTGGAGATGGCGGTCGTGAAGCCTTCGGGGTGACCGATCGTGACGCGCGTTGCTCGTGCGGCTTCCGGCGATTGTCCCGCGTTGCCGCGCTCTATGATCTGCGTGCGGCCATTCAAGGGTGTGTAGAAGAGTTGGTTCGGCCATTCTTGTGCCCAGCGTAAGCCGCCGGCTTCGCCATAGACTTCGATGTTGAACCCATGCATGCGACCAACCGCAACTGAACTCGTCCAGAGTCGCACGAGCGCGCCGCCATCCATGCGGATCGATACCCATGCATCATCTTCAAGCGTGCGGCTTGAAAGGACTGACGCGAAGCTCGCCGATAATTCTTTTGCATCTTGCCCGGCAACGAAGCTTGCCAAATGAAGCGCATGAATGCCGCAATCAGCAAATTGCGCCGAGATACCCGCTTGCGCCGGATCATAACGCCATCTCACACGCGGGTTATCGGCATCAGCCGCATCAGCGTGAAAGCCATGGGCGAATTCTGTGCGGATCAATCGAATTTTGCCGAGGTCACCGCGTTTGATCATCGCGCGCATTTCGCGCACCAGCGGGTAACCGCTATAGCCGTAGTTCACAGCGCAGAGCGTGCCCGTCCGCTTGGCAGTCGCAGCAATTTCTTCGGCTTCCTCAACTGTCACGGTCATCGGCTTTTCGCAGAGCACGGCGATGCCCGCTTCTAAAAATGCTTTTGTGATTTCAAAATGCGTTGAATTAGGTGTCGCAATGGTGACGAGATCAATGCGATCTGCGCGTCCCTTTTCGCCTTGCAGCATCTCCTTCCAATCGCCATAGGCGCGGTCGGGTGCAATCCCTAGACGTTGTGCATAGTCGCGCCCCCGCGCGGGATCGGCATCAAGCGCGCCGGCTTTGAAGACAAAGAGCCCATCCATAGAAGTTGCAATGCGATGGGCCGGTCCGATTTGACTCCCTTCACCCCCACCAATCATGCCCCAGTTCAACGCTTTCATGATCACTCCACCCCTGATCGAAGTATATTTGAAAATCTCCGCTGAAGATGCCGATATGCGCATCAATGTCAAATTGCGGGGCCAAAAAACCTACTGAATGGGCTGACCAGTCTCATCTTTGGGGTCGATGCAATTAATGCCGGCAATGGGTCTTTGTTCATAGGGATTATGGGCATGCAGCGCCGCGCGCTCAGTGCATAGAGGAAAGGCCTTCGCTATGGGCGTTGCTTTTGGCAGCGTAGAGCGGAGCGCTTGTGCATGTTCCTGTTCTGTAAGCCAATCGTCGTGGCCTTCCCAATTCATCGCCAGGGCGGAATGTGAAAAGTAGATACAAATCAGGGCGGCCAACACGAGTCGGCATGTCTTTTGGAGCCGTAATCTCAAATCTTGCGTGAGAGACTGAGATTGCCCAAGCCACATATCAATGTCTCTCCGACGAGCCATGATCATTGAGCAGCGCTTTTCGTAGGCGCCGTAAAATCACATTTTTTGCTTTCTCGTCGCCCGCTTGTTCGAGGCGCTCCCTAATATCGAGAATAAGGTCCGCAAGATCATTATGGCTATCAAGCCGGGCCATCATCAACGGGTCAATACGCGGGTGAGTTTCCTCGTGAAGAAGTGCGCAGGCTGCTCCGGAAATATCATAAACGGAATCAAGACTCGGAATGATAATGCAGTCATGAGCAATCCCAAGCCCGCGCGCTTGCTCTGCTAAGGCTTGCTGCGCCTCTGATTCACCATGCGTGATAAAGAGTGTTTGCGTGATCGGAAGACGCTCTTTGATCCAGCGGAGCAATTCCGCACCATCAGCATGGCCTGAATAATCTTCCATTTGCCGTATAGATGCCTTCACCGTAATTTGCTCACCCATGATCGTGACTTGCCGTGCGCCTTCCTGAAGAATGCGTCCAAGAGATCCTTCGGCCTGAAAACCAGAGAGAAGCACAGTTGTCGAAGCTTGCCATAGATGATTTTTCAAATGATGGCGAATGCGTCCAGCATCACACATGCCTGAAGCTGCGACGATAATTCGAAAGCCTGAAAAGCGGGCGAGGGCTTTCGACTCTTCAACTGATTCCGTCATTTGAACATTCGGTGATGTGAACGCATGAACGAGATCGGCCCCTTGTTGGAGTTCGCCAGCATGGCGTGAAAAGATATCTGTTGCCTTAGAGGCTAAGGGAGAGTCGATGAAAATCGTTGCAGATGGCACTTTGCCGTTGTCCATTAATTTAACGAGATCGGTGACAAGTTCCTGAGTGCGCTCGACGGCAAAAGAAGGGATAAGGAGAGCGCCTTTTCGACGTGCAGCCTCATTAACTTCACGAGCTAAAATCTCGCGGCGGGCTTCTTCGCTTCGTTCAAAGCGATTTCGTCCTCCATAGGTCGATTCACAAATGAGAATATCGAATTGTTTTGGTGCCTCTGGATCAGGTTGAAGCATTTTGTTGTCAGGACCAATATCGCCGGAGAATAAAAGCCTAAGGGGTCTCTGTCCCTTACGATCGATTTCAATTTCTATCGAGGCGCTTCCCAAAAGATGGCCCGCATTCCAAAAGCGGGCTTTTATGCGGTCCGATACATTGATCCAGACTTCATAGGGATGGCCAACAAAATTATCGAGAGAGGTGAGGGCATCTTGAAGTGTGTAGATTGGCTCAACTTCTTTGTCGCCCCGCTTTAACCGTCGTGGATTAAGTTGCCGCACTTCCATTTCCTGAATGAAGCCAGAATCCGGTAGCATGATGCCGCAGAGATCGCGTGTGGCTTGCGTGCAGTGAATACTCTTTGTGAAGCCGTGTTTGACCAGCTTTGGTAGAAGGCCTGAGTGATCGATATGAGCGTGCGTCAGTAATACAGCATCTAGATGGTTAGGTTCAAAGGGAAGGGCGCGATAGTTTAACTCACGCTCTGTCTTTGATCCTTGAAACATCCCGCAATCAATGAGGATTTTTGCTGTATCAGTTTCGAGGAGATAACAGGAGCCTGTTACACTCCGCGCGGCGCCGTGAAATGTGAGGCGAATGGTCATCAAACCTCCTTGGGAATTTCAAGCCCGTTTTTGATCAGCTTTTCCCATGCCTCGCGTGGCGTGTCGGCGTAATCAAATAATGATAAGTCTGACGCCGTAACCATGTTATGTTCAACCATTGTGTTGAAATTGATGAGCTTATTCCAATAACTTCCGTCATAGAGAATAACCGGCAGGTGACCATTCATTTTACCGGTTTGGCGCAAGGTCAAAATTTCAAACAACTCATCAAGCGTCCCGAATCCGCCCGGAAAGACAATTAATGCGGCTGCACGTATCGCAAAATGCATTTTGCGCATGGCAAAATAGTGAAACCGGAAGGTGAGATCCGGTGTTGAATAAGCATTCGGCTCTTGCTCATGGGGCAATGTGATGTTTAGTCCGATCGAGGGCGCGCCGGCATCATGTGCGCCCCGATTGGCTGCTTCCATGATCCCTGGTCCTCCGCCTGTGGCTATGACGTTATGTCGGGGGCCATGATTAATCAGCTTCGCACCCCCTTCTTCGGAACATATACGTCCAAACTCGCGTGCGTCACGGTACCACCCCTTTTGATCATCTTCTCTCACACGGGCGGAGCCGAAGACGATAACCGTTGAAGCCACACCCCATTGTCTAAGGTGCTCTTCGGCTTTTTGATATTCGAGCTGAAAGCGTAATCCTCGCGTGGTATCGCCCAAAAGAAACTCGGCATCGAGCGCGGGTAACCTGAACGCTGAGGCATTGAGTTGGGCACGATTTGAAGGCTTATTCATTGTCACCGGAGACGAGTTTCAATTTCGTATAGTGCTTTACGCCTGGACCCTGAACGGTCATGGCCATCACAAGAGTATCGGCGTCATTTGAGCATTAGCTTTGGCCCAATTCGGATTTTTGGCAAGTAAAAGATAAAGGCCGCCCCCTCTAGAAAAAGGGGACGGCCGCAGTGCGAGACCGGAGCTTTTCGCCTTTGTACACGCGACGATTAAGATCGCGCTGGTGTCTTTCTGAATTGAAAGGCAGCAAAACCTGCAGCGGCTGCAGCAAGCAAAACAAGCTGCGGGAGAAGGGCTTCGAGGGTCTTCTGGAAGCCAATCGAATAGAGAAGCGAAGGAATGTTGATCGGGCTTTCCGGCAAGAGATGCGCTTCTTGCAGTTCATGCAAGCCGTCGCCGAGGAAGCGGAATGCCATCACAAAGAGGAATGCCGATGTCACCACGAAAAGCGGGCGGAGCGGCAATCTTACAGTTAACAAGCGCATGGCGACAAAGATGAAGGCGAGGCCAATTGCAGCCACCACGAAGCCCGTCACGATAGCTGACGTCCATCCGCCCTCGGCCTTTGTAAGCGCGTGATAGAAGACAACCGTTTCTGCTCCTTCGCGGATAACCGAGAAGAAGGAGAGGACGCCAATGGCGAAGCCGGATTGCTTCGACTGTAAAGCCTGATCAGCATGGGTATGGATATAAGACTGCCACGCGCGTGGATCTTGTTTCACGAAGAGCCAGCCAGAAACGTAAATCATCAAGCCCGCTGCTAACAACAACATCACGCTTTCAAGAAGCGCGCTCTGCTCTTCGCCCAAAAAGGTCTCGATGATCATCGCGAGGCCGAAGCTTGCCGCTACGCCGATCGCGGCGCCGACATAAAGAGATGAGAGATGTTGGCGCGCGCCCGATTTCAAGAGATAGGCGATTAATGCGCTCAATATCAAAATAACTTCCAACCCTTCACGCAAAAGAATGGAAGCGGATTGGACAAACATTGTCCATGTCTCGGTATCATACATTGCAAATATCCTCTGCATCACGACGGTCAAGGCGTCGCTGCCGTTGTCGGGCCTAACACTGCAATTTTAGGGATTCAAACAAATTTAGGTCGTCAACGACCTAGTTTGAAAATTTTGTAAAGTAAAAATACAAAATAATTACGTGATTTGTGATATGGGCCGATGGTGCCATCCCGAGTTAGAAAGTGCATTTGAGTCGAAGCCTCAATATTTTACCATTTGAGGCAGGCTGTCTCGGTTGTGATGCCAGAGGCCTTCTCCGCCACGCGCGTGGCCGTTCCGCTCGAGCGGGCGGGATTACGGCGGATCGGATTAGGCAGACTTGCTGTCAGCCGCGCGGCTTCTTCGGCAGTCAAATCGGCAGCGGATTTTTTGAAATAGAATTGCGCGGCGGCTTCGGCGCCAAAAATCCCGCGTCCCCATTCAGCGATATTGAGATAGATCTCCATGACCCGCTTCTTACCCCAGAGCAGATCGATCAAGAGTGCAAGCGGCAGCTCGAGTGCTTTGCGGATATAAGAGCGGCCGGGCCAAAGATAGAGATTTTTGGCAACCTGCATCGAGAGGGTAGAAGCGCCGCGTGAAGGGCCGCCGCGATCAGACAAGACCGATTGTAGCTCTACAAAGTCGACGCCCCAATGCGAACAGAAACGCTGGTCCTCGGCGGCGATGACCGCTTTCGTTAAGGCGGGCGAGATGGCCTCGATAGACACCCACCGCCACGACGGAATGGTTCCCGTCGCGAATTGACCGATGATCAGTGTGGAGGGGAGAGGAAAGATCCGTCCCCAAATGAGGCTAATGATGAAAAGCGCAACGAGCGCCTGAAGAGCGATTTTGACGAGTCGTAAAAGGCGTCGAATGAACGTCATGGACACTGGGAATCGAAAGCGCGGGGCCTTCTTCCATAGAGTGGATGGACAAGAACCGCAATTTTGCTGTTGAGGGAGGCTTAGGTGGAGCCTCTGAATATTGCTGATACCCCACCTCCCCTTATGCATATTTTTAATCTTTTGCCTTACCGACGGCGTTAATTAAGTTTTGTGTGCTGGTGCGTGATGGTTTTCGGCGTTTCGACATCTATCCTTGCTCTATATCTTGCGCTTCTGGTGCTCGCGCTGACCGGACGAGGGCAAAATCTGACAAGTCGCTGGCTCTTCCTTTTGCGTGGGTTTTTCCCAAGCTGGCGCTTTTTTGATGCTCCCGGATATCAACCGCGTCTTTTTGTTCGAGCTCTACTGAAGAATGAGCAGTGGACCGATTGGATTCAGTTTTCACCTCGCGCATCATTCAAATTATCAGATCTCTTTTTTAATCCCGAAAATAATCTGCAAATGACGGAACAGACATTAATCGATCATTTGTGTCTAGATATTCAATCGCTTCCAGAGTCTCGAAGTGCCGGGAGTCTTGTCCCCTATATGCTGACGGAAAAAATTGCGGGCGATTTCATTCTCCGTCATGTTAATGAAGCTAATATCAAAGCCTATCAATTTGAAATTCGCATGTTGCCTGGACTAAACTTAGATGAGTCCGAGTCAGTGATATTGGTCTCACCGATCATCAAAGAGATACGTCATGTCTCTTGAAATCGCTCATCGCTTGTTTTCCGCGCTTCTAGCAATGAGCCTTATTATTCAAACTATAGAATTTTTATCACTTTCAAATTCGTCTGATGTCAGGACCAAATGGGCCTGGTCGATACAGCGAGGAGATCTTTCTCATACGAATAAGCTCCTACGCGGATTTTTCGATTTTATTTTTAGTGACTCCGTTCACTTAATCCATCTCGTGCTTCGGCTTATATTTGTCCTAAGCCTTTTCTGGGGTGTAACTATATTCTCTGGCATTTTTCTTTTTCTGAGTACGATCATTCTTCTTATTCGGTGGCGCGGCGCCTTTAACGGCGGTAGCGATTTCATGACAGTTGTTACCGTAACGGGCCAGCTCATTGTGGTAACAGCCTCTTATTTTGTCGATGAAGCGCAGGCTTGGACTGCAGCGCTTTGGTATGTAACGATTCACTCCGTTACTTCCTATTTCATGTCGGGAGTCGTGAAGTTATTAAATAGCCAATGGCGAAAGGGAACAGCTCTTACTTATTTTCTTGATGGCGGACTTTATGGACCGCTCTCTGATCACTCACTCTTTCGAAAGTCCGTGATTGCAATTCTGGCGTCTTGGTCATTTATACTCTGGGAAATTTCCTTTCCCCTCGTCCTCATCGATCAGCAATTGGCAGTGTATTTCTGCATGATCGCGTTCGGGTTCCATATTTTGGTTTTTCGCTTTTTTGGTCTCAATCGCTTTGTTTGGGCTTGGACGGCGACTTTTCCTGCGATTATTTATTGTTCCGGGCAATTTTGATCTAGAATTATGTTATTGAGCCTGTAGATTGAGCCATATGGCTGAAGCACTATCACAAAATCTTCTTTATGAACTTGTTACTGATTTTGGTGAAGTAGTCGGTATTGGGTTACGACGTGATAGTCATTTACTCCGCGGAATCGATGATCCAGTAAATTGGTTAGAACTCGCCGATCAAATTGGAAGCGATCGTGCTGTTGAATTGAAAAAAAATTTGGTTGAACCAAGTTTTACTGAAGTGCAACAATTGATCTGCTGGCAGGTTAAGAATGCTCTTGACCACCTACACGCAGACATAACACCGACGATTTGGATCTGCCAAGCGGATGGCGGTCAGGTTCTGCTGATTGAAGGCTGGGGTGATGCCATAGAGGTCGAACTGATGTTTCGCGTGATTGGAAAATACCCGTCCAGAACTCCCGCGTTGGATGAATTAAATCGCCTTTATATCTTTCACGTCGATGATTTGCAGAGCTGACTATCGCTCTTTTATGGCCTGCGATGAGACCTCTCTCAAAGGCGACAGGAAATAATCAAGCAAGCGACGTTCTCCGGTTTTGATTTCGGCGGTTACGGCCATACCGGGCGATAGCGCGATCTCTTTGTCGCCACTTGTCATTGATGAACGCTCGAGTTTTAACACGACCGGATAATATAGATTCTGCACACGTTGTGCGGTGACAGGTCCTTTGGGATCTGCTGATTGGCCGGGACTACTCTCCGATGCAATCGCTTCTGGCAATGGAATGGCATCTTGCCCCACCCGCAGGACCGTCGCTTCTATTGTTCCATAGCGCGTGAAAGGGAATGCCTCGATTTTAAGGGAGGCATGCTGTCCTTCATGTACGAAGCCAATATCCTTATTGGGTAGATAGGCTTCCGCTTCCAAATTTATTCCATCGGGAACGATACGCATGACTTCTTGTCCTGCGATCAGCACTTGCCCCGGATTTACTGCAGAGGACGCCTGGACGACACCCGATACAGGCGCGCGCAAAGTAAGATTATCAATTCTCACTTCAACTTTTTCCCGTTTTGGACGGGTTTCATCCGCCACTCTTTTTGCCTCAGAGGCTTTTGAAATATTCTCCGCGATAAAATTTTGAATCGTCCGATTGATCTCTGCGGTTAATGAATCAATGCCCCGCTCGGTTTCGATCAATTGCCCACGTTCCGTCGCGAGAAAGGTTTTCTGATAGGCAAGCGTTTCCTGCGCATCTATTAAACTCGCCTTTGTGCCCGATGCTGTATTTTGCAAAGCTTGGCGCATGTCAACGCGTTCGCTCAAAATGGCAATCAATGCCTCTTGCGCGCTAATCGTGTTGGTTAAGCGGTCTCGCTCGGCCTTCTTCTGATCGCGCTGTGCGTCTAACAACGATATCTGCGCGCGTAACTGTGCAAGATCAGCTGTGGCAACTTGTTCCTCGAGGGTTTGAACCTCGGGGGGAATGGAAGCGGGCCATATCAGCTTAGCCTGATCAGCGTTAGTATTCGCCGCTTCGACCACAGCAAAGCACCTTACATTCTCAGCGATGGCGGCCCAATAGGCGGCGTCAATCGCGCGCCCCTCTGCGCGCGCGTCATCTCGTTGAAGTTCAATCAGTATATCGCCCTCGGCAACCTTTTGGCCATTAACGGCACGAATTTTTTCGATCTTGCCACTTTCGATGGGCTGTACTGTTTTTACGCGGCCAGAGGGCTGAATTTTTCCCTGTGCGATGGCCACAATATCGGTGTAGCCGAACCAACTCCATGTCAGCGTGACGACAACCAAAGTGCAAATGGAAATCAAAAGAGCCAGCGCAATGGGGGAGGGCGGGCGTTCGAGAATTTCAAGTGCCGATGGTAAAAATTCCTGATCACTTCGTGACATGAAGTTTAAGGCCGATGGCTTTTTGGCAGCCTTCCGAAGCGCACCATTGGGCGTTGGAGCGACCGCTTTACTCATGCGGCAACTCCGGAACTTTGGATCGACCAGAGCCGCTTATAAAGGCCTTTATCGCGGATGATTAATTCATCATGCGTACCGCTTTCGACAATGCGACCGTCAATCATTCCTACAATGCGGTTGGCGTTGCGAACCGTTGAAAGGCGATGCGCAATGATGATGACGGTGCGACCTCGTACAATCTTCGCCATATTCTGCTGGATGATGACTTCGCTCTCATAATCAAGCGCGCTGGTTGCTTCGTCGAGGATCAGGATTCGAGGGTTCGTAGAGAGCGCTCGGGCGATCGCTAATCTTTGACGCTGACCACCGGAGAGATTGGCGCCCCGTTCTTCGATTGGCGTGTCATAGCCCATGGGCAATTTGGCGATAAATTCATGCGCGCCCGCAAGTTCGGCAACAGCAATCACTTTGGCGCGCGGCATAGCGGGGTTTGCAAGCGCGATATTTTCATGAATGGTTTTTGCAAAGAGCAGATTTTCTTGCAGCACAACACCGATGTGCCGCCTTAGCCATGCGGGATCGACTTGCGTTAGATCCAAGCCGTCAATTCTTATCTGCCCTTCTTGTGGCGAGTAAAAACGTTGCACGAGTTTTGTCAGCGTTGATTTGCCGGATCCTGAGGGACCAACAATGCCAATTGTTTCACCCGGTTCAATCGACAAGTTTATATTTTTTAAAATATCTTGCCCACCTTGTGTATAGCGAAAGCTGACATTTTTAAACTCAATCGCGCCTTTGGGTGGGGGCAGGGCTGCCATCGCCGCATTTCCGGGCTCCGGGGCCGCGTTTAAAATATCACCCAGTCGATCTACCGAGATCGCGACTTGTTGAAAATCCTGCCAGATTTGTGAGAGGCGCAAAATCGGTTGAGACACTTGGCCAGCGATCATGTTGAAGGCGACGAGTGAGCCGACTGTCATCTCGCCATCCATCACAGCGACAGCCCCAAAAAATAACAAGAGCGCGGTCGATAATTTGCTTACCAATTGAATGGTATCTTGCCCGCCAAAGGCCATCAACGCTGCTTCAAAGCCGGTGCGGATATAAGCAGCCAGCCGCTCTTCCCATTCGGCGCGCATCACGGGTTCGACAGCGCTGGCTTTAATCGTTTGAGCACCAATGATTGTTTCAACAAGAAATTGCTGGCTATAGGCGCCCCGATTAAACTTCTCTTTCACGCGTTCGCGCAGAGCGGGGGCAATGACCGCCGCGATAAGAATGTAAAGCGGCACGGTGGCCATAACGATCAGCGCCAGTTTAACCGAATAGACAAACAATACCGCCACCATCACGACGGTAAATACAAGATCAAGCGCGGCAAAGAGTCCTTGCCCAGTAATAAAGTTACGGATTGTCTCAAGCTCGCGCACGCGTGCCACCGTTTGTCCGGCGGGTCGTGTCTCGAAATATGAAACAGGCAAACATAACAAATGCGCAAAAAGCCGCTGCCCTAATTCAACATCAATCCGGTTTGTCGTGTGTGACAGCGCATAGGTTCGCAAAAATTGGAGAAGCACATCGAAACAGGAAATGCCGATGAGGCCGATCACAATAACATCGAGGGTTGAGGCGCTGCGATGCACCAGAACTTTGTCGATCACGACCTGAAAGAAGAGCGGCGTGACGAGGGCAAAAATCTGCAAGGCGAGAGAAGCCACGAGCACATGCGCCAACGCACGGCGATAACGCCAAATTGAGGGGAGGAACCAGGCAAAGCTAAAATGGGCGGGATGGATGCCAGGGCCACCAATGCGCCGTTGCACGAGGATGATGACGGGTGCTAAAGCCGCAACAACCTCT
>Ga0129333_10005211_pt1 | contig 12181 bp, 10 predicted proteins | sample CPB6_08_DNA_FD_94474 | JGI IMG/M metagenome (GOLD analysis project Ga0129333, IMG submission 94474) | Freshwater to marine salinity gradient microbial communities from Chesapeake Bay, USA - CPBay_Sum_0.6_0.8_DNA | ecosystem: Environmental > Aquatic > Marine > Coastal | place: USA: Chesapeake... | reverse complement strand
ATCCCGAAACGGCATATGCTGCCTGAACATTGCATCGCCCCAGCTCCACGGCGGCAACTTTCGCAGCTCTCCGGAAAAAGGATTTCTCGGATGTGCTGCCCAGTCGTTGAGCGCAATACGCTCATTGCCGATGAATAACTCCTGACCTGCACGATTGGCAAAGAGCCGAGGTGCGAGATTGACGACCTCGATCTTGTGGCGTGCGGCCGCCGCGATGCAGCGACCGTAGGCGTTGGCGATGGTATTGCCGCCAACTTCGGGATACCCGGGGAGATCGAACAGCGTATAGACCCGGCCGCCAACGCGATTACGACCTTCGATAACAAGGACGGAGAGGCCGTTCTCCTCAAGAGTCAATGCAGCCTCGAGACCGGAGAGGCCGGCACCGATGACGATTACATCGGGCTCTTTGGAGGCTGATGCGTACGCGCGAGTGGCGACCCCTGCGATCGCGGCCGAGACTGCGGTTGATACGACGAATTCACGACGGTTCATACTCATAATCTGATCTCCCGTCCGACTCAGCGCAATCTACAAATCAGCACTTGGGGTTCTGTGATTGAGCCGATGTACAACCGACCTCCGAAGGCTGCACCGACGCTACCTGCCGAAATTTCCGATCCGTCGTTGACGTAGATCGCAGTCGTGGTGCCAGCCGCATTACGAAGAATAGTTGTTGGGGCATGATGCGTAGCATCACCGAAATGTCGGATCAAATCGACGAGCTTCGCGTGTATAGCGATCCACAGCGCTCCATCGGCATCAACATTAATGTTATCTGGCGAGCCGTCGAGCTCAATGTGCTGCTTGAAGGTCAGCTCTCCCGTCAGCGGGTTTCGGGTGTAGACCGAAACTCTTTTGCCGAGTGTTTCGGCGACGTAGGCCGTGAGGCCATCGGGAGACAGCCCCATTCCGACCGCGCTTTTGAGCCCTTCGGCTTCGACTCGCATCGACTCGCCATCAAAATAAACAACCTTAGAAAAGCCTGATCGGAACAAAGATTCAGCGATTCGACCGAGGAAGCCGGTATCGCCTTTATCGTTGGCGACATAAAACTGCTGAGGACCCACTGCAACGATGGCGTTTGGAGATACGAGCAACGGATCGCGTATCGAGCCTACGTGGGCATATCGGTTATCCGCATTCTGCTCGAAAACTTCGATGACGTGCTCTTCACCTTCCGGATGACTGATCACGAACAAACGCTGTTTGCCATCGCCCATGCGGTAGAGCGACATACCGTGAGGCCTGAAACCGACGGGTGCCGAAGAGAGAGCGGGTTCGGCTCTAAGTGGGTCAGCGACGAGATCGACCTGCAGCACGGTCCCCTCGACCATTTTTCCCTCGACGAGTCCGCGACGGTCGAGAGAGGACAGGTACGCGATACTGCGATTTCGATCGATCTGAATATCTTCCGCACTGGCGTCGAGGGGGAGCGTGGAGCAAGCGCCGGGCGACTGGACGCGGAGATCGCGGAACTGTCCGCCGAAGGACATGAACTCCAAGGTGAACAGACCTACGATCACCACGAATGCGGCTACGACGATCAGCGTCCTTTTTTTCCAAGTTGTCACTTAGCCAAGACCCCCGAAGCGCCGTGATACTCCAACAGGAACGATTGTAGCGCCTTTGTCAGTCGATCGATGCCGCTGCTCTCAGCCCTTCGATCATGGCGGTCCGGAGAAGATACTCCCGTGCTTGATCGGGATCTGCAGCGATCGTCCGCATCTCCATCTGGCGAGCGGTACGACGAGCGACATTGGTTTCCTCGAGCAACTGCTTGTTTGCGATGGTTTGCGATTGAAGATAACGCTCGGCAACGGTACGCCTTTGTCGATCATATCGATCGAGCAGAGTGTCACGACCACTCTCGAAGGCCTCGGCGAGATATCCGGCGAGCGAGTGCGCATCGTGGATACCGAAATTGAGCCCCATCCCCCCGAGTGGGTTATTGATGTGTGCGGCATCTCCTGCGAGGAGAACGCGGCCCTTTCGATACGTGGAAGCCACGCGTTGGTGCACCGCGTATAGATTCACGTGTAGGACGCGTCCCGTCACGCTCTCGGGAACAAAGTCCGCGAGGCGCGCTGCTGCTCGCGCAGTATCCAATAAATCCTGCTCGTTCTCGTCGGGCCGAGTCGGAAATACGCAGCGCCAGATGCCGTTTCCATCGTCACCGGGTACCTTGAATGTCGCGGCCCATTCCACAGGATCCATGGTGTACGAACTGTAGGTATACCCCAGCGATTCGAAGTCGAAAGTCGTCGTAATGACAAGAAAACGCTCAGGCCAAGTGAACCCGTTGAATTCGATGTTCTGGCTTTTCCGAACGATGCTTCGTCCGCCATCGGCTCCTACGAGATACGAGCCTGAAAGATATTCGCGCTGCCCGCTCGTATGAACTAGTCCGACGCTCACCTGGGACATGCTCTGAGTGACTTCATCCACCGTCGCGCCGTGAATAATCGTTGCGAGCGGCGAACTCGCCACGCGTCGCCCCATCATGCCGACGAGCTTGTGCTGCTCGCACTGGAGTCGGTAAGGGTACGGAGTGTCGTTTGCGAGCAGTCCGAGATCGAACTCTGCGACGAGTCCGTCACGTCGATCACGGAACTGCCATCGCTGCGCGACGATACCCTGCGAATGCAGATCGTCCGTGACTCCGCTCGGTGCGAGCATCTCTAGTGTCGGAGGATGATAGGTCGCGGCGCGAGGATCGGCATGCGGCTCGACGCTACGTTCGATCACCGTGACGGGGACGCCGCGCTCGGTCAAAAACAGCGCGGTCGCCATGCCGCTCGGCCCGCCGCCGGCGATCAGTACGCGATCGTTCATGAGGTCACACCATCAGAATTCTTCGAGAGTTCGCCCATACCCTTGAATCCGATCTTCGATGCCGCACCGTCGCAGGGCATCCCAATAAGTGATCGCATTAATCGCCAGTACGGGCTTTCCGAAAGATCGTTCGGCCTCAGCGCATACGCCGATAGCGGCAAGGTTAGTGCCCACCTGAACGAGGGCATCGACGTCATCGCCATTCAGAGTATGTAAAGAATCGACGACTTGTTGTCGTGTAGTGTGCGCGATTTGTACGGGTGAGGGGCATTTGAGTCCGATGAGTCGCTTGATCGAAAAACCCGCCTCTTCAAAGTATCGCCGAACTTGTTCGTCGCCCCGCGGCTGGTGGGGCGTCAGTACGGCGATCGATTTGGCGCCGAATCGTTGCAAGGCGGCGACGGTAGCAGTGGATCCCATCGATACGCCGACACCCGCTCGCTCGGCGAGTTCGCGTTGGAGCTCGTCGGCAGCGGCAACGCCACCCCAAAAGGCCTCGAGCGCGACCCCCATGATCACGTGTGTCGGCTGGCAGGTTATTACCTGATCGACGGCCGTGCGCATGCCATCACGCATGGCTTGTACGTGTTCTAAGAACGCCTGATCACTCGTGAGCGGTCTTTCTTTGATGCTGATACGTCCGGTCTGATTGGTGACCCCTGGGGGTCGCAACATTTCCGATTCCGGCTGACAACTCGTGTTAGTCGAGGGAACCACAATGGCAATGCGCGCTCGATGGCCAAGTTGATCCGTCATAGGGTGATCGAAGTTCCGGTGAGATGGCTGGACAATGATGATGCGAAGAACGCCACATAAGTTGCGACGTCCTCCGGTGTAACCAGTTCGCGAACTCCCATACGCTCAAGGAATGCGGTGGTCGCTTGCTCGGGGGTTACGCCGCTGCGTTTCGCCTCGGCCTTCATCAAGGCCTCGAGACGCGGCGAGTGAACGGGACCCGGATTCACGGCATTGATGGCGACACCTAGCGGTTCGAGTTCCTTTGCAAGACCGCGGACGACGGCGAGCAGAGCGGCATTGGCGGCAGCACCAGGCAGCATGCGTGGGTCGGGTTTTTCAGCAGAGTTTCCTGCAACGATGACGATACGCCCACGTTTTGACTGCGTCATGCGTGCCGAGACAGTGCGTAGGATCCGCAGTGTGCCAAACAGTTTGACTTCGAGATTGCGCTGCCACGCCGCATCATCGAGTTCCCAAAAAATTCCACCTTGTGAGGCGCCTGCAGCCGAAATGAATGCTTCGATACCACCGAGAGCTTTGTCGGCCGTCTCGATGGCTACATCGATCGATTCCTGTTGTTCGAGATCGCACTGGACGACGAGATGACGGCGGCCACTCGCTGCGGCGGGTAAGCTCTCGACTACAGCACTCAGCTGATCGATGTTTCGACCGAGTAGCGCGAGATGCGAGCCCTCATCAGCGAGTTTTCTTGCGATGGCACGCCCCAGGGTTCCATTCGCCCCGCAAAGGACGATACGGTGATCCGAGAGTTGAAGATCCTCGGACACGAGTCGATCAGAGGCGGTTACGCGCGATTGCTGCACCGGCACCCAGAGCGCGTAACTTACCGCGGGCGAGCTCAGCCGAGAGCGGCGCCATACCGCAATTGGTGCAAGGCAAAAGACGCGACTTCTCGACATGCTGTGTGGCCTCGAGAATGTTATGAGCCACTTCTTCAGGAGTTTCGAGTTTGCCTGGCAGCACTTCGATGGCGCCGACTAATAATTCTTTGTCGGGCAACAGACGCAGCACCTCGTGAGGGACGCGCGACCCAGCGAACTCGAGCGAGACCTGCTTCACGCTGCTCTGGTTGATCCACGGGAAAATCTGTTCGTACTGTCGCCACTGATTACCGAGAGATTCCTTCCATCGGATATTCGCTTCGATTCCATAGCCGTAGCAGATATGTACGACCGTGGTCGCTTTGAGACCCTGCATGGCGCGTTCGAGGGCGGGTAGTCCCCAGTCACGGACTTCTTCTAAGAAAACATTGAACGCGGGTTCGTCGAACTGGATCACGTCGGCGCCGGCCGCTTCGATTTCTCGAGCTTCTGCGTTGAGCAGCTCGGCGAAACGCATCGCCATATCGGCACGTCGACCGTAGTACCCATCGGCGAGGGTGTCGCAGATCGTCATAGGGCCCGGCAGCGTGATCTTGAGTCGATGCTCGGTCTGACGGCGCATGAATGACGCATCAGCCACGTGAACCGGGCGAGGGCGCGAAAGGGGTCCAGTGACGGTCGGGACGTCGGCTTCGTAACGATTGTTACGAATCCCCATTCGGGTCTTTCGATTCCAATCGATTCCCTCGAGCTGCTCGAGGAAGCCATGAACGAAATGGATTCGGAACTGCTCGCCGTCCCCGACGACGTCGATGCCGGCCGCTTCTTGCTCGCGCAGCCACTCGAGCGCAGAACGCTCTTTGCCTTGCTGCAACTCAGCGTCTTTGAGACGCCACTCGGGCCAGAGTTTTTCGGGTTCGGCCAGCCAGTCCGGCTTGGGAAGGCTGCCTACGGTAGTGGTGGTAAACACCTGCGCATCTTACGACGCTCAACCGTCGTCCGGGGTGGAGTGAACCTTTCGGTCCACTCCACCCGGATCATCCTTGGACGGGGGTTTCCATACATCCGGACATCCATGTCCGGAACGGCGCCCCGGACGGGGACGCCGTGTCCTTCATGATTCGATCAGTTCGGCAGCAGGACGCTGTCGATGGCGACGACCACGCCGTTGGTGGCGTTGAAGTCACCCGAGACGCGGGCACCGTCGACACGGACGCGGCCGCGAACGAGCTCGATCTTCACGTCGTCACCGGAGACGGTCTTGGCGCTGCGGGTGCGCTTCAGATCGTTCTCTTCGAGGGCCTTACCCGGCACCACGTGGTTCGTGAGGATCTTGACGAGCTGGTCCTTGTTCTCAGGGCGGAGCAGGGCTTCGAGCTGACCCGGGGGCAGCTTGGCGAAGGCTTCGTCCGTCGGGGCGAAAATGGTGATCGGGCCGTTGGCCGTCAGGGCGTCGTTGAGACCCGCCGCTTCGATGGCCTTGGCGAGGGTGCTGAAATTACCCTTCTCCTTGGCGACGTCGAGGACGGTGGACGAACCGCTGGCTTGGGCGGCGACCGACGTCAGGCCCAAAAGGGCGACGGCGGCAAAGTTCTTGGCGTTGAAGCGAATCATGGCAGTACTCCGTTGGTTGCTCTGAGGCGTACCGGCTTTCCTGCGTACGCTTTGTTTCGACGAGAGGGAGGATGACAGGGGCGAAGGAATCTGTCAAGCTTGTGTACAGGTAAAGGCTATACACGAGATGAACAAATCATGAACAGGCTTGCGACGACCCCCCCTGCGGGCCAGTTCACGATCAAGGCGGTCTCCCAGGCCACCGGTCTGACGGTGGAGACCCTTCGAGCTTGGGAGCGCCGATACGAGGTGGTGCGTCCTTCTCGAGATTCCTCGGGCCGGCGCACCTATTCGGCCGCGGATGTCGCTCGTCTGCGCTTGCTGCGTACGGCGACCGAGCTTGGCCACACCATCAGCCGTCTCGCTTCTCTTCCTGACGACGAGCTCGCAAAGCTCGTTGCCGACTCCGGGGGCCAAGCGCGTCCCGGTCCGACACGCGGACAGTCTTACGTCGAACGAGCAATCGACGCCACCGAGCACTCCGACCCCTCCGGCGTTGAAGAAGTGCTGACCTCTGCGGTCGCGCTGCTACCTCCGAACGAAGTCGTGAACACGGTACTCGTGCCGCTCGTCCGCGAGATCGGTGAGCGATGGCACCGCGGTGAGGTGTCGATCGCCCAAGAGCACATGGTTACCGACATCGTGCGGCGCCTCATCATTAGTGTGTCGCGCGGTTATCTGCGCTCCGACAACGGCCCCTGCCTCGTGCTCTCGACGCTTTCGGGCGAGCGTCACGAGCTCGGAATTCTGATGTGTAGCTGGCTCGCCGCGACGCGTCGCTTCCGTACGCATTATTTAGGTGTCGATGTTCCGCCGGAGGAGCTGGCTCGCTTTGCGCTCGAAGTCGATGCGCGCGCGGTGCTGGTGTCGCTCGTCATGCCGGAGAATGAGGTGCCAGCCCTCGATCAATTACGCGAGCTCGCCGAACAACTAAGCGGGCGATGTGAAGTATGGGTCGGCGGTTTCGCAGCTCGTTTGGTCACCCCCGAGGAGTTACCTCCGGGCTGTGTCTTGCTGCCGACAGGTGCCGACTTTGAGCAGCGGCTCGACCTGCTCGCCGCACAGTACTTTTCCTGATTTCGGATCTTAATTGCCATCTTCGCAATTCTTTTGAATTGAGATTGTGATCATTCGAGCCGGCTAATCGAGGATTGGGTTAGATTCCCGACATGGGGTCGGCTTTTCGATGGAACGCGTCGGTGCCGCGATCGTGGGTCGTGGCGTTACTGCTGCTGCTTTCTTCCTGCGGCGGGGGTGGAGGTGGATCTGGATCCCCCTCGAATCCAACGAGTGTCGCGCCAGCTCAAGCGCCGATCACTAAGGCTGAGGCTTATCGGTTCCTCAATCAGGCGAGCTTCGGAGCGACCGAAGCGGAGGCGTCACGTCTCATCGCCTTGGGTGACTCGAGCAACGGCTACTCCCGGTGGATCGACGCTCAGCTTGCCCGCGAAACCTCTTTATTGTTGCCGGCAGTCGAAACGGCTTATCCGAATCCTGTTCCGCAAGGTTTCAACGTCGGATCCCTCAACGCGTTCCGTCTCGAACGGTGGTTCGCCAACGTGCTTCGGGGTGACGATCAACTACGCCAGCGTATCGCCTTCGCATTATCCGAAATCTTTGTCGTATCGCAGGTCGGAGCATTACTCAATTTGCCGAATGCAACGGCAGATTTCCACGATATGTTGGCGCGGAATGCTTTCGGCAACTACCGAACACTATTGGAAGAGGTGACGCTGCATCCGGCGATGGGAACTTACCTGTCGATGTTGGGTAATCAGAAAGCGGTGGCAGGAACAAATCTCAGGCCTGACGAAAACTACGCTCGAGAGATGATGCAGTTATTCAGCATCGGACTCGTTCAGCTCAATCTCGACGGTAGTGTTCGAACCGATGCGACTGGACAGCCCTTGCCGACCTACAATCAAGACGTCATCGAGGGTTTTGCCAAGGTGTTCACGGGTTGGAAGTGGGAGTGCCCTTCCACCTTGCCGGCCTGCACGTTTACGAACACGCGGCCCCAGATTGCGCCCGTTCTGGGCTATAACCAAGTAAGACCGATGCGGCTTTACCCCGAACAACACGATACAGGTAGCAAGCTTGTGTTGAGTTACTCGGGCGTAGCGCTCCCCAATGCCACCATTCCCGCAGGACAAACGGGGACGCAAGATTTGAAGGACGCGTTGGACAACGTCTTCAATCATCCGAACGTCGGTCCGTTTATCTCGAAGCAACTCATTCAAAAACTTGTGACTAGCAATCCGTCGCCCGCATACGTGCAGCGCGTCGCGGAGCGATTCAACAACGATGGGAACGGACGCCGCGGCAATCTCGAGGCCGTCGTCCGGGCGATTCTGCTCGACTCGGAGGCGCGCTCCGCTCCCAGCGGCAACGCTGCCTCAGCCGCAGGCAAACTAAAGGAGCCGTTGTTACGTTTGACTCAACTTTGGCGTGCGTACGATGCGACGTCGCGATCCGGAAAGCTTGGCGCCGCGACGAATTTCCCCGGGGGAGTCGGAGCGGTGTTCGGCCAAGCCCAGGGAAGCGCGCCCTCGGTCTTCAATTTTTTTAGTCCGTTTTTCGCACCTCCAGGTGAAATTGCCGATTCAGGGAAAGTAGCGCCCGAGATGCAACTTGCGACCGAGTATCTGAATACCCAGAGTGCGAACTTCTTCTGGGTTCAGGCCCAGAGTCGAACCCATACGGCGAACAACCTCGGCGTCGACATCATGTACATCAACGTCTCGGATGAATTACTGGTCGCGGCCGATAGCGAAGCCTTGATCAACCGAGTCGCCGATCGATTGCTCGGCGGGTCGACACAGATGTCGAGCGCACTCAAGGCGCAAGCCAAGGCTCAGATCGAACGTACAACGGTTCCGACCACCAGCCCCAGCGCGGCGCTTGCGACTCGAACGGCAGATGCCATTTTCTTTGTTGTTACGTCGCCCGAATACACTCTGCAACGCTGAGATTCTCGTGTCATGAATCACCTGCGAAGAAAATTCATCAAAGCAGCTGCAGCAGGTGGAATCGCGCATGCGTTTTCCCGAACGGCAGGAACCGTCCATGCCCAGATGGCAGGTACAGGCGGCTTCGGCGACTACAAAGCGCTGGTCTGTTTATTTTTGTTCGGCGGAAACGATTCTTGGAATATGGTCGTGCCGACCAGTACGGCCGAGTACAACGCTTACGCTCGTTCGCGCGGAGGCGGCACATCCTCGAGTCTGGCAATCGATCGCTCCGCGCTGCTACCTATAACGTTACAAGGGCGTTTCGCCGGCGATCCGACCTACGGATTTCACCCGAGCATGCCCGGTGTGCGAGATCTGTTCTCCTCGGGGCAGCTTGCTGTCATGGCGAATGTCGGCCCGCTGATCAGACCGACTACGAAGAGCCAATATCAATCTGCCGCGACGACTGGACACACGCTTCCGCCACAACTTTTCTCGCACAATGATCAGCAAGACCAGTGGCACAGCCTGCGCGGACGCGCCACGCTGAAGTCTGGCTGGGCGGGGCGCGTTGCAGACGTGCTCAATGCGCAGACGGGAGCCCAGTCCCTTTCGGTCAACGTCTCCCTTGCGGGTCAGACGTACTTTCAGGCGGGGGAGGTTGCAAAGCCCTACGTCATGGGCGCGAACGGTCCAACTCCCTTCACCGCTTTTCCGACGACAGGAATCGGTCCGGCGCGGCGTGCAGCCTTCGAAGCTGTGTTGTCCGCGACAGCCGGATCGGTGTCCAACACCATTTACGAGCGTTCTTTTGCGGGAGTTCAGCAGCGGGCCGTTCAATTCGCAGATCGCATCAGTGCTGCTATCGCTTCGGGGTACAGCTTCACGGCGTTGCCCAATACCGGGACCCTTTCGGCTTTGCAGCAGCAGCTGAGGACCGTGGCAAAGATCGTGTCGATGCGCCAGAGCCTAGGATTATCTCGCCAGATTTTTTTCGTGTCGGCTGGCGGGTTCGATCAGCATGACGATCTCGTCAGCGATCAGCCGGGGCTTCTGTCGAATATCAGCGTCTCGATTAAATCTTTTCACGACGCCATGACTGAGATCGGCATGACGAATAACGTAACGTTATTTACGCATTCCGATTTCGGCCGCACTCTGACGTCCAATGGCGACGGCTCAGATCACGCATGGGGTGGAATACAACTCGTATCGGGCGGCGCCGTGCGAGGTGGACGGTTTTACGGGAGTTATCCGCTCCTCGAGATTGGCAGCGCCTTGGAAATCGGGGGAGGGCGGATCATCCCCACGATATCTGCCGATCAGTACGCCGCAACGCTGGCAACTTGGTTCGGCGTGGCCGATGCAGATCTCTTCAAGGTTGCGCCGAGTCTTTCGAACTTCACGACGCGAGATCTCGGATTCATGGTCTGAGCCCGGCGCCCCGGGCAATCGGTTCAATTACTCACTTTCGAGCCCTTTATCGCTCGCTGAACAAAGCGTGCGACCCCGTCGCCCGCCGGATACGCAGACCCTGTCTTCGGGTTCCGTCCGCTCACGATCCCGCAGTGATAACGAACGCGTCCGGCGTCGATCCATATTTCATCTGCCAGGGCGAGCGTGATTCCGTCGTTCGCATCGGAAAGTCGAAATCGATCCATCTCGACACGGAACCAAAGATTTTCATGATGAAGCTGCCGACGAGCCTGCAGTCTAAGTGACCGACCGGCAGAACTCGGTGTGATGGCCGAACTCTCAGACGATCGCGTCAAGATACGAACGTCTGTGAGCGGCCCGTCCGGCGACCGCAACTGCTCGACGACGATCGTCGCCCATGCCGGCGGTGCGTTACCCGTCGGGGACTGATCGCTTTCGATGACGAGACTCGAGGCGACGATAGGTCTCTCGCTACGAAATTCAGGCGACGCATAGGCCTGACAGAGCGGCTCGAGATGCGCCGCACCCGCCCAGCCCCAGGCGGCGACACCGAGAGGGACCGACGCAGGCAGCGCAAGCGCCCAAAGGCAATTTCGAATCCAGCGCTTACGTTTTCCCTCGCCCTCGAGTCGAATGACGTCCGCGAGCGCGAGCAACAGCAGCGACGCAGGCACTGCAACGAAAGTAAATACGACGATGCCTAGAGCAAGGTCACTCAAAGAATGAAGCGACTGAGATCGTCGTCCTGCGCCAGCTTTCCGAGATGACTGTCGACGTATGCGGCGTCGATGCGAATGGTGCTGCCAGCGCGATCACTTGCATCGTAAGACAGACTTTCGAGCAGTCTCTCCATCACGGTATGCAGTCGCCGAGCGCCGATATTCTCTGTTCGCTCATTGACGTGCGCCGCGATTTCGGCCAATCGCCGTACACCTTCAGGCGCGAAATCGACCTCGACCCCTTCAGTACGAAGTAGCGCTGTGTACTGGGTCGTGAGGGAGGCGTCAGGTTCCGTCAGGATACGCACGAAGTCTTCGATCTTGAGCGGCTCGAGCTCCACCCGAATCGGGAAACGACCCTGCAGTTCCGGGATTAAATCGGAGGGCTTGGAGACGTGGAATGCGCCGGAGGCTATGAAGAGAACGTGATCGGTCTTGATAGGGCCGTACTTCGTGTTGACGGTACAGCCCTCGACGAGCGGCAGAAGATCACGCTGGACTCCCTCGCGTGAGACGTCGGCGCCGTAGGTGTCTTGTCTGCGGCAAACCTTATCGATTTCATCGATGAATACGATGCCGTTCTGCTCAGCATTTCGTACCGCTTGGGCGCGCAGCTCTTCTTCGTTGAGCATCTTTGCGGCCTCCTCATCGACGAGGATCTTCGCTACATCGCGCACTTTCATTTTTTTGGCGCGACTTTTTCCGGCTCCGAGACTTTGGAACATCGTCTGCAGCTGTTGCTGCATCTCCTCCATCCCCGGGGGAGCGAGAATCTCCATTCCGGGGCCCATGCCGCGAAGTTCGATCTCTATCTCGCGGTCATCCAACGCGCCTTCGCGCAGCATTTTGCGAAACTTCTGGCGAGTCTCGGCGTCGCGCGGAGCGGCGGGTTCGTCTGTCGAAAATCCCATCAGTTTGGGTTTCGGAAGTAGCGCATCGAGAATACGCTCTTCGGCGGCATCGGCTGCTCGATCCTTCACTCGGGCGATTTCCGCTTCCCGGGTGATCTTGACTGCGACATCCACAAGCTCTTTGACGATGGAGT
>Ga0129333_10005210_pt1 | contig 12181 bp, 24 predicted proteins | sample CPB6_08_DNA_FD_94474 | JGI IMG/M metagenome (GOLD analysis project Ga0129333, IMG submission 94474) | Freshwater to marine salinity gradient microbial communities from Chesapeake Bay, USA - CPBay_Sum_0.6_0.8_DNA | ecosystem: Environmental > Aquatic > Marine > Coastal | place: USA: Chesapeake... | reverse complement strand
GCAACTCCAGCAGCTCCCGGTACTCAGGGACTTGGCACCATCACACTCCCCAAGGGCGCGACTGTCACAACCGGGACATTCCCCTACCAGACGCAGACCACCCTTAAGGCTCCGCTGACCAAGCCGCGAGAAGAGCTGTACGGAACGTCCTTTAGGCAGGTTCAAGACTACATCAACGAGTTCTCTGACCTCGCGCCGGAGGACGCGCTTAAGGTGGCAATGGAGAAGGCAGGTCTGCCGCTCAAGGAGCGCGCAAAGCTCAAGGAGGTCATGCGAGAGCGTGCGTCAGTCGTCGCTCCAAAGGACGCTAAAAAGCTGGAGAAGCTGAACAAGGAGCTTGCTCCGTTCCAGGCGGTTGTTGAGAACCTTGTTGAGTCTGCTGCCTCTGCTCGGGCTGGAAAGTCTGGGACCTCGCAGACCATCATTCCGTTTGGAGCCTTGTCCTCGCAGATCATGGGACGCGGTGCCAGCGCAACCATGTCGGCACTCGGCGCAGCAGAGCGCGGACTTGCCGGTGCCGCAACCCGTAGCTCAAGGGTCAAGCAGGCGCTTGCAAAGAACCCAGGTCTGTTTGGGACATCGGGTCAACGGTTGATGCGGGCTATCGCCAAGGACGAGGAGGAGGGGCGCACCGACAACGCCAACTTCAACGCCGCCTATTTCATCGAGAGTCGCCAAAACCCGGACCTGCAAAACGATGATATTCTCAAGGAAGAGTAACCTCCATGAACAACATCATCAGCGACGGAAGCCCGGTTAAGCTGGGGCTGGCAATCACCTTGGCAGCTATGGCTGTTGGCGCGGTGACGACATTCACCCGCCTACAGGCACAGGTGGACCGTCACCACGAAGAGATTGACACGCTGAACAAGGCGCGGGAGGAGAACCGTACACTCTCTACCCAGCATGAGATTAGGCTCCGCCGCCTGGAGGACAACTACTCAACCATCATGCAGAGCCTCGGCAAGCTGGAGGCTGGCATGGAGCGACTCAACAAGTAGCTACCGACGAGTCTCGTACCGAAGCATCCTGTCCTGAAGCTGTGTCACCTTGGCATCAAGAGACTTCAACTGTTCGGTTTTGGAAGCCAACTCGTCTGCTGCCTTGGCTGCCGAAGATGCAGCGGACTCGTAGCTCTCGTAGGCTTCTTTTGCGGCAACCATACAGCCGAAGCACAAAAAGGCGACCGTCTGCTGCCATCCCTGCTTAACCAAGAAGCTAAGCCCAGAGACAACAAGGCAGGCGTGAAGGAGGTTCCCCATGGCTGATTCTCCAGAAAAGCCCGTCACCGTTAACGAGCTTGGCGACTTCGTAGCATGGGTGCTGTCGAAAGAGAACCTGCCTTATTGCTGGCCTACAGCCGAGAACGGCTATTCCGGCAAGGACCTTAAGAACGCCAAACACAAGGACTGCTACGACTGTAGCGGGCTGATTACGGCTGGACTCTATGCGGCCACCGGCAAGCGCATCGACTGGCGAGCGAACACCAACGCTCAGCTTCTTATGAAGAAGTCTCAGCCGCTAACAGACAAGCAGGCCAAGGGTAAAGCGTGCCTGGCTTTCTACGGTCCAGCCATGAACATGATTAACCATGTCATGCTGGTGCTTCCTGACGGCAGGAGCTTTGGTGCCTGTGGTGGGAATAGCGCAGTCACCTCCCCTGAGATTGCCGCTAAGAAGGGTGCGCGTGTGCGATACCGTGCTACACATGCATACAGGCCGGACTTCAGGTGCTTCAGGGCGATACCTCTGGAGGGAGAATGGCCGAAGAAGTGAAGCGCAGGCCGATACCAAACCTGCCGCCGGAAGAGAGAAAGCGGAGGCTTCTCGCCATTGGGCTGGACGAGAACATGATTCCGCTCAACGCCAGCCCGGAAGAGAGACAAGCAGCCATGACTAACCTCAACCAGACTGTCCCCGTTCCCGTTCCCTCTGAGCCTGCTCAGGGTGCTGTCCTCAAGCAGCCCGTGGTGCAGGTGCTTACGGTGGTCGCCATCCTTGCTGCCGCTGCTCTCGGGGCCTCTGAGGCTGGCATCCTGCCTGGATGGGTTGCTTCCGTTGCCAACGCCGTCATCGGCATTCTTGCTGCTCTCGGCATTGCGAGTCCCGGCATCCGAAAGGTGTCGTGAGTCAGGAGCGCATTCTCTTCGTCCCCGACACGCATCGTCCCTACCACGACAAGAAGTTGTGGAGGCTGATGCTGCGTGCGGGGAAGCTGTTTCGCCCTGACGTTGTTTGCATCCTGGGCGACTTCGCTGACTTCTACAGCGTGTCGTCTCATGACAAGAATCCAAACAGAGCTGCTGACCTACAGTTTGAGGTCGATGACGTAAGGCGTGGCCTCAAGGAGCTGATGTCTCTTGGGGCCAGCAGGCACATCTATGTCTCTGGGAACCATGAGGACAGGCTTGAGCGATACCTCATGCAGAAGGCTCCCGCCCTGTTCAATGCGGTGAAGATTGAAGAGGTCTTGGACCTCAAGACGCTGGGCTGGGAGTACGTTCCGTACAAGAAGCACCTGAACCTAGGCAAGCTGCATGTCACCCATGACTGCGGCAATGCGGGTGCATACGCGCACTACAGGGCTCAGGAGACGTTTCAGGGCAACGTCATCATCGGCCATACCCACCGGCTTGGATATGCCGTAGTGGGTAATGCCGCTGGGAAGCCGCACGTTGGAGCCATGTTCGGATGGCTGGGCGACCTCGACCAGATTGACTACATGCACAAGGCGTCCGCTTTGCGCCACTGGGCGCATGGGTTCGGCCTTGGCTACAAGCAGAGCAATGGGAACGTACTGCTTGTGCCTGTTCCCATCGTAGAAGGGGCCTGCCTCATCGATGGCAGGCTGGTCCGCTAACTAACGTAGCGGCACCTGTGGGCGAGGAACTCTCTCCAAGTCAAGAACTCCCCGCCACACAGGCATAGGTACTTGCTAGATGAAGCCGTGAAGGGCTGCATACAGGCCGCAGTTGCAGTCATCGTCGGGCTGTTTGACGATGGCGCAGCTTGGCTCATGCCGTCCCAGTTTGCGAAGCGCCTCAAGCAGGCGAAGGTTCTGGGCCGAGAGGTACTGACACATATCCAGCGCCTCTTCCAGAGCCATCACATTCCAGTTGTAACGGTCGTTGTGGTCTAGTCCCTGGCCGTAGGTCTTTCTGCCTAACTGCCTACGGGCACTAACAAGCGCGTCAAAATGCGCCTCGGCCTGCGTCCTTGGAACGTAGTCCGCATGCCTAGACTCAGGCGGGTACAGGCTCACTTTCCACTCCACAGCGCCTCGATGGCATCCAGCACTTCCTTGGAGGCACCCGCCTTCTTAGCCTCCTCAAGCACGTTATCCTTCGCGTGCTGATGGTTGCGCTGCATGTTCTCCATGAGGGATGACATGCGACGGACTTCAGAAGTCATCAGGTCCAGCAGCCATGCAATGTTTTCAGGGTTCATGGTTTCTCCTCTGTTTGTGTTGTTGTGCGTACTTCTTGAGTGAGCCAGGCAGGTACGGATCCACTCCGTCGCCAAGCATTGTCTCCAAGTCAGGGCACTCGCACTCAAATACATGCTTCCAGTGGAACCGACAGAATCTATAGTCGCAGTCTGGGCAGCGCATCCAGAGGCAAGCTGGCTTGGTCATAAAGGCGCCCCCTTTTTGGGCCTGAGAAGGGGGCAGAAACTCAGTCGGTTTGCCTAGCCTCGGGGAGAAAGGGGTTACCCAAGACAGGCTCTTGCCCTAGAAAAGCTCTTCATCGGTCTTACCGCCAGCCTCCCTACCACCGGAGCCGCCACCGAGGAAGGTAATGTTGTTGGCGACAATCTCAGTGGAGTACCGCTTCTGGCCGTCCTTCTCGTACTCGCGGGTTTGCAGCTTGCCCTCGACGTACACCTGACGACCCTTCTTGAGGTACTGCCCAGCCAGCTCGGCCAGCTTACCCCAGGCCACAATCTTGTGCCACTCCGTCTTCTCCTGCTTCTGGCCGTCCTTGGTGTACGACTCGGACGTAGCCAGAGAGAAGTTGGCAACGGTGCTCTGACCAACGGCCTTGACCTCAGGGTCATTGCCGAGGTTCCCAACGATTATGACCTTGTTCACTCCGCTCACTTTGCACTCTCCTGTTGGTTGTTGGACTGCACTTGTGCTGCCTTCTCTCGAAACTCCTGCCTCATTGCTGCGACCTTCTCTTGCTGCGGCTTGCTCTTAGGGTTGCTCTCTGCCGACCTGAACGCTTCGTCCCAGCAGGAACCCATGCCGAGAACAAACAGCATCGGCTGGCCCTCAGGGTCAAGGGCCGCATACCCAACGCGGAACCTTAGGTTGCGCTGAAGCTCTCGCGCCCTGACGGCATATGCGTTGGGACCCCAGTTGTAGATGGCCGAAGCAAGCGCCTCACTCTTCGTCATTGCGGTACTCCTTGGTGATGACCTTCTCCGTGATGGTCACTCCGCCATTGTTGGCAACCGTGTCAATGACAGAGCGAACGGCCTTGGCCCGAGTGCCCTTCTCGCAATGAGGGGCAATGGCCCTGTCGATGGCCGTCTTGCTGGTTGCGAACTCGACGGCAGACTTGGCTACGTCAGCGCCATAGAGGCCGGTCAGTGTCTCAAACACGGTCTTGCCGTCCAGCTCCTCCCGCGTCTGTTTGGTTGGGCCATAGAAGAAGCCGTCGCCAAGGTCGATAGGCTCCCTGTCTGTTAGCATACGAAGCTCTGCCTCGACCTTCTGGAGCGCAGCCTTGATGGCCTTGTACCTGCGGTAGGCTTTCTTGGCGTCCTCGCCCTTCAGCTCGTCAGCAAGCTGCTCTGAACTGACGACGGGGGCAGCAGCAAGCTCACGCAGCAGCGTAATCTTCGCCGGGCAGAACTTGTAGGCAGGGCAGTAGTCGCAATGCTTTCCCTCCCTGTAGCTGTTTGCGGTCTTCTGAAGCCTGGAGTGCAGGGACTTCAGCTCTGAGCCGATGACAGCCAAGTCCATCGAGTTGAAACGGTGAACGAGGATGCGAGTCTCGCCCTCCGTCTTGACGATGGCGACTTCGACCTCGCCCTCTCCATGAAGCTGAGACAAGGCGTAGGCCAGCGTCTTGAGCTGCCAGTTGTCCCTAGGGTGTGCGACATTGGCAACGCCGGTCTTGAAGTCGCCAACGACGAGGATGCCGTCCTGAGTCCTGCCGACGTAGTCAGCCGTGCCGTAGAACTCTTCCGGCGTCACGGTCGAGTACGCTCTGTTTGAGCCAAGCACACGGGCCAGGGTCGTGTTGACGTTGACTGCAATCGACACTTCCGACTGAAGCTGGCTGTATTGTTGGCTCCAGAACGGCGTCATGTTGATGTCGAGGCAGGCAAGCCGATACTGTTCTGGCACGGACTGGACGGCAATGTCCTCCGGCTCGCCCTTGACCAGTCGCTCAAGGTAGGCGTGTATTGCGCTACCCCTAGCCGCAGCGTCCGAGGTTGACTGCACCTTGGGAAGCTGAGCAGAGGCAGCGCACTCCATGACGCGCTGAATCTCTGAGGCAGACGGCATGATGGGACTCATGCTTCACCCGCCTTCTTGAGCGAATCGACCGTCTCCTGCTTCACCCTGTCCGAAACCTTCTTGAGGTCCTCTGCCACCGCAAGCAGGGCATTGAGGGTACGGCTGAACTCCGTCAGGGACTCCTTGTCCTGCTGCTTGTACGCCTTCTGGAAGTCCTCAACGCATTGCTGGCACCCGCCAATGAACGCGAGAATCGTGTCGAACTCTTCCGCGCTTGGCTCGTAGTCAACCGTGATGAATGCCTTTCGCATTAGCGAACCTCCGCCTTGCGAGACTTGAAGGCAGCCAGCACGTCCGACGCCTTGCGAACGCCATCGGGGAGGCGCTTGTAGAGAGCCACAAGCTCGTCCTGCGACTGGCACTCGTTGACCTGAATGACTGCCATCTCCTCTGGGGTGGGCTCCTTGGCATCGTTCTCAGGCTCCTCCTTGCCAAGATGCTTCTCGACAAGCTCCTTGGTAGAGGCGGTGACGAAGGCAGGGACGGGCTCAGCCTTCTTCTCGACGCCGCCGTTCAGCCAACCAACGAGCGTAGCGCCAATCCTGGGCACATCACGGCGGGTAAACAGCTTGTCCGAAAGCACAGGGCAGCGCGTCTTGCTGATGTTGACGTTGCCCTCAAGGCCAAGGTCGATGACCACATCGAACTCGTACTCCATGCCCTCACGCTGGACCGGGGCCATGCCCACCTTGCGGATGATGGTGCGACCGTTCTGGTCCTTCTCCGACTCATACGCCATGCGAGAGCGCATGGTGCAGATGACATGGCCGGGATAGGACAGGATGGCCTCGACGAGCTTGTTGTGCATCGGCGTCACCTTGCGCCAGCCGGAGCCGAACTTGTCCTTCTCACGGTCCACAATCTCCAGAGCCCCGACCCATGCGTGGGACAGGGAGTCGATGATGAGGACCGGATAGCCAGCGTCAGCCGCAGCCTTGATGGCATCGACGTAGGCCAGCGGGCTGTGGTCAGTCAGCTCAAGCGTGTCGAACTCAAACAGGTCTGCGTACTTGCTGGCGCTCCCATGCTCCGTGTCGATGAGCGCAATCTTCTTGTCCAATGCGCTCGCCATCTGCAACGAGGAGTAGGTCTTGCCGCTTCCGGCAGGGCCGTCGATGGTGAGGCGCAGCTTGCTCTTGGTCTTGGTTGCCTTCTGGAACATACACGTCTCCTTACTGCGTGGTTGGTTGCTACAGTTGGAGGGGTTGGCTTTCGCCTAGCCCTTTCTCGTTGGCCGCACCGCTGCGGACCAGCGAATACTAGCTACTGCTCACTCAAAGTCAACGACCTTTTTCTTCCCACCTACGCGCACCTTGTCGTACTTGTTCCGCTGCCTACACCTGTTGCTGCAATATCGCGCAAGAGACTTCTTGCCATCCAGCGGCCTGTTGCACACAGCGCACTTCTTCTGTTCTGGCTTCTCTGTCATTGGTTGCCCTTCCATGTCAGGTTCTTGATGTCGTCAATCAGGTCGATGCCATCGGCGGATACCTCCATTGCAATGTCGGCAAACAGGGCGGGGTCGCCCTGGCGTAGCCGGTCAGCCATTCGCAAGGCATCAAGCAGGATACCAAACAGCTCGCTGCCGACCGTTACGTTGCAGCCAACTTGCCCCCGGTGCTTAGTCACCAGAACCGGGTGGTCCCCGATGGACTTGCAATACTTCTTCTCGATGCCCTTGAGCAGGGAGTGGTGAGAGTGGGACTGCCGATACTTGCAGTCCACCTTGAGTGCTGGGTACTCGGTGCGAACGTCTACGTCTGATTCGCCCCAGTCCCCACGCACCACCCGCTTGCCGCCCAACACCAGCGCCGCCTCTCGCTCCAGCGCCTTCCACGCTTGGCTTCGCTTACTCATCGTCCACCTCGCTGCTGATAGTCTCTCCGCCGCTGACGGAGTAGAGGACGTACTTCTTGCCCTCGACCTCAAAGCCAGCGCAGCCCAGGTTTCTCATATCCTCCTGAATGCGAACCCAATCCTGAGCAATCATATTTAAGATGGCTGTCTGTTTGGCGCACCAGTTAGCGTCGGCGCATTGCCCGTCCGGTAGCGACGACTCCGGCTTCATCGTCCCGCACTTCGTACACTTCCTCCACCCCTTCAGGTCCCATTGGCTCATGCGTATCTCCTCCTCGGGTTGCCCTCACTTCCACCGGGATTCGGCGGATGAGGTTGATGTTACGGTTGAGTTGCTCGATGTCGTGAAACAGCTTCTTGAGTGCTGGCTCGTCGTCCGCGATATCGGCCAGCCTTGCTAGCAGTTGGTCCGGGTCTGCTCGTCGCAAGCTCTTAAGGACGCGATCAGCGGCGTATACCAGACCCACTATGTTGCCCAGCGTCATAGCCGCCCCTGATAGGTTTCGATGCAGCGTTGTCCACGCAGCGGTTTAGGTGGCTTGGCTCGTTCGATGAGCTTCTGTCTGCATGGGTAGCAGGCATCGAAGCCGGAGACGTGGCTGACGTAGGTGCCATCACATGCCACCTGAGAGGCGCACACCTTGGAGCGAGGGCCTGTCTTTTTGGGTCTAGTCACTTGTCGCCCTCCGTCACCAGCGGCGCCATCCGGCACGCTTGGGCGCTGTAGTCTTGCTCTAGGACCATGTGCCGAGCGCACGCCTCACGCTGCCTTTCCGCTGTGGCCCTTGCCTGAGCCATCCAGTAGTCACGTTCCCTGCGGTAGCGTTCGGCCTCTGCTGCCACGGCTCGAAACTCCTCTGGAGAAATGGTCATGGCTCGCCCTCCGTAACCAGCGGCGTGGCGCGGACCCGTGACAGGTCGTGCTCGTCGTAAGTCCAATGCTGGAGGTACTCCGCGCACGCCTCCCGCTGGCGCTCGGCCACGGACAGGCAGGAGATACGAACCAGCTCGGCGTAATGATGTTGCAGGCGCTCGACCACGCCCCGCAGCCGCTCCACCTCGGCCTCAGCCTTGAGCGCCCTTGCTCGCCAGTCCTCCGGCTCGCACGCACCCCAGCACAGATGCTCGCCATCGCCGGGAGCAATGGTCTTCCAATCTTCTTCGGTTGCCAGCGGGAAGTCGCAGGTTTCGCACTTCATGGCATGCCCTCCGTGGCTCTCAGCATGGCAGCAGCGCCCTGGAACCTAACCTCGACGCTGCGGCCAGCCTTGCCGTTAGTGTTCTTGAGAACGTGAATGGTCATCGTGTCAGAGTCGGGCTCTCTAGATAGTCCAAGCGCCACCCGTGCTTTCCGTTCTGCACCACTAGAGTTAGCGAAGTCTGACAGCCGGGGCATGTCACCGGGTCCAAGGCCTTCTCTCCGCCGGAAGTGGGCAGCGACGACCATGGGTACTCCAAAGCGATTCGCCACTCCACGCAGCTTGGACAGATTACGAGACACTTCCATGTCGTATCTCGCCTCGTCACCAGCCCCGCTAATCTCTCCAAGGTGGTCAACAATGATGGCCTCGCACTTGTGCAGAGCAATCAGCGCATTGCAGGACTGGATGACCTGCTCGATGTTCATGCCGTAGTCAGAGCCGTCCACAAGAAACAGACGGTCTGCATACAGATGCATCTTCCCAAAGCCATCGACCGCCTGCTGAAACGCCTGGTCTGTTAGCTTTCTGAAGCGCAGCACGAACTGGTCAACACGGCTCTCGTCCGAAAGCAGACGCCAGCCCAGCCATTGCGCGTCATCCTCCAGAGAGATAACGCCAACACGCTTGCCTCGACGGGCGAGTGACTGGGCCATCGTCGCAATCAACGCGCTCTTGCCTACGCCGGGCAGGGCTCCAACCAGAGTTAATGTTGGCTGTAGCCCGCCGATGACGGCATCCAGCGCACGGATTCCGGTGGGCAGGATGGGGTCCACCTTGCCGTTGTTGATGTCGTCAAGGTGGTTGACCAGTTCTTGCGCTGTATCCCGCAGCGTCTTGATGCTGCCGTCAGCCACGACAAAGGACGCAAGCCTGCCGGTGAACTGGGATGCGGCCTCAGTCGGAGACACCTTGCCGTCCATGATGGACGCCTTGAGGTCGGCCAACTCTGACAGCACGCCCCTCCGCAGGGCCAAGTCCTTGACAACTTTGGCATGTGCCTCAAACCCATGGGCATCGAACGTCGGGTCGAGCAGCACCTTGGTTAGATACTCCCAGCCGCCAGCCACAGACAGACCTGGACCACGCTCCAGCTCGGCCTTGACTGACAACGGAGTCAGCGCGTCACCCGCAATCAGCACGTCATGGCACGCCTTGAAGAGTGCCCTGTGTCTAGGGTGATGCATGTCCTCATGCGTCAGATGGGACGACCGCAACATGGACACGGCCTTGGCCGCATCCATGGTCCCTACGTTTGAGAGCGCACCCAGCAGGGCACGCTCAACTTCATGGTCATGTAGTTCCACTCTCTCTCCTTGCCCCACCGCTGGGGCGGCTAGTCTCTACGACTCCATGTGTCGATAGTCAACTCGTCTCCCCGGAAACTCTCCTTCTCGCTAAGCCGGGACCTAGCGTAGGACTCCAGAATGTTCGTCGCCAAACGATTGAGCGTCATGCCCCGGTCGTTGGCGATACGGATAAACAAGTCCGCATACTTCGGCGCTATCCAGATGCGGCCAAACGGTAGCCCCTTGCCCGGTCGGCGGTGGTTAAGCGGAGCGTACCAGTCGGCCTTCCCGTTTCGGTGCCGATGGTAATGGCCCTTGCACATGCCGAGTGCGTATGCGGGTTTGTCACACACCAGCCTACACATAGCGCCACGGTTGCGGGTGTAGTGATTGACTGGACCTGACAGCTCGCCAATCAGCCTGCGATAGTGCGCCTTGCACAGACCCTTGCAATGACGCAGCGAGGGACACCCCTTCTCCTTGCACTTAGGGTGTTGCTGTTTGTAGGGCATCACTCTGCTCCAGGACCGTAGAGTTCCTCGGCCTGCTTCGAGGACAGAACGGCGGCGGAGCCAGACGCCTTGCCCCACTTGTCGTACTTGCCCTCCATGACCTTGGCCGCAGACATGGGCTCAACCAGCCAGTCGAAGGTGACGGTCCAGTTGCGGTCGTTCTTTCCCAGCAGGCCGGGGCTTTGGGCAATCCGCGTCAGCACTTCCGTCCAGTAGTCCTCGCTGGGATGCTCTTTGGCCCGGGCATCGGCCAGCATCTTGCGCTTGCCGCCCACCTTAGTGACTTGCGGCAGCTTGTGTTGGGCCGCCCAGTTGTTCCACAGGATAGCCAGATGCGTCCCGGCAAAAGTCGCCTCCTCAGTTTTGGGTGGAGTGGGTGTAGTGATGTGGTGTGGTGTAGCGTTTTCTGTTTTTTGTTGGGTTTCAGTTTTCGTGCCAGAGTCTAACACCTTGAACTTGCTGACACGGGTACCATCGGCACGCGACTTGCGACCATAGAACTCATCCCACCCCTTGATGCGAAGGTTGTCGCCGTCAGGCTCCAGCATCCCAATCTCCACAAGGCGTCCAAGCGCACCACGCACCAGTTCGTGAAGCTCCTCCCGTTTATCGAACTCAAGTCCGACATCCTCAGTCTGAAGATTGACCTCCCGGCAGATGAAGTCCGCATCCAGATAGTCAACTGACATCAGGCCTTGCAGGTCGTACACGGCAGACAGGTCAATCAGGGCCTCATAAATCCGCATCGAAAACCAACCGGCCTTTAGCGCCTTGGGTTTGCGGTGACGGCGTGGGTCGTAGCGAACGTAGTCCATCGGTAGTTTCTCCTAGAGGCCTTCGGCCTCTGCTTGGGTGCATTGCTCAAACAGCATGTCCCCGCCTTCGCAGAGGACACGCCGCCAATAGGTTGTGGTTAGACGGGTGAGCGAGAAAGACCACAGCCCCGATGCATCCCGCTTGATGGCGGTATACATGGGGCTGCCGTCGTTCCAAGTGGTGTGCTTCTTTAGCCAACGGCGGGCACGCGCCGAACCAAACTGATTCGGCGGTGCCTGCCCAATCTTATCTTCCCATGCGCTCAAGACAGCTCCCGCATTTCCAGTCATGGGCGTCCACATCGTAGCGCCAGCCCTCGGTACGCAGGGCATTCGCAACACGCGGGATGCTTGCGTCCTCTGCATATTCAGTCCTCATGCATCCTCCACACGACACGGTGACAGTCAACTTCCATCCGCGCGGCAGGTGGGTAGACTTCTCAGGGTTCATAGCTTTCCTCCGTCAGTCGGGCCAGAGCTTCGGCGGTTTCCTCGGGCGTCAAGCTACGCTGCTCACCACGCTCGGGGTCCAGAGCGGACACGAACACGTCACCACACAGGCTGCCGTACTCTTTGGTGATGACGCTCGGGACAAGCTCTAACAGACGACCCTCTTCATTCGTGATGTAGTCCAGGGCCGGGCTTGTCTCAGAGCAGAACGGCACGGGCTCGATGTACCCGCCAACCAACGCCTGCATAGACGGCAGGTCGTTGGGAATGGTGATGACCATCGGGGAATAACCAACACGCTTCCAGACAACGGTGATGTTTGTCTCAGTCTTCATGGGACTCTCCGAGTACTGCGAGGAAGAACACGACTCCGACGAACAGGCACAGCCACGCGCTATCAGGCATTGCTTTCTCCTTAGGACAGGACAGGCCACACATACGGCAGGTTGTCAGGGACTCCGGGGAACTGCGGCCCATAGTGGGACGGCAGTTTGCGGATGAGGTTGCTTTGATGGGACAGGTGAATGTC
>Ga0129333_10005209_pt1 | contig 12184 bp, 11 predicted proteins | sample CPB6_08_DNA_FD_94474 | JGI IMG/M metagenome (GOLD analysis project Ga0129333, IMG submission 94474) | Freshwater to marine salinity gradient microbial communities from Chesapeake Bay, USA - CPBay_Sum_0.6_0.8_DNA | ecosystem: Environmental > Aquatic > Marine > Coastal | place: USA: Chesapeake... | reverse complement strand
GTGTAGCCCTCCCTGCCCTTGATGCCACCGATACGGAAGCCATTCACGGTGCCATCGGCCTTGAGCTCAATCTCACGCAGGGGCGAATCCAGATGCACCTCACCGCCGCGGGCTGTGATGTAGTCCACCATGGGCTGACAGAGCCGCTGCGGCGGATTGCCATCCAGGAATGCCATCTTCGAGCCATCGCTCTCCTGCAGAAAACGATTCAGCGCCGTGAGCACCACCGTGCTGGAGATCTCATCCGGATCAATAAAGTTCAAAGCCTTGGCCATAGCGATGAACACCTCATCATTCACACGATCGGGAATGTTGTGCAGCTTGAGCCACTCACTCCAGGAGTATTGATCACACTCTTCCACGTAGCTCTGGCCGCGCAGCATCGCCGGCACCAGCCCTAAACCGAAGGCGATCTTCTCCGGCCAGGTGAGCATGTCATTGTTACCCAGAATTGCCGCCACACCATTGAAGGGAGCCGGGATATCGGGGAAGTCAAAGCGACTGTAGGTGCCGGGCGTCTCCTTCTGATTGAAGATCATCGAGTGGCTCTTCCACTGCAGCCGGTCTTCGATGTTCAACTCTTTGAACAGCTGGCGCATGTTGCGGTAGGCGCCAAAGAAAATATGCAGGCCGGTCTCATACCAGTCGCCGTCGTCGTCCTGCCAGGCGGCCACCTTGCCACCGAGCACGTCTCGCGCTTCCACCACCACCGGGGTGTGACCGGCGTCGCAGAGGTACTTGGCACAGGCCAACCCAGCCAGGCCAGCACCGGCAATGGCGACGCGCATGAACACACTCGAATCAGAATGCAACCTTAAGAGGCACGCTCCCACCAGCGGCGGGCGCCGGGGCGGATCGGCGGGCGGCCCCTGAAATGGCAGGCCGAGGCCGCCATCCACGGCGACGCCCCCGGCGCAGCCCCGCCAACCGGACCGAGACGGCCGAAGGCTTCCTAAAGTCAGTCCATCAGGCCCGTGTCCTGCTCCGCGTTCGCGCCCGAGTCCCAGCCACGCACCCTGAGCACACAGCTCCAGCAGCGTTCCAAACGTCCGCGCCCCAGGACACCCGGGCCCCAGCGACCACCAGCTCCCTCCCCCTCTGCCGCAGCGCCATGGCCGACACCCTGATCAAATCGACCACCCGCCACGTGCGCCTGTTCACGGCCCGCGTTGAGGACGGCCGGCTTGTGGCCGACGCCAGCCAGCTGACCCTTGATCTCGATCCCGATAACGAGTTCCTCTGGGATGAGACCAGCCAGAACACCGTTCAGGAGCGCTTCCGCCAGCTCGTCGAAGCCAGCGCCGGCGCCGACCTGAGCGACTACACGCTGCGGCGCATCGGCTCGGAGCTGGAGGGCACGATCCGGCAGCTGCTGCAGGCCGGTCAACTGCGCTACAACCCGGATTGCCGGGTGCTGAACTTCTCGATGGGCCTGCCCCAGAGCCCCGCGGCCACGACCTGAGCCCTCCCCCTGAGTCGATCATGAGCCGATCCCCCTACGGCCGCGGCAGCAGCCGTGACCGGGACAGCGACCGCTATGGGCGTGCCCCCCGTGCCGCGAGCGGCTACGGACGCGGTGGTGCCACGGACTATGAACCGCCCTATGACGACCGCTACGGCGATGACGCCGGCATGGGCCGCCGCGGTGGTGGCAGGGGCGGTGCTGGCAAGGGTGCTGGCCCAGGCGGCGGCAGAGGAGACGGCAAGGGGCCCATCCAGCTCAACATGGCCACGATCGCGGTCCTGGCGGGCGTGCTGATCGTGGGCATCGGCATCGGCACCGGCATCTCCAGCACCACCCAAGGAGATCAGGGCAACATCGCCAGCTCTCAGCAACTGGATATGGCCGTGCCCGACCCCGAATTCTGCCGCCAGTGGGGGGCCAGCGCCTTCGTGATGGACATCGAGCTCTACACCACGATGAACCCGAGCTCGAGCTTCGTGACCCAACCCTCCCTCAAGCCGGGCTGCGTGATCCGCCGCGAGAACTGGAGCGTGCTGCAGAAGGAGGGGGCGGTGACCGCCGAACAGATGCGTCAGTGCAAGCAGCGCATGAACACCTTCGCCTACATCGGCTCGGTGAAGGACAAGCCGGTGGTGCGCTGCGTCTACCAGACCGACATCACCGAGAACAAATTCCTCACCAAGGGAATTGCCGATGACAGCGTCGGGATCACCCCAGAGGCCGATCAGTTCTGATCGGCCTCACGCGGTTGCCGCTGCCTCCTCGCCGCCGCCGATGGGCTGGTTCTGCAGCAGCGGCCGCCGCAGGGGGCTGTCCGGGCTGGCGAACACCGGCAGGATCTCACGGCGGAAGGCCTCGGCCGCACGCGAGCAGTAGCGGGCAGGGTGACTGATCAGCTTCAGCTGCCGCCGCACCGCCAGATCGGCCAGGGCGGGGCGATGCAGGCTGCCGGCGGCCAGTTCCCGCTCGATCGACACCACCGGCAGGAACGCGGCGCCCAGCCCGCTCTGCACAGCGTTCTTGATCGCCTCGAAGGAGTTGAGCTCCATCTCGATCTTGAGCCGGGCCACATCCAGGCCGGAGCGGGCCAGCAACTGGTCCACCATTTTGCGGGTGGTGGACTGGGCATCGAGGCAGACGAACCCCAGCCGGTAGAGGTCGTCCTTGCTGAGCTCCGGCAGCCGGGCCAGCGGATGCTTCACCGGCAACACCAGGGCCAGCTCATCGCTGGCGTACGGCACCACCTGCAGCAGCTCATTGAGATCGGCGGGCAACTCGCCGCCGATGATCGCCAGATCGATCTGGCCATTGGCCACGCTCCAGCCGGTGCGGCGGGTGCTGTGCACCTGCAGCTGAACGGCCACATCCGGATACTTCTGCCGGAACAGGCCGATCATGCGTGGCATCAGATAGGTGCCGGTGGTCTGGCTGGCGCCGACGATCAGCGAGCCGCCCCGCAGGTTGTGCAGGTCGTCGAGGGCGCGGCAGGCCTCCTGGCACTGGCTGAGGATGCGGTCGCAGTAGCTCAGCAACAGATGGCCCGCCTCGGTGAGCTGAGCCTTGCGGCCGCCGCGGTCGAACAGCGACACATCCAGCTGCTTCTCCAGGTTCTGGATCTGCAGGCTCACCGCCGGCTGGGTCACATAAAGGCTGTCAGCTGCTTTCTTGAAACTTCCTTCGCTGGCAATCGCCCGCAGGATGCGCAGCTGGTCGAGGGTGAACGGCAGATCAGCCATAAGGGGATCGCAAGGCGTTCACCGGCTGGAGGCAGAACTCTAGGGGTAACCCCCCTGAGGCAGGCCCACCCCGCGCTGTGTGACGCCGACGGGGGCCATGGCATCCGCCACAATCAAGCCCTCCGCCTGCCGGCATGAGCGCGATCAACCCCCACCACAGCAGCTGGGTGATGCTGGTGCTGTTGCTGGCCTTCGCCGTGCTGCACAGCGGCGGCGCCTCGCTGCGGGCCTGGGGGGCATCCCGCATCGGCGAGCGGGCCTGGCGGCTGCTGTTCGCCGCCGTGAGCATCCCCTCAGCCGTTGTGGTGATCGGCTACTTCCTGGCGCACCGCTACGACGGCATCCGCCTCTGGAACCTGCAGGACCAGCCCTGGATCGTGCCCGTGGTGTGGAGCGGCACCGCCGTCAGCTTCCTGTTCCTCTACCCGGCCACCTACAACCTGCTGGAGATCCCGGCGGTGCTCAAACCGCAGGTTCGCCTCTACGCCACCGGCATCATCCGCGTCAGCCGCCACCCCCAGGCGATCGGCCAGATCCTGTGGTGCGCCACCCACCTGCTCTGGATCGGCAGCAGCTTCATGGTGGCGGCCTGCGTGGGTCTGATCGGCCATCACCTGTTCGCGATCTGGAATGGCGACCGCCGCCTGGCCAGGCGCTTCGGCCCAGCCTTTGCTGAGCTCAGGGCCAGCACCTCGGTGGTTCCATTCCTGGCGGTGCTCGACGGCCGGCAGCAGCTGGTGCTCAGCGAATTCCTCAGGCCGGCGCAACTGGGCATTGCCATCGCCGTGGGCGTGTTCTGGTGGGCACATCGCTTCATCGGCAGCGGTGCCACCGCCTTCGCCCGCACCGGCCTGGCCCACTGGCTGGGCTGAGCCAGCCGCACCGGGTCAGTCCAGCCCGTGGGTGCGACAGCGGACACAGAGCTGCAGGAGCATCGCGGCACCCTGCCTACACTGAGGCTGACTGCCCCAGCGCCGGATGCCCTCGCCCGCCGAACTCGCCTGGCTGATTCCGGTGCTGCCCCTGGCGGGGGCCTGCCTGGTGGGCCTGGGGTTGATCAGCTTCAACCGCACCGTCAACCGCCTGCGCAAACCGGTGGCGTTGCTGTTGATCAGCTGCGTGGGGGCCGCTGCGGTGCTCAGCTATGCGGTGCTGGCCCAGCAGCTGGCCGGCGCCGGCGCCACCGAAGTTCTGTTCAACTGGGCCAGCGCCGGCAGCTTCAACCTGCAGATGGGCTTCCGCGTCGATGCCCTCGGCGCCGTGATGCTGGCCCTGGTCACCACCATCGCCGTGCTGGTGATGGTGTACTCCGATGGCTACATGGCCCATGACAAGGGCTACGTGCGCTTCTTCACCTACCTGGCCCTGTTCAGCAGTTCGATGCTGGGCCTCGTGATCAGCCCGAACCTGCTCGAGATCTATGTGTTCTGGGAGCTGGTGGGCATGTGCTCCTACCTGCTGGTGGGCTTCTGGTACGACCGCGACGGTGCCGCCAATGCGGCCCAGAAGGCCTTTGTGGTGAACCGGGTCGGCGATTTCGGCCTGCTGCTGGGCATTCTCGGTCTGTTCTGGGCCACCGGCAGCTTCGGCTTCGAGGAGATCGGCACCCGCCTGCAGGAAGCGGTGGCCGGCGGCAGCGTCACCACCACTGTGGCCGTGATCCTCTGCCTGCTGGTGTTCATGGGGCCCATGGCCAAGTCGGCTCAGTTCCCTCTGCATGTGTGGCTGCCCGATGCGATGGAGGGCCCCACGCCGATCTCAGCCCTGATCCACGCCGCCACGATGGTGGCGGCCGGTGTGTTCCTGGTGGCGCGCCTGCAGCCGGTCTACGTGCCCTTCCCGGCGGTGCAGATGGTGATCGCCGTGGTCGGCACGATCACGCTGTTCCTCGGGGCCTCGATCGCCCTCACCCAGATGGACCTCAAGAAGGGTCTGGCCTACAGCACGGTCAGCCAGCTGGGTTACATGATGCTGGCCATGGGCTGCGGCGCACCGGTGGCGGGGATGTTCCACCTCGTCACCCACGCCTTCTTCAAGGCGATGCTGTTCCTGGGGTCGGGCTCGGTGATCCACGCCATGGAGGACGTGGTGGGCCATGAGCCGGTGCTGGCCCAGGACATGCGTCTGATGGGCGGCCTGCGCCGCTGGATGCCGATCACCAGCACCACCTTCCTGATCGGCTGCATCGCCATCGCCGGCATCCCGCCACTGGCCGGCTTCTGGAGCAAGGACGAAATCCTGGGCCAGGCCTTCAACACCTATCCCCTGCTCTGGGCGATGGGCTTCATCACCGCCGGCATGACCGCCTTCTACATGTTCCGGCTCTACTTCCTCACCTTTGAGGGCGAGTTCCGCGGCAGCGACAAAACCATTCAGGCCCAACTGATGGCAGCGGCGGGCAAGGGCTCCGGCGACCACGACGACGCCCATGCCCACGGACACCACGCCTCCCACCCCCACGAATCGGGCTGGCAGATGGCCATGCCCCTGGCAGTGCTGGCGGTGCCCTCCATCCTGATCGGCCTGCTGGGCACGCCCTGGAACAGCCGTTTCGCCCAGCTGCTCGATCCCGAGGAAGCCGCGCACATGGCCAGCCATTTCAGCTGGGGCGAGTTCCTGCCCCTGGCGGGCGCCTCAGTGGCGATCTCGGTGCTGGGCATCACGATCTCGGCCCTGGCCTACGCCTTGCACAAGCTGGATCTGGCCACGGCCGTGGCTGATCGCTTCCCGGCGATCAACGCCTTCCTGGCCAACAAGTGGTATCTCGACGCCATCAACGACAAGCTGTTCGTGCAGGGCAGTCGCAAGCTGGCCCGCTCCGTGCTGGAGGTGGATTCCAAGGTGGTCGACGGCGTGGTCAACCTCACGGGCCTGGTCACCCTCGGCAGCGGCGAGGGACTCAAATACTTCGAAACCGGTCGCGCCCAGTTCTATGCGCTGATCGTGTTCGGCGGCGTGATCGCACTGGTGGTCCTGTTCGGAGCGCTGGGCTGACAGCTGGGTGACGGAGGCGCGGCCGCAGCCCAGGCCAAACGAATGCGGCGGCGCCGCCCATCCCCCTCGGGCAGAGCGTGCGTCCAAGCCAGCCCGCTACGGCTGCTGCTGCAAGCCCCAGCCGTAGCGGCCTCCACCGCCAGTGTGTTGCCCACGCGGCGCCGCTCCGCCCTGCGGTGAGCCCCGCCTGGCGGCACACCCCGGCGCAACGCTCTGTGTGACATCAACCACCGCGGCGACTCAGCGGCGGCCGTGATTTCTACACTCCGGCCAGACCCGTGAGCCGGCCCGTGGCCCTGGATTTCGCTGTCACCCTGGCAACCACCCTGGCCCAGGGGGGCAGCACCACCTTCCCCTGGCTCAGTGCCGCAATTCTGTTTCCGATCGCAGCGGCGCTGCTGATCCCTTTCGTACCCGACAAGGGCGATGGCAAGCAGGTGCGCTGGTTCGCCCTGGCAGTAACGCTGATCACCTTCCTGATCACGGTTGGCGGTTACCTCAACGGCTACGACCCGAGCGTTGAAGGCCTGCAGCTGGCGGAGCGCTGGAGCTGGCTACCGGATCTGGGCCTGGCCTGGTCGGTCGGGGCCGATGGCCTGTCGATGCCGCTGATCCTGCTCACCAGCTTCATCACCGCCCTGGCGGCCCTGGCGGCCTGGCCGGTGAGCTTCAAGCCGAAGTTGTTCTATTTCCTGCTGCTGGCCATGGATGGCGGCCAGATCGCTGTCTTCGCCGTGCAGGACATGCTGCTGTTCTTCCTGGCCTGGGAGCTGGAGCTGATCCCTGTGTACCTGCTGCTGGCAATCTGGGGTGGCAAGAAGCGGCAGTACGCCGCCACCAAATTCATCCTCTACACAGCTGGCAGCTCCCTGTTCATTCTGATTGTGGGGCTGGCGATGGCCTTCTACGGCGGGCACACCAGCTTTGAATACAGCGAGTTGATGGCCAAGGACTTCTCGACGAAGTTCCAGCTGCTGGCCTATGCGGGGCTGCTGATCGCCTTCGGCGTGAAACTGCCGATCGTGCCGCTGCACACCTGGCTGCCGGATGCCCACGGTGAGGCCACGGCTCCGGTGCACATGCTGCTGGCGGGGATCCTGCTGAAGATGGGGGGCTATGCGCTGCTGCGCTTCAACGTGCAACTGTTGCCCGAGGGGCATGCTCAGTTCGCACCGCTGCTGGTGGTGTTGGGGGTGGTGAACATCATTTACGCAGCACTCACCTCATTCGCCCAGCGCAACCTCAAGCGCAAGATCGCCTACAGCTCAATCAGCCATATGGGATTTGTGCTGATCGGCATCGGCAGCTTCAGTGATCTCGGCACCAGCGGCGCCATGCTGCAGATGATCAGCCATGGCCTGATCGGCGCCTCGCTGTTCTTCCTGGTGGGCGCCACCTACGACCGCACCCACACCCTCCAGCTCGATGAGATGGGCGGCGTGGGCCAGAAGATGCGCAAGATGTTCGCCCTGTGGACCGTCTGCTCCCTGGCCTCGCTGGCCCTGCCGGGCATGAGCGGCTTCGTCAGCGAGCTGATGGTGTTTGTTGGCTTTGCGACCAGTGAGGCCTACACCCTCAGCTTCCGGGTGGTGATGGCGGTGCTGGCTGCGGTGGGCGTGATCCTCACGCCGATTTATCTGCTGTCGATGCTGCGCGAGATCTTCTTCGGCAAGGAGAACGCCCAGCTGACCTCCCACACCAACTTGGTGGACGCCGAGCCCCGCGAGATCTACGTGATCAGCTGCCTGCTGGTGCCGATCCTGGGCATTGGTCTGTACCCCCGGATCATGACCGACAGCTACCGGGCCTCGATCGAGGCGCTGGTGCGGCGAGAGAACGCGGCGGTGGCCCGCTTGATCAAGCCGGCCGCCAACGACCTGATCCGCAGACCCACCCTGGCGGCCCTGCTGCCGGCAGGGCGGCTGGTGGCTCCGGCGCTGCCGTAACGAAGCTCTGCAGAGCGGCCGGAGCCTGTGCCCAGCCAGGCAGAGCTCTTTACGCTCAGCAGCACTTCCCCTTTCACCACACCCCACCGCACGCGATGAAGCAGCTCAATTTCGTGCTGATCTTCAGCTTCGGCCTGGCCATGGTGATGTTCACCCTGGAGAACACGGCTCCCACCACGGTCACCTTCCTGCCCGGGGTGACCACCACACTGCCGCTGGCGGCGATGCTGCTGGTGGTGGGTGGCATCGGCGCCACGGCCGCCTGGGTGTTCGCGGTGTGGACCGGCGTGGTGAAGCGCGTCGAAAGCCAGCTGAACCCGGGTGATCTCGAGGCCCAGCAGGTGCGCATCCGCGAGCTGGAGCAGGATGTGGAGCGCTACCGGGCCACGGTGGATGCCCAGCTGGGTTTGCTGCCCGCCGCCGGGCAGAGCTCCGCCGGCGACCAGGGCTGAAAGCGGCCGTGCCTGAATGGATCCCCCGGATCCCCTGATCTGGTCGGCACCGGCGGCGACCGGTAGGGTCGGGTCAGTATGGGCTGATCCGTGGCCGAAGCGGGCGCCAGGCTGGCCATCCGACTGCTGCAGGATGCTGCTGAGCGGGGGGAGCTCGACCCCTGGGATGTCGATGTGATCGCCGTGGTGGACGGCTTTCTCGATCAGCTGCGCAGTCGCATTGAAGTGCCACGGCTGGTGGCGGTGGCAGCCGGTGCGGCCGGCCAGGGCGGCAGCTATGAGCAGGATCTGGCTGAAACCAGCGAGGCCTTTCTGGCCGCCTCGGTGCTGGTGGGCCTCAAGGCGGAGGTGCTGGAAGCGCAGACGTTCCCGCCAGCGCCGTTGGAGGAGGCGTTCACCGATCTGGATCTGGAGGATCAGGACAGTGCCTGGCAGCTGGCGCCGGGCATTGCGCTGCCGCGGCGTCCGGAGCGCCACCTGCAGCGACGGCCGGTGGCGCCACCGCCGCTGCAGCGCCCGGTCACGCTCGGTGAGCTGATCCGCCAGCTCGAGGAGATCGCAGAGCGGCTGGAGCAGGACGACGGCACGGCACGCCAACGCTCGCGCAGCCGGCGCTACAGCGAACGGGCGGTGATTGAGCAGGTGGCGGCCCTGGCCCACCGCGAGAAGTTGCCGGAAACCACGGCCGCCCTCAGCCAGTTCCTGCTGGAGTGGCCGAAGGCTGCCCAGTGGTGCAGCTTTGAAGCGCTGGTGAGCGACTGGGCCGCCGTTGCTCCCGCCGACCTCGACTGCGACCGCGTCGGGGTGTTCTGGGCGCTGCTGTTCCTGTGCTCGCAGGGCCGGGTGGAACTGGAGCAGGCGGGCGGGCTGTTCGCGCCGCTGCACCTGAAGCGGCTGCTGCCGGAGCCCAGCAGCAGCCCGCTGACGATGACCGCAGGGGCAGCGACCGCGGCGGGGTCAGCTGGGGGGCCGGCCGGCCAGGCGCAGGCAGCCTGAGGGACCTGTCTAGGGTGGCACTCCCACCGAAGACAGACAGCGCCGATGAAGGCGATGATCCTGGCGGCCGGTAAGGGGACCCGTGTGCGGCCGATCACCCACACGATCCCCAAACCGATGATCCCCATCCTGCAGAAACCAGTCATGGAGTTTCTGCTGGAGCTGCTGCGGGAGCACGGCTTCACCGAAATCATGGTGAACGTCTCCCACCTGGCCGAGGAGATCGAAAACTACTTCCGCGATGGCCAGCGCTTCGGCGTGGAAATCGCTTACAGCTTCGAAGGTCGCATTGAAGATGGCGAGCTGATCGGCGATGCGGTGGGCTCCGCGGGCGGACTCAAGAAGATCCAGAGCTTCCAGCCCTTCTTCGATGACACCTTCGTGGTGCTGTGTGGCGATGCGCTGATCGACCTCGACCTCACGGAGGCGGTGCGACGCCACAAAGCCAAAGGGGCCATGGCGAGCCTGATCACCAAACGGGTGCCGCGGGATCAGGTGAGCAGCTACGGCGTGGTGGTCACCGATGCCGATGGCCGGGTGCGTTCGTTCCAGGAGAAGCCGGCGATCGATGAAGCCGCCAGCGACATGATCAACACCGGCATCTACATCTTCGAGCCGGAGGTGCTGAACTACGTGCCGGCGGGTGTGCCGTTTGATATCGGCTCAGATCTGTTCCCACGCCTGGTGGCCGACGGAGCTCCCTTCTACGCCCTGCCGATGGAATTCGAATGGGTGGATATCGGCAAGGTGCCCGACTACTGGCAGGCGATCCGCAGCGTGCTCCAGGGTGATGTGCGCCAGGTGCAGATCCCAGGCAAGGAGGTGAAACCCGGTATCTACACCGGCCTGAACGTGGCAGCCAACTGGGATCGGATCACGGTGCAGGGCCCGATCTATGTGGGTGGCATGACCCGCATCGAGGATGGAGCCACGATCATCGGTCCGGCGATGATCGGCCCCAGTTGCCACATCTGCGAGGGTGCCACGATCGATAACTCGATCATCTTCGATTACTCGCGCATCGGCCCGGGTGTGCGGCTGGTGGAGAAACTGGTGTTCGGCCGCTACTGCGTGGATCGCAACGGCGATCACTTCGATCTGCAGGAGGCAGCGCTCGACTGGCTGATCACCGATTCACGCCGGCAGGACCACGCCACACCATCGCCGCAGCAGAAAGCGATGGCCGAACTGCTCGGCACCGATCTGGCGATCAGCAGCGCGAGTTGATACCAGCCCGCTCCAGGATCAGGGGGATGCGATCCTCGGCCTTGACGGCCATCAGGTGCACCCCCTGGGCGATGCCGGCATAGGTGGCCACCTGTTCGGCGGCGATGCTGATCCCCTCATCGGCTGGATTGGCGGCAGCGGCCAGGCGATCGATGATGGCCTGAGGAATCTTGGCGCCGGGCACCACGCGGTTGATGAAGGCAGCATTCCTGGCCGACTTGAGCAGGAACACTCCCGCCAGCACCGGCAGCCCCAGCGGAGCGCTGATCTCCTCCACAAAGCGGCGCAGACAATCGGCATCGGTCACCATCTGCGTCTGCAGGAAGCGGGCGCCCGCCTGCTGCTTGCGGCGGACGCGGCTGCGCAGACCACTCCAGCTGCCGCTCTGAGGATCGGCGGCGGCGCCGGCAAACAGGCTGGTGGGGCCATCCGGCAGCAGACCCTGCACCGGATCGATGCCCTGATTGAACGCCTGCACCTGCTGCAGCAGGCGCACCGATTCGAACTCATGCACGGAGCGGGCGCACACCTGATCGCCGGCACGCACCGGATCGCCGGTGAGGCAGAGCAGATTGCGGATGCCGAGAGCATGAGCGCCGAGCAGATCGGCCTGCAGGCCAATGCGATTGCGATCGCGACAGGCGAGCTGCCACACCGGCTCGATGCCGGCATCCAGCAGCAGGCGACACACCGCCAGGCTGCTCATGCGCATCACGGCGCGGCTGCCATCGGTGACATTGACGGCATGGACCAGACCGCGCAGGGCCCGGGCGTGGGCCAGGGTGGTGCGCGGATCACCGCCGCGGGGAGGCATCACCTCCGCGGTGATCGCCAACGACCCAACCTCCAGTGCCTGCTGCAGCCGCAAAACCCTGTTCCGAATGGGGCCAGTATCGGCCACGACCACCAGCGTTGCGGCTGAGTCTGCCTACAGTGCCCTTCAGCAGTCAGCCGTGCCCATGGGCCGGGAGTGAGCAGCCTCCATGTCCGATCGGGGCGATCTCAACCATCCACGCCTGGAGCTCTCCGAGCGCGAGCTGGAGATCATCGGCCTCGTGGCCCAGGGGCTCACGAACCAGGAGATCGCGGAACGGCTGATGATCAGCAAGCGCACGGTCGACAACCACGTGAGCAATGTGTTCAGCAAGACCGGCGCCAAGAACCGGGTGGCGCTGCTGAACTGGGCGATGGACCACGGCAAGATCTGCCGGGATGGCTTCAACTGCTGCAGCCTTCCCCCGCACGATCGATCGAACTAAGTAGAAGCGCCAGCTCCGCCGAGGTGTGCCAGCCATGGGGCCTGCTCTGCAGCCGTCCAGCGAGCGAAGGGGCGCCGCGCCAGGGCCGCATTGCTGAAGGCGCCCACGC
>Ga0129333_10005207_pt1 | contig 12184 bp, 14 predicted proteins | sample CPB6_08_DNA_FD_94474 | JGI IMG/M metagenome (GOLD analysis project Ga0129333, IMG submission 94474) | Freshwater to marine salinity gradient microbial communities from Chesapeake Bay, USA - CPBay_Sum_0.6_0.8_DNA | ecosystem: Environmental > Aquatic > Marine > Coastal | place: USA: Chesapeake... | reverse complement strand
TGGATAATTTCCTTTTTGCCCAGTGAACTGCTGAGTGCTATCAGCCTAGCACTCCTGGTGCTGGGCGTGGTGCTCACAGCCGTGGCTAGTGTGGTTAGGTTTGTGCCCGTGATCAACATGTACGGGCTGTATTTTCAAATCGCAGGTGTTGTGATCTTGCTCAGTGGAGTGTATCTACGCGGTGTGTTTGAAACCGAAATCGTATGGAGACAGCGGGTAGCAGAGGCTGAAGCAAAAATCCGAGCAGCAGAAAAACGTGCTGAAGAAGCCACTGCACAGGTTGTGGTGGAATATAGAGATCGCGTGCAGGTCGTCAAACAACGTGTACAGGTTGTGAAAAAAGAAATTGAAGTTCAGCGTGAAGTGATCAATGCAGACTGCAAACTGAATCCCACCGCAGTAGAACTATACAATCGTAGTATTGCAGCACCAGTGGAGAAGAAACCATGACATCAGAACGCACACAAGAAAAACGCAGTTTCTTTGTTGCCATGCTGTTGGTGGTGTTGTTTATCTTGGCCATGTGCACAGGATGCAGTACCACAGCAGTGCCTGTGAAATATCAATTTCCAGTGGCGGATCCCGTGATGATGGAACCTGCACCTGCGCTGGTGCCCTTGAAACCAGACACCGTGGCCTTGGATCAAATGATTCAAAACACCGCGGAAAACTATGCACGCTATCACGAACTCACACAGCGTCTGGAACTCTGGCAAAAGTGGTATATCAAGCAAAAAGAAATATTTGAATCCGCACAGTAAATCTCTGCTACCTGATCTAGTGTTGCCCAGTAGAGTAAACCAACGCTGGACAATGAGTGGTATGGACAATCCTCGTTACTGTAACCGAGTCACACACTGGTACAGTTATCCCCATGCAGTTGAATATCAATACAACAGTCGCGGGTTCCGTGATCAGGAATGGCCACAGGATTTCACAAACAGCATTTGGTGCCTAGGCGATAGCTTCACTGTGGGCATTGGCTCTCCCCAGGAGCACACCTGGTGGTATCAGTTGGCTCTAGTTACTCAACGCAGAACAATAAATGTTTCCATGGACGGGGCTAGTAATCAATGGATCAGTCGCAAGGCCTGTGCAATTCTTGAAAGCGGCGTATGTGATACCATGGTAATACAGTGGAGCTATACACACAGACGCGAACGCAAGGATCTAGACGCCGTGATTGATCTACGTTGGCAAAGATTCTATCAGGATATACAAGATCAATCATGGCCCCGATGTCCTCCGTGGAGCCAGCGAGAGTCACTGCCTGCGTTGATCCTTAAGGAAATTCAACAGGATCCTGCTTTCTCACAGGTCAGTGTGATACCCGATGAAGACCTGCGCATAGACATTCCTGATCGTGAGTCTGTGCTAGAACCTGAACACAACACACAGGACTTTTTAGCGTGCTTGCATCGGGTTGAGCAGTCAGCGGGCACTGCCCAAATAGTACACACTTTTATACCCCACTGGAGCGACGACGCCAACATCACTAGACTCCAGCAGTCATGGCCCCAGAGTAGACTATGGCTGCCTGAAATACAACGACAGGACTGGGCCAGAGACTATCATCACTATGACATCTTGACTGCTCAGCAGGTGGCTCAGGACATCAAAAATAAACTGCTAGTATAACCCCGAGCTCAAACAGCTCCTGATTGCTAAATATTGGCAAATAATAACAGGGAGCTAGAATGGAGCTGCAACTCAACCAACTCAAAGAGATGGTGCACGGCATACCCTATGCTGAACAATGGCACCACGCACTGAAACAACTACTTCCTGACTATCAAATCAACACTCCCAAGCGTGTGGCGGCTTTTATCGCACAATGCGCTCATGAGAGCGGTGGATTTAGATTTGTCAGCGAAAACCTTAACTACAAAGCCGAAAGTCTCATGAAGGTTTTTCCCAAGTATTTTCATACCAAGGAACTGGCCGCGGCCTATGCCAAGAATCCGGAAAAAATTGCCAATCGAGTATATGCAAATCGCATGGGCAACGGAGACGAAGCATCAGGTGATGGATTTCGTTATCGTGGGCGTGGTCTTATTCAGCTCACTGGCAAGGAAAACTATTCATGGTTCGCGGCAAGTCTGCAGATCACGCCCGAAGAAGCCACAGAATACATGAGCACCTTTGAGGGAGCTGCGCAAAGCGGCTGCTGGTTCTGGGAAACCAATAACCTCAACAAAGAAGCTGATGCAGGTGATATCAAGACCATGACTCGCAAGATCAACGGCGGATTCATCGGTCTCGAAGATCGCATCAAACACTACAATCATGCACTGCATGTACTAGGAGCATAACATGGCCAAAACCACTACCACAGTAGCACACACATCTGTACACAAGCGTACCAACCAAGGTGGCAATCGTCCCAAGACATCCAGCATGAACAAGCATCGTCGTCGCGGATTCAAACGTAATCGTGGGCAGGGAAGATAACATGCGACACACAATCACAGTGAGCATCTTGGCTCTGCTGTTGGTGGCCTGTTCGGAAAACTATCGTTATCCCTGCCAGGATCCTGACAACTGGGAGAAAAAGGAATGCAAAAAACCCTATTGCAGTGCCAATGGCACTTGTCCTGAGGATCTCACCCCCTATATTAAAGAAAAGGTAGGCCAGCCCAATGGAATACCTGCTGCGCCTGCTGCACCACAGACCGGAGAATGCAAATGATTAAAGATTTATGGGAAGGCCCACGCTACACCAATGACGAACTCAATGCACGTTTGAAATTCTTTATTGGTATTATTCTTGGACTAACACTGTTTGGTATTGTGTTTGTGGTGCTGTACAGTTTGATATTTGTTACTCAGCCCATGAATGGCATGAGCCCTGTGGACAATAAATTCTTTGAATTGATTATTCCCATAGCTACGTTCTTAACTGGAACACTTTCAGGAATCATGCTAGCAGGTGATGACAAGGATCTTAGAGCCAAGGCTCTAGAGTCTGCTAACAAACCCTATACGCCGCCCCCTCCGCCTCCTGCTGCCAAGAGCATGATGCCCGCGGCACCCATGGCCGCTGCACCTGCTGCGTTCACAGACTTTGTGCCACAGGTCGTAGCAGGATTTGGTGGCAAGCCTGCACCAACCGAACCACCACATCCAGAGCTGTGATATGCAGTGGTTATGTAAAATGCTCACAGCCGAGGGTGAACGGTATCCCAGCAGCAAGCGTGTGATTACCTTTGCAGCATTTGTGTTAGTAGCAGTGGGCTTTGTGGCTGAGACGTTTTTTGGATTCACAACAAAACAATTCACCATGGAAAGTCTGATGTATATAGTACTAGGCGGTCTAGGTTTTACCGCTAGTGAAAAGTTTTCTAGAAAGGAAAAACAAGATGACGTATCTCAGTAGTATTCTATTTGCAATTATGTTGGCAATGAGCCTACCCAGCATGGCCAACAATCACGAAGCCAAACCCGAGGTCAAGAAAACCTGTATCAAGACCAAGGACGCCAAGACCGGCAAAGAAATAGAAAAGTGCCGCGATGTTAAGATACATAAAAAGCTTGAGGGCACTGAAATACCACCTAAGAAGTAACAGGTGATTCCAAGGCCCACTAGGGCCTTTTTTTATGGATTATTATCAAACACTGGGCGTCCCGCGCTCAGCCTCAGCAGACGAAATCAAGCGTGCATTTCGCAAACTGGCCATGCAGCATCATCCTGATCGCGGCGGTGATGAAACACGATTCAAAGAAATACAAGCAGCCTATGATGTGCTAGGTGACGCACAACGACGAGCGGAATACGATAGACCACAGCCTCAGGCCTTTAGATTCGCAGCCGGTCCGGGTGGATTTGATTTTGATCAAATCTTTAACATGTTTGGCACGGATATTGGACGTAGACACACTCGTGCTCAGCTAAGACTCACACTATGGATTACCCTGCGTGATGTAGCGCAAGGCGGTACCAGAACCATAAATGTCAGCAGCGCCAGTGGTAGTAATATGGTAAACATTGAAATTCCGGCCATGATAGAAGATGGCAACACTGTACAGTATTCCAAATTGGCACCTGATGGTTCAGACCTTTTGGTACAATTTAGAATCAAACCAGATCCTGTGTGGCAACGGCAAGGTAACACTGTGATGCTGGATCAACCAGTGGTTATTTGGACCTTGCTCACAGGAGGGGAAATCACTGTTACCACACTGCTTGATCAGGTGCTTACTGTGCAGATTCCTGCTCATACTCGTCCGGGAACAATGCTGCGAGTACGTGGTCACGGCCTACGCGATGCTCAGGGGCGGGCCGGAGATCTCATGGTAAGAGTACAGGCTAAGTTGCCCGAACAGGTCAGTCCAGAATTAATGGCAGCTATTCAACGCGAAATCAACCACTAAGTATTTTTGTAACACCAAATGTCTTGATCAAAAAGTCTATTAGTGTTACACTTGCTCGACTAACAACCAAGGAACCTGCATGACACCCAATCCAGATATTGAAAAAATTGTTGAACAGGCAATTCAGCTGGCCAAAAAACGCCAGAACGCTTATATTACTGTGGAACATGTGTTGTTGGCCATGGTAATGTATCCCAGTTTCCGCAGGCTCCTGGAAAGGTTTGGCACAAACTGTACAGCTCTGCAATCGGATATTGAAGCCTATCTGGACGCACAGAAAAATCAAGCCAAAAATCCCAATGACCAACCGAGAAAAACTCACGCTCTTGAAAGACTGTTTAATCGTGCGCTGACTTCTGTGATGCTCACGGGCCGACGTCAGACCAATGTTATTGATATCTATCTCAGTATCATGACAGAGTCGCATAGTCATGCACAGTATTTCTTGCTGCGTCATGGTGTGAACAAACATGATTTTCTAGAATTTTACAACAAAACTCAAGGCAAAGATGATGCCAAGCTGACACTAGAACAGGCCAATGAAATACTCAACGAGTACTGTGTGAATCTAACCGAATCCGCACAGCGTGGACAACTAGAGCCCATGATTGGGCGTGAACACGAAGTACAGGAAATGATCACGGTGCTGGCCAAGCGTTTTAAATCCAATGTGCTCATGGTAGGCGATCCGGGCGTGGGTAAAACTGCAATTGTAGAAGGCCTGGCGCAGGAAATGGCAGCCAATCGTGTGCCAGAATTCCTACATGACCATGAGCTTTGGAGTCTTGAAGTAGGAAGCCTGCTGGCAGGTTCCAAGTATCGCGGTGAGTTTGAAGAAAAATTCAAGATTGTGATGGCAGCACTGGAGACCAAAAAGAACTGTGTGCTGTTTATTGACGAAGCACACACCATGCGTGGTGCTGGCAGTTCCGGGCAGAGCACCCTGGACATGGCCAATATGATCAAGCCCGCGATTACCAAGGGCGTGCTCAAGGTAATTGCATCAACTACCTGGGAAGAATTCTACGAGTCATTTGAAAAAGATCGTGCGCTGATGCGACGTTTTTATCGACTGGCCATTGATGAGCCCACTCCAGAGGTCACCGAACAGATCTTGATAGGTCTAAGTCCAAGACTGGAAAAATTTCACAATGTGGAAATCACCACAGAAGCGATCACATGCGCAGTGGATCTAGCACAACGCTATATCACTGATCGCAAGAATCCAGACAAAAGCATTGATTTGATTGATGCTGCCTGTGCACGTGAACGTGTGAAAGACGCAGGCACCATAGAGATTACAGCGGCCTTGATCCAGGAACAACTGAGTCGGGTGAGTGGTGTGCCCGTGGACAAACTGCGCAGCGAAACCAGTGCCAAGGTCACAGGTCTAGAAAGCAACATCAAGAGTCTGCTGTATGGACAGGATTCAGCAGTGGATTCGGTGTTGGAGCGAGTGTATATTTCCTTTGCGGGCATTGCCAAGACCGGCAAGCCCATTGCGAGCTTTTTGTTCCTAGGCCCCACAGGCACAGGCAAAACCGAACTGGCCAAGCTCTTGGCCACAAATCTAGACATGAAACTGCTGCGCTATGACATGAGTGAGTACCAAGAACGTCATACCGTGAGCAGTCTAATTGGAGCGCCTCCGGGCTACGTGGGCTTTGAAGATGGTAATGTAGGCGGCGGCAAACTGATTTCAGATCTAAACAAAAATCCCTTTGCTATTTTGTTGTTTGATGAAATTGAAAAAGCCCATCCTGATGTTGTGAATATCATGTTGCAGTTGCTGGACGAAGGACGCATCACTTCCAGCAACGGCAAAACCGTGGACTGCAAAAACACCATTGTGATCATGACATCCAACCTAGGCGCACGTGACAACGAAAACAACAACATTGGTTTCAGTACCGAACTAGAACGCTCTGGCGAAGAAGACCGCGCTATGAAAGAGTTCTTCCGTCCCGAACTGCGCAATCGTATTGATCAGATCTGTAGATTTACCAAACTAGACACGCTGGCGGTCAAGAAAATTGTGGTTAAATTCATTGACGAACTACGTACTAGCCTGGCCACACACAATATTCGCGTTAACCTTAGTGAAGCTGCTGTGGAGCACTTGGCCGCACAGGGCTATGATTCAAAAATGGGCGCACGTCCTTTGAGCCGTAAGATTGACGAACTTATTCGTGTGCCCTTGAGCAAGAAAATTCTGTTTGAACAACTGCGAGATTGCCAGATCTATGTGGACTATGATCAAGAGCTTGTGTTTGAAACACAGCCCTTGCAGCAACACCATGTGGATCCCACGGGCTTGATTGTGGTTGACTTGCCAGAATAATATCACAGTGGTTAATGAGCTAAATAGCTTACTATGGCAAAAATACACGAAGAAGTCTTGATTATCAAGGTCAGCAGACTGATCAAAGATGGCCAAGACCTAACACACGGCAGTTTGATTTCCACAGAAACAGCACAGGCTCTTGAACAGGTAGCACAAGAGCTAGTGGGCGCTGGCACAGTTGTAGAAATCGAACAGGCCTAATTCCCTGCTATGAGTCAAGTGGTATTCACCTGTGATATCTCTGCGCCCGTGGAGGCCAATTTCCGTCTGCAGATCTGGTGTGATGATCAGCTGATCCAAGAATATCATCCAGTGGGCGCTCATGAGTTTTCTCATGTGTTTGCGGACAGTGTGGACACTCAGGCACACTCAATTGAATTTCGCATGCAGGGCAAAACACCAGATCATACCAAGGTCAATGATCAGGGCGAAATTACACAGGATCACTTGCTGCTGATCAAGAACAAACGCTTTGAAAACATCGACGTTGACTATGCGTTTGACAGCCATTCCCGATACACACATGATTTCAATGGCAGTCAGCCCCAAATCGAGGACACATTCTGTGGCATCATGGGCTGCAACGGTGATGTGAGATTTGAATTCACCACGCCGATCTATCTGTGGATGCTAGAAAATCTCTAGCGGTAAATAAAAGATCATGCAAACACTTGTGATCTATCCCGGACGCTTTCATCCATTTCATCGTGGTCATTTGGGCAGTTATCAATGGCTCACAAAGAGATTTGGTGACGACAGTGTGTTCGTGGCCACTTCAAACAAACAAGATCCAGACACTTCACCATTCAGCTTTGGCGACAAGCAAATGATGATGGCCAAGCTGGGCATTCCTCCCAGTCATGTGGTCCAGGTAAAAAATCCCTATCAAGCACAGGAAATCACACAGAATTTTGATGCAGACAACACCGTGCTGATATTTGCTCTCAGCGACAAGGACATAGAGCGTATTAGTTTTAAACCCAAGCGCGATGGATCTCCGGCTTATTTGCAGCCATTTCCCACAGATGGTAAAGGCATGCAGCCCATGAGCAAACACGGCTACGCAATAATAACTCCCAAAGTGGATTTTAAAATTCAGGGTCAAGACGCTGATTCCGCTAGCCAAATAAGAAAACTATATGCCAAGAGCAACGACGCAGCACGCAACAGTATTCTAGTGGATCTTTATGGCGACGCTGATGCCAATCTAAGAAAGATATTTGACCAACGTCTGCTGCCCACAGACGAAGCCATGGTAAATGAAACTGTGTTGATCAATGATCCCGAAGCAGGCATTCAACTGCGTCCGCCCGGCGGCATGGGCACATGGGATGAATCAAGTCTAGTACGCAATCTTGCTGGCAAGATCACAGACCTCAATAGACTACTAAGCACCGGACAATACCGTGCACTGTATCAAGTGATCTACGATCGTGGCGTACTACAAAGCATGATACAGGCTCTGGCTGATCTAGAAAAATTCCGTGAGCGTCAGGGACGCCGTCCCGTGGCTCGTGGACGTGAAATTGATATCAGTTCTGACTATCTAGAAGAAAAATGGTCGGAGAAATACAAAAGATCAATTAATTGTTCCAACCCCCGAGGTTTTAGTCAACGGGCTCATTGCCAAGGAAGCCGCAAGAACGAAAGCCAAATGGAGAGCCTACGTAGGCTACAGCAGCGTCTAGAAGAAATGAAGCGTCGGATCAAACCCAAGTAATTTTCTGTCTCTCTGTGCTATAATTAAATATCAAGAACTTTTAACAGAGAGGAATTTATGGTTTACGAAAAAATGTACGAAAGCAATGATACGCCAGACACATTGCCTAGTGATACTGTTGCTGCAACTCCTGAAGCAGCACCGCCTACTGATCCCAATACCACACAGATTCAAGTCAATGTTGACTTTTTGCGTAAAACTCGTGTGCACATCTGCATGCCCTGCTATGGTGGCATGCTCACAGAACAGTGCTTCATGAGTTTTGTGAAATGGGGCAATGCCTGTAGACAACTAGGTATTGATTGGACCGTGGAAACCATGACCAATGAAAGTCTGATTTCCCGAGCACGCAACACTCTAGTTGCCAAATTCCTCAGCAACCCTGACAGCACGCATCTAATGTTTATTGACGCTGACATTGGCTGGGAACCCTGGCATCTCTTGGCGCTGCTAAATCATGACAAAGATGTGGTAGGCGGACTGTATCCCATGAAAACCATTCCTGTGAAATGGTGCGTAAATGGAATTCCTGGTGCGCCAGACAATGATCCCAATGGACTCCTGGAAGTCACAAAAACCGGCACAGGCTTCATGTTGATCAAGCGCGAGGTATTTGAAAAACTCAAAGGTCATCCTGCTGTGAAGCCATTCGCTAATGATATTGGTCTGGATGCTAGCCTGGACAAAGACATGAAAACCTATTTTGACACCGCGGTACGTGAAAATAGATATTATTCCGAGGACTGGACTTTCTGTGAAAACTGGCGTGATCTAGGTGGTCAGGTCTGGGTAGACAAGCGTATTTTACTGCGTCATGTGGGCACGCACACATTTGATTTCAATACGCAGGAAAACATGTACCGTGAACTTCACAAAATAGCACAGGCCAATGGCAAGGCACTGAGCCCGGATTCAGACATGACTCAGCCTGTTGCAATAACTCCAGAGCCAGCTGCTGACCCTGCTCCAGTTCGAGCTCGTGTGCTCAGCTCTTCTGAAACACTAGAAACCGAGGCCGTGGTCTAAACAATAAATACAGTTCATATGCATATTGATGAACTGGAAAATTATAATTTAGCCGACGCTGTTGGTTATCACGACGAGCTGAATCCCGGACTCTGGGGCAAAGACGAACATCTGCGCCCCGAAGTTCGCGAAGCTCTGCTGCGCATAGCAGATGATTTTCGTGAATTTCTTGGCGTTGATGATCTTGAAGTCAAAGACATTACCATTTCTGGCAGCAATGCTGCTTTTAATTACACTCCCACCAGCGATATTGATCTGCATCTAGTGGTCAATATTCCCGAGCTCAACGATGAAGTCTATCGTGAGTTATTCAACGCTAAGAAATACCAATACAACGATCAACATGACATTCGTGTGCGCGGCGCAGATGTAGAGCTTTATGTACAACCCGCTGAAGACAAACACGTAAGTCAGGGCATCTACAGTGTAGCAAATCAAAAATGGCTCAGTGTGCCTAGACGTCAGCGAGCAGCAGTAGACGATGACAGTGTGCGTCACAAAGCAGAAGATCTAGAGGCACGCATACAACAGGCAATTAGCAGTGGTGATCGCGAAGTCATGGATAGCCTGTGGCAAAAAATCAAAGACATTCGCAAGTCAGGACTAGAACAAAAAGGTGAATTTTCCACTGAAAATCTAGTGTTCAAAATTCTGCGTGTAAATGGCTTGATTGAGCGACTGCAAACAGCACGACAATCAGCACGTGATCAAGAACTCAGCCTCAGCGAAAGAAAACGCAAGAAGTCTCGTAAACGCTATGCCTATGGTGGCTACTGGTATCCGGGCTTTGGCTATGCAGGCAGCAGTGAAGCAGGCTCAGACAGTGGTGGTGATGGCGGCGGAGAAAGTGTTCGAGAAGACGTGGGTTCAACCTGGGATGGAGTAAGTCCTACCACAAGAATGTTTACTAGCGAACAAGAACAAGAAAACAATAAAAATGTAATCACCAGCTTTGCTCGTTTTGTAGCCAAACAAATAGGCATGCGTCAACTACCACGAATACGTATCACACGAAATCCTAAATGGAGCGGTGAGAATGGTACCTTTGGACACTACGATCAAAACAACAAAACACTCACAATAAGTCTGGCCAATCGTCATATCATGGATGTGCTGCGTACCATGGCACATGAATTAGTACATGCACATCAAGATAACAAACATGGCTTGCCTAACACAGCTGGCAAGACTGGTAGTCCATATGAAAACGAAGCCAATGCTGTGGCAGGCCGTATCATGCGTCGTTGGGCCAAGAAACATGGCAATATGTTTGATCAGCCTGCCACAGAAGACAGGCATCCCAATGCCACACCCCCGGGACCTGAAACCAAACCCACTATGCCAGCTGGCACTGTAAGAGTTGATGTCAGTGATGTATATGATTGGTACAAACTAGGACAGCACATCAGTGACCTCGAAGGTCTAGGCAAACATGATTTTGGCAAAGGACCACCTAGTGCTATTTTTAGTTTTGGTGACGAAGACACCGAACACAAATATATCCGGGATCTAAAACGTACTGGCCTTGATGTCACGGACATTGATCCACGCGATCCCAATCAGCCGCCAGGCATGAAGAAAATCAAAACAGATCCAACATATGACGTTGACGAGGATCTCAAAAGCACACTAGGTGCCGCAGCGGCCGCTGCGTGTATCGCAGGCACTCCAGGCTGTGCCACTACTAACACAGATAGCAGCCCCACTGCTGATGTGCTGCGTGGTGTACAAACTGTAGGACGTACAGCACAGGCAGTAAAGGACATGGGCGTGGGTGGCGCCAAAGAAGAACTAATCAATCAACTGCGCGACAAACTGCGTGGCATACGCGAAGCCACAGGCTACATTCCCACAAAAAAACAAGCACGTGATCCTAGATTCTCCATGGCCTTGACACAGGATATTCAGCCAGGCCAAATTGGTAAAGAAGCCAACAAATTGAATTTGAAAACAGATAGTCAGGGTCATCCTGAGCTGCTGATGCGTCGTTTGAATAATCTCTTGGAATCAGTCAAGGCCGGCGAGCAACTAGACGAAGACGAATTGTTTGAACTCAAGATGAGTCCCAGCAATCTTGCCCGAATGGCCAAGGACATTGATGCTAGAGCTGGTCTAGAGTTTGAAATGTATGTGCCCAATGTTGATGCAGATGATTCAGACGAATACGATGCAGAGCCAGATTATGATGCAGATGAAAGTTTTCCAACTGGTAGAAATTGGCAGCGTGAAGTGATCGAGTTCTTCCGCGGCGGCGAAATGGGCAGCAGTACCAGTACCATACAAAGAGCCATTGACAGTCTGAACGAAGATTTCTATTCGTGGGTAGATGAAGATCAAGAATACTTCCTAGCTTCAGATGAGGGCCAAGCAAGAATTTTTGAAATAGCAGCGGACAATGTCAACGAAGATGATTATGATACTGAAGCAGAATATGCCGCGGCCATTCAAGAATATATTGACAGCAACGCGGACAGCATCCGCGATGAAATTATAGATGAATACAACCAAGACCTTGACTCAAAGTATGAACAATTTCTCGATGAACAAGATATCAACACAATGAGGGAGTTTGGCGATCAGTATAATCTAGAATGGCCATACTGGAGTACACCCGAGTCCAATCGCGGCGGAGCAGATATCAGTGACGTGGCCCAAGATTTTCAAGATGCTATTGGCCGCAGAGTAAAAACCGGTGGATACCACAGTGGCGCATACAGCCAGAC
>Ga0129333_10005206_pt1 | contig 12186 bp, 11 predicted proteins | sample CPB6_08_DNA_FD_94474 | JGI IMG/M metagenome (GOLD analysis project Ga0129333, IMG submission 94474) | Freshwater to marine salinity gradient microbial communities from Chesapeake Bay, USA - CPBay_Sum_0.6_0.8_DNA | ecosystem: Environmental > Aquatic > Marine > Coastal | place: USA: Chesapeake... | reverse complement strand
ATTCCGTCGACGGAATCGATCCGACCATCATCGTCACCTGGATCGAGGAAGTCCTGCGCGCCCGTCCGCGGCGCTGGCGAACCGATCGCTCGCACCCGGCGGCGAGGCTCGCTCTGCTGGCCGCCGAGCGGTCACTCGACGACGAGGTCGCCCGGGGTGATCTTCGTCGGGCGGTGGCGGCGTGGAGAGGCGGGACACCTGCCGACGTCGCGTCGGCCTGGGGTCCCCCGGAAGGATCGACGGAATGGGATCCGTTGGTCGACGATCTCGTCGGATTGGCACGGCTCGAGGATCGTCTCGTGCGCGACCTCGGTGATGGCCGAATCGCGCTCCTGCCCGACGGCCTCCCGATGTCGTGGCTCGGGCAGCCGATCGAGGTGCACGGTCTGCCGGCGGGTCGTGGCCTCGAGGTGTCGTTCGCGCTCCGTTGGCACGGGGCCCGACCGGCGATTCTCTGGGAGGTCGTCGGTGGCTCGGCGATCCATCTCTCGAGCGGTGTCGACCCGGGATGGTGGTCGACGTCGACTTCGGGCGAGGCTCTGTGGGCGGCTCCCGAGGGTGGGGCGAAGTTCCCCGACAGGGGCGACGACTCGATCTCGTTCGGCTGAGAAACGAGTCGCGAACCAACCGGGTCGCGAGAGAAACTCAGCCGCGAGCCAGGATGGCGGCGCGAACCGCGGCGATTCGAGCGATCATCGCCTCGTCGATGGTGGGATCGGTGACGGTGCCGTCCACCGAGATTCGTTCCGCGCCCTTCTCGATGTGCACGGCGGGCTCGGAAACCACGGTGTTGCCGAGCAGTCCGAGAATGCCCGAGATTTGTTCGGTCATGTGACGTCCCCCGGTGCTCCCCGCGCTGCTCACGATGCTCACGATCTTGCCCCGCAACGCGTGCTGTCCGAGCGGTCGGGTTGCCCAGTCGATCGCGTTCTTCAGCACCGCGGTGGGGCCGAAGTTGTACTCGGGAGCGGCGATCCACAACACGTCGCAGGACGCCACCGCATCGCGCCACCCTCTTACCGCCGATGGAAGAGTCTCGTCGATGTCGAGATCGGCGTTGTAGAAGGGCAGTGAGCCGATCGCAGCATCCGTCCGAACCTCGAAGTCGTCGCCCACCAACCGTTCGAGCACGCGGATCAGCCCGGTGTTGGACGACTCGGCCCGCAGGCTTCCGGACACGGCAAGGACCACGGGGCGCGTCATGAGCCAAGTTTGGTCCTCGTCGGGCGGGAGGTGCGAGCCGGGAACCCTCGGCCACCGGCAGACTGTCGGGGTGCAAGCCCCGATCCGAGTGGCCTACACCCTCGAGCAGTGCTGGCACCGGGTGCCCGGTGGCACGGCGTCGTCGGCGCTGCGGGCGGCTTCGGCGTTGGTCGACGTTCCCGGTCTCGAATTGGTCGGGGTGGCCGGTCGCCACCGCCGACGACCCGAACCCACCTTCACGCCCACCATCGCCTATCACTCGTTGCCGTTGTCGGCTCCCTGGCTCTACGAGACCTGGTTGCGTCTCGGTTGGCCGAAGGTGGAGTCGGCCACTGGTCCGGTCGATCTGGTTCACGCCACCGGACTCATCCCCCCGCCGAGTGACGCGCCTCTCGTCGCGACACTCCACGACGTCGCGTGGCGGCACCGACCCGACCACTTCACGCGACACGGGGTGCGAGTCTTCGAACGCAGCCTCGCCGTGATCCGCGAGCGAGCCAGATTGGTTCTCTGCCCGTCGTCGAACACCATGCTGGACGCCGAGCGGGCGGGTATCGAGACCGAGCGACTGCGTCTCGTTCCTTGGGGAGTCGAGACGACGACCGTGACCGAAGAGGATCGACGCGCTGTTCGCGAACGGTACGGACTCCCCGACGAGTTCCTCTTGTTCGTGGGCACGGTGGAGCCACGCAAGAACCTGCGGAGGCTGGTGGAGGCCGTCGAGGGCATGCGTCGTCGATTGCCGTTGGTCGTGGCCGGAGCCCCGGGATGGGGTGACACGGGGGTGGGCGAGCACGATTGGGTTCGATTCATCGGTTTCGTCGACGCCGGTGAGTTGCCCGCGCTCTACGCCTCGGCCTCGGTCTTCTGCTACCCGAGCGAACGCGAGGGATTCGGAATGCCGGTACTCGAGGCCATGTCCCAGGGAGTTCCCGTGGTCACCAGCATGGGAACCTCCACCGAGGAGGTCGCCGGCGGCGCGGCAGTGCTCGTCGACCCCTTCGACGTCGACGACATCGGTCGGGGTATCGACGAGGCGTTGGCCCGTCGTTCCGAGTTGCGCATCTACGGCCTGCGTCAGGCGGCTCGTCGACAGTGGTCGGAAACGGCGCGTCTCACCGTCGCCGCCTACCGCGAGGCCCTGTCGTGACTCCGGCGGTCAACCTGCTGTGGTGCGTACCCGGCGATGTCGGGGGCAGCGAGCAGTACCTGGTGCGTCAGATGGTCGGTCTGACCGAGGTCGGGGTGCGCGCTCGAATCTTCGCGCCGGCCGGCTTCGTCGACACCCATGCGCGACTCGCCGCATCCCACGACATCGTCTCGGCGTCGCACGATTGCCGCTCCCGTGGACGGCGGACCCTCACCGAATCCACCTGGTTGCGTCGTCGGTCGCGCGGTTCCTCGCTCGTTCATCACGGTGGAGGCACGGTGCCGTGGCGATCGGCGCGACCCATCGTGCTCACCATTCACGATTTGCAGTACCGCGAGTTCCCGTCGTACTTCTCGCCGCGCAAGTTGGCGTACCTGCGGGCGATCATGCCTCGCTCGGCGCGTCGAGCCGAAATGATCGCCGTTCCCACCGAATTCGTGGCGCGAACCGTTGTCGATGCCTACGGCGTCGATCGGGACCGGGTGCGTGTCGTGCCGCACGGTGTCGAATCCGATCTGCTCGACCGATGCACGCCCGAGTCCGAGTTGCGCGACCGTCTGGGTCTGGGGGATGCGCCGGTGATCGTCATGCCGGCGGCCACTTATCCGCACAAGGGACATCTCTTCCTGCTCGACGTGGTCGAGCGTTGTTGGTCGACCCAGGGAGTGCGCGTGGTGCTCACCGGCGGTCCCGGTCTCGCCGATGCCGAGGTGCGCCGCCGACTCGCCGACCCGCGTCTCTCCGGCGCGGTGGTGCACGCCGGTCGGGTGTCCGACGACGATCGCAACGGTTTGGTCCGAATGTCGCGCGCGATGGTGTTGCCGAGCGAGTACGAAGGTTTCGGGGCCCCGGTGATCGAGGCCATGGCGCTCGGAACACCCGTGGTCACGAGTGACCGGGCGTGTCTACCCGAGGTCGTCGGCGACGCGGGTCTGGTGCTGCCCCTCGACGTCGACTCGTGGGCCGTGGTTCCCGATCTCGTCGAGGCGCGTCGAGACGAACTGATTCGTCGCGGTACCGAGAGAGTCGCCGATTTCTCGCTCGCGGCTTCTGGTCGCGCGCTCGCCGCGGTGTACGAGGCGGTGTCGCGGTGACGGCGACCCGAGTCGTGCTGGTTCTGTGTCCCCACTTCGAGCCGGACACCGCGCCCACCGGGGTGGTGATGACCCGCCTCGTTCACGAACTGGCGGCGAGGGGTCACCGTGTGCACGTCGTCACCGCACTCCCGTGGTACCGCGAGCACAGAGTCGACACGCGTTGGACCAACGTGGGTTGGCGCAACCGAACCGAGTCGACCCGGTGGGGGAGCGTCACGAGGTTGCAACCGTTCGCGGGGTCGGATCGACGCAACCTCCTGCGCCGTGCACTGGGATTCGTCGGGTTCTCGTCGCTCGCCGTGGTTGCCGGTTGGCGGGCCGGCCGGCATTCCGAGGGACGTCGACCCGACGCGGTGATCGCCATGTCGCCGCCACTCACGCTCGGTCTCGCCGCCTGGATCGTGGCCCGTTTCCGACGGGCGCCGATGATCTTCAACGTGCAGGATGTTTTTCCCGATGCGGCCGTCGCCACCGGCGCGATCTCGAACAGGTGGGTGATCGCCGCGGCCCGATTCCTCGAGAAGTTCGTGTACCGGCGATCGGCGGCCGTCACCGTGCTCTCCGAGGAGCTGGCCGACAACGTTCGCCGGAAGCTTCCCGAACGTGCGCGGCAACGGGTCGTGACCATCCCCAACTTCGTCGACACGTCGGTGATCGTTCCGATGGATCGAATGACTCGCTACCGGGAGCAACTCGGTCTCGACGAGGGTCCGGTGGTGATGTACGCGGGGAACGTGGGCTTCTCGCAGTCGATGGATCTGGTGGTCGCCGCCGCCCGGGCTCTCCCTCGCGTCTGGTTCGTGGTGAACGGCGGTGGATCGGCTCTCGAGGCGCTGCGTGACTCGGCGGCCGAACTCCCGAACGTCGTCTTCGGTGATTTCCAGCCCGCCGAGAAACTGTCCGAGGTGCTCGCGACCGGCGACGTGCACGTCGTGCCACTGCGGCGCGGACTCGGTTCGGTGAGCGTTCCGTCGAAGACGTACTCGATCATGGCGGCCGGTCGCCCGATCGTCGCGGCGATCGACGAGGGAACCGAGGTCCGCCGGTTGATCGAGCGATCAGGAGGCGGCGTCGCTGTTCCTCCCGACGAACCGGATTCCTTCGTGGCTGCCTTGCGCGAACTGATCGATGATCCGGTGCGGGCCTCGTCGATGGGCGCGGCCGCTCGTCTGTTGGTGGAGGGCGAGGCCTCTCCGTCGGCGGTGGCGGCCGAGTATTCCGACCTCATCGATCGCACGGCTCGCTAGAACGGACACCGCCAGCGTCGACACCACTGGTGCGCGCGCCGCGGGCACTCCGTGTCCGGACCGGCAGAAGTGGCCTCGACCGACCCCCCGTTCGGAGGCTTCCCGGGATAGCCTCGGAGACTCGTGGCACGCAACAAGTCCGCTTCCTCCGGTCGCGCCTCGGCTCGCCGAGTCGCCCGTCTGGCCCAGAAGGGCAAGGGCAAGAAGGTTCGCTTTCAGGGCGGGACCCTCTTCCCGGCCCTGGTGGTCGGTATCTCGGTCGTCGGTGCGGCCCTCATCATCTACTCGAGAGCCTCGATTCCCAACCAGAACGTGCCACCGACGGTCGAGGATCACTGGCACGCCTCGTACGGCTTCTACGCCTGCGACACCTGGCTACCCGACCTGCAGGGGAACAAGGAAGAACTCGACACGGCGGGCCAGTTGGTGAGCGACGAGTTCCGTCGCACCGGAATTCACAGCCACGACGACGGTGTCATTCACTGGCACCCCTACGGATCGGCCGCCACCGGTCGCAACGCGCGGCTCAAGGTGTTCCTCGACGTGTACGGAGTGAAGTTGTCCGACACCAAGCTCGAGTTCCCGGCCGATCAGGGCGGAGCGTTGTACGAAGAGGGCGAAACCAAGTGCGTGGTCGACGGCGAGCAGGTCGACGGGGAACTGGTGGTGTACGCATTCGACAAGTACGACAACGCCGACGAGTTCTCCACGTTCATCACCAACTTCGGTGACATTCGCGTCGATGCCGACGGCAAGGCCTTCGTGATCGCCTTCGCGCCCGCCGGAACCAACCCCGGACTCCCGCCCTCGGCGGCATCGTTGCCCGAACTCGGTGCGGCCGACTCCGGCTCCACCGGCCAGCCGACCACGACCGTGGCTGGAACCGAGACCACCGTGGCTGGAACCGACACGACCGTTGCCGGATCCGACACGACCGTGGCTGGAACCGAGACCACCGTGGCTGGATCCGACACGACCGTGGCTGGATCCGACACGACCGTCGCCGGCTGATGCGAGCGGTCGTTCTCGTCGGGGGCTTCGGCACTCGTCTGCGACCGCTCACCTTCACGACTCCGAAGCCGATGTTGCCGGTCGGTCATCGGCCGATCGTCGAGAATCTGGTGGCCATGCTCGCGCCGGCCGGGGTCGACGAGGTCGTGTTGGCCCTCGGATTCAAACCCCAACCCTTCGTCGACGCCTTCCCCGACGGACTATGCGCCGGTGTGCGTCTGGTGTACGCCGTCGAACCCGAACCGCTCGACACGGCCGGGGCGATCCGGTTCGCTGCCGAAGCGGCTGGAGTGCGCGACACCTTCGTGGTGGTGAACGGCGACGTGCTCACCGACGTCGACGTCGCGCGGCTGGTCGACTTCCACCGGACACGCGGCGCCGAAGCCACGTTGCATCTCACCCCCGTCGATGATCCCTCGTCGTACGGAGTGGTGGCTCTCGCCGGGGATGGGCGAGTCGAACGTTTCGTGGAGAAGCCGGCGCCGGGAACCGCGCCCTCGAATCTGATCAATGCCGGGACTTACGTTCTCGAGCCCTCGGTGCTTCAGCGGATCGAGTCGGGACGCAAGGTGTCGATCGAGCGCGAGATTTTTCCGGCGATGGTGGCCGAGCGACGCGTCTTCGGCGTGGCCACCGATGACTACTGGGTCGACACCGGACGACCGGATCCCTACCGTCAGGCCAACCTCGACCTGCTCGACGGTCGTCGACGCTCGCTCTCGGCCGTGGCCGTGCAGGAGGGCGCCGAGATCGGTGACGGTGCCTCGATCGAACACTCACTCGTGTCGAGAGGTGCGTCGGTCGGTTCGGGTGCCTCGATCGTCGATTCGGTGATCCTGCCCGGAGCGATCGTGGGTGCCGGTGCGCGAGTCGAGTCGAGCATCGTGATGGGCCGCGTCGGAGCCGCGGCGACGGTGGTTCATTCGGTGGTGGGGGCCGAAGGGGTCGTCGCCGACGGTGAACGCGCGGTCGAGGCTCTGATTCCCGATCCGGCCAAGGCGTAGACGGTCGTCGTGCCTCGTTCGTCGGCTCCCACCGCGCCGACCTCCGCGCTCGTGATCGGTGGAGCAGGCTTCATCGGGTCGCATCTCGTCGACCGGTTGCTCGCCAGCGGATGCGTGGTCGATGTCGTCGACGATCTGGCCACCGGCTCGCTCGCGCACCTCGCCGAGGCCCGGGCGACCTCGGGAACGTTGCGTATCCAGCAACTCGACGCGCGACGTCCGGAGTTGGCCGAACTGGTTGCCCGGCGGCGCCCCGCGGTGTTGTACGTGTTGGCTCCGTTCGTCGACGAAACCTCGCCGGTCGAGGTCGTCGCGTCGTGGTTGAACGTGGCGCTCGCGTCGATGGATGCGGCGCGCCGGGCTTCCCGGGCGCCGGGCGACGTGAAGGTGGTGGCTGCCCTACCCGGGTCGGCGTTCTACGGCGATCTTCCGGCACGCGATCTTCCGGCGCGCGAGGACGGTCCGCGTCGGCCATCGTCGGTGGCGGGCGTCGCCGCCGACGCGGTGGTCGACCTCCTCGCTCTGCACCGCGACCTCCACGCGGTCGAGTTCACGGCGGTGGCTCTGGCGTCCGTCTACGGGCCTCGTCGATCGTCTCCGCTCGTCGGGGCCCGTCGCGCCTCGCGCGATCTCCTCCACGTCGACGAAGCGGCCGAAGCGCTGGTGCGGGCGGGTGTGCGAGCCGGCGGACTGGTGGTGAACGTCGGATCCGGTGTTTCGACGCCCCTGGCGAAGTACTTGGACGCCGTGGCGCAGGAAGCCGTCGCTGGTGGTCCGGCGCGCACGGCATTGTCACCGGCGCGCGCGCGTCTGCACCTCGGCTGGAAGCCGTGGGTGGGAGTCGAGAACGGTCTCGCTCACCTGGCGGTCCCGGAAGAGTCCGGCCGCGGCGAGTCCGACTAGCGGAAGAGGTCCTCGCCGGCCGGCCGCACGATCTCGGAGATCGACGACTCGCGCATCCAGGACGGATCCACTCCGCGCACCACCGCCACCGGAATTCCCGACGACTTGCCCATCACGATCTCGGCCGCCGAGGCGATCTCGTCGGCGGCACACACTTCGGTGACCTGCATGGTGCGTCCGAGAGCGTCGGGAGTTCCACGCAGATCGACCACCGCGGCCACGCCGGCCACACCGATCGCGACATCGGTGAGTCCCTTGCGCCACGGTCGACCGAAGGTGTCCGAGACGATCACGCCCACGCTCACTCCGAGTTTCGCGCGCACGATGTCGCGGATCCGGCGGGCCGAACGGTCGCTGTCGATGGGCAGCAGTGCGGCCCATCCACGCGCGACGTTCGAGAGGTCGATGCCGCTGTTGGCGCAGATGAATCCGTGAGTGGTCTCGGTGATGATGAGGTCGCCGCGGCGGCGCACGACTCGAACTCCCTCCGACTCCACCAATGCCTTGTGCGACAACGGGTCGTCGGGATCGATGGCGACCAGACGGCCTTCGGCTTTCGAGACGACCTTCTGGGTCACCACGAGCACGTCACCGTCGAGCAACGGGCCGTTCGGTTCCTGACGACAGGCGTCGACCACGACGTCACCGAGCTGCACTCCCGGTTCGATCTCGCCGATACCGGTGACTCCCCAGGCGGTGAGTCGGTGGCTGTTGTTCATCGTGGTTCCTCCGTGCTCGAGACGATGGTTCGGAACAGGTCGGCGGCCACCTGCGGCGTCCGCATGATCGTGTCGGTCACGATGCACCGCAGGCCGAGCGACTCGACCGCCGTGGCGAGACCGGCGTCCTGCCGGTCGATGACGAGGGTCCCGCACACCGGCGCGTAGAGCCGCGCCACCCCGACGACGCTCGCCTCGTGACCGAGATCGGTGAGCATCCGGTCGGCGGGTCCCTTCAAGGCGCTTCCGGCCACGATCGGCGACACCGCCACGACGCGTTCACGGTTGCGATACAGAGACTCGTCGACTCCGTGCAACGCTCGCAAGGGTCCGATCGAAACGATCGGGTTCGACGGAGCCACCACGATGCAACGGCTGCCTTCGAGGAGATCGAGGAAGCCGGGGCGAGCCACGGCCGCACCCTCGAAGTGCACGCCGCGCACGGGAACCGCGTGACGACGCCGGACGAAGTACTCCTGGAAGGCCACCGTGCGTCCGACGCCGTCGTCGTCGGTGACGTCGACGAGAGTGCGCACCGGATCGTCGGTCATCGGAACGACGTTCATCGCGACGCCCCACGCACGGGCGACCTCGCTCGTGACGGTGGTGAGTGTCGCGCCCTCGGCGAGCCGTGCGGTGCGGTAGAGGTGGGTCGCCATGTCGCGGTCACCGAGGTTGAACCACGTCGGTGCGGCCACCGAACCGTCCGGTCGCACCGACTCGTAACGACCGAGGTTCTCCATGGTGCGCCACGTCTCCTCGGCGAGACCCCAACCGCGCTCGGGATCGATCGCGCCGGCGACCGTGTAGACGACGGTGTCGAGATCCGGTGACACGTGCAGACCGTGGAGCACCGTGTCGTCGGCGGTGTTGACCACCGCGCTGATCTCGTTGGGTGCCACGGCGAGGATCGCGCCCCGCAGCAGGCGGGCGGCGCCGACGCCTCCGGCGAGCACGGTGATCATCGCGTCATTCTCATCGCTGCGCCGTTCCCCGGACGAGGTCGCGGTAGAGATGGGCGAGCCGCTGTCCGGTGGTCTCCCACGAGAAGTTCCCGACGCGGAGATGCCCGGCTCGTGTCAGACCGGCGCGGAGATCGGGGTCCTCCATCGCGTTGCTGAGAGCCGCGCACCAAGCACCGTGGTCGCCCGTTTCACACAGAAGAGCCGCGTCCCCGGCGATTTCGGGGATCGAGCCGACGTTCGCGGCGACGACCGGGGTGCCGACGCTCATGGCCTCCAGCAACGGAAAGCCGAACCCCTCGTCGAGCGACGGGTACGCGAGCACGCTCGCCCGTCGGAGAAGTTCGCCGGCCACGGCGTCGTCGACCCGGCCGACGAAGTGCACCCGGTCTCGGACGCTGCTCGGCAGAGCCGCGACGGCGGCGTCGACCGCCGGTCGGTCGTCACCGTCGCCGCCGGCGATCACCAATCGTGCGCGCGGCACCCGGGCCACCAGGTCGGGCAGCGTCGAGACGAGGAAGGCCACGTTCTTGCGTCGTTCGATGGTGCCGAGCGACAGCACGTACGGGTCGCCGTCGGGAACGAGCGGGGTCCATGTCCCTCCCGCGGGCACATCGGGAGCCCCGAGATGGATGGTGGTGACCTCGACGCCCGGGAAGAAATCCCGCAGTCGGCGGGCCGTGGCGTGCGACGAGGCGTGAACATGGGCCCCGGTGTCGATGGCGCGCGCGAGCGCACCCATCATGAGTCGCACGTCGCGGTGCACCGATCCCGGATGCTCGAGGGCCCAGCAGTCGTACACGGACACCAGGCGCGGAAGTCGTGACGGTGGCACCACGTAGTTGGTTCCGTGCAGGAGGTCGATTCCGCCGGAGCGTCGCAGCGAACGCGTGGGATCGGGTCGGTCGAGGTGCGCCCACGAGCGAAGGGCGAGCGCGGCCGGGTAGCGCAGCCGCACGGTGCCGGGTCGCAGACGGGCGCGGAACGAGAGCACGTACGGCACGAGGTGGATGCCCTCGGCGCTCACCGCGTCGCGCATACCGGCGGCGGCTCGGGCGATTCCGGTGGCCGGACCGTGGAGTGGACCCGCGTCGAACGCCACCACGGGCGACGAGGTCGAGTACGGCACACCGGGAGTGTACGAACCGTAGACTTCCCGAGGCTCGGGTCGTCCGACGGCACGATCCGACACCCCCGGCCCCGGCCGACACCTCACAGGATCTCGGAGAACCCATGCCCCGCGCGCTCATCACCGGAGTCACCGGCCAGGACGGCCAGCATCTCGCCGAGTTCCTGCACGGCCGGGGTTACCAGGTCTTCGGGATGGTGAAGGGGCAGAACAACCCCAAACTCGAGATGTTGCGCGACCAGTACCCCTACGTCGAGGTGGTGGGTGGCGATCTCGCCGACCTCCCGTCGTTGGTGAAGGCGCTCGAGATCGCCCAGCCCGAGGAGGTCTACAACTTGGCCGCGATCTCGTTCGTGGCGCTGTCGTGGAGTCAGGCCGAACTGACCGCCAATCTCACCGGCACGGGTGTGTTGCGCATGCTCGAGGCGGTGCGTCTTTACGGCGGCCAGGAGAACAACACGGTGCGCTTCTACCAGGCGTCGTCGTCGGAGATGTTCGGGAAGGTTCGCCAGACACCCCAAACCGAGGACACTCCGTTCCATCCCCGATCGCCCTACGGCTGCGCCAAGGTGTTCGGTCACTACATCACCCAGAACTACCGCGAGAGTTACGGACTCTTCGCCTGCTCGGGAATCCTCTTCAACCACGAGGGTCCGCGACGCGGTGTCGAGTTCGTCACCCGCAAGGTCACCAACGCGGCCGCCCGCATCAAGTTGGGTCTGCAGGACGAACTGGTGATGGGAAACCTCGACGCCAAGCGCGACTGGGGATACGCCGGTGATTACGTGAAGGCCATGTGGCTCATGCTGCAGCAACCCGAACCCGACGACTACGTGATCGCGACCGGGGAGACCCACACCATCGAGGAACTCGTGAAGCTCGCCTTCGCCGAGGTGGGCATCGACGATTGGCACAAGTACGTGCGACAAGACCCGAAGTTCTTCCGGCCGGCCGAGGTCGATCTGCTGATCGGGGACGCCAGCAAGGCTCGCGAGAAACTCGGCTGGGTGCCCGAAGTCGGCTTCCCGGAACTGGTGAAGATGATGGTGGCGCACGACCTGCACCACGAGGCCAAGCGAGCCGGTTTGCCGATTCCGTCCTGATCCGCGTCGGTGTCACCGCGCGGCCCGGGCATCAGCCCTCGACGGGATGGTCGCTGAACGCCTCCAGAGCCGAACCACTGTCGATGGCGGCTCCCCTCGTCAACAACGCACGCAACGAAAAGGCGAAGACGAGCAAAGAGACCAGCGAACTGGCCACGAGGCCTATCTCGACGCGCAGATAGAGATCGTCGGACGAGAGCCAGCAGCAGACGAGGAAGCCGAGCATCCCGGCCAACCAGCCGACGCCGACCCGGGCGTGGCCGTGCAGAGCAATCACCGCCTGGGCGGTGGCGAGAGCGACCATGTAGAGCGCGCTGCCGAGGGCGAGCAGGGTGAGCGTGCGTCGATCGAGTCCGCCGTCGTACACGAGATCGAGCACCGGCGGACCGAGGGCGAACGAGCCGACGGTCCCGAACACGCCGACGCCCACCACCACGAACATGAGACGACGAAAGCCCGAACGGAACTCGGTGAGATCGCCCTGAGCCGCCAACCGGGCGAGGCGTGGCAACAGAGCCGCCTGCACGGCCTGGAAGAGGAAGAGCGGAACCCGGGCGAGCAGCACTCCGTTTCCGAAGCGGGTGACCTTCTCGGCCTCGTCGGCCGACGCGAGGATGTCGATCGCGATCGGGCCGGCGTTCACCAATCCGGCCCCCAT
>Ga0129333_10005205_pt1 | contig 12186 bp, 10 predicted proteins | sample CPB6_08_DNA_FD_94474 | JGI IMG/M metagenome (GOLD analysis project Ga0129333, IMG submission 94474) | Freshwater to marine salinity gradient microbial communities from Chesapeake Bay, USA - CPBay_Sum_0.6_0.8_DNA | ecosystem: Environmental > Aquatic > Marine > Coastal | place: USA: Chesapeake... | reverse complement strand
GCTAAACGCTCAGGGGCGTTGACGGTAATGGCTTCGTTAAACATGCCCGCTGCATAGTCCCAACGACTGACGTAGGGAACGAACATAACGTTAGTCCGGCTTTCGGCAATTTTTTCCATGCCTCGGTGTAAATAGCCAATCACCGGTTCGCAGTCGATGACATCTTCCCCATCTAAGGTAACGATGAGACGCAACACACCGTGCATCGAAGGATGGTGTGGCCCCATGTTCAGAATCATGGGTTCAGTTCTGGTTTCAATCTGTGCCATTCAAGGTGCCCGTTCTGAAAATTGCCCGCCCTTATTCTAATCTGATCCGGTACATTCTCGTCCTCTCTGAAAACGATCGGGTCTTAACCGATTGCATAGATGCCCCCCAAGAGTAGCTATACTTTGAGGCAAGCTTGGATCATGGCAGGGTGTCGTGTTGGTATAGCAGCGAAATCTGATGGATGGTTTGCCTTCATGATAGATTCAGTTTATCAGTACTATAAAAATATCTGGGCAGCGCGGCTATCCCGGCGGGTGGCGGCTTGGGTCTTTCTTAGCTTGATGCTGGTCGAGGTCGTTATCCTGGTGCCATCCTTTGTGAACCGTCGTCGTGAGTTACTGTTACGCAAGGAGCAGGTTTCTCAGGAGCTTTTAGATGCGGCGAAACAAAACTATATGCAAGGTCAAGATCTAAAGACGATTTTCGATCGTTTTGGTCAGCAAAGCAGCACTTCGTCTGTGATTAAGGGAGCTACTTTATATAAGTCAAATGGTCAGTTAGTGAGCCAATTCGGAGAGCCAACGGAACTTCATCTCTTGGAGATTCGGACTAAAAGCTATTGGGGAAGGGTAACGGATCAAGGACAGCGCTATGAGGTAGTTTGGAGCGGAGAAAATTTCAATCATGAATATGTGTTAGTGGTTCGCCATGATGCGTCGGATCTGAAATGGGAATTGCTGGCTTATGTGGGGCGAATTTTAGTGGCGGTTCTCATTATTTCTGTAGTTGTCACGGGAAGTACATTGATTGTCGTCTCGGTCACCATCATCACACCCTTTCTCAAGCTCAAGGATGATTTTAATCGAGTGGTGGAAGCGATTCAAGAAACAGAAACGGAACCCTGTTTTGAAACCCTCAGTGCTATTCAATTACAAGCTCAAGATCAGATGGAGTCTGTTCAGGATGAAATGACGGAGGTTTTTCTAGCCTTTCATCAAATGTTCGATCGTATTTATAGCGAAATTAAGCAACGTCAATCTGTGGAGCTTGCATTACGTCGAGAACAGGAAAAAGCCAACAAATTATTATTAAACGTACTTCCAGCGTCCATTGCTGAGCGTCTTAAGGAGGAAGAAGGGTCGATTGCTGAGAAGTTTGATTCAGTTACTATTCTCTTTGCAGATTTAGTTAATTTTACCTGTCTTTCCGTTCAGGTTATGCCGGTGGTATTAGTGGAACTTCTGAATGATATTTTTTCGAGGTTTGATCAGTTAACGGAAGCCCATCAATTGGAAAAAATTAAAACGATCGGAGATGCCTATATGGTGGTGGGGGGAATTCCCACCGCTCGCACTGACCATGCCGCAGCGATCGCCAGTTTGGCTTTAGAAATGCAGGTGGCTTTAGCACAATTCAACAGAGAACGAAATCAAGGGTTTGAATTACGCATTGGTATGAATACTGGGCCAGTGGTGGCTGGGGTGATTGGGCGGCGCAAATTTGCCTATGACCTTTGGGGGGATACGGTAAATGTGGCCAGTCGTATGGAGTCTCATGGAATACCGGGTAGAATTCAGGTGACGGAAGCGACTTACTTAGCGTTGAAAGATCAATATGATCTAGAATCCCGGGGCAAAATTACGGTGAAGGGTAGAGGGGAGTTAGAGGCCTATTTTTTGGTGCGAGAAAAAACCGGAATAGTTTTAACTTAAATTAATGTGACCAATAGGAACATAATAAAGAGCCGTCCCAACATCGGATCTAGAACAATCTCTTTAGGGGAGAGTGGAAGCACTATGATTCAGTGATTCAGTGATTCCGTTGGGATTATTGGGATTGTTGGGATTATTGTGTCAGGATTACGGGATTGGCGTTATGGTATCGGCTCGACATTTAGCCTGGATGACATTAATGGATATTTATCGGGGAGCCTATGCGGATGTGGCGCTTCATAATCACCTCAGAAAGACTCCCCTTCAGGAAAACGATCGGGTATTAAGGGATTCCATTGAATAATCCCAGTGACTAGGCTCGATCGTACCTATTGGCTATAGGCTGGTGTTATTTAAAAGACTGGCATCAGCGAGGAATTAAGCCATGAAGATTACCTTTATTGGAGTGGGGAATGTGGGTGCGCCTTTGGCCAATGACCTGCAAAATCTGGGACATGCGGTGACGATCGCTGCCCGTGATCCCAATTCTAAATCTGTGCAGGCGGCTCTGAGTCGGAATGGGGGGGTTACAGTCAACAGTCCCATGGAAGCAGTCCAGACAGCGGAGGTGGTGTTTTTAGCCACGCCTTTTGCTGCCAATGAAGCGGCTTTAGCGGAAGTGGGAAGTGCCCTAGAGGGCAAAATTTTAGTGGATTGCACAAACCCCGTAGGGGCAAATCTCTCCTACGGATTGAAGAGTGAGCAATCGGGGGCTGAATTTGTCCAAGGTTTGGTTCCTAGGGCTAAAGTGGTGAAGGCTTTTACCATCTATGGCTTTGAGAATTTTGAGGATAATTCCTATCCAGGCTATGGGGATCTCAAGCCCGCCATGCTCATCGCTGGGGATGACCCGATCGCCAAGCAAACCGTTGACCAACTGTGTCAGGAATTAGGCTGGGAACCTGTGGATGTGGGGAATTTGGCGATGAGTTTGCATCTGGAACACATGACCCTATTGTGGATTCGCATGGCACGGGTTCAGGGCTTGGGGGCAGGATTTGTGTGGGCAAGGCTGCAACGGTAAATCAGCATTGATCCTTCAGATCTCTTGTCAGAGGAAATGTAGAAGCCCTTAAGCCTGTTTCCTGCTCTGCTCTGACCAAGGCAAGACGATAGGCTTTTTGAGGCTCTCCTGGAAACGATCGGAATTGCCTAAACAAGGATTATCTTCGAGGTGATCTTCGAGTTTTAGACGGTGCTCCTTAAGGGTTAAGAGCCAACTCCGACTGCGGAAAGCAGGGTAATATTACCCCTTCAGAAGATGTATTAATAAGACTTCTAAGCGATAGACCAGTTCTCCTTTTCCGCTACCGCCCATACTCTCCAATTCCTGAATTAAAGCGGGAATATCTAAACGATCGAGTTGTCCAGATTGCAGATAGGTCAGTTGTTCCTGTGTCCAAGCATAAAAGTCCTGTTGATACAAAGTCGATCCCCAGTTAGGCTGATCGGCACTTAAACTGTAGGTTTGGAGGGCTGAAGCCCTTACTACAAGCAGATCGGTCTGAAAACTTAATGATTACCAGCTTACCTAGAGTAGGTTTCACAAGAAATGAAAATCGTCAAATCTTTTTCACAGAAATTAACATCGTAATTCCCCGTAGCCTTAAAAAATTCCGGGTATCATTAAGACCTTATTAGAATAAATCCATTCAGCAAATCCATGTCTCTATCCACCGCAATTATTACAGGAGCCTCTTCCGGTGTGGGGCTTTATGGTGCAAAAGCACTCCTCGATCGGGAAAATTGGCACGTTATTCTGGCTTGCCGAAACCTCGAAAAAACTCAGGAAGCTGCTAAAAGCCTTAATTTCCCCGCCGATCGCTATAGCATTATCCATCTCGATTTGGCCAGTCTTGCCAGCGTTCGCAAGTTCGTGAGTGATTTTCGCGCAACGGGCCGATCCTTAGAAGCCTTAGTGTGTAATGCGGCAGTTTATTTGCCTCTCCAGAAAACGCCCCTACGGAGTGCCGATGGCTACGAGTTAAGTGTGGCCACCAATCACTTGGGGCATTTTCTGCTCTGTCAGTTGTTGTTGGATGATCTGGTCAAATCCCCTCGCATTGATAAGCGCCTGATCATTTTGGGAACGGTGACCGCCAATAGCAAAGAACTGGGCGGCAAAATCCCCATCCCTGCCCCGCCGGATTTGGGCAATTTGGAAGGATTTGAGCAGGGCTTTAAGGAGCCGATCACCATGATTAATGCGAAGGTCTTTAAGTCTGGTAAAGCCTACAAAGACAGTAAGCTCTGTAATATGCTCACCATCCGGGAACTCCACCGCCGTTACCATTTGACCACGGGTATTACCTTTAATTCTTTTTATCCGGGTTGTGTGGCGGATACCCCCCTCTTCCGCAACCACTATCCCCTCTTTCGGACGATTTTCCCCTGGTTCCAGAAAAATGTGACCGGTGGGTATGTCTCTCAGGAACTCGCAGGGGATCGGCTTGCGATGGTGGTGGCTGACCCAGACTTTAGACAGTCCGGCGTACATTGGAGTTGGGGGAACCGTCAGGCAGAAGGCCGCAAAGCCTTTGTACAGGAACTCTCAGCAGAGGGGTCTGATGCGGAAAAAGCTCTGCGCCTCTGGGATCTCAGCGAAAAATTAGTGGCGGTTTAATCGTCTGAGTTCAATCTTGCGATTTCCCAAGCTGTACCCCCTTAATCCCCCCTTTGAAAGGGGGGAAACTCCAAGCACGGTATTATATAATTTCATCTCTAACAGTGAACAATGTTAGTCCAGTTCTGAGGGATGGCGCTTTGCGCTCAATTTTCCCCCTAACTGAGTTGAATGAGTTGGCATTTATTTTAGGGTTTGATTATGTTTTGGGCGGATCAAATTGCGGCGGAATCGAACGATCGGACACGGGGGCTGACACCGGATTGTACAGACCATTTTACCCATGTTGTCAACGATTCTAAGACCCCTTCCGGTAGAGTCCATGTGGGTTCTTTGCGGGGGGTGGTCATCCATGATGTTATTTATCGTGCCCTAAAACAGGCGGGAAAACCCGTTCGTTTTATCTATGGTGTGGATGATTATGATGCCCTAGATACGGTGCCCCACTATCTGGATGCGGAACAGTTTAGCCCCTATTTAGGATACCCCCTCTGTAATGTACCATCTCCTCAAGAATCAGGACGATCGGAGGCGAGTGATTATGCTAAATATTTTATGGCAGAATTCCTAGAGGTTTTTGAAGCCTTAGGGGTTCAGCCCCAGATTTATTATCTCCGGGATTTATACCGATCGGGTCAGTTAAATGAGTCGATCGATTTGTTTCTGAATAATGCCCATTTAGTGCGCGAGGTTTACCTACAGGTTAGTAAAGCGCAACGACCGGAGAATTGGTATCCGTTCCAAGTGATTTGTGAAAATTGCGGCAAAATTGCCACCACTACTGTTTCTGATTACAACGGTTCAGAGGTCTTTTATACTTGTCAGACCGATGGCGTAGATTGGGTTAAAGGCTGTGGGCATTCCGGTTGGATTTCGCCCTTTGATGGGCGGGGGAAATTGCCCTGGAAGGTCGAGTGGGTGGCGAAATGGAAATTATTAAACATTACGATCGAATTGGCGGGTAAGGATCACTCTCAAAAAGGAGGATCGCGGGATGTGGCCAATGGGCTTTGTCGTCGTATTTTACAACAGGAGCCGCCCTTTCATTCTCCCTATGAATTTATTTTGGTGAATGGCACAAAGATGAGTTCCTCTAAGGGGGTGGGATCTAGTGCCAAGGAAATTGCCGCCCTATTACCGCCGGAGTTATTGCGCTTTTTGATGTTGCGAACTCGTCCGAAGTCGGTGATTAATTTTGCCCCCAATTATGAGACCATTACCCGTCTGTTTCGGGACTATGACACTCTGGTGCAAAAATTTCAGGAGGGAACGGGGGAATTATCAGAAGAATTGATGCCCTTGTTTTATGCCCAACTCGGCGATCGTCTTGAACCTTACCAGTCTTTTGATTTTGCGACCCTAATTTCCTTACTGCAAATTCCCCATTTAGATATTCGCTCCGAAATTGTTAACCGGAGTGCATCCCCCTTAAGCGATCGAGATTGGCAGGTGGTGAATCAACGGTTAGAAACCGCTCAACAGTGGTTAGAGAACTACGCCGATGAGGAAGAAAAACTGGTGTTATATCTGGATCAAATTCCCCCTCAGGTGGAGCAGTTAACCCCAGAACAACTCAAGTATTTAGGGATCGTTGCGGAGCGGTTAGCCAGCTTAGAGTCTTGGGATGGGGAAACCTTACAAACCACCTTGTTTGCCATTACCAAAGAGATCGACCTTAAACAACCCATTGCGTTTCAGGCGGTGTATCTCACCTTTTTAGGCAAAGAACGGGGGCCTAAGGCGGGAGCCCTCTTGTCCTATCTCGATCGGAATTTTGTCTGCGATCGGTTACGGGCGGTGACTGAAAAATCCTAAAATCCAGTTCCAATTCCTAGATTCTTAATTCTCAATTCTTAATTCTCAATTGAGGCCCGATGCTAGCCACTGATAACTTATCCCTAGGCTATCCTCAAGCCTTGGTTATTGAAGCCCTCAGCCTCACCATTCCACCGGGTAAAATTACAGTTCTGGTGGGGCCCAATGGCTGTGGCAAGTCAACCTTATTAAGAGGGCTGGCGCGATTATTAAAACCAAGAGGGGGCGCGGTGTATTTAGAGGGGAAATCCTTAACGGACTACAGCCCCACCACGATCGCTCAGTCCCTTGGGATTCTCTTACAAAATACCAGTGCCCCAGAGGGCATCACCGTCAAAGAATTGGTCAAACAGGGGCGTTATCCCCATCAAAAATGGTTACAACCCTGGTCTCAAGCGGATGAAAACTGGGTTCAACAATCCTTACACATGACCGACTTAAGCGATCTGAGCGATCGTCCCTTAGAGACCCTATCTGGCGGGCAACGGCAACGGGCTTGGATTGCTTTGGTTTTAGCTCAAAATCCCAAAGTTTTACTGTTAGATGAACCCACGACCTTTTTAGATATGGCCCATCAGGTGGAAATTTTGGATTTGCTCTATCACTTAAACCGACGACAGGAACGAACGATCGTGATGGTGCTTCATGATCTCAATCAAGCCTGTCGTTATGGAGATTATCTCATTGCCCTTAAAGCGGGTCAGGTGGTGGCAAGGGGATCGCCAGAAACGATCGTCACGGAGCAGTTAGTGGAACAGGTTTTTAACTTAAACTGTCGAATTTATAGTGATCCCATTACTGGAACGCCCCTATGTATTCCTATTTCTCAAATTCCTTTTTCTAGGAGGACAGGGTGATAAGATTGGTGCATCCCAGTTATGCAGGCTTGCGTTCACCCCTCTCTCCCAAAACTCCCAAAAAGGGCGAGGGGGAGCAAAGTTTTTCAAAGTCCCTTTCCCGCTCTGGGAGAGGGATTTAGGGTGAGGGTGACAAAAGAATGAGACTCCCGATCTATGGTTTGAGGGCTAAAGCCCTTACTACGATCGAATCGAAGGGTAAGGTAAATGGAAATACGCTTATTTAGGGCAGAGGATTCAAACCAAATTGCTCAGTTGTTTCATGATACCGTTCGTGAAGTAAATATCTGTGATTATTCAAGCAGACAAGTAAAGGCATGGGCACCGGATAACCTTCACTTTATCAACTGGGAAAGTAGAGGTTCTGCGGGATTTACTTATGTTGCTGATGATGGCGGTGTTATCGCTGGTTTTGGATTGCTAGAGCCCAATGACCATATTGACTGCTTTTATTGTCATAAAAACTATCAACGCCGTGGTGTCGGTAGTCAAATCTATCAGGCTATTGAAACTCAAGCCGTGGCATTGTCCATATCCCGTTTGTTCACCGAGGCCAGTATTACCGCAAAGCCATTTTTTCAGCGTATGGGTTTTGCAGTGGTGAAAACGCAAGAGGTCACTTGTCGAGGTGAAACCTTTCTTAACTATGTCATGGAAAAGCAGATCAGCTTCAGGATTGAGTTTAGGATTTTAGGCGCAAGTTAAGGTTGCTCCAGATTCCTGAAAGACCGATCGCTTCAAGGTAAGGTAAAATGGCGTAGTTTCGTTATTTTCTCACTGCTGAAATGACTGAACTGCGTCTATCCTGCGCTGTTACGACCTGATCTTGGTGGAAGTCCTTTTGCATGATTGATCTCTTGATTCTCGCCCAGGGCATTCCTCCCACCTTAGTGCCTCCTTTCGTTGCGTCTGAACGGGTCACCCTGGCCCCCTCAGCACCCATATCTGCTGATTCGGCTAGTCTGTTGCCCCCAAACCCTAACTGGGAGACCGTACCCTCTTATGGCGATTGGTTGGGTGTTTCCTCCCCCTCACCGACAGGAAACGCAAAGACGATCGAGGCTGATGCCCCCCTTACACCAGAGTCCGATCCCCTGATCGCTGCTGAACCCACTGCCGAACCTGTAACTGAACCTCGTCTAGCGCCTCCAGAAACAAAAACACCAGAATTTAGTAGTCCCGTCCCAGAACCTAGCGCAGATCCCTCTCCCTCTAGTAGCGATTTAGATTTACAGGCTTTGGGGGTTTTGGAACTGGTGGCGGATCAGCAGGAATACGATCGGACTCGTCAATGGGTTTCGGCCCAGGGGCGGGTCTATTTGCGGTTCAATCAGGGGGAACTCCGCAGCAATCGGGTAGATATTAACCTACAAACTCAAGTCCTGAGGGCCACGGGTAATGTGCAGTTTCAACGGGGTCGCCAGCGCCTAGCGGGGACGGAACTGGAATATAACCTGATGCAGGAAACCGGAGAAATTCAAGAGGTCTGGGGGGAGGTGGATAGCATCACCACGGGGGAAGATTTCCAGTTTGATCAGGCCTTGAGCCCAGAGGCCACAGCGCCACGGCACCCTTTAAGCACTGGCCCTTGGCCTAGGGATCCGATCTCTGATGTGCGCCTTCAGGGGGGCATTAGAATTGAGTCTGGCTTTGGGTTGGGGGTGGGTCGCACCGATCCCCTTAATACCACCCAGTTTCCCGTGGAGGTGAAGGCCTTTCGGCAACAGGGCATTGTGCGGCACTGGCGATTTCAAGCGGATCGATTGGAACTGATGCCCGGCGGATGGGTGGCGGATCGGGCTTTGCTCACCAATGATCCCTTGAACCCGCCCCAATTTCAGATTCGTACCCGGCGGCTCCGCTATCGAGAATTAGGCCCCTTACTCAGCGAAGTCCGGGCCGATCGTCCCCGGTTTGTGTTTGAAAATATCTTAGCTTTACCCACCTTTCGGAAGCGGGTTTTACTCGATCGTCGTCCTCAGGATGCAGGGCTATTTACCCTTGGTTTTGACAATGAAGATCGGGGCGGCTTATATATTGAGCGAGCCTTTGAACCCATTTCCACCGATCGATTGCGGGTGACCGTTACCCCTCAATTACTATTACAAAATGCCTTTACGGAAGAGGGGGGAAATCTCTTTAGTCCTCAAGCCTGGGGCGTAAAAACCAACTTTGCCGCCAATCTGCGACCCGGCACTCAGGTCAACGGTGCGTTTGCCATTCCGCAAGTGGGTTCCGATGACTTTGAAAATGATTTTCGTGCCAATGTTCGCGGCTCTCAAAATTTACCCTATGGGCATCGCCTCAATTTAGAATATAGTTACCGCGATCGTCTTTTCAATGGTTCTTTAGGCTTCCAAACGGTGCAACAAACCCTAGGGGTGGTGGTGCAATCTCCCCAATTTCAACTAGGGTCAACGGGCATCCTCGGAGACTATCAACTCGGAGCCCAGTGGATTAATGCGGACACCGATCGTCCTAGCCTCTTGAATCCCATTCGCAAAAACAATCGGGTAGACCTGGGACGCTATCAATTGACCGCTGGCTTATACCGAGGGATTTCCCTATGGCGGGGACAACCCCTATCCGACTCCATGCGGGCCATTCGTTACAGCCCCACAGCGATCGTGCCGAGTCTTTCCTTGGGGCTGTCTGCCCGTGGTATTTATGGGCTCTACAGTAACGGCGAGAGTCAAGAAACACTGATTGGATCCGTGGGAATTTATGGCAATTTCGGACATTTTGCCCGTCCTTGGTTTGACTACACCCAAGTGAGCCTAGGTTACAGCCAAGCCCTACGGGGTAATCAGTCTCCTTTTACATTCGATCGGATTGAAGATAGCCAGGTACTGAGTTTAGGCTTTACCCAACAGGTTTATGGGCCCATTCGTGTGGGGATGGACACCAGCATTAATTTGGTGACGGGAAAGGAAATTAGTACCAATTATCGTGTGGAATATAGTCGTCGTGCCTTTAGTACGGAACTGAATTACAACCCGGTTTTAGGGGTGGGAGCTATTCATTTTCGGATCAATGATTTTCTGTGGAATGGGGTGAGTGGCCCGATCGATAAACCAATTTAATTCTGGCTATTCCTGAAGCTTGGAATCGAGTGTAATGGCTTGTTGCAGATGATTTAAGGCTAGCTCCCGTTGATTTTCAAGGGCATAGCAACAGGCTTTGTTATGATTATTATTGGTTGAATAAATGAGGCTTTAGCAGTATGACCACTACAGCAGATCAAGTTTATCAGTTAGTGAAGGCAATGTCAGAGGAGCAGTCTCGATGGGTGTTGAGGTTTGCTCAGTTTGTCCAGCTTCAGGAAGGGCGGTTCCCTAGTCTATCTACCGTTACAAGGACTGAAGACATCCAAGCTTGGCGGCAATTGGTGGGGGAATTGTCAGGGGCCTGGCCAGATATGCCAATGGCTAAGGAATTGCGGGCAACTTTGTAATGTACGTTTTAGAAATTGAGTGTGAGTGAGAACCAAGCTCAAAAACTACAGATCAAGCCCTATACCCAGTGGAGTCCCTGTCTGGAAAATTGTTGCTTGTTGCTGAAGTGTTGGTTTGCCTAGGCGATGGGCATGATGGCATCTGGAATATCTATAACCAGATTGGCACTCCGGTTCAAAAACGGGAAATTTTGGATTGGTACCATTTGGTCGAGAACTTGGGGAAGGTGGGAGGTTCCCAGCAACAGTTAAATGCGGCAAGAGCCTGTTTGTGGCAAGGGGATGTGGATGGTGCCATTGCACAGTTCAACGATTGGCAACACGAACGAGTGACAACCTTGATTGCCTATCTCAATAAGCATCGTCCTCGAATTGTCAACTATGCTTATTATCAAGCCGAAGGCATTTCAATTGGTTCGGGCGCGGTTGAATCCACGATTAAACAAATGAGTCGACGCATGAAACTATCAGGAGCGCAATGGGAAAGAGATAATCTTCCCCAAGTGCTCAAGCAGCGCTCTGCTTACCTTAATGGGCAGTTCTCAAAATCAGTCTTGCAAAACTGAGATGCACTCCTTCCCTTTCTTATACTCAGCCCATGCAATGCAAAGCTCTTTAATGGTGGTCTGGGTAATTTTATAAGGGACAGATGTCAGCCAAGGTTTATCTTGATGCTGTTTATACGCAAAATAGGGTGTTACAGCATAAAATGAGTCGCCATTCAACCTAGGCTCCCTGTAGCGTAACGGAATAGGGCAGATCTGTCGTGCGGGTTTGCCTATACTGCATTGGCTATAGGGCACGGGCAGATAGGTGGTACGCATCTTGTCTTTACTGGGTAAGCTAGCCACAATCTCAGGGCTACGCCATTCGGTATCTGCGTTGATGGGTTTCCAGTGGTACGACCAGGGAATAGGGCTACAGGGCGCGTACTGCTTATCGTGTTTGTTGTAAGCGGTGAAATTCTCAAATTCAATCAGCATCTCTAACGCCCAATTCCAGAGGCGTTGCTGAGAGCGTAACCATTTTTCGATGGTAGCCCCCTGCTTTTTATTCAGAGATAGCTTGAATTCAAGAGTCTTCATGCCCGCCGCTAACACTTCCACTTCTATATGTATATCAGCATAGCATCGACATTAGTACGATCGTTGTGGTTTTAGTGCGATCGCCCTGGGGACTTACAAGGTGAGGGGGGATCCCCCTAGGGGATGTAATCCCGTTTACAAAAGAATCCCTTAATATTTACACTTTTTAATAATAACAATAGTAACCAGTAGTCTGCACTTACTGAGACAGCAGAAATGTCACTGTTCAATACCACCCATTTATCTGTAATAAAAATCTAACAAGCCAATCTCAGGATTAATCATGAAGTCCCATTCTCCCGATCTAAAGTCTTCAGACAGTCCCTTATCGGAAAGCGATCTGATTCAATCCTTAAGTCCCAGTGCCATGGATCAAATCCTGATCTATCTGGCATTCACTGCCATGCGTATGGGGGGGCATCGCCACGGT
>Ga0129333_10005204_pt1 | contig 12187 bp, 14 predicted proteins | sample CPB6_08_DNA_FD_94474 | JGI IMG/M metagenome (GOLD analysis project Ga0129333, IMG submission 94474) | Freshwater to marine salinity gradient microbial communities from Chesapeake Bay, USA - CPBay_Sum_0.6_0.8_DNA | ecosystem: Environmental > Aquatic > Marine > Coastal | place: USA: Chesapeake... | reverse complement strand
CCGCCCGGCTGCCACAGGGCGGGAGACGCTAGCAAACCTCGCCGGCATCCCGCAATCGCAGGATCGGCCGTGGATACGGGCCCTTTCGGCCCCCGGACAGCCTCTCGGGCGGCGCGTCGCCGTACACCTCCTCCTTCCGGCGTCAGGACGCCCAATCGCGTGAGCGATGGGGATTGCCCGATATCACGTGCGACCGGTATCAGGCCGGCTTGCCGGCTGGCATCCGCTCGATCACGTCGTCGATCAGGCGGTACTCCCGCGCTTCGTGCGCCGACATGAACCGGTCACGATCGGTGTCCTGCTCGATCTTCTCCAGCGGATGGCCCGTGTGCTTCAGCAGGATGCCGTTGAGTTTGTGCTTGATGTTCTTGAACTCTTTGGCGTGGATCATGATCTCTTCGGCCGTGCCCTCCATGCCGGCGAGCGGCTGGTGGATCATGATCCGGGCGTTGGGCAGCGCCCGCCGCTTGCCCTGGGCGCCCGCGGCCAGCAGCACCGCGCCCATCGAGGCGGCCTGCCCGATGCAGTAGGTGGCCACGTCGCAGGTCACGAACTGCATCGTGTCGTAGATCGCGAGGCCCGCCGTCACGCTACCGCCCGGCGAGTTGATGTAGAGATGGATGTCGCTCTTCGGGTCGTCCGACTGCAGGAAGAGCAGTTGGGCCACGATCGCGTTGGCCACTTCGTCGTTCACCTGCGTGCCCAGGAACACGATGCGGTCCTTGAGCAGGCGGCTGTAGATGTCCATCGCCCGCTCTTCGCGGCCGCTCTTCTCGATGACGTAGGGAATCAGGGGCATGGCGTGGGTTTCTTCGTGGAGGGCGGGACGGGCGACTCGGGCTCAGTCCTTTTCCTGGTCTTCGGCCGCCACCGGGGGCTTCGTCAGCACCTCGTCGACGAGGCCGTAGTCCTTCGCCTCGGTCGCGGAGAGATAGCGGTCGCGGTCGGTGTCCTTGGCGATCCGGTCGATTGGCTGGCCGGTGTGGCGGGCCAGGATCTCGTTGAGCACGGCCCGTGTCTTGATGATTTCGTCGGCCTGGATCTCGATGTCACTCACCTGGCCACCAACCTGGCCGTAGGGCTGGTGGATCATCACCTTGGCGTGCGGCAGGACGAACCGCTTGCCCTTGGCGCCGCCGGCGAGCAGCACGGCGCCGCCACTGGCGGCGAGGCCCACGCAGTAGGTCGCCACGGGGCAGGAGAGGATCTGCATCGTGTCGTAGATCGCCATCGTCGCCGTGACGCTGCCGCCGGGTGAGTTGATGTAGAAGTGGATGTCCTTCCGGCGGTTCTCGCTCTGCAGGTAGAGCAGCTTCATCACCAGTTCGTTGGCGTTGCCGTCGTAAATCTCGCCCTGCAGGAGGATGATCCGATTCTCGAGCAGCAGGTCGCCGAGCGTCATCGTCCGCTGCCGCTGGTAGTCGCGGTGGGCGGTCGAGGCGGAGGCGGCCGTCACGGTTTGGAGCAACGGCGAGGTGTGGTGATCGTGGCGGTGCATGGGATGCGCTGGGGTGTGACGGAACGGATCGACGGCTAGCCGCGCTGGCCGGGCCGGGGGGTGGGCTCAGCCTGCGTGGCGGTCGGGATTTCCTCCTCGCCCACCACGACACCGCACACCGCATGGTCGATCGCCTCGGCGTCCGGCTTGGAGAACTCGAACGGCGTGTCCTTGAACGAGGCGTGCGAGGTGATCAAGTCGATCGTCTTCCGCTCGATGATCTGGTTGCGGAGCACGTCCATCAGGCCGCGACGCTCCAGGCTGGCACGCACGCGGCGGGGCGATTCGCCCGACTGGGCAGCGACCGCCCGGATCTCCTCGTCGTAGTCGGCGGGCGTGTCGGCGATCCCCTCGTCCTCGGCGATCCGCTCGAGGATGAAGTGCTCCTTCAGGGCCCGGGCCGTGCTTGCCATCACGCTCTGGCGGAGTTCGTTGACGTACCGCCGGATCGAGTCGTCGTCGAAGCCGCTGCGGCGGAGTTCGAGGATCGCCCGCTCCAGTTCCCGCTGCGCCTGCCGCCGCAGCAGCGATGGGGGCAGATCCCACGAGGCGGAGGCGGTCAGCGCGTTGGCCACTTGCTGCCGCACCTGCTTGCGGCGGTGCCACTCGAGCTGGCCTTCCAGTTGCTTCCGCACGGCGGCCTTGAGGGCGTCGGCCGACTCGAATCCGCCGAGCTCGTCGAGGAGGGTGGACGTCATCTCGGGAAGCTCGAGACGCTTCACGTCGAGGACGGTGAGTTCCATGGTCACGTCCTTGCCGCGGACGTCTTCGACCGCCGCCTCGTCGGACACCTTCACGGTGGCGGTGACGGTTGTGCCGGGCTTGGCCTTCGCGACGAGCTTCGTGAAGCCAGGCAGTTCGGCATCGGCGAACGAGAGCCGGTCGCGGACGATGATCTCGGCCTCGTCGGCCTCGGACAGCACGCGGTCGCCGTCCTTGAACACCAGCTTGGCGACGATCAGGTCGCCGGCCGCGGCGGCACCCTCGTGCGGCACGAATCGGGCGCGTTCGCGGAGATGGCCCGCGAGCGCCTCGTCGACATCGGCGTCGGTGATTTCGCGGGCGGGCCGGGAGATCGCCAGCCCCTTCCACTTCGGCATCTCGAACTCGGGCCGGACCTCGATCGAGAACTCGAAGGTCATCGGGCCGTCGTCGGGCAGCAGCACGGCGTTGACGTCAAGTTCCGGTTCGCTGATCGGCGAGAGCTTCTGCTGCTCAGAAACCTGCGTCATGGCGTCGGTCAGGAGCTTCGAGCGGATCTGGTCGGAGAGTTCCGACTTGAAGCGGCTGCTGACGAGCCGCCGCGGGGCCCGGCCAGGACGGAAGCCGGGCAGGAGGGCCGTCGGCACGAGGTCGCCGAGCGCCTCGTCGCGATAGCGATCGATGTCTTCGCGCGGGATCGTCACTTTCACCCGCCGTTGGCAGGTCGAGACGGTGTCGACGGAAACGTCGAGGGCAAGCGGCTTGGGGAGACCCTCGGAGGCCTCGGGGCTGGCGACGGCGGACGCATCAGACGCTGACATGAACGGTTCCGGAACGAGGGTCGTTGGTGAAGGCATCCGCCCGCGGAGATGTCCCAAGCGAGAGCGGCACGACGGAAGGGCAGGGGCATTCCCGACATCGCCATGCCGACGCCAGGACAACCTGGCCGGCCCGGACGACACCGAGACACGGGACGAAGCGGGTGATGGGATTCGAACCCACGACAACCACGTTGGCAACGTGGTGCTCTACCAACTGAGCTACACCCGCAGGAGGCACCCGCAGGGTCGAAAACCACCACCAGAGCAGCGGAATTCCAGCCTGCGAACGCCCCGGGATTATAGGGGGGCACGATGCCGCCGCAAGGTCTCCCCCTGGGCAGGCCGGATTTCCATATGCCCCGGACGAGCGAGAGTTGGAGGCCCACCGCGGCGGTGTACACTCGCGTGAATCAGCGGTGGAATCGGGTGTCCGAAGCCCTCTGCCGCCCCGCCGACACCTGGGCTCGCCACCGGTGGAAGTCCGTCTCGTCATCCTCTCGCCCTCGGGATCGCACCGCACGGTCGTGAGGCGGCTCCCACTGCCGGTGGGCCGCTCCGAAGAATCGCGTCTCCGCATCGCGCAGGACTGCGTCAGCCGCCGGCACTGCGAGATTGTGGAGCGGGACGGCGCCGTGTTCGTCCGCGACCTGAAATCGACCAACGGCACGCTCGTGGACGGCGTCGCGATCGAACCGGAGGCCGACGTCGCCGTGCCCTCGGGCTCCGTGATCAAGGTCGGAGCGGCGGCGTTCCGGGTCGAGTATGGCACCGGCGGAACCACCGTGGCGGCGGCAGAGCCGGTCGCCGCGACCGACGAGGAGACGGTGCCTCTCGATGGTGCTGACCCGGCGGCCGCGGCGGCAGACTCGGGTGCCGCCGATCCTGCATGGCCCATGGCGAATCCGCCGCAGGCGGACGACAGCGATCTCAACGAGTTCTTCAAGAGCCTTTCATGACACCCCAGCTCAGCATTTCAAGGCGGGTTACCGTGCTCGACCTGGCCGCGGCCCGAGAGCGGGGCCGGCCGATCTCCATGGTGACAGCCTATGACTGGCCCACCGGTCGACTGGCCGACGAGGCCGGCGTCGACTGCGTGCTTGTCGGAGACAGCGTGGCGATGGTGATCGCCGGCCGCTCCTCGACCATTCCGGCCACGCTCGAGCAGATGATCTACCACGGTGAGATCGTCTCGCGGGCCGTCTCGCGGGCCATGGTCGTCGTCGATCTGCCCTTTCCGCTCCAGCACCTCGGCGTGCGGACGGCCGTCGAAGCCTGTGCCCGGATTCTCAAGGAAACCGGCTGCCAGGCGGTGAAACTCGAGGGCACCGCAGGCCAGGCCGACGTGATCGCGGGCATCGTGGCGGCGGGCATCCCCGTCATGGGGCACGTCGGCCTGCGACCGCAGGCGGTGCACCAGCTCGGCGGCTATCGGATGCAGCGCGACGAGGATCGGCTCGTGGTCGACGCCCGGGCGGCGGCTGACGCCGGCGCCTTCGCGGTCGTGCTGGAGTGCATCCCGCGGGCGGTGGCCGCCTCGATCACGAAGGCCCTGCACGTGCCCACGATCGGCATCGGCGCCGGCCCCGACTGCGACGGCCAGGTGCTCGTGATGCACGACCTCGTGGGGCTCTCGCCCGATCGCGTGCCGAAGTTCGTTCGCGGCTACGCCGATGCCAAGACGACGATTGCCGACGCGCTGGCCCGCTGGCGAGCCGATGTGGAACGGCGCGAGTTTCCTGGTCCCGGAGAGACTCTGGGATAGGGTTTCCGCAGGTGGCAGCACGCCTCGTGCCTGCGCCGCGTGTTCGGCGAAAGCCTTGGCCTCGGAAGGTGCCGCCCGGCCTCCACGCCCCGATTTCCACCGCTCCGGGCTTCCGTTGTTGAACGCTGCGATGATCGCGAATCCGATGAGGTGTCCTCGATGAACAAGCTTGCCGGATCGACGAGTCCGTATCTCCTGCAGCACGTCGACAATCCCGTGGCCTGGGAGCCATGGGGGCCGGAGGCGCTCGAGCGGGCACGGCGCGAGGAGAAACCGATCTTTCTCTCGGTCGGCTACTCGGCCTGCCACTGGTGCCATGTGATGGCCCACGAGAGCTTCGAAGATCCGGCTACCGCCGACCTGCTCAACGAGTCGTTCGTGAACATCAAGGTCGATCGCGAGGAGCGGCCAGATCTCGACAGCGTCTACATGGCGGCGGTGCAGCTGCTCACCGGCCGGGGCGGCTGGCCGATGAGCGTTTTTCTCACACCCACGCTCGAGCCCTTCTTCGCAGGCACCTACTGGCCCCCGGAGCCGAGGCACGGCATGCCGGCGTTTCCGCAGGTGGTTGCCGCCGTCGTGGAGGCCTGGCGGCAGCGACGCGAGGCCGTCGTGAAGCAGGCGGGTGAAATCACCGCGGCGCTCGTGCGTCCGGCGGCGGTGGATGCTGGTCCGGCCGCCGATGCGGCGCTGCTCGACGCGGCCGCCGCCGCGCTCGAGCGGAGCTACGAGCCGACGTTCGGCGGATTCGGCTCCGCGCCGAAGTTTCCTCACGCGATGGACCTGCGGCTGCTGCTGCGGACGTTCTCGCGGACGGGCCGCACCCGTGACCTGGAGATGGTGACGCACACGCTCGGCTGCATGGCGGCCGGCGGGATGCACGACCATCTCGGCGGGGGCTTCGCCCGCTACTCCGTCGACGACCGCTGGCTCGTACCTCACTTCGAGAAGATGCTCTACGACAACGCGCTGCTGGCGACGGTCTATCTGGAGGCGTTTCTCGTCACGGGCCGCGGCGAGTTCGCCGCGGTGGTGCGGAGCACGCTCGACTACGTGCTCCGCGACATGACCGACCCCGCGGGCGGCTTCTGGAGCGCCGAGGATGCCGACAGCGAAGGGGAGGAGGGAACGTTCTACGTGTGGACTCCGGCGGAGATCGTCGCAGTGATCGGCGCTGCCGAAGCCGACCTCTTCTGCGAGGCCTACGACATCACCGAGCGGGGTAACTTCGAGGGCCACTCGATCCCGAACCTCCGGCAGCCGCTCGACGCCTTTGCCCGCCGCCGCGGCCTCGACGCAGTGGACGTTGCCGCCCGACTGGCCGCGGCGCGGCGAACGCTGCTCGAGGCCCGGTCGCGCCGCGTGCGGCCCGGCACCGACGACAAGGTGCTCGTCGCCTGGAACGGCCTGATGATCGACGCCCTCGCCCGAGCCGGCGCGGCCCTCGATGAGCCGCGGTACGTGGCCGCTGCCGAGCGGGCCGCCACGTTTCTGCTCGCGGAGTGTCGCGATGGCCAGGGCCGGCTCGCGCACCAGTGGCGGCGGGGTCGCGCCACCGGTCTGGCATTCGCCGACGACCTGGCCTGCCTCATCGAGGGCCTGCTGAGCCTCTACGAGGCCACATTCGCCGAACGCTGGATCTCGGAGGCCGACGTGCTCGCCGACCTGCTGTTCGGCGACCACGGTTTCATCGATCGTGACACCGGCGGCGTGTACCAGACGTCGCCCGCGCACGAACCCCTGATCCTTCGCCAGCCCGACCTCTTCGACAACGCCACGCCCGGCAGCACCGGGATGACGGCGACGGTGCTGGCGCGACTCGCGGCCTTCACCGGCCGCGATGACTGCCGCCTGGCGGCCGAGCGAGCCGTCGCCGCGGCAGCGTCGATCGCCGCGCGGGCCCCCGGGGCGGTGCCGCAGTCGCTCCTGGCCGTCGACTTCCTGTCCGGGCCGCTGGAGGAGGACGTGGTGGTGGGCGAACTCGAGTCGCCTGACACACAGGCGGTGCTCCGGGGCGTCCGCGGCCGGTTCCGACCGCGGAGCATCGTGGCCCTGCGGCCGGCGGCCGGTGGCTCAGGGACGCTCGACGGCCTGTTCATGGGTCGTCCTGGTGTCGCCGGAGACGTTACGCTCTTCCGCTGCCGCGACCGGACGTGTGCGGCCCCTGCCGTGGGAGCCGCCGCTGTCGCCGCCGCCTCGGACCCTCTCGGGGTGTGATTGCAGGCAGATTCGCAGGGTCACGACGTCCATGGTCTACACGCTCTCGTTCGGCAGTGTCGCGGTCATCGTCGTCGGCATCCTGGCGTCTCTCGCGACGGTGGCGGCGATGCGACGGTTGTTCCCTGCCGGGATTCTCCGCGCGGCGCACGATGCCACCGGCAACATGCTCTCGATCGTCGGCACGCTCTACGCGGTGCTGCTCGGGCTCATCGTGGTCGATGCCACGGTCCGCTTCGAGCGGGCCATGGAAAACGTGCAGCAGGAATCAAACTGCCTGGCTGACATCTTCCTGCTTGCCGACCGGTTTCCGGAGCCGCAGCGGTCGCGGATCCAGGGTCTTTGCCGGACCTATGCCGAGCAGGTCGTCGAGATCGAGTGGCCACTCATGGACCGGGCGCAGATGAGTGTCGAAGCCCGGCGCACGGGCCTGGCCCTGGCGAAGGCGCTCGACGACTTTGAGCCGGCCACGGAGGCGCACAAGATCATGATGCCGATGATCCTGGAGCAGTCGCGGACGTTCTGGGACCTCCGCCGCGACCGGGCGAATGCGGTGCAGTTCGGGATCCCGACCGTGGAGTGGGTCGTGCTGCTCGTGGGCGCGGTGGTGGTGGTCGTGTTCGTGGGCCTGTTTAGCGTCGAGCACACCGGCCTTCAACAGATGCTGACGGGACTCGCAGCCCTCGTGATCGGGCTCAACCTCTACCTGGTATGGCTGTTCGGCTACCCCTTCGCCGGCGATCTCACCGTTTCGAAGCGGCCCTTTCTTCTCGACATAGGCATCTTCGAGGGTCAGTTTCAGGCGGGCCCTGCCCACGAAGGCGAGGGCACTGGTCGACCGCAGTGACGCGCCCCTCGCTGACTGCGTCGGCGCAGCCGGCGCGCTGTCATGACGCATCCAAAAAGCCCCGAGCGCAAGCGAGGGGATGACGGTCTGCAGGACGCTCCCACGTCGGGCTTCTTCGCTGCGAACCCGGGCTTCGCCCCGTCTGCCTCGAGGCTGCACCGGCTATGGATAGTCGGCTCAGCCCTGTATCAAGGAATCACGACCTCGTCGGAGATCACCACCGGCTTGCCAGCCGTGATGCCGGCGGGCGTGGGCACTGCGGCACCGGCACCGGGGCCAGGCGATCCGCCTGGGCCGGCGGGCACCGACACGCCAGCGGGTATGCCGCCGGGCATGCCGCCCTCGACCACCGTGCCGCCGCCATCGCAGGAGTTGCAGCCCGTCGAGACAGATGCCGGAACTGACTCGCAGCACTGCGACTGCTGACCACAGACGCGGGGGGCTGCAACCGGCGCGGCGATCGCCGCGCCCGGCGGCGTGAATCCGGGTGGGAGATGCCCGAAGCACTTCTCGTACTTCCAGACCTCCATCGCGATGTATCGCTCGTTGAGCGACTTGCAACCGCTCGCCGACACGACGGCGAGCATCGCCGTGGACGCCAGCAGCCGACGGGCCCAATCCTTTGCACGCATCGATCCGTCTCCTCGGGCGGCCGTGGCGCCCGCAGACGAGCGGGGAGCGAACTCGCGCCAAACGCGCGGACGTCACCAACAGCCACGCAACCCTACCCCACGCTGGTCGCGCGGCAACCAAAAAGGCCGAGGCGTCTGCACGCGGATGCAGGACGGGTGGCAGACCCTGCGGGTCGTGTCGGACGGAACGCCAAGCCACCGGCGTCGCGCGACGGATCAGCCCTTGCGATGCCGGATGCGGGCCCGCATCCGCCGCTTCTTCTGGCCGAGTTTCCGCCGACCCTTACCCGTTTTCTTGACGCCCATGCGGTCCTCCACGTGGCCGACGGCGCCCATGCTTCGGCCGTCGTGCTTGCGGACGTTGTAAGATGGCCCCTTCCCCGTTGCAAGCATCCCCGGCGGTCAACCGCGGCAATGATCGTGTTCTTCCCCACCTACGCGAGCCGCACGCCGCACGGGTGGACGGCACGGCTGGCGGGCATGGTCGCCCGTCCGCTGCCCGAACGGAGCCGTCGGCGGGTGCTGGCGGTGGCCGTGCTGCGGCGACTCCTCGATCTCGACGAGGCGGAAATGGCCTCCGAGATATTCCGCCGCCGGGCCGAGATGTTCCTCTTTCGCCGAGTCGCGGGCCACCGGGTCCGGATCACGCTCGGCGATCGTGTGGTCGATGCCGGTTATTCCGACAAGGCGGGACACTTCGAGACCCGGGTGGAGTTCGACGACGACTTCTCCGCGGCCTGGACGGTCGCCGACGGAGTGTCTGGCAGGCGGCTCGAATACGCCGGCGTCACCGATCCGGCCGGCGACGAGGGGGACGGCGTGCCCACCGGCGCGGGATGCGTCCACCTCGTCGAGCATTCCGGCACGTCGGTGATTTCCGACATCGACGACACGGTGAAGTTCAGCAACGTCGCCGACAAGCGCGAACTCCTTCGCAACACCCTGCTGCGGGAGTTCATTCCCGTCGATGGCATGCCCGAGATCTATCGTCGCTGGCGCGAGGCCGGCGCGGATTTTCACTACGTCTCGAGCAGCCCCTGGCAGCTCTCCGATCCGCTCTGCAGGTTTCTCGGGCAGGCCGGCCTGCCTGCGGGCTCGATGCACCTCAAGCTCTTCCGCCTCAAGGATTCGACACCGCTCGGCCGGCTGCCGTCACGGAAGCGTGGCAAGCGGCGGACGATCGACCGCATCATCGACGACTTTCCGGGCCGGCGATTCATGCTCGTGGGCGACTCGGGCGAGCGGGATCCAGAGATCTACGCTGCGATCGCCCGGCGACGACCCGAGCAGGTTGCCGGCATCCTGATCCGCGAGATTCCGGCCAAGTCGTCGCGGGCGAAGGTGCGCGAGCGGCTTGCCAAGCTCGCCCGCCGGCTGCCGTCCGATTGCCTGACGGTGTTTCAATCACCGGACGAACTCGCCGACCTCCAGCCGGTGCAGTGAGCCGGATGGTGCTGCACCGCAGGTCACCAACCTGCGGCCACGTGGTGCCCGAGCCACACACCTTCCGCGGCACGGGCCCGGCTCACCCCGGGTCGTCGAAGGCGTTCTGGTAGTGCTCGACGACCGGCCTGCCGGCGGCGTCGAACGTGACGGCCACCACGTCGATCCGCACGCTCTGGTCCTCGAGCCGATGGCGGCGGATGTAGGCGTTGACAAGGGTCGCAAGCCGCCGCTGCTTCGCGAACCCCACCGTCTCAGCCGGATGACCGTGGGCCGTGTCCGACCGCGTACGGACCTCGACGAACACCACCGTGCGGCCGTCGAGGGCCACGATGTCGATGTCGCCGCGGAGCACCCGCTCGCGGCGGCCGACGATCCGGTAGCCGAGGCCGCGGAGGTACTTCGCCGCCTCGTCCTCGCCGCGGCGACCGAGTTCGTCTCGGGACGGCGCCACGGCCAGGCTCCAGACTCAGGTGCCGGCGACGGCCTTCTTGCCCTTGCCGGCGGCCGGCTTCTCGGCGACGAGGTCGTCCCGCTTCTCGCGGAGGCGGGTCGACTTGCCCGAGCGGTCGCGGAGGTAGTAGAGCTTCGCCCGCTTCGACACGCCCGACCGCTTGACCTCGATCTTGGCGATTTTCGGCGAGTGCACCGGGAACTTCCGCTCGACGCCCTCGCCAGCCACGATCCGGCGGACGGTGAACATCTCGCGGCTGCCCGCGCCGCTCTTGGCGATCACGACGCCGTTGAAGATCTGGACGCGTTCCTTCTCGCCTTCGAGAATCCGGGTGTGGACGTCGACGGTGTCGCCGATCTCAAAGCTGGCGGTCTCGGGCTTGAGGCTCGAGGACTCGACGGCGGCAAGCAGTTTGCGACTCACGATGCGCTCCTTTTCGGGGTGGCTTGTCAGGGGTGGCTTGTTACGAGTGACTTGGGGAATGGACGGGGTGTGGCCGGCTCCGCTTGGCGGTTGCCGCGACGGCCTGCTCGCGTCGCCAGGACGCGATCCGGCCATGGTCGCCCGAGAGCAGGATCTCGGGCACGGTGAGGCCACGGAACTCCCGCGGCCGCGTGTACTGTGGGCCCTCGACGAGCCGGTCGGCTCCGGAGAACGAATCCTGGCCTGCGCTCTCCTCGTGGCCGAGCACGCCGGGCAGAAGCCGGGCGACGGCATCGACGACGACCATCGCAGCGACCTCGCCGCCCGAGAGCACGTAGTCGCCGATCGAGAGTTCCTCGGCGGCGAGCGTCGCGCCGATCCGGGCGTCGAAGCCCTCGTAGCGGCCGCAGACCAGCACGATGCGCTCACGTGACGCGAGTTCCTCGACCGCGGCCTGATCGAGTTGTCGGCCACCGGGCGTGAGGAGGAAGGTGCGGCCCGCAGGGGCGGCCTCAGCCTGCACCGCCTCGACGCACGCCACGACCGGACCCGGCATCAAGAGCATGCCAGGCCCGCCACCAAACGGGCGGTCGTCCACCTGCCGGTGCACGCCTTCAGCGAAGTCGCGGATGTTGGTCAGCCGGACGTCTATCAGGCCTGCGCGGCGCGCGGCCCCGAGCAGGCTTCCATCGAGGAAGCTCGTGAACATCTCGGGGAACAGCGTGACGATGTCGATGCGCATGGCGGCGACGCGATCGGCGCGGTCGTCCGGCCGCCGGCCAGGGCGGGGTCGGAGCGACGCGGGCTCACTCGGACTTCGGCTCTTCGGCGGGTGCTTCTGCGGCCGGCTCGGCGACGGCTTCCGCCACCGCTTCGGCCACGGGTGCCGCGGCGGGAGCCTCGGCCGCAGGTTCGTTCTTGGGCGCGGGCACGAACGCCGGCTCGCCCGGATCGGGGATGATCCGCGGCATCGAGAGCTTGGCCCGGGCCGCCTCCATCTGCTGGAGATGGGTGCCATTGGTGCCATACTTCTTGATCAGCACGCGGACGGCGTCGCTCGGCTGCGCGCCGACCGAGATCCAGTAGTCGATCCGCGGCCCGTTGAGGGTGCAGCGGGCGTCGGTCTCCGAGACGTGGGGATCGTAGGTGCCCAGTTCCTCGATCACGCGGCCGTCGCGGGGGCTGCGCCGGTCGGTGGCGCAGATCCGGTAATACTCGCGGTTCTTTCGGCCCATCCGCTTCATTCGAATCGCCACTGCCACGGTCGGGAATCTCCAAAAAGCCTGGGAACGCTCGGGGATCGACGAGCCCCTTATGGTAGCCGGGCTTCGGGGGAACCCAAGGCCTGCCCCGTTGCCCCGTGTTTTCGGCCGAATCCATGAGGAATG
>Ga0129333_10005203_pt1 | contig 12188 bp, 13 predicted proteins | sample CPB6_08_DNA_FD_94474 | JGI IMG/M metagenome (GOLD analysis project Ga0129333, IMG submission 94474) | Freshwater to marine salinity gradient microbial communities from Chesapeake Bay, USA - CPBay_Sum_0.6_0.8_DNA | ecosystem: Environmental > Aquatic > Marine > Coastal | place: USA: Chesapeake... | reverse complement strand
CGGCGGCAGGCCGCCAAGGGAGACCAGCTGGCCGCCGACGACCTGGCGCGCATCGGGCGAGCTCCACCGAGCCCGACCGAGGGCAACGACTACAGCCAGCTGCAGCGGTTCGCGGTGCTGCTCGGCCAGGCCGGTGGCAACACCGTGGCTGCCGCTCAGCTCGCCGGCCTGGCGCTCACGGGCAAGGCGCTCGAGGAGTACGCCCAGCGCGCGCAGGACGAGTGCCCGGAGTTCGTCGCGGGCAAGCAGACGGCCGCGGTGTCGGTCGCCAACAGCGCGCTGCTGCTGACGCTCATCAAGCTCCGGGACTCGGTGCACGCGATGCCCGCGGCGTCGCTCGCGAGCACGCTGCGCCAGCTCGGCGAGACGCTCGACCGGCTGCAGGGCGGTCTGTCCCCGGTCTACAGCGAGGTGGCTGTCGAGGTCCGGTTGGGCGCGCTCGAGAACCGCACGCCTGTGGTCGACGTGTCGCCCGAGGTGATCCAGTGAAACTCGGGCAGGGCGCCGAGGTGCTCGACTGGTCGCACGCGCTGCCTCACCAGCGCGAGCTGCTGACGTGGCGGCCCCCACCGGACATTGACCCCGGGCCGGTGACCGAGGCGGTGCTCGGGGGCTGGGGCAGCGGCAAGACGTACGCGCAGGGGATGCGGTACGCGCTCCTGGCGCTGCAGGCAGGGTGGCACCCGGCGTATGCGTCCAAGCGCCCGCAGGCGATCGTGGTCGGCCCCAACCTGCGGCTGGCGGTGCGCAACCAGCTCGAGCTGGTTGAGTCGCTGCTGCCGTCGACGCTCATCAAGCGCAAGTGGGCTAGCCCGCAGCCGCGGCTGCTGCTGCAGAACGGGCTGGAGATCCACGCCATCAGCGCGGACGCGCGGTACGAGGGCGAGTCGCTGGTGCTGTGCTGGTGCGATGAAATCCAGCACGAGGTCTACAGCGCCGACCCCACGCTCTACACCAACCTGGTCGCGCGTCTCCGCGACCCCAAGAGCCGCCTGCGCAACCCGCGGATGCTGGTGTCGGGGCTGCCCACCGCGGGCTTCGTCAAGGACACCTTCGACCGGCCACAGGACCCGCGGCTGTTCCTGCGCCTGTGGGCGAGCCGGCAGAACACGCGGTTGGCTGAAGGCGTGTTCGCCGAGATCCAAAAGGCCACACCGTACGGCCAGGAGGACGTGTACCTGCGCGGGCAGTGGACGCAGCACCCCGACGCGCTGTTCCCGCAGTACCGCCCCGAGCTCCACCTGGTCGACGACCCCGGCAACCGCGCGCAGCCGGTCAGCGTCGGCATCGACGTGGGCAACCGCAGCGCCGTCATCATTGGTCAGCGGCGCGTCGTGCCCGGGACGAGCGAGACGCGGCTGCACGTGGTCGACGAGATTCTGGGCGACGGCCTGTCCACCGACGAGCTCATCGACCGGCTGCGCCAGTCGGGCTGGCTGCTGGCGCCCGGCAAGAGCGAGATATGCGTTGACCCAACCATCCGCAGGGACGAGCTCGGGGCGATTCGGCGCTACTATCCGAACATCCACCTGTTACAGCGTCAGCGCGCAGACCAGTACTACGAGGTGCAGACCGGCGTGCGGCTGATCCAGACCAGCTTGCGCAACAGCACCGGCGCGGTGCGAATGACATTCGCTCGGCACCTCGGCGGCAACCGGCGCGGGGTCATCGAGTCGCTGACTGCCTTGCGCTTCAACAGCCGCACCGGCGGCATGGTGGTTGACGACCTGCGGGACCACCCCAACGATGCACTGCGGTACCTGACATGCGCCGTGCTTGGGCGTACGGTGTCTGCACCGGAGGTAGTGCGCCGATGAGCGTCAAGGACAGCACGATCGACTTGACCATCACCGTGCCCGCCAAGATGCGGCTCAAGCTCAACCGCGAGAAGCTGCAGCGCAACGTGGGCAACCGTCTGGCGACTCGGCTCCGCAAGCAGTGGGGCATGGGGCTTACAGGAGGAGGTCAGCCTCTGCCGATCCCGACGAGCGAGAACACGCGGCGCAAGGCCCCGCTGAACGTGTCGGGCACGCTCATGAAGGCCGTGAAGTACTCACGGTTCTACGCCTTCGTCATGGCCGACAACCTCAAGAAGGACGTGGTCGACGAGAGCGGCAAGACGCGCCGCATCAGCAAGCGCGCCAACAGCCTGTTTGGCCTGTCTCGCATCCTCATCAGCGGCAAGTGGCGGCGCAGGCGCGACCTCGGGCAAGTGGTGCAGACCAAGAAGGGCGCGAAGCGCGTGCTGTCGGCTGGCGAGGCGGTGCGGGCACCGGTGGACCTGTACGGCGACAATGCACAGGTGACGATCGACGCCAAGCATGACTACGCTCAGCGCGAGATTGCGCGGCAGCTAAAGCGCAACGAGGCTGGCATCATCGAAGAGGCGCGCGACGTCTACCGGCGCGGCAAGAGGAGCAAGAAATGACGTTCGCCGACATGCTCAAGAAGCTGCAGGACGCCGACCTGGCCACGAAGCCCTCGGGCGCCGACCAGGAGTGGGGGCAGCTGGCCGCGTACTACGACGACCAGTCGCGCCTGCAGACCGCGAAGGCGCTCGAGGACCTCGGCATGGGCCTGGCTGCGAACCAGCTGCCCATCGACATTGGGCCGCTGCTTCGCCAGGTGGTCGACCGGGCGGCGACGGTGTACCGGCGCCCGCCGAGCCGGTTCCTCCTTCGCGACGGCGAGCGTCTGCCCGAGGACAGCACCGAGCACCAGTCCTACCTCGGCCTCCTCGAGGACGCGCAGTACGACGTGGCCTGGCGGCGCATCGATCGGCGGCGGACCCTCCTCGGGCAGGACATCGTGCGCCTGTACCCGAGCGACCAGCGGCGGTCCGTCGTGCTGCGTTCCTTCGGTCCGCAGCAGGTGCTGCGCATGCCGGACCCGGCGAACGGCGACCTGATGGACGACGACGAGATGTTCGCCCTGCAGCTCGCCGGCGACCGCTTCGAGCTCTGGTTCCGTCATCCCGACGACGACGCGTGGTGTGCCGCCTGGGTTGACCATGAAGGCATGCTGCTGCCTCGCCAGCCCTTCGGCGCGTACGAGGACTTCCGGTCGCCGTACCAGCGTCTGCCGGTCCAGCAGGTGTACGCCGACTTTCCGGGCGGCCAGCCGTGGCTGCCGCCGTCGCAGTCGCGCCAGGCGTACGTCCGAGGCATCAGCGCGGTGGTCAACGACATCCTCGCCCTGGTGGCCTTCCAGGCGCACTCGACGCGCGTCTACCTGCGCGCCGACCCGAACAACCGACTCCCCGAGGCCGCGGGCCCCGGGATGGTCATCAACATCGACAGGGACGAGGACGTGCGCGACATCGTCCCGTCGCCGGCGATCACGCAGGCCGTGGGCGTCGCGGAGATGCTGTTGCGCCTCTTCGCCACCAGCGAGTACCTGCCGGCCAACGAGTTCGACCCGGCCAAGCAGTTGGTGACGGGCGCTGCGTACCGCGTGCAGCTCCAGCCGTTGCAGGACCGGCGCGAGGACCAGCTGCCGCTGGTGCTGCCCGACGAGCGCGGGATGTTCGAGCGCATGCGGGCCGTGCACAACCTGCACGCCATCGCGTGGGGGCGGGACCTCATCGCGGATGACGTCAGCCTCGAGCTCGAGGTGGCGGACATGGAGGCGCCGACCACGGAGACGGAGTCGGGCAACCTGGCGGCGCGTCAGCTCGCCATCGGCACCGCGAGCATCATCGACCTCATCCAGCGCGAGGCTGCGTGCACGCGCGCCGAAGCCATCCGGCGGTACGAGCGCGTGCGATCGGACTTCATCAAGTATCCGACCCGCGTGGCCGAGCCGCCGGACGTGGCGGGTCCTCGTCCCGCCGAGGGCCCGAGGCCGCCGGACCTTGCGCCAGACGTGGTGCTGGAGGGCCGAGAGAGCGTCATGGAGGCGGTCGCCGAGGGCGAAGCCTGACCTTGCATCCAGAGGTCGCCTGACGCAGCCTCTTCGGCACGATGGTCGAGGGAGAGGTCGGGGGCGGCGACGCCTCTGCACAGACGCCGCCTGCAGCCGACGAGGCGCCGGCCTGGTTCCGCGAGTACGCCGCCCTGGTGGACAAGCGGTTCGAGGGCCTGGCCAGCAAGCTCGGCAAGGCGGCGCCCCCTCCCAAGACCGAGCCGGCGGCGACGCCGGCGCCGCAGCAGCCGGACGTGCAGGATGTCATGCGTTCCGCGAGGACGTACGGGCGCCTGCACGGCCAGCTCAGCGAAGCGCAGCAGTCGAAGCTCGACGCCCTCGAGGAGCAGGGCTGGAGCTATGACCAGCTGACGGCTGTCGCCGAGCTGCTGCGCACTCAGCGCGCGCCTGCGAAGGAGAGCGCGACCGCCGGGCAACCGGCACCACTCGGGCTGGCAGCGACTGCCGCCCCCGTTGGGTCGGTCGCGCATCCAGCGACCGTTGGCGAGTTCCTCGACCTCAAGGCGAAGAACCGCAAGCGGTACGATGCCCTGATGGCCGACCCTGCGTTCGACCCGGCGAAGCTCCGCCGGTCTTAGCGTAGGAGGATGGCCACATGGCCGAGACCGCAGGCTCACTCAAGTATGTCATCGGGCAGATTCTCGACACCTGGTCGAGGGGCCCGAGCGTCATCCCGCTCATCAGCGACATCTCCGGCGAGATGCCGAACGGCGACACCATCGACGCCTTCCCGTCGATGGTCGCGCCGACGGTCGCCACCAGCGAGTCGGCGTCGGTGGAGTCGAGCTCCATCAGCGTCACGCAGCTCATCAAGAACCGCGACGCCTTTGTGAACTTCGGGCTCACGGAGACGCAGCGGCTGCAGCTGCTCACCGGCCAGTACCCCGAGCAGATGGTGCGCCGCATCGTCGGCACCATGAAGGAGTACATCGACCGGGACATCGTGTCGTACGCGCTGACCAACCTCGCGTACGACTCGAGCGCGACGTACCACGGCAACGTGGCGGGCGACGCGGTCACGGCCGGGGACATCGCGGACCTCATCGGTCGGGCGAAGGACCAGGACGGGTACAACGGCGAGGGCTGGGCGTGGATCGGCAACCCGCGCTTCACCGCGTCGGTGCACTCGAACACCGCGTACGTGCCGAACCCCTCGGCGCCGACCGGCAACCTCGGTCTGCCGCAGCTGGGCGTGCTCAACGGCATCCCGTACTTCGAGCACAACGCCGTCCCCGGCGGGCAGCTCGCGATGCGGCAGCAGATCGCCACCTCGGCGGTGACGGTGTCGGGCAACAGCGCGACGGCGACCGTGGCCGCGGGTCACGGCTTCGTGCCCGGCCAGATCATCTGGACCAGCGGTCTCACGACCAACGTGGCCGTCGGCTCGCCCGTGGCCATCACCTCGGTGGGCGCCACCAGCATCGTCTACCCGCTCACCGCGTCGGACGGCGCGCTGGCGGACGGCATCGGCACCATCTACAGCGCGAGCTCGATGGCGCTCCTGGTGCGCAGCGACCGGCTGGCGTACGCGCAGGACCGGACCTCGCCGACGCCGATGCTGGTGAAGCGCGAGGCGAACGCCGGCTACACCATGCAGCTGTTCATGAAGTACGGCCGCGTGGGCCTCGCCGGCGGCGTCTGGGTCCTGCACGCGCCGGACTGAGGTGATTCATGGCTTTCGTCGCGTCGCGCTACGGTGCTCATCCGGTGGTGGTCCACCGTGACCTCGGGCTCATCCTTCGGATGCAGCCTGGCTGGAGGCTCCTGCGCGACGCGACGGAGGCCGAGAAGGCTGCGCTCGGCACCGAGCGTCAGATTCCTCTCTCTGAAATCGAGTCTCGGACAGCGGCGGCTTCGGCTTCTTCCTCCATCGTCGTCCCGTCATCGTTGGAGCTGCCGCTGTCCGAGTCTTCGACCCCGCGCCGCAAGAGGTCGCCATGAGTTACATCCGCGAGCTCGACGACCTGCCTTGGGAGGTGCGGCGCTCGACCGCAGCGACGCTCTACTACTGGCCCAAGGTCGACGGCTCCAACGTGGCTGTCAGCGCGACTGCGAGCCACAACCAGTACGAGGTGCTGCAGCCGAACGGGACCGTCATCCAGGCGCGTGGCAACGCCACCGTCGACACGGTCAACGGCGTGTCCCGGCTGGCCATCAGCATCCCAGCGATCACCACGCTCGACGAGCGATACCAGGTGCGGCTGTACTGGCGGCAGTCGGGCTCGAGCGTCGAGCAGTTCGACCTGCGCCTGTTCGACGTGGTGCTGTGGCCGTACAACCAGCCGCAGTGCAGCGCGAACGACCTCCTCGAGTACCGCGCCGATGCGGGCCAGTACCTGATGCAGCTGGGCCGGCGCCTCTTCGCCGTGGACGGCGACCTGGCAGTCGAGCGCGCTGCGGCGGTCTGTGCCATCCACGGGCTGCTCGCGGTCCACGCGCGCATCCGCGACGCCATCGTGACCCAGCAGGCCACGCACAGCGAGACGCGGGCCACGGCGACGACCCGGCGCACCGACCGCAACCGGCCTGCGCTCATCCTCGACCGCACGCGGCTCAAGCCGGTCGAGGCGTGGGAGGCGCTGACGCACCTCTACCGCGCCATGGCCGTGCAGCCTGGCGAGCAGGGCACGGACACGGCCGCGGCCGTGCATCGCACCTGCGCGGACGCTGCGGCGAGCGCGTGGGCGATGGTGGGCCCGCTGGCGTACGACGCCGGCGAGGCGCTGCAGGACAGCGCAGAAATCACTGACCCGAATCGCCACACCGTCCGTCGCCGGAGGCAGGCGTGACCCTCGACGCGGCGCTGGAGCGCATCACCCGCGACTGGGTGGCGCTGACGCCGACGACCCGGCCAAACAGGTCGTTCCACTGCCTGGACGCGTACCAGGACCAGCTCGAGCCCGAGGTCGGGCGGTTCGCGCGGGACCTGACCCTGGACCGCGGCTTCTACTTCGAGGTGCAGACGCGCACGACCGAAGAGGAGGCCAGCGACGCCCTGGCGCGCGTCCGGTACGTGGTGCAGGCGACGGTCGTGGCTGCCCTCGGCGAGGTCACGCTGCCGATGGTCATCAAGTCACTCAGGCAGGACACGTCTCAGCTGGCGCGCGCGATTGACGTGCGCTCGACGTGGCCGACGGGCGTCCTCGAGGTCGAGACGCGCGAAACCACCTACAACGAGCCCGACGAGGAAGCCGGGCTTGCCAGCGCAACGCTGGAGCTGTCCGTGTTCGTCGAGGAGGTTTGACCCATGAGCGCCAACGCACCGCGCGAGAGGAAGCGACAGATTCACTTCATGGCCGAGTCGACCTACGCGACCGACCCGGACTCGGACGGCTCGTCGTACCTGTACTGCCCTGCGGAGGGCATCACGTACGAGGAGCAGACCGAGATTCTGGAAACCGCGTATAGCACCGGGCGCAACTTCCCGACCGAGGGCGAGGTGGGCGCGCAGGGCCACACCGTCTCGTTCAGCGTGCCGCTCATCGGTCTCGCGAGCGCGGCCGGCAACGGCGTCAACGCCTCGACCGTCACCGACGACTGGCTCGACGTGCTGCTGACCAGCATCTTCGGCGCGCAGTCGACCACCGAGGGCGAGTCGGTCACCGGCTCGACCACGAGCTCGCTGACGACCGCGGACAGCAACTGGGCGACGGTGCAGAACCTGGTCCCGGTGCACATCGCCAGCGTCCCGGCGGCTGCGGAGCGCACGCAGTGGTCGCAGATTCAGACGTCGGCGGGTGGCAGCACCACGCTCGCGCCGACGCTGCAGGCGAGCCCCGGCAACGGCGCGGTGGCGTACGGCTGCAAGCAGTACCGCGTGGACGACGACGGCGGCTCGTCCCTGGCGCTGGTGCTGACCGACGACGCGCTGGTGTACACGTTCCTCGGTGGTCGCGTGACCGCCTTCCGCATCACCATGGAGCACAAGCAGCGCGCCATGGCGCAGGTGACCATCCAGTTCGACCGGCGCGCGCTGGATACCGGCAAGAGCTCGCTGCCCGCTGCGGCGCGCATGACGACCACGCCGGTCAAGGCGTTCCGTTCGCCGGTCTACTTCGGCAACGACAAGTACGCCACGCGCATGGTCGAGATCGACTTCGGGCTGAGCGCCGCCGAGGTGCAGGACACCGAGTCGACCACCGGCCGCGGGGGCTACGAGCTCATCAGCATCGCACCGACGGTGACCATCGAGCCGCTGCGCTCGAACACCTACGACGCGCTGAAGCAGGCGCTGACGCGCAACCCGCTGCTGGTGCAGCTCGGGGCCGGGGCGGTGTCGGGTGGCGTGCTCAACAGCCTCGCGCTGCACCTCGCCCGGGTCGAGGCGCGCGAGGTCTCGTACACCGCGCAGGACGGCATCACGCGCAACCGGCTGGTCTTCACCGCGGTCGACCGCATCGAGTTCTCGGCGGGCGTGGCGAGCCAGTTCATGACGCTGGCGAGGGCGTGACGTGCTGAAGGCCAAGGGCAGCGTTGAGACCTTCGACCTCGGCGCCCTCACCGGTGTCGAGGTCCTGACCGGGCTGCAGCTTGGGCTGCGGCACGAGGGGCCGGGCATCGTGCGCCGCTGGGGCATGATGCAGCAGCGGTGGCGCATGGACGAGGCGAAGCGCGTCAAGGCGCTCATCGACGCCGAGGGCGAGGACCTGGTGCGCGAGATGTACGCGGACCATCTGGCTGCCCTCGAGCAGGCACGCTTCAACCAGGTCAGCGCGCTCGAGCATGACGGGCAGGTCGTCCCCGAGCACCTGCGCGAGCCGACCCCGCTGCTGCGCGCGGTGCTGACCCCGGAGGGCCAGGACGCCCTGGTCGAGCTCCAGCGCGCGGTCGTGGGCGCCGTGGTGGTGCGCCTGGGAGACCTGACGGACCCTGCGGCCATCGTCGAGGAGCTAGACCGCCTCGGAGCGCTCGGTGCGGCGTTCGTCAAGGCGCAGGAGGTGCAGCGGCTGAGCGCGGCGCAGTTTCCTGTTGCTGCGGGTGCAAGCGACGCTTGACGTGAAGCGGACGCCGCCCATCGCTCGCGAGCTGGGCTTGCTCGAGCTCGAGGACGGGGACGGCATCCTCGAGCCGGGCGAGCGATGGGTCGACCGCTGGGACCCTCGCGAGGACATGAGCGACGTGCTCGACCTCGGGTGGGCTGGCGAGGACCGAGACGGCATCTGGCTGCATCGGCACCCGGACGCTGCTTTGGTCGAGGACGAGGCACTCTGGTGGGTGGTCGCCGAGTGGCAGCTAGGGCACCGTGAGCTGACCACCGAGGACCGCGAGACGCTGAGCCACTGGCAGGTCGAGGCGCTGCTGACCATGATGGCGGCGGACGCAAGAGAGCAGCGCAGGCAGATGCGCAGGAGGTCGGGCGATGGCAAAGAACCCGAAGGCCGGGATTGAGGTCGGCGTCAACGACCGGCCAGCCATCGAAGGGCTGCGCAACCTCGCCAAGAGCTTCGGCGCGTTCTCGGTCCAGGCTGCTGCGTCGCTGCAACTCGCGCAGGCAGGCTGGAACGCACTGACCGGCGCCATCGGCGCGGTGGTCGACGTCACCGGCGAGTACGTCAAGCTCGCGATGGAGCAGGAGCGCGTCGAGCGCCGCGCCATCGCTGCGATCCAGAGCCGCGCCTCGTTCTCTCGCGAGGAACTCGCGCTGCTCCAGGAGGCCAACGCCGCGCGCCAGCAGCAACTCGGCATCGGCGACGAGGTCCAGCTGCAGCTGCAGGGGACGATGGCCTCGATGGGCGTCGCCAAGGGTCAGCTCGACGCTGCCACGCGCGCCGCCATCGGCCTGAGCGAGGCGATGGGCATGGGCCTCGAGGAGGCCGCCAAGATCGCCGGCAAGGCGTTCACCGGCAACGTGGGCGCGCTCGCCGAGTACGGCATCAAGGCCAAGTCGGCTGCGGACGCACAGCAGCAGCTCAACGCGCTGTTCGATGTCGCCGCGGCCAACAGCCGGACGCTGGAGACGCGGCTGGCCGTGCTCAACGCCAACGTGGGCGACTTCAAGGAGGTCCTTGGCGGCGCCGTCACACAAAGCACGTCGCTGCAAAAAGGCATCGACGCCATCAGCTCGGCTGTTCTTGAGCTGCAGAGCTACTTCGCCAGCGCGGAGGGACGGCAGGCGGTCAACGGGTTCTTCGGCATCATTCTCAGCCTGGCGGGCGACGCCATCAACGCCATGCTCGGCGCGTACAAGATGGTGCAGGAGTTCAAGGGCGAGGGCGAGCGCGGCGGTTTCCTGTCGCGTCTCGGCGGCGCAGGGAAGGTGATGGAGGCGTTGCAGCCAGGGCTCATCGCCGCGCGCATGCTGGGCTTTGGTGGTGGCCTCGAAGCCGGCCGCAAAACGTTAGACGAAGGGATTGACCAGCTCTTGGGACGCGGCGGAAAGCCGACCGCGCAATCTCCGGTGCTGCTGGCGCTGGAGAACATGGCCGACAACCTCAAGAAGGCTGCTTTGGCTGCGCGCGAGGCTAACGTCGAGGTGACCAGACTCACCGGCGGCGGCGGCGTTGGCGGCGGCAGGGGGCCACGCCTGCGTGAGCTCGTCGGCACCATGAGCATCCAGACGGCCGAGCAGGCCCACCTGCAGCGGCTCGAAGCCGAGATCCAGACGCAGATGCAGCTCGAGGACGGCCTGCGCGCCGCCCTGGCCGAGCATCAGGCTGCTCTCCTGCGTGAGCAGGCCGAGCTTCAGCGGCAGATCGAAACCGAGGCGGTCACTGAGCGCAACCAGGCGCGCATGGATGCATACGCGCAAGAGCAGGAGGCCGCGAGGGCCCACTACCAGGTGCTGGGCGACCTCACCAAACAGGGCGCAGGCATCGTCAGCAACAACATCAGCGACCTCATCGTGGCGTGGGCGAGCGGCGCGGACATGGCCGAGATGACCGTCGGGCGGTTCGTCGGCACCATCCTCATGCAGCTCGGCACCATGCTCATCCAGACCAGCGTGGCTGCGGGCGTGCTGGGGCTGCTGAGCTTCATCCCCGGGCTGCAAGGCATTGCAGGCGCACCAGGGATGGGCTTCGCGGCGGGCGCCGCAGCCTTCACCGCCGGCGTCGCCATGGTCGGCCTGGGCGCGGCCATGGGTGGCGGTGGCGCTCGAGGAGGGGCCTCGGCGGCGCCTCGAGGCGCACCTGGTGGAGCAGCGCGCGTGCCGGAGGCGCGAGGCTTCGACCCGATGCAGCGGGGCTTCGGCGGCATCCGGGGCGACATGGCCGCGGCGCCGTCGTACACCGTCAACGTGTCCTTCGGGGTGGTGGGCGACGAGCGTCGCGCGGCGCGGATGATCCGCGACGTGCTCGAGCGGGGGAGGTAACTCATGGCCGACGCACTCATCGCGCATCCCATCGTGTTCACCGCGTCGTCGTACGTGCTGCGCGTGACCATCGGGACGACCACGGAGAACCTGACGTTCAGCGTGACCCCGGGGCGGTACTACTGGCTGACCGGCGACGGGCAGTCAGACACCGCGACCAACGGCGGGACGGGCGACCTCCTCGGCGTGCTGCAGACGTGCATCGCGAGTCACAGCGACGTCGGCGCGATCACCGTGTCCATGACCAGCGGGTTCCGCGTGCAGGTGGTGACGGCGAGCATCGCCACCATCAACATCCTCTGGGGCAACACCGCGACGACGCTGGACGCAACTATCTTCGGCTGGGCGCAGAGCAACACCACGGGCACGGGCGCGACGCTCACCGCGCCCAACCTCGGGCGCGGGTTGTGGCGGCCCAACCATCCCATCAGCGAGCCCGACACCCGGCGCCGGCGCGTGCACCTGGGAGGCATCGCGGAGTCGCTGAGCGGGCTGCACCGCGTGAGTAACTTCGGCTCGAGCGTCCGTCAGCGCGAGCTCGCGTTCCGGCTGCTCCAGCGGTCCAAGGCGCTCGACGAGTACGCCAGCGCCAGCGAGCCGTACGGCACGTGGGAGCAGGCGTGGGAGTCGATGCGGCTCGGCCGCCCGGTGCGGCTGTACGCGGATGAGACGTCGCGCACGTCGAGCAGCTACAGCCTGGTGCGCACGCGCTCGCTGGCTGACCCGCTGGCTCGCGACCCGTCGACCCCGCTCCGGTGGGCAGTGGACCTGCAGGTGGCTGACCTATGACGCTGCGGAGAGTCTCGACCGGGGTAACTTACACTGACTTCAGCACGGCGCTCGCCGCCGTCGCGACGCTCACGCAGGACGAGGTCATCGAGGACATCGACGGTGGCTCATACACCGAGGCCGGGTTCACCTCGGCGTTCAGCGGTGCGTTCACGCTGACCATCCG
>Ga0129333_10005202_pt1 | contig 12189 bp, 11 predicted proteins | sample CPB6_08_DNA_FD_94474 | JGI IMG/M metagenome (GOLD analysis project Ga0129333, IMG submission 94474) | Freshwater to marine salinity gradient microbial communities from Chesapeake Bay, USA - CPBay_Sum_0.6_0.8_DNA | ecosystem: Environmental > Aquatic > Marine > Coastal | place: USA: Chesapeake... | reverse complement strand
GTGTCGCTCAGGCCGAGATCGGTGCGGATCGGTCCGACCAGCATCGAGAGAATCTGTCGGTCCACGTACGAGAAGACGTAGGCCACCATCAGGGCGATGGTCACGCGCTGCGCGACGGCAGGTGCAGGGAAGCCAGGTTCGCGAGAGGAGTTCAATCGGGAGGCGGCGCGCTCAATAATGCGCGCTCAATAGTTGGGGCCCTTGGGCAGCGCTTGCCCGTAGGGTGCGAGTTCGGGCGGCAGGATCGGTCGATGTGGCGGATCCCAGGTAAACGATTTTTTGACGGTATCGAAGGTGTTCACCAGCGGGCCATTCACGGTGCGCACGAAGAGGTTGTAGCCGGTGTCGGTGCCTGCGGGTCCGTGATACTCGTTCTCGCGCCACCAGCAGTAGCCACCGCGTTGCATGCGACCGAGATCGCCCCAGACGTAATCGCCCTCGATCGTGTACAACTCCTCGACCATGGGATGCGTCCACTGCGGTTTCGCCATGCCCGGCGGCACGCGATGCGGCGGCGAGCAATAGAGAAACGAGGTTTCGCCGGTATCGGGGTCGGTGCGCAGAGGCTTGATGGCAACGCCCTTGGAGAGTTGCGGATCGACGAGGCCCGGGTCCCAGTCCATCGCGAGCGGATTCACATGTTCGACGAGACGCCGCTCGTCGAAGCCCGGTGAGCGACCGTTGCCGAGCATCGGCTCGCCGTAGAGCATCGTCAGTAACACCGCGCCGTGCGGGCTCGAGGCCCGTTCGCGGGTGTAGCCGGCAGGCAGAAACCCGTAGTGGTGTTGTTCGTAGGATCGCCCATTGACGACGATGCAGCCCTCGAGCACCAAAAACTCTTCGTGGGTCGTGAGGTGCTGTGGCGCGTTGCGGCTCCAGCCGGCGGGATAGCGCACGATGCAGGTCGAACTGCGATCGACGTCGTCGATGCTGAGCAGCTTCGAGTCGACGTCGGGTCGCGCGTTGCCGTGCAGGCCCTTGCGCCACGGAATCATTTGCGACTGCACGAACATGATGTGGGGTCTCGCCATGCGCCCTAGTGGAGCAAATCCGCCAGGCGCCTACAATCGAGACCGCGATGTCGTCCGTTCCGCGGGGTGTCCGCGGCCGAGGTGAGGTTGATGCGGGTGGGTGCGCTGGATTCGCTGGATTCGCCAGATTCGCTGGATCACGTGGGCTTCGCCGGCCCTGACCTCGATGCCTTGCGCGCGGAGTGGCGCGAGCTCGGCTTCGATCCGACCCCGCCGCAAGCTTTGGTGGCGGTGAACGAGGCGGGCGAGAAGGTCGATCTCGGGCAGCGCAGCGCCCACGTCATGCTGGAACGTGGCTACGTCGAATTGACCGAGGTTCGAGTGGTCACTGGCCATCATCTTGCGCCGTGGCTGACGCGGGGGCCTGCGCTCTGCATCGTCGCCTACGGCTCGAAGGATCTGCGGAGTTGGCGTGCGCAGTGCAGCGAGCCCGGCATGTCGGAAGTGATGACGGCGTCACGCGTCATCGAATACGGCGAGCGCCGCGGCGATGCGCGATTTCTCTGGTGCATGCGCGACCCGGCGCGTACACCGGCTGCGCTCGAGTGCGTGGTCGAACATCTGACGCCGGAGTTGGTGTTCCAGCCGGCCGTGCAGCGTCACCGCAATGGGGCGAAGGCACTGTGCGGTGTGCAGATCGTGGGCGATCGAGTGGTGGGCCTCACCATCGAGGTGGCGGAACTTGCGGCTCTCGGCGAGCATGAGGTGGCGTTGCGGACTGCGCCCGGCTGTAAAGTGCGCTTCGTCGCGACCGGCACCGCGCCGAGCGCTTGACGGGCTGCGGGGGAGGGCGCCGTCGTGTACCATCGCCGCTCGCCGAAGTGACGGTATTTTCAGGCTTTTTTGGCCACGAGCTGACCCATGGACGAGCGTTACGAACCCGCCGCCGTTGAGCGCGCCGCGCAACAGCACTGGAATGCAGCGCGCAGCTTTGCTGCCAAAGAAGACCCGTCGAGAGGCAAGTTCTACTGCTTGTCGATGTTCCCCTACCCCTCGGGTCGCCTGCACATGGGTCATGTGCGCAACTACACGATCGGCGACGTGCTCTCGCGTTTCGCGCGTATGCAGGGGCGCAACGTGCTGCAGCCCATGGGATGGGACGCCTTCGGGCTGCCTGCCGAGAACGCGGCCATGGCCAATGGCGTGGCGCCGGCCAAATGGACGCGCGACAACATTGCGTACATGAAGCGCCAGTTGCAGGCGCTCGGTTTTGCGCTCGACTGGGAGCGCGAGTTCGCCACCTGCGATCCCGCGTATTACCGTTGGAATCAGTGGCTCTTCCTGCGCATGCGCGAGAAAGGCATCGCGTACAAAAAAACGGGTGTGGTGAATTGGGATCCGATCGATCAGACGGTGCTCGCCAACGAGCAGGTCATCGACGGCCGCGGCTGGCGCACCGGTGCGCTGGTCGAGAAGCGCGAGATCCCGATGTATTACCTCCACATCACGGCTTATGCCGAGGAACTGCTCGGCGCGCTCGCAGGGCTAGAGGGCTGGCCCGAGCGCGTCAAAGTAATGCAGGCGAACTGGATCGGGCGCAGCGAGGGCGCGGAAATCGCCTTCCCGCTCGCCGAGGACGCGCGTACCGCGCTGCGCGCGATCGGTGAGTCGGTAGAGACGCTCAAAGTATTCACCACGCGCGCAGACACTTTGTTCGGGGTCACCTTCATGGCGATCGCCGCCGAGCATCCTCTCGCGCTCGCCGCCGGAGCGCGCGATCCCGCGCTGCAGGCCTTCATCGACGAATGCCGACGCGGCAGTACCATGGAGGCAGACGTTGCCACCATGGAAAAGAAAGGGCGGCGCACGGGACTGCACGTGCTGCATCCGTTCACCGGCAAGCCCGTCGAGGTATGGGTCGCCAATTACGTGTTGATGGGCTACGGCGAGGGCGCGGTGATGGGCGTGCCTGCGCACGACGAGCGCGACTTCGAGTTCGCGATCCGTAACAAGATCGAGATCGTCACGGTCGTACAGCCCAAAGACGGTGCTTGGCAGAGTGTGCAGGCGCCGTGGCAGGAATCCTATGGTGACCACGGCATCACCGTGAATTCCGCGGAGTTTTCCGGACTCGAATTCAAACCGGCGGTCGATGCGATTGCGAGCGCACTCGAACGCAAGGGCCTCGGCCGCAAGCGCGTACAGTTTCGCCTGCGCGATTGGGGGATTTCGCGGCAGCGCTATTGGGGCTGCCCGATCCCGCTCATCCACTGCGAAAGCTGTGGCGAAGTGCCGGTGCCCGACGCGCAGTTGCCGGTGGTGTTACCCGAAGATCTGGTGCCCGATGGCAGCGGCAACCCGCTCGGCAAGACGGCGGCGTTCTGGAAAGTCGACTGTCCGAATTGCGGCAAGCCGGCGCGTCGCGAAACCGACACCATGGATACTTTCGTCGACTCGTCCTGGTATTTCCTGCGTTTCGCCTGCCCGGACAACGAGCGTTCGATGGTGGATGCGCGCGTCGAGCACTGGCTGCCGGTCGATCAGTACATCGGCGGCATCGAACACGCGATCCTGCACCTGCTCTATGCGCGGTTCTGGACCAAGGTGATGCGCGACCTCGGTCTGGTGAGCATCGATGAGCCCTTCGCCAATCTTTTCACCCAGGGCATGGTGCTCAATCATATCTACTCGCATCAGCCCGCCGAGGGGCGTCGCCACTATTTCAACCCTGCCGATGTCGACGTCGAAGAAAAGGACGGCAGCAGGCATTGCTTCGTGACACGCGATGACGGGTCGCGCATCGAAGTGAATTACGACGGGCTCGGTACGATGTCCAAGTCCAAGAACAACGGCGTCGATCCGCAGAGTCTCGTCGAGAAATATGGTGCCGATACCGCGCGTCTCTTCATGATGTTTGCAGCCCCTCCAGAGCAGACACTCGAATGGTCGGACGAGGGCGTGCAAGGCGCGTTCCGTTTCATCCGTCGACTGTGGACGGCGGTGCATCAGCACGTGACGGCAGGCGCCGCAGTACCGCTCGACAAGTCTGCGTTGACTGCGGCACAAAAGGATCTGCGTCGCGCAGCGCACCAGGCGCTCATCAAGGTCACCGACGACATTGGCCGTCGTCGTACCTTCAACACTGCCGTCGCGGCGGTCATGGAGTTGCTCAATGCCGTGTCGCGTTTCGAAGATCGCTCGCCGCAGGGGCGTGCGGTCGTCCAGGAAGCACTCGAAATCGCGGTGATCGGGTTGTCGCCGATGGTGCCGCATGTTTGTCACGCGCTGTGGCAGGCCCTCGGACATGCCGGGGCGATCATCGACGTCGGTTGGCCCGCAGCCGACCAAGACGCTTTGGCGCAGGATGCTCTCACGCTCGTGGTCCAGGTCAACGGCAAGTTGCGTAGTCAGGTGACGGTAGCCATCGATGCCGACGAGGCGACCATCCGTACCGCGGCGCTGGCCGATGAGACAGTACGGCGATTCGTCGGCGGTGCCACACCAAAGAAAATCGTCGTCGTGCCGCGCAAGCTGGTCAACGTGGTGATCTGACGCGATGCAGACCGAGGTATGCGCCCGGCTTCGATTTGCGCTGCGCGCGGTTCCGGCCGCGTTGGTGGCAGCTCTGCTGCTCGTCGGTTGCGGCTTTCATTTACAGGGCGCGGTCCCGCTCGCTGCCGAGCTGCAGCAGATTTCCTTGCGTACGCCAGACTCGCAAAGCGACTTCGTGCTCGCCATGCGTCGTGCCCTGCTCGATGCGGGGGCGCAGCTGCAAGCCGGCGCAAGCGCGCAGCTGATCATCGAGCGCGACGAGTTGTCGGAGCGCGTCGCTTCGGTGTCGGCCCGCAACGTGCCGCGCGAATACGAGCTCACCTACGTCGTGCGGTTCTCGCTCAGACTGGGTAACGAGATGCGCATCGAGGGCGAAGAGGTCACCGTCACTCGCGATTTCAGTTTCGATGAGCGTATCGCGCTCGCCAAGGAGCGTGAACGCGAGCAACTGCGTACCACGCTAGCCCAAGAGGCGGCCGGCATCGTACTGCAACGACTGGCGAGTCAGCGCTGAGGCACGCTGTGCGCCTGATCGACGCACCGTTGCGCGTCGCACTCGACGCCTTGTTTGCGGGATATGGCCTCGCCACCGCAGACGTCGCCGAGGATGCTGCGATTCCCGGGTCTTATTGGGGTGAATGCGAGGCCGGACTCGTCGGCTCGACTCTTTACCTGCGTCCAGACACACCGTTGCACTCCGCACTGCACGAGGCGGCCCACTACGCATGCATGGATGAAGCGCGCCGCAATGATCTCGAGCGTGATGCCGGCGGCGACGTCGCCGAAGAAAACGCCGTCTGCTATCTGCAAATTCTTTGGGCGGACGTGCTGCCCGCGGTAAAGCGCGAATGTCTGATGGCCGACATGGATGCCTGGGGGTACAGCTTCAGGTTGGGGTCGGCGGCACGTTGGTTCGCCGAAGATGCAACCGATGCGCGCGAGTGGCTGCAGAGCCGGCAGCTCATCGATGTCGAGGGTCGACTACGGCTTCAGCGCGCCGCGTAGCGATCGGTGGCGGCGATCAGCTCGCTCAGGATGCCGGGTTCGAACGCAGAGTGACCGGCCTCGCCGACAATGCGCAGCTCGGCCTCCGGCCAGGCACGGTGCAGATCCCAGGCGCTTTTCATCGGGCAAACGACATCGTAGCGACCCTGCACAATGGTGCAGGGCAGGTGGCGAATGCGCGGTACGTCGTCGAGCAGCTGGGTGGGTGTTCGCAGAAAGCCACCATGGATGAAGTAGTGGCACTCGATACGCGCGAACGCCTCGGCAACCGAGCTTTCTTCGAACTTGGCGACGTAGTCCGGATTGAGTCGCAGAAAACTCGTCGCACCTTCCCAGATCGACCAGGCTCGCGCAGCCTGCTTGCGCACTTGGCTGTCGTCGCTGGTCAGTCGCTGGTAGTAGGCCTGCATCAGATCGTCACGCTCGGCAGGTGGAATGGGTTTGACGAATTCTTCGTAGAGGTCGGGGAACAGCGCGCCCGTGCCATCGGGACTTTCGTAGAACCAGCGAAACTCCCAGGGACGCACCAGAAAAATGCCGCGCAGCACGAGTTCGGTGACCCGTTGCGGGTGGGTTTGTGCATAGGCCAGCGCCAGGGTCGAACCCCACGAGCCACCGAAGAGCTGCCAGCGTTCGATGCCGAGATGTTTGCGCAGAATCTCGATGTCTTCGACCAGATGCCAGGTGGTGTTGTCGATCAGGCTGGAATGCGGTCGGCTTTTGCCGCAGCCGCGTTGATCGAAGAGCACGACGCGGTAACGCGCCGGATCAAAGAATCGGCGCATGCGTGCATCGGTGCCACCACCCGGTCCGCCGTGCAGGAATACCACCGGTTTGCCGTCCGGGTTGCCGCTCTCTTCCCAGTAGATTTCGTGCAGGTCAGAGACGCGCAGCCAGCCGCTGCGGTTCGGTTCGATAGCCGGATAGAGCTCGCGCCGCATGCTTTTGCCGCCGATGCGCTCAGCGGCTCAACATCGGGCCGAGCGGCGCGCCGCCGACCAGATGCACGTGCAGGTGATAGACCTCCTGCCCGCCGTGCGTATTGCAGTTGATGATCAGACGGTAGCCGTTATCAGCGATGCCCTCGCGCTTGGCGAGGTCGCGGGCGACCGTGAACATGTGACCCACCAATGCTTCGTCGCCGTCCTCGATGTCGTTGGCGGTCGGGATCGGTTTGTTCGGCACGATGAGGATGTGCACCGGTGCCCGCGGATGGATGTCGCGGAAGGCCGTGACACGATCATCCTGATGAACGATGTCGCCCGCAATTTGGCGCGCGATGATTTTTTCGAAGAGCGTCGGCATGGTGGTTCGGTTGGTTCAGTATTTGTAGATTTCGACTTTGTTCGCATCGAGCTGATACGCCGCGGCACCGAGACGCGTCGTCTTGTTGCTGGTTTTCATGCGGCCGGTGATCCAGTAGGCCTCGTAGATGGAGTCGAGCGCGACGCCCTTGGCCATGCGTACGTAAACGATCTGGTTCGGTGGCGGTGGCGGCACGTGGATGCAGGCACCGAAATAAGGCACCAGGAAAAACTCGGTCACCAGGCCGTCTTTGCCGACGTCGAGGGGGACGATGAACCCCGGAATTTTGATGTTCGCGCCTTCGAGCGCCTTGTTGATGGAGAAATCCATCACCTGTTGGGCGGCCATGCCGCCTTCGCCTAGATAGTCGTGCACCGCAGCCGGTGGCGCCGCAGCAAAGCGTGCGCGGGCATCTGGGGGCAGCAACTCGTCCCAATCGATTTCGCGCACTGCACCGGGCGCCGTATTCTTTGGAGTGACGGCCGGTGCCTGGGTGCCCACTGCGGGTGGCGTGACGCCTTGAGCGCTGGTGGAGGCCATAGTCAGCAGCATCGAGGCAGCGGCAAGAACGGAAACGAGGCGTTTGGTCATCATCGACATCTCTTTGGTCTGCAAAATCCGGGGTTGTGGCGGCGGGCTCTGGCGTCAGACTCTGATGGTGAGTCCGTCGCTCAAGGTATTTCGGTAGGCACGCCAGGCCGGCAGCACCCCCATGAGCAGGGCGGAGACGATGATCGTGCCCAGAATGGCGAAATCGTAACCCGTGAGACCACCGGGATCGAGGAAGATTCCGAAACGACGCTCGAGCAGGGGTCTCGCAGCGAAGATCAGACCGTAGCAAATGGCAACGCCGGCAGCGACTCCGGTGCTCGCCAGCATGCCGGCCTCGGCTACCAGCAGCGTGAAGACGTGGCGCGGACGTGCGCCCACCGAGCGCAGGATCGCCATCTCGCGTCGGCGTTCGTTGAGGCTGGTCAGGATGGCGGTCAGCATGCCGAGCAGGCCTGCGAGCACCACGAACGCGGCGACGATCATCAGCGCGGTGTCGGCGATGCCGACCAGGTTCCAGAGTTGCGTCAAGGCTACTCCGGGGATGATGGCGAGCAAGGGCTCCTGTCGGTATTCATTGATCGCCCGTTGCATGGTGAAGGTCATGACCTTGCTGCGCATGCCGACCATGAAGGCGGTGATCGATTCGGGGGTGAGATTTTGGGCGCGGGCTTCGTCGGCGCTCACGCGTCCGCCGGGCATGGCCTGCATGCCGCTCTGCCAGTCGATGTGGATTGCGGTGATGGCTTCGAGTCCGACGTGTACGGTGCGATCGATCGGCGTGCCCGTTCGCTCGAGTACGCCGACCACCGTGAAGGGTTTGTCGTCGTGCTGTGCAAAGCTCACGTTGCCAAGACCATGCGCGATGACGATCTTCGAGCCCACCGCGTAGCCGAGCTGGCGTGCCACGTCGGCCCCGATCACGGCATCGTACAGATCATCGAAAGGTCGACCCGCAGCGAATACCATCTTGCGTTCGCCTGCAAAACGGTAATGCTCAAAGTATTGACCGGTGGTGCCCATGACGCGGAAGCCGCGATGCGAGTCACCGAGCGAGATCGGAATGGTCCAGTCGACGTCGGGATGACGCGCGATTTTCTGGTAACTCTGCCAGCTGACGTTGGCCGTGGCGTCACCCACCCGAAAGACTGAATAAAGCAGCAGATTGAGCTGACCCGAGCGCGCGCCGACGATCAGGTCTACGCCCGAGACGGTGTTGGCGAAGCCCTCGCGGGCCGCCGTGCGCATCTTTTCCACACCGAGCAGCAGGGCGACGCTGATAGCGATGGCGCTGATGGTCAGCAGTGCGGTGGTGCGACGATTACGCAGCGAGCGCAGCGCGAGCAGCAGGGTTTTCATGAGCGCTGCCCCGCGCGCGTCCGTATGCCGCCGGCCCGGTTCAGATCGCCCAAAGAAATCGTCCGATCGAAAAGGTGGCCAAGCGAGGTGTCGTGACTGACGAACAGCAGCGTCGAGCCTTGGGTTCGACACTCGCCCATCAGCAGTTGCAGAAAATCTTCGCGCGCATCGTGATCGAGCGAGGAGGTGGGTTCGTCGGCGACGATGATCTCGGGTTTGCCGAGCAGCGCACGCGCCGCGGCAACCCGTTGTTGCTGTCCGATCGACAGCTCGGTGACCGCACGACTTTGGATGTCGCTGGCACCGAGCCCGAGAGCGCCCAGCAAGCGCCGACCCTCGGCCTGCAGATCGCCACCGACGCGGACCGCTCTTGCGGGCGAAAAATCCGCGGGTAACAGGACGTTCTCGAGCACGCTCAGGTACGGAATGAGGTTGAACATCTGGAAGATGAAACCGAGATGCTCGCCACGAAAGCGATCGCGCCGGCTCGCCGAGAGCGCACTGATTTCGGTGCCGAGCAGATTGACTTCGCCGCGTGCCGGCTTCAGCACGCCGCCGAGGAGCCCGAGCAGCGTGCTCTTGCCGCTGCCGCTCGGGCCGCGAAGGAACACACGCTCGCCGCGGGCGACGCTGAATTGCTCGATGTCGATGACCGGTGCTTTACCCGGCCAAGCGAACAACAGTTCTCGGGCCAGAATGGCCGGCGCGGAAGTCGAATCAGTCACGTCGTTACTGTAGCGGAACCCGCAGCTCACCGCCCTGCAGCGTTTGCTGGCGTTGCACCTGCGGTGTGATCAGATTGACCTCGGCGCGTTCGACTTCCTTGAGTTTACGCAGCACCCAGACTTCTACCCAGACGAGTGCCGCGGGGTTGCTGCAGCGAAAGTCGTAGCGCGGCCGGTAGTCCGCATGACCGGAACCGAGCTTTGGTGCGGTGAAGGCCGCCGATTGCAGACGACAGCCGGCGTTACGCGGCACTGCCAGCATCTCGCGACCACCCGCGAGCCAGGCGTGGGTGTCGGTGACGAGCTTGCGCTCGGCGTCGTTGCGCGGCGAGCGCTCGAAGCCGAGTACGTTGACGGCGGGCGCGTCGAGTTCCAGCGACAACGTCGCGCCATCGAGGGCGATGTTGAACGTCACCGCGCCGTGCTCGTGTTTGCCGTGTTCGTGCTCGAGCGTGTCGTTCTCGCTGGCAAGCACTCGGGAAACCGCGAGCGCTGCGATGAGTAGCGCGCCCCAGAGCGCCATCCAGACCGGGTTTAACCGGCGCGTCGCAACGTCGGGGCGGCGATTCGGGCGGAGTCTGCGTTGGGCACGATGGACGATGGTCATGGGCGGATTTCCTCGAGCTTCGAGTCGTGGAGTTTACCGTGCAGATCAGAACTTCAGTTGCAGGCTGAGTGAGACATGTCTTGCGGCCAAAGGTGCCACATCTTTGAGCGGTGAGGCGTGACGACGCATCTCTTCGTCGAGCAGATTCACGCCGCGCAGTATCCACAGGATATCGGTTCCGGCAGCAGGCGGGCGATACGCGACTTCCGCGTTGACGGCGGTGAATCCAGCGGTCGTGGTCTCGCCGGCGGCAACTGCGGACTGCGAGTCGTGCCAGATGGCTTCGATGCCCACGCGCAGCGGTCCGCGGGTTACGGCGGCCGCCGCGCCGAGTCGACGCGGCGGAATCTGCGGCAGTGGCTGGCCTGCATCGTCGCGCGCTCGCACGTAATCCCCAAAAATACGGATTCCCAAATCGCCCGTGGCGAGGCTTGCCAGTCGATCGTGGCTCCAGTCGAACTCGGTGCCGGTAAATCTTGCGCCGATTCCAGCGAACCCGACGACAGGTAGATCAGACTCGATTTGACCGGTGGGCAGCGCGGCAATGTAGCGATCGTATTCGGCCACGAAGACGCCGACGCTGCCATGCCAGCCGGAGTTGTCGCGGCGACGCAGCGCGAGATCCGCAGTCAGACCACGCTCGACACCGAGCTTCGCATCACCGATCTCGAAGCGCTGCAAGGCGAGGTGCGGACCGAACGCGTACAGCTCGGTGGCGGTCGGATGTCGTTCGGTCGAGGTGAGTTGCAGCGCCGCTCCCCAGCGATCGGTGAAGTCCCACAGCAGTCCGAGCGAGCCGTTTCGGGCGTCATCGAGGTAATCTTTGGGCAGTGTGCCGCTCTCGATCGAGGCCAGCCTGGCGACTTCGATACGCTGTCGCTCCATACGCAGACCCGCTTCGAGCACGAGAGTGCCCGCCGCCGAGCCGATCAAAGAAAAATCGCCGAAGACGAAGGCGCCGAGGGTTTTGGTGAGCGATGCCGGCAGGAAAGCTTCGTCACCTGCGGCGTCGAAATCGAGTTCGCGCCACTGCATACCGGCGATCCATCGTCCCTCGCGCTCCGCGCTCAGGCGCAGCTCGCTGCCCGTCTGTGCGTAGCGAGTACCGATGTCCTCGCCCTCGAGTTCGGCGTGCCCGTAATCGTTGCGCGCCGCGCGAATTCGGATCAAATCGGCGAGACCGTCGAGTCGCCACTCCCCGGCGATGTCCAGTCGTCGCTGTTCGAGCGCGAGGCGAACGGTCGCGTGCGCCTCGCCGTGTTCTGGGTCGTGATCCCCGGCCTCGGCAGGCCCGCCGTCGGCATGAGCGGCAGAGACCCCCGCCGGTAAGCCGTAGTCGCTGCGCAGTTCGCTGACCGAGAGTGCGAGGGCGAAGCGGTCGCCGGTCCAACCGAGGCCCGCGCTTGCACCGCGGGCGTTACCCGAGGAATTTTGCAGCTTGCCCTGCGGCGTATTCAAATCAGCGGCACGCGAGTGATGCATGTCGCCATTGAATTGCAGGTGCTCGCCCCCCTGCCCATTGAGACTGACGACCACGCTGCGCTCGTTCGCTGCGGTATCGGCACGTGCCTGAACCTCGCCCATCAGCGCACGGGCGGGGCGCGACAGCGAGAGGCGAGGCGTGATCACGTTGATGGCGCCAGCGGCTGCTGCGGAGCCGAACAGCAACGCGGCGGGACCGCGGATGATTTCGATACGCTCGGCCAGCAGCGGTTCGATGCCGACTGCGTGATCATCGGAGAGCGCAGCCGCATCGAAGGTGTCGGCACCGTCCACGAACGTTTGTACGCGCAGCCCGCCTTGACCGCGAATGATGGGACGGCTCGCAATGGGTCCGAAAGACGATGCGGAAACGCCCGGCTGCTCGGCGAGCGTCTCGCCGAGGCTGCCCTTGAGCACGGCGACGAGGTCGTCGCCGCCAACCACGGAGGCCGACTGCGCCGTCGAGAAAGGATCGCGGCGCAGCGGGGTGGCGGTGATCACGATTTCGTCCAAGTCGTCGATCTGGGATGTCGACTGGGCTGCCGCATGGCCGCCGAATGCATTCGACAGGCAGAGCAACAACACGGGCGCGGGGCTACCCACGCCGGAGAATCGGGATTTGGGCACGGCGAGG
>Ga0129333_10005201_pt1 | contig 12191 bp, 9 predicted proteins | sample CPB6_08_DNA_FD_94474 | JGI IMG/M metagenome (GOLD analysis project Ga0129333, IMG submission 94474) | Freshwater to marine salinity gradient microbial communities from Chesapeake Bay, USA - CPBay_Sum_0.6_0.8_DNA | ecosystem: Environmental > Aquatic > Marine > Coastal | place: USA: Chesapeake Bay... | reverse complement strand
TGCCAAGGGCGTCAGGCAGAATGACCTGGTTTCCAATACGGCGGCTCCGCTTACCAGCGACCCGGCCTTGTCGCCGCCCCTCCGCATCGCCCCGATACCGCGGGCCCTGGTGCAGGCGGGCCTGCGCCGCCCGGGCCGTTGACATCCTCTACCAGCGGGCCTCCAGGCCGAGGTTGGCACCGTTCATGAAGATGCCGCCGCCCGAGACAAGGTTGCTACCCGACGCCGAGGTGTCGGAGAAGTCGAACTGGTTGGGCGCCAGGGCCAGGCCGTCGATCCAGATCAGGTTGTAGCCCGCCCGGATCCCCCACACGTCGGTGAGCCGGTAGATCACCGACAGGTTGATGTCGCCTACGAAGCTGACCTGGCCGCCCGTAGAGGAGAGTGCCTGCCGTAGCGGTGGCGGACTATTGACGCCGGTGAGCACATCCTGCATCTGCTCTTGGGCGTTACCGTACAGACCGGCCTTGGCCCAGCCCTCGAACGCCCAGCGTTCCCACGTCCAGCGGCTGCGGTTGCCGATCTGGGCACCGAACAGGTTGTTGCGGGTGCGGACGCCGTAGGGGATCACCTGGGGAACGTCCTCGTCGAAGCAGCACTCGATCGTGATCGATGCCTGCTCTTCGACGCCCACATAGCGGAACCCGAGCAGCCAGTCGGTGGTCAGCCAACTGCCCGTGGGACTGCGCCAGTCGGTCCGCGTACTGAACAGATTGAGCTCGGCACTGTTGATCTGCGAGCTGTACTTGAGCAGGGCCGTCTCGCCATCCGGGGTCACGAGGCTGCCGATCGGCCCCGGCATCTGGATGAAGTCCGGCGGCGTGCTGGACACGAACTGAGTCGCCGACTGTCCCCAGACCCCGAAGTAGCCGATCTCCCAGCCGCCTTCGTCGGGAGCGCGTTGCCCATAGAACGCTCGCACGCCTTCGCTCCAGGGGAACTGCAGATCGCGGGTCGAGACGAGCGGAGTGCCGTCGTCGACGGTCACGATCAACGGCCGGTCCGTGGCCTGGTTGTCGCGGCCCCAGAAGAGTGCGTCCGTGAGCGCGTAGGAGGTCCAGTCCGGGGCGGGGAACGAGCCTACGTCGCGCAATGCCACCGCGGTCGCGTCTGGTACGTCGACCACGGGGTCGAGCGCGGGGACGGGCGGCAGGGCCTGGGCCCGCACCGCCACGCATGACATCGTGTCGACGACGAGGGTCGCCGCCAGCGCCAGGCACCCGCGCCGCAGCCACGCCATCCGCAGAATCCAGGCCGCCGCTACCATGGTCATCGGTCCTCCCCAAAAAGCGGCCACAGCCGCGAATCCCCCACCAGCGGCCGGCAACCCACTCCCAAGAGGGGGTTCTGTCGGCCACGAGGTTTTTCGGCTTCGGAAGGGGCGGGGATGAGCCGGGCCGGGCAGAGTCGCTTTCCGTCAATGGCGGGGAATGGTTCAATCGGGCAAACCCTGCGGCCCCGAGTCGTTCGTCAGAGTTCCCGCGATGAGTAGCGTCTACCACTACGACGTCCTCGTGATCGGCGGCGGTCATGCCGGCGCGGAGGCCGCCGCCGCCGCCGCCCGACTCGGAGCGCACACGGCCCTGCTCACCGGCAACTGCGACACCGTCGGGCAGATGAGTTGCAATCCGGCAATTGGCGGCGTCGGCAAGGCGCAACTCGTCCGCGAAGTCGATGCCCTGGGAGGACTGATGGCCCGGGCCATCGACTCGGCCGGCATCCAGTTTCGCGTGCTCAATCGGTCCAAGGGGCCGGCGATGCACGGCCCGCGGGCGCAGGCCGACAAAAAGCTCTACCAGATGGAGGTCAAACGGCTCGTCGAGGAGACCCACAACCTCGACCTGCGCCAGGAGACGGTCGAGGACCTGATCGTAGAACCGGTGATTGATGGTGATGGTCCGGCCTGGCGCATCGGCGGCGTCGTCGTACGTGGCGCGGCGGAATATCGGGCGGCCGCCGTTGTGCTCACGACAGGCACGTTCCTCCAGGCGGTGATGCATACGGGCGAGGCCCAGACCGCGGGCGGTCGGGCAGGGGAGGGCACGACGTCCGGAGTGAGCCGGGCACTCGGCCGGCTGGGGATTCGCGTGGCGCGGTTCAAGACCGGCACACCCTGCCGGCTCTCGAGCCGGTCGATCGATTTCTCGCGGCTGGAGATCCAGCCCGGAGATGCCGAGCCGCAGCCCTTCTCGTTCCTCACCGATCGCATCGACCGCGAGCAGGTGGCCTGCTGGATCACGCGGACCAATCCTCAGATCCACGACCTGATCCGGGCCAACCTGCACCGGGCTCCCATGTTCACCGGCCAGATCGCGTCGCGTGGGCCCCGGTATTGCCCGAGCATCGAGGACAAGGTGGTGCGCTTCGCCGACAAGGACAGCCACCAGCTGTTCCTCGAGCCGGAGGGTCGTCTGACGCATGAAATCTACGTCAACGGCATCTCCACCAGCCTGCCCCGCGACGTTCAGGATGCGATGATCCGCCTCGTACCCGGATTGGAGCGGGCGGTGATCATGCGCTACGGCTACGCCGTGGAGTACGACTACTGCCCGCCCGACCAGCTGACGGCGACGCTGGAGAGCAAGTTCGTCGGCGGATTGTTCATGGCCGGACAGATCAACGGCACGACCGGCTACGAGGAGGCGGCGGCCCAGGGGCTGGTGGCCGGTGCCAATGCCGCCCTCCAGCAGGCCGGTCGGGAACCGCTCCTGCTCGATCGAGAGGATTCCTACATCGGCGTCCTCGTCGACGACCTCGTCACCCGGGGCGTCGACGAGCCCTATCGGATGTTCACCAGCCGTGCCGAGCATCGGCTGGCCCTGCGGCACGACAATGCCGACCGCCGCCTGACACCGGTCGCCGCGCGGCATGGCCTGACGGCGGGCCAGCGCCTGGAACGACTGGCCGCCAAGACGGCTGAAATCGAGGCCACGCTGGCCGTGTTGGCGGAACACCGCGTCGCCGGCGTGCCGCTCACCGAACTGCTCAAGAGGCCAGAGTTCGGCTGGCGCGACTGCGTGGCGGCGCTGCCGAATCTGGCCCGGGTGTCGCGCGAGGCCGCCCTGCAGATCGAGCACGATGTCCTCTACGCCGGCTACCTGGCCGTGGAGCGCTCCAGGATCGAACGGCAGCGCACGTTTGCGGAGCGGCCGATCCCCGAGGGCTTCGACTACGCGGGCGTCCGCCACCTGCGAGCCGAAGCCCGCGAGCAGTTGGACCGGATCCGACCGCGGACGCTCGGTCAGGCCGGCCGCGTGAGCGGGATCACACCCGCCGATCTGGCGCTCGTGCTCGTGCAGATGTCCCGGGCCGCGGCGGCCGTCAGCGGCCCGTCCACGGCTGCCACACCGGGAGTCGTTCCCATGAATCCTTCCCCGAGCGAGGCGCGGCCCGCCGGCTGAACCGGGAACGGTGGCAAGGTGATGGCAGCGGCACCATGAGGATCGTCCACATCACGGCCGGAGCCGGGGGCCGCATCTGCGGCTCGTGCCTCCACGACAACGCGCTCGTCAGGGCGCTCGTGGCCCGCGGCCGCGAGGCGCTGCTCGTGCCGGCGTTCGTGCCCACCACCACCGACGAGGAAAACGTCGCGGAGCGCCGCATCGTGATGGGCGGCGTGAACGTCTGGCTGCAGGAGCACGTCCCGCTGTTCAGGCACACGCCGGCCTTCCTCGACCGGCCGCTCGACTCGCATCGGCTCCTGGAATGGCTGTCCCACAGCACCGGACGCACGCGGCCCGCCGACCTCGGCCCGCTGACCGTCTCCACGCTGCTGGGGGCGGAGGGCCGACAGCGCAAGGAGGTGGCAAAACTGGTCGGCTGGCTGGCCCGCGACGTGCGGCCCGACGTCGTCCACCTCTCCAATGCGTTGCTGATCGGCCTGGCGCCGGCCATTCGCGCGGCGACGAACTGCGCCGTCGTCTGCACGCTCTCCGGTGAGGACGTGTTCATCGACGCGATCCCCGAACCGGACCACGGCCGGATCATGGAACTGCTCGGCGAGCGTGCAACGCACGTCGATCACTTCGTCGCCATGAGCCGGTTCTTCGCCAAGGCCATGGGCGGGCGGCTGAACCTGGCCGCGGACCGGGTCACCGTGATCCCACACGGAGTGGATCTGGCAGCCTTTCCCGGCGAGCCGCCCGACCTGGCCGGTCGCAGGCGGGCCCGCGGCGGCCGGCTCGTCGTCGGCTTCCTGGCCCGCGGCTGCCCCGAGAAGGGGCTCGACCAGATGGTGAAGATGCTGCCGCTCCTCGCGCAAGGCCGTGACGTCGAGGTGCTTGCAGCCGGTGCCGAGATCGCCGCCGAGCGGGATTACGTGGCGACCTGCCTGAGCATGGCCCGCGACCTGGGGGTCGTGGATCGATTCCGCTGGCTCGGCCAGGTGGATCGGCCCGCCAAACTCGCCCTCCTGCAGGCGGTCGACGTGTTCGTGATGCCGTCGCCGCGCGAGGAGGCCAAGGGAATCCCCGTCATCGAGGCGATGGCGGCCGGGCTGCCGGTCGTGGCGTCGAATCACGGGGCATTCCCCGAATTGCTCGATGGCGAGCGGGCCGGCCTGCTCCACGTGCCGGGCGATCCTGGCGATCTGGCCCGTGTGCTGGGGATGATCCTCGACGACGTCCATCTGGCCGCGCGGCTCGCCGGCCACGGCCATGCGCTCGTGCGCCGCCGACATTCAGCCGAGGCGATGGCCCACGCCCACGAGGCCGTCTACGAACGGCTGACCGGGCAGCGCGGGCCGGGGTGACGGGCGCTGCTCGCGCGCCCCTCAGCCGTGGCCCGACTCAGCGTTTTGGCCGTCCCCGGCCATGTCGCGTCGGTCGGCTCGTTCGGGGAACGCCAGTGACGCCGCGACGCTCGTGCCGATCAGGCCCACGATCACCAACAGCGACAACCAGGGGGGCACGAGGTGGCCGGCGGCGTGGGCGTCCCAGCCGCCCTGGGCGGCCAGCCACTCGTTGTGCCGGGCCGACTCCGCGATCATCTTCAGCCCCACGAACACGAGCACGGCCGAGAGGCCGTAATTCAGGAACCGGAACAGGTTCATCACACCGGCCAGGAGGAAATACAGGGCGCGCAGGCCGAGGATCGCGAACACGTTCGACGTGAACACGATGAACTCGAAGTAGTGGGCCCGCTGGTCGACGACGCCAAAGATCGCCGGCACGCTGTCGACGGCGAAGAGCACGTCGGTGCTTTCGACCACGAGCAGGACGAGGAACAAGGGCGTGGCCAGCAGCCGCCCTCCCTCCCGGACAAAAAAGCGGTCTCCCGCCGGGGTGTTGGTGACGGGAATGAAGCGGCGCAGGAGCTTGATCAACGCGCCCTCGCCTGGGTCGTGCTCCTCGTCGCCGAAGGCCAGCTTGACGCCCGTGTAGACGAGGAAGGCACCGAAGAACCAGAGGATCCAGTTGGCCCGTTCCACGAGTTCGGCGCCCAGCAGCACGAACGTGAGCCGCATGATGACAGCACCGAGAATGCCCCAGAAGAGCACGCGGTATTGATACTTCAGCGGCACGCCGAAGTAGGCGAAGACCACGGCAAAGACGAACACGTTGTCCATCGACAACGACCATTCGACGAGGTAGCCGGTGAGGAATTCGATCGCCGCCTTGCCGCCCAGCCACCACCAGACGATGGCGTTGAAGCCGAGCGCCAGAGCCGACCAGAAGCACGTCCAGAAGGCGCTTTCCCGCAGAGACGGTTCGTGCGACTGCTTGTGGAACACCGTCAGGTCGAGGATCAGCATCACCGTCACGAAGACGGCGAATGCGATCCAGTGCGACATCTGGATCTGGCTCCCGGTGGAGGCGGCAGCGGCGGCTTGGGCGAAAATGTGCAAGGCAGGCTGGCCGGCGTAGCGGAGGCGGGGGGCGATCGGGAACGGCGTTCCCGGGTCGCGGGAATGGTAGCAACTCGGGGTCGTGGCCGGACCCGAGGGCCCGACCGGTCAGGGAAAAAACTGCAAAATCTGCCTGTCAAATCGGGCTGCCGTGGGGGCGATGGATTGAAAAAAGGCGCATTCTGCGCTGCCCGGCGAGCCCTGCGCGTCGCTGCGACCGCCAGAACCGGCGCTCGACGCCCCGTTTTTGGCGGGCGCGGGTTTGGCACGCCATGTGCGGATCAGTTCTGGCACTCGCGGGTGGTGGACCCGCGATCGGCCCGGCGGGGTCGCGGACCTTAGGCATTTCGTCGTCCGGGTGTGGCGACACAACGCCCTGGTGAACCAGGTTCACGAAGGGGCATGGCCATCTTTCCGCGACCCGCCGGCTACGCCGATGCGTGTCGAACACGTCAGGCGTCGTCAGCGCCGGCGGCACTGACGCGGGCCGCCACGAAACTCGCCGTCATGGCGGCGAACACGTCCGCGATCCGCTCCCACTCGCGATCCTCGGCCTGGCAGAAAATCAGGTACACCGCCTGCGGTGTCTGCAGTGTCCGCACCTGGGCGGTGTTCGTCAGGTCGAGACAGTAGAAGTTCATGTCCTGGCCCTGCAGCGCGTGCCCCGCGACGACCTCCGTTGCGGGCTCGCTGTCGAGGTCACGGTATTCCTCGCGCATCTGGCCCACGACGGCCTCCGTCAGGGCCGTCGGATCTCCGCCCGGCGCGTGGCCGCTCACCGACCAGAATCCGCCTTCCGGCGCGTAGACCGTCACGGTGGCGTAGCGGTCGGCGGCATCGTCGGTGTCGACCGACCAGTTGTCGGGATAATCGAACGTGAGTCCGAAGCGATCGAAGCGCATGGCGGAGGGTGGAGATGTCGGAGGCGGCGGTCGCTCGCAGCCCCGGGAAGCAGGGGACTCGAGCGGCGAAATCATAGCGGTTTGCAGGGGCGGGAGCGGTCTGGACCCCCTCGGGTCACCCCGCTATCGTCCCGCCCCCCGGTTCCAGGTCGGATCCGGGCTCGGTCCGCAATCCCCGGCATCATCGCATGGCACAGCCGTCCGGCACGGCCGCGGTCCTCCGCCGCCCCGTCTCCGCACACGTCATGGACTACGCACTGCCCGCGGCCATCCTCCTGGCCGTGCTGGTGGTGCTGGCGCCCGTGCCCGCGCCGGTGGTCGATCTGCTGCTGGCCGCCAACCTCACGGTGTCGGTGCTGGCCCTGCTGGGCGCGCTTGCCGCCCGCACGCCGCTCGAGATGAGCGTCTTCCCCACGTTCCTGCTCGGGGCCACGCTCGTGCGGCTGGTGCTCAACATCGCCACCACGCGGCTCATCCTCTCCCGCGCCGCCCTCGACGGCAGTGCCGCAGCCGGGCACGTGGTGGAGACCTTCGGCGAATTCGTGGCCGCCAATAATCTGGTGGTCGGTGCCGTGGTGTTCGCCATCATCGCCATCGTGCAATTCGTGGTCATCACGGCCGGCTCCACGCGGACCAGCGAAGTGGCAGCCCGATTCACGCTCGATGGCCTGCCCGGTCGGCAGATGGCGATCGACACGGATGTGCAGTCCGGAGCGATCGACCGTGATCAGGCCCGGGCCCTGCGGCTCGACCTGCAACGGCAGGCCGATTTTTTCGCCAGCATGGACGGCGCCAGCCGATTCGTGCGTGGCGAGGCCGTGGCCAGCGTGATCATCACCCTCGTCAACATCGTCGGGGGGCTGGCGATCGGCGTCATCGAGCACGGCTTGCCGCTGGAGCGGGCGATCGACGTCTACGCCAGGCTGACGATCGGCGACGGCCTGACGAGCGCCGTGCCGGCCCTCTTCGTCTCGGTGGCCACGGGATTGCTCGTGTCGCGGTCGAGCCAGTCGGTCGACCTGTCGAGCGAATTCAGCCGCCAGTTCACATCGCGGCCACACGTGCTCCTGGTGACGGGAGTGTTCCTGGCGCTGCTGTCCGTGTCCGGCCTGCCATTTATGCCCCTGGCCGCGATGGCCGCGCTCACGCTGGGGACTGCGGTGGTGCTGGGGCGAAGCCGCCGTGGTGCGGCTGGAGCCGCCGACGACCATGCCGCGCCGGTGCGGCGGGAGGCCGGCCGGGCCGCGTCCCCGGCGGACGAACTGATCGCCGACGACCGCGTCGTGGTGCGACTGGGCCGCGGGCTGGTGGGACTCGTTTCCGCTCAAGGGCCGCTCTTGGAACGGGTCGCGACCCTGCGGTCGGCCCTGGCCGCTGACCTGGGCATCGTACTGCCGAAGGTCGCATTCCGGGACGACCTGTCGCTGCCCGACCGGGGCTACACCATCACGATCGGCGGCGACGTCGTGATCAGCGACGAGATTCCAGCCGGCCGCATGCTGGTGGTCGCGCCGCCGGGTGAGACGCCGCCGACCGAGGGCGCGGCCGCGTTCGATCCGCTCACTGGCCGGACCGCCGTCTGGCTCGGTCACGCCCAGGCCGAGACCGCGGGCCGCCGCGGCGCGACGTTGCTCGACGACGCCGGGTGCGTGGCCAGGTCGCTCGAGGCGGCCGCCCGCCGTCGCGCCGACCGGCTTCTGTCGCGGGACGACGCCAGCCGGCTGGTGGAATCGCTGCGGGCGGTGCAGCCGGCGGTCGTGGAACAGGCCGTGCCCGCCGTGCTCTCGATCGCGAGGATCCAGCGGACGCTGCAATGCCTGCTCCGCGAGGGCCTGCCCGCCCGTCCGCTCGCCGAACTCATCGAAATCATGTCCGACCACGCCGCCGAAGCAGCCGAACCGTGGCAGCTCGCCGAGATCGTGCGTCGCCGGGTGGCAGGCACGATCTGCCGCCGGGCACGCGATCCTCAGGGCAGGCTCACTGCGGTGCGGCTCTCCGGCGCGGCGTTGGCGACGGTCGTGCCGGCGGGCCCCGGCGGCCCGCCGCGGCCCGCCCCCCGGCTGGTGGCGGATCTCCGCCGGGCGACGCGCACCGCGGTGGAACGCGGAGGACTGGCGGTGCTCCTCGTGCCCGGAGCGGTGCGCCGCGACGTGCGCGAGGCATTCGCCAGGCACCTCCCCGACCTGCAGGTGCTGGCCGACGAGGAGACCGTCGACGAGACCCGCGTGGAGGTGTTCGCCACCATCGGCACGGAGGAAACGGCCCGCGCGGCCTGACCCCGGCGGCGACCGGTCGGCCGGGTGCGGGCTTCACACTGGAGAAACGAGGCAGGGGGCAGGGGTGCCCGAGGAAATGTTCACGGAAGAGGCGCGGGGCGAACGATGAGAATCAGTTCGGCCGCGCGATGTGCCGACGCCAGGAAGGCGCCGGGCCCGAGGATCCATCAAGGAGGATGATGTGGCACAGCATGCGACCCAGCCGTCGGCCGAGGAAGTGCAGGAGCTCTGGAAGCGGTTCAAGCTCGACCAGTCGAACGAGGAGCTCCGCAACCGGCTCATCGAGCTCTACCTGCCGCTCGTGAAATACAACGGCGAGCGAATCTGGTCACGCCTGCCCGACGGCGTCGAGCTCGACGACCTCGTGTCGGCCGGCACCTTCGGCCTGATGGACGCCATCGACGCCTTCGACATGTCGCGCGGCGTGAAATTCGAGACCTACTGCGTGCCGCGAATCCGCGGTGCCATGCTCGACGAACTCCGCACCATGGACTGGGTGCCGCGGCTGGTGCGTTCCAAGGCCAGCAAGCTCAACGAGGCCATCAAGACCCTGGAGGCGAGGCTCGGCCGGGCGCCCGCGGACGCGGAGGTCGCCGAGCACATGGGCCTGTCCCGCGAGGACTTCGAGAAGCTGCTCATCGAGGCCAATGCCGTCAGCCTGGTGAGCCTCAACAAGAAATGGTGCGAGACGGACAGTTCCAAGGAGGTCCACGAGATCGACATTCTCGAGGACAAGAAGGGGGAGGACCCCACGCGGCGCATCCACAAGGCCGACCTGATGCGGCTCGTCACCAAGGGGCTGAACCGCAACGAGCGACTGATCATCATCCTCTACTACTACGAGGAGCTGACCATGAAGGAGATCGGCGCCACGCTCGATCTCTCCGAGAGCCGGGTCAGCCAGATGCACAGCGCCATCGTGGAGCGTCTGCAGAACCAGCTGGGCCGGCGGAGGCCCGAATTCGCCATGTGATCAGCCTGGCCGTCCGGGAAAGCTGGGCGGTCCGGGAGGACGGGGGATCGGCAGGATGGGAAAAATTGGCACCTCGAAAAAATGCTCAGGAATTTTTTTCGGTCTGCCGATGATGAAAAGTTCACCGCGGCGACCGAAGGGGATGACCCGACCGGCCGCTGTCCGACGACTGGAGTCGCCGGAACGCGGAAGCGCGGCAAGAATGAAGGGCAGCAGGACGAACCACCGCGATCGCGACGAACCATCCGCCACGGTGCCGCGTAGGAGCGGACGTACGGGGGACGAAGGGATGCGGAACAACGGCTTGCAAGGAGTGCAATCATGAACATCTTTGGTGTGTTTTCCACGCAGGGTTCCCAGGGGCTCAACGCCATCAAGGGCGTGGAGGCGGCACAGTCGGCACGGGCCGCGGCGCCGCAGCAGGGCGTGGGCGAGGTGCACGATGCCGTCACGCTCTCGGTGGATGCCGTGCGGGCAGCCGATGCGACCGCCGACATCCGCTTCGATCGGGTGAACGCAATCCGGGCTGCGATCGCCGACGGCTCATACGAGACGGCCGACAAGCTCGACGCCGCCCTCGACCGGCTCCTCGAGCGGTTGAGCTGATGACGTCACGCGGGCCGATCGTGGCCCGCGTCGCCAGATGACGCAGCCGGGGGATCGACTGCAGATCCCCCGACTGCCGGATGCCCGCGGCGATGCTACAATCTGCCTCCGGGAGGCAGTCTCGTGGCCATCGCATCCGAATTTCCGCTGGGCAGGGTCGACGTGGCGCTGACGCCCCGCGAGCGGTTCGCGGAGTTTCTCCAGGCCCGTGGCAAGCGGGTCACGCGGCAGCGGCAGGTGATCGTGGATCACGTGGCCCGCCGGCACGAGCACTTCGATGCCGAGCAGTTGCTGACAGACTTGCGGGGCACCTCCGAAGGGGCCCGGGCCAGCCGGCCGACGGTGTACCGCACGCTGGCCGAGATGGTCGAGGCCGGCCTGCTCAAGAAGATGGTGTTGGACGGTCGCGCCGTCTACGAGCACGACTACGGATATCCGCAGCACGATCATCTCTACTGCACGGGCTGCCGGACGCTGATCGAATTTACGAGCGACGACGTGGCCCGGATCTGCGACGCCGTGGCCTCCCGGCACCAGTTCCGTGCCCAGTCGCACCGTCTCATCGTCAGCGGCTTGTGCAGCGGTTGCCGAACCAACAAAAGTCGCTCGCGTCACCAGGACCGGGTCTGACCGCCGCCTGGGCGCAAGTGGCACACCCCTGGGCAGAAGCGCGACGGAATCGATTCCGGCCACCCCGACCGAGCACAACGTCCGCGGATCGGGTGTGATTCTGCTCAGACCTTGAGTGCCGACTCCGGCGCCCGGAGGGGGCAGGAGGCGAGCGCGGCCTTGACCGCACCGTCGACAAACTCCAGCACCTGCTCGGCCGCCCGGCCGGCCAGCCCCTTCGTCTCCAGGGCCGCCTTCAGGTCGATGCCCGCAAACAGCGGGTCGCCCTGGAGCCGGGCCACGAGGTCGTTGTCGTGCCCGTCGCGGATGCGGGCCGTGGCGGCGTGACTGTGCGTCCGCAGCGCCTCGTGCAGCGTCTGGCGGTCGCCCCCCGCCTTCGTGGCCGCCATCAGGATTCGTTCACTGGCCAGGAAGGGCAGGTGGGCTTCGAGGTTGCGACGCACGCCTCCCGGCAGCACCACCAGTCCGCCGGCGATGTTGGCGTAGATGACGAGTTGGGCATCGGTGGCCAGGAAGGCCTGCGGCAGCACGAGCCGGCGCGGGGCCGAGTCGTCGAGTGTCCGCTCCATCCACTGCACGGCCGCCGTCTGCCCGGCCGTGGCCGCCAGACCCATCACGAACCGGGCCAGGCCGCCCATGCGCTCGGCCCGCATCGGATTCCGCTTGTAGGGCATCGCCGAGGAGCCCACCTGCTCCTCCTCGAAGGGCTCCTCGAGTTCGCCCCAGGCGGCGGCCAGCCGCAGGTCGTTGCCGGCCTTGTGGGTCGATTCCGAGACGCCGGCCAGGGCCGCCACGACCTGAGAATCGACCTTCCGCGTGTAGGTCTGTCCCGTGACCTCGTAGGAACTGTGGAAGCCGAGTTTCCGGGCCACGAGTTCGTCGAGCCGTCTCACCTTGGCGTGGTCGCCGGCGAAGAGCTCCAGAAAGCTGGCCTGCGTGCCCGTCGTGCCCTTCACGCC
>Ga0129333_10005200_pt1 | contig 12191 bp, 19 predicted proteins | sample CPB6_08_DNA_FD_94474 | JGI IMG/M metagenome (GOLD analysis project Ga0129333, IMG submission 94474) | Freshwater to marine salinity gradient microbial communities from Chesapeake Bay, USA - CPBay_Sum_0.6_0.8_DNA | ecosystem: Environmental > Aquatic > Marine > Coastal | place: USA: Chesapeake... | reverse complement strand
GAACAACAAGTAGCTGGGGGGACCCCAGTTAGTATGGATCAAACTCCTATGGGAGGGGAACAACAAGTAGCTGGGGGGACCCCAGTTAGTATGGATCAAACTCCTATGGGAGGGGAAATTTCGGGACAAACAGCACCATCAGCTTCTTTAGAACCTTCCCCCACGACACAACCTGTTGCAGAAGAACCAACAACAGGAGTGGATATTATGCGAAGAAGTGTTAATGTTGCTCAGCAATACTATACACCAAAACAACCTGATATTAGTACAAACGTTATTAATAACTCTCGAACCACAAGCGAGGGCTACGAAGATACAGACCTTTCGTATATTCCTTCACCTATTGCTTCAAGAAGTGATCTCGATGTTGATATAGTGTTTACGTCTATTGCATAAAAAGATGAAAAAAATAGTAGATAATCTTAAGCAACAAGCTAAACAAAACACTTCCTTATTAAAACGGCAAACAGCCCTGTTTGCCGAAATCACGAAGGAAATGGTAAGAATTGGCTCTATTATTGATAAAACAAACAAACAATTAGCAATACCATCAAGACAAAAGTTTCAAACTCCTCCTTTTTATAAAATTCCATTAGAAAAACCTAAAAAAGAACAGCGTACAGTTTCTCCATCAGCTCCACCTACAGCTGCAATTCCTACCAGACAACGTCCCCAAGAGCAACAAGCTCCAAGTACAGTTGTAGAAAAAGCAAAAAGTCAAACACAACCAATTGAGCAACAACCTGTTGAAACGGCTCAACCTCTGGAAAAAACAATACCCACTATCCCCAGACAGCAGCCTAAGTCCCAACCTGATTCCAACGTTGTTAATTATACAGCAGTAGCTGCAGGAGCAGCTCTTTTAACACGAGATGGCGTTATTCCTATTATGAAAGAGGTGGTTAAAGGTATTTTTGAAGGGATGTTTACAAAAGATGTTCCTGATCAAATACAAAGGCGAGTTAGCGAAAAAACAAAAGAAATACAAAAGCTTGGTGAAGAAATTGATCAAAAGAAATCTACCGAGATTCCTCCAAGTAAAACAGAACCAAAAAAAGAACCTGCTGAACCTACGCCAGCTCCTCCTTCCGAAGCTCCAAAGCCTCCTCCACCAACTCAAACACGTACGGTACCATGGGAACGTATACGTCCTGCTGCCCCACCTAGGAAAGAACCAACCGTTACTCCTGAACGAATAGAAGTTGCTCCTCTTAAAGAAGAGCCAAAACTTGCTGAGGCTCCAAAAATTGAGGCTGGTAAGGCTCCAGTCAAAATTTCGGAAGTTTCTCCTCAGCGGATAGAAATTGTTCCTCTTAAAGAAGAACCAAAGCTCGTCGAAGCTCCAACAATTGAACCTGGTAAGGTCCCAGTTAAAATATCAGAAGTTGCTCCCCAACGAGTAGAAGTTCCTCCAACAAAAGTTGGAGTGCCAACCCTTGCTGAGGCTCCGAGGATTGAAAAGATTCCTGCTCCGAAACCGGCTGCACCAGCTGGACCACCTCCAGCTCCTACATTAAAACCTATTAAAGAGGCGGAAGTTAAACCCTCTGGTGGGGGTATATTTTCTTCGCCTGAGGCCTTTGTTAAAGGTCTTACCCCTTACGCACAAAAAGTTTCCCAGATGATAGGTGGCAAAGTACCGCCTGTAGCCATTCTCGGTCAATGGGCAGGGGAGTCAGGATATGGGAAAAACTTGCCTGCTGATTTTAACTATGCAGGCATTAAATGGTATAAAGGTAGTCCATACGAAAAAGGCAACTATGTATTAACTGAAGAACGTTATACGGATGCCCAACTTGAACGTGCTAAACAATCAGGAGAAACGTTGCACCGTGTACTCGGTCAAGATGATAAAATGAAAAAGAAAGGGCGTGACGTAACAGTCGATGAATGGTTTGGAAAAGGTCAATGGCAAGACGCAAAGAATAAAGGTCAAAATTGGGTACAGGTGAGAAGCTATTTTGCTAAATTTAAAGACCTAGAAGATTTTGCTAATAGCTTTGCAAAGTTTATATCTTCTTCACGCTACGCTAAAGCTAGAGAGCAGACTACTGCCGCAGGATTTGGATATGAAATTGCTAAAGCAGGGTATGCTACAGCATCGGCCGAGAAATATAGTCAAAAGATAGCTAGTTTTGAACAGCAATACGGAAATAAAATTCAACCAACAGGAGGTACGATGATTGCTCAAGCCCCTACTACAGGCCAAGCAATGAATCAAACTTCTGGAGATGTAGCGTTTCAACAAAAGCAGCAAAGCAAAGAGCCAACCCCTATTATTAACATTGCAGATAACAGCACTATCATACAACGTCGTAAGGGATCGGCTCCTCAGTCAGACAGCCCTAGGGCTGTCAATTCCTCACTTACCTAATTACTCCTCTTCAGCAAGCTTCTTAAAGAAATCCATATTGTCATCGTCTTCCTCAAACGCCTGATCAAGCTCTTTAGCCGGCTTTGTCGGACGCTTAGGAGCTGCCATCGTGTCCTCATCATCAGCAGCACGATTGGTAGGTTTCGGTGCAGACCCATCGAGACACAACACCTTATGCAGCTTTGCCTTCAACTCGTCATATGACTTGAAGTTCTTCAGATCAACAAACTCCTGAAGCTGATACTGCTTGCTCCACAACGCTTCAAGTTCCTTATCGTCTTCTGAGATCGGAGCGGGCGAGTCAAACTCAGACTTATCATAGTTGCGGTATCCCTCAACATTACGAATCTTGATCTTGAAGTTAGCCCCTTCCCACATATCAAACGGATTCAAAGGCTTCTCATCTTCAAACTCAGGATTCATTGCAGCGTTGAGCTTGTCAAAGATCTTCTTACCAAACTTGAAGAGAAACACCTTGCCTTCGTTGGCAGGATTTGCAGGATCTTTAACAACAAGAATGTTAGAAAAGAAGTTCAAACGACGTTTCTGCTTACGAACTTGCTGCTTATTAGACTCGATTCCAGAATTCCACAGCTGAGAATTATACTCAGAGACAGGATCCTTCTGACCAAGAGTCGTTAAAGACTTCTCAATGTACCAACCACCAGGGCCCTGGAATCCATGATCCCATACACGGACAAACGGAACATCTTCACCTGACGGAGCCGGAAGAAAACGAATAACAGCATAACCGTTACCAGACTTATCAACTTCTGGATACCAGAAACGATTGTCTTCTTGCTGACCTTGTTGCTGCTTGGCATCGAGCTTGGAGACTTCGGAGACGAGCTTATCGAAATTGGACTGACGGGACTTCTTGAGCTGAGCAAAACTTGTAGACATATAATTACCTCGTATGAAAGTATGTTAGTATAACTTCTTATCCACTTAACCATAACAACACAACTATGATACAACAAAAAAATAATTATTTCAACTTCTTTTTCGGCTGCTTTCTGTTTTGTTTGTTTTGAATGTCTGTTCTTACTGTTCTCCACAGAAATGTCACAGCAATTGAAGCTATGCAGGCATTAAATATGGTCTCAGCTACCAAACCGAACCTAAAATAAGAAAAGACAAAATCGTCTCCAAAAAATAAACCAAGCACGATTGTAATAAAAGCAAGCATGCTGGCACATCCTGCCCACCATAATGGAGTCACGTGCCATTTTGGCAAGTTTCTATTGTGAAGAAGGATATAAAAAGCACCGGAGAATATTAAAAGATGGGAAAGAAAATTTACCGGGTACGAAAAGTGCGTAAGAAGGCTGACTAAATCGTGAGTTTGCATTATCTTCTACCCGTTCTTCTTTTTTGCTTTACTGTGGTAGCAGGAGGGTTTCTTACTTTATTGGCTAGCTCTACGATATCATCTTCTTTATTTTTATCAAAAAATCGTGCTACTGCTCCGAGAACAGAATAAGCTATAAAGCCTATGATGCCCCCAGACATTAATTGCATTTCCCAGTTTGTAGGCAAACTGAGAGTAGTGAGAATAGGAGTTGCAAAAATTATTGCTGAGCCTGTTGAAACACCGCCGCGAGCAAACGCCTCACTGATTGTACGTGGTTTTATGAAAGTCATCATACTCATGCCACCAAATAAACCACCTATTGCTGATGCAACTTTTGCTGTAACGTAGCTACCTGGATCGCCCATTATTGCCTCTTTTTTTATTGTTTTTTGTTATTTATAAAGCGTTCAAGAGTGAGTTGGCGACACTTTTCATTGTTAAATCGCACGAATGGCCTATATTTATCAATTTTACTTCTCACTTCAGGCCAAACAACACGATCATCAATATTTTTGTTCCAGTATTTTATAAACGGTGTAATACTATCAAGGATGATAACTGTTTCAATACACACATCTTTTTGAAGATATTTCTTGAGTAAGAGCGGATGTTGACCATCAATAACTTCGAAGTTCTTGTTGTAGTCATCGTCCAGCCCTATCAATTCATTCTTGTAGTGATAGGTTATCGACTCCTGACGCTTTAACCACTTTGCATACGTGTTGTTAACCTTCATGTTTTCCATTAGATCCCCGATCCACTGGGAAGGTCCAAGGTCAACAAAACTTGCAACAAGATATTGTTCTAGATTTTTCTGCTTTGAAAGTTTGTAGAAGAAGTATTTGTCTTTCCGAGTCTCAAAAGTATCTGGCGTGGCTTTCACTCGTCCCTGGTACTTAAAGTAATCATACTTGGGGTTCGTAAAGTGGCTTTTTAACGCCAGATACTTCTTATACGCTTCAAACGCTTCAGCCATTTCAGGCGACATTAAGATTACGGAAAATAAGGCCTTGTTGACGAATGTAACGTTGAGCCATTGTAGAAGCTTTACGCATTTCGTTGGTTTCGTTAATTAACAGTTCAAAACCGTTTGCTTCCATTGCACCGACCCAATACTCAGGAGGCATACAATTAACATGGTGATGTCCCCCTTGGCCAGGAAAAGCATGTGTCATTGTGACGTATTTGCACGTCTTAAACGTTTCGATGAAGTTTGGCATGTACTTCTTTTCTACGTGTTCAACAAATTCGACACACCATGCTAGGTCACGTACAGGATCGCACTTGTAAGGGCCTACAGTGTAATCATGAATGACTGTTACTTTCTGTACTGATTCTTCACGAGGACATAAGTGATCACCATCAATACCAACCACATCGATACCACGTTGAATAAACTGCTTAACGACGCCTCCAGGTCCGCATCCAATATCAACAGCAGACTTAATATTAAAAGTCTTAATCAAGTAGTCGATTGCCCCATCGTCTGTGTGAGTCTCAAACCCATGACCGCCCAGATGAGCTGCAAGACCTGGAGTAGAATGGTCAGACGGGGGAACAAAATTATATTCAACTGGGGCCTTCTCAGGGCCGGCGGCATGTTCGCTCATAATGGTAACTTTCCTGTTCGTGGTAGATAATGAAGATCCTCAGCTTCTTCCTGAATCAACGCCTTCAGCTTAGGATTGTTTTTAATCAGTGTTCCTGCAACTTCAACTTCCAATCCAGTCGTCTCACAATAATATACTACTGCTTCAATATAAGTCAACCGTTTATCGGTTACAACCTTTTCTATTTCCAGTAAAAGGTTTTTGGATGTGTGTATCTGAGCAATTTCTTTTTCTTGCTCAGGGGTCACGTGGTAATCATCAAACAATACTGTAATCATTTGAACAGAAGTAGCGCAAGGAGTAGGGCTTGAATAATAAAACCAACACCAATACCGGCCGTCATAATGGTGTCTTTCTGCATTAATGCCCTACAGAACCACACACTTAATCCTGCCCAGATGAACAGTACAATATCAATTGATGGAAGCTTATCGATTGTTCCGTTCTGAGCTGCAATAAGAGTTGGAATCGTAGCGAGATGAATAAATATCATTCCAATAATATCTAGGGACCTGATCGTGCCAGCAACTAGATCGCTCCACAATTGTTTGAGGTATTGAGAGGAGAACGACAGCCCATTTACTTTATTCATAGAATATATGCCTTCCTATCTTTCCAATTCGCTTTTTCTTCCAGCCAGGATTAACGTAGTCAGCGTGGTAATACAACGCATCATGTAAAAGCTCCAACCGAAAGTCCTCTAGAAGAACCTTCTTTGCTGCTATGTATGATTCCTCATACGATTTTGTATTTGTCGGAGCTAAACTTGATGGATGAAGACAATACCACGAAAATTGGCATACTGTCTTCGACATCAATGTGTCTTTTTGGTACACAACTCTACAAATGTCATTCGGAAAATGTGGAGAGTTAGATCTGTTAATTGTAACTTGAGCAACAGCAATCTTTCCCTCAAATGATTCCACACCAGCCTCATGATAAACATTTAATGCAAGACACTTAAGTTGTCTTTCTCTTTCTGCTGCTGTTATAAACTCCTTGCCTTGATACTTATTGGTGAAACGTGATATAGCAGAATTTGTGGCAACAAATCCAACAAATAGTCCAATTGCCACACACGCGATTGTAGCAATCGCGCTGACGGTTCTTTGAGACATTTTTGTTCCTCTGTTGTTAAAAACGAAGGGGATGTTTCTGTTTCCAAGCACATCCCCAAAAGCTCAGGCAATTGCGCTGTTAGGCAGCAAGAGCCATTTCGTAATCGCTATCATTGGCGTTTACTTGGTTTTGCTCTGCTTACGGCAGTCGCCTCTCGGGTTGCCATAATGCCATACTCCCTGCCCGTCGAGACCAATTCAGGCCCATCAGAAGCACACTGTCCAGATATTAGTAAGGGCCTCTGTGGGACAATCAGTGTGCTTTTGGTGGACCTGCCCGGAATCGAACCGGGGTCCGAACAGCTTTCTTTCACTACAGTTTACAACCATTCCCACTTCGTTGAGTCAAGCTCTGTCCGACTATGAGCCCAACTAATAGCTTGATCCTTTGTTTCAAATACAGGACTGGCTAACGTGTCCTCGCTGTTTACAAAATACCAAATGTCAACAGCTCCTACACCATCATTATACTTTATTAGTTTTAACATATAAGTTCAACATCCATTAATATGTTTGTTACTTATCTAAAAGAATTGGTGTAGGGCGTTTAGACCATTTAGCGAGGTGATCTTTACCATATCTGTAGTAGTTGTGATATGATCGTAAAGAATCTCCTTCTACCTTGTATTCGTCGGGCATAGCAGGTGTTGGCTCTGTAAATTGCCCGATTTTAATATTTCCAGGTAGAAATTTTAAATACTCAATCAGCTCGCTTGTCTTGTGCGTCCGACCATACCGATAGCTATACTCATCGATCAAATTGCAAAACAATGTGTATAACCACGAATAGTTCTTATCACACTGCCTCGTCCATATCGCAGAAGGATGCTTAACGTGTGCAGCTTGATACAATACATCCTCTCTATAGTCCGACAGCTTCCACCTGACAACCTTACGACCATTAACGTTTGTAGTTAAGTATTGGTCTCCATCTAAGATTCTATGAGTAGTAGAGAGTAACTGAGCATACTCAACAATCATCTTCACACAATGCTTGTCGTTGTGCATACGAGCACATGCAATAGGATCAATGTGAAGATAAAAAATATTCATGCTGTTAGTTCTAAATTAAACTTGTCGGCCTCAGAACCAGAAACGTAACGACCATCGACATACGAATTCCAAAACATTCTAGGTTTAGAAAGTTCTTTGAAATACATATTCTCATTCCACCGACGGATCTGATATGTGTTAAAATCTTCGTCTGGATAGCGAGCTGGATTAAACGGATGGGTCTTCATACTACCTCCTATAACTTTTCCCTGACAGCAGGATTATATTGAGCTGCAAAAATAAAGTCAACAAAAAAAAGCCACGCGCCTTTCGACGCGTGGCAATGTTACTACAATCAAGCCGCGTTAGCGTACTCGACTGCAGTTTCGAGAGCTTTGATCTTGAGGTTACGGTTCTGACCAAACCAAGCAGACTTGATACGAGTGTCATTTGTACGACCAATCTCGTGGTCAGTCAGGAACGTGACAGCGTTAAACGCGTTCCACCACGTGCCACGAGCAAACTCAGCACCAGGTTGCGCTTCAACGATCTCAAGAGCACGAACAGCAGACTTCGACAACTCCTTCTTGCTGTTCTCCTTCTGAGTAATCACAGGGAACACATTACCCATGTATTCCTTGAGCTTCTGCTCGGTATACTTTTTGACACCGAGGAACTCAGCCATTTCCTTATACTTGGCGAGCTTGCGGGTTGCGATGCCGAGAGTCTCCTTAGCAGTGTCAGCATCAAAAGCACGACGGTGAGACTGTTTGAACACTTGCTCAGACTTAGAGTTGATAGCGAGTGTTAGGGTGTTGTTGCACACAACACGGATCGGAGTGAAACGAATGTCGATCCCTTGACCGAATTTGTGCGGGTTCGTGAACAGGAGATATGACTCAACGGTATCCTTCTTGAACACGGTGAACCCATCATTGACCTTGGCAAGCGCCCACACGATACGACCACCATCAAGCGAACCAGCCGTATGCATCTGCATGTCACCAGCTTCAACGAACTCACGGAAGAACTCGAACGCTTCCTCGTTCTGCACGGGGTTCCACTCGTTCGACACAACGCCAAGAACCTTATGATCGGTCATACGAGTGAGGGCAGACCAACCGACAGAAACCTTCTTACCATCGATTGTTGAGTACGCGGGGATCTTTTCAACTTGCCAATCAAGGTCTGCCGCTTTCAACATCTGGTCAGTAGACAGATCAGCAGGGACTTCCTTGCCAAGGCCATGCCACGGCAATTCGCCGGCGTAGGCCATTTTTGCAACACCATTTACAATTTCAATATTGTGTGCCATAATATAATCTCCAGTTGTTTATCAAATCACTACATTGACAATTCTAGACTTTTTATGAAAAAAAGTCAACCCACCGCTAAATTGAGTAAGAACCACTTATTTGAGCGTAATGTATTGTAATTGGCTGGTTGTTGCTCCATCCACTATCAAGCAGTATATTCATACTAATTGCTAACACATGGTCTGTTCTAGATATTTTACCTGTATTCCACTGGCCTGTGTATCCAAAACTCCACCCACCTGTATCACCAAACGATACAGCATTTGATAGTGAATAGCTTTGTGTTACTGTGCCCGTCAATACTCGACCACCACTATACGACCCACTATTTAAATTTATAAGAGAGTTTTGATTGCTATAGTCGCTAAAGGACTGAAACGGATATCCTGCTGGCTTAATACCAAAAACCAAACCAAAATTAGTGTCTATTCCATCTACCTTATAACTATCCCAGGTTAGACCGATTGTTAGTGTTAAATTTTGTGTTTGAATGCTAGCGTTGGCATATGCCGTTGTATCATAGATGTCAACATCGAGAGATCCACAGTTGTACTGCTGATCATCAACAACTCTAGGAACATAGTACGACGTATTTCCCGACCATTTGATAAACTCTGTGGAGAACCCTATAGATCGGCTACGCGACGGAACGACTTGTCCGCTATTGTAGGTTTTTGTCCTGCTTTTGTTGCGAAGATTGTCAAACGTTACTGTGCCTGATGTTTGGTCTGCCAGACGTCGTACTTTTTCTTCGTTGAGAGACATCGAAGCTGTAGATGACCTGCCTAACTCCGTGTTAACATCGCCTGCTGTTATTGTGCTTGAAGGGGTAGTCATAAGTCCTCCTAATTTTTAGGTATTTAGGAGGATTTGACACTAAGGATAAACTTGTTCTAACAATTTACCGAGAACTTTACGGGTTTCGCGATCATTAGCACCATACACACTAAACGTTTCCATCAAATCATCCATAAAGTTTGATAACCGCTCTTTGGTCATGCCTTGATTATAGCCTTGATTGAAACGATTGTTGAGGTAAGAAGCCACCTTTTCAATTGTGTGGCGAGGAAACGATTCTGTATACAGATCCCATTGTTGAGCTGACAAATTAACATTAACGGCTGAAGAAATACGAACGTTCGGATCAAGATTAAAGATGTTCATAATTTAGTCCTTTTTATTCCATAAACGAATAAACGCGAGCCCTGCATACGTAGCTCCAACACTAAAAGAGATCAGATCATACCAGTAATGATACCATTCATAGAACACAATATCCACAGCAACTTGAACAAACGAATATGCAAATGCAACAACAGCAAACCAGTGTAACCACAACCAGACAATCCTGCTGTTCATATTATCCTCTTTAAGGTTTCGAGCAACATCAACATTGTAACATGACAATAAAAATATATCAACAATAAAAAAAGGCCCCGAAGGGCCTTTTTGTTACTTCTTTGGTTCTTCCTTCTTCACTTCTTTCTTTGGCTCTTCTTTCTTAGCCGGCTCTTTTTTAGGAGCATCTTTCTTTGCTTCAACTTTTGGAGGTTCAGGCTTCTTCACTTCCTTCTTTGGTTCTTGACCAAAAACAGGAATGGTAAGACCTAACGCAACAGCACCAGCAATAAGCATATTCGACTTCATGTTTTTCTCCTTTAGCAGTTTGTTACAACTTCACTTCCTTTTTCGTAAAATTGAAAATCATATATTTTACACTCAGTACCTTCTGTCACAGCACTCATAACATCACTACGCTTATCTTTTTTAACGTAAAAGATAAAAAAACCGCCTCCGCCAGCACCTAACAACTTACCACCCAAAGCGCCAGCTTCAATAGCCTTATTATAAACACTATCAAAATAATCATTACTAATAGACTCTACAATTGTTTTCTTAGTTTGCCATCCCTCATGAAACAGATGACCAATGTCATCAAACTGTCCATGCAGAATACTATTGTAGGCTTGATACGCTTTGTCTCTGTTAGCCCTAACCTTATCAAACTTGCTTTTATCTGTAAGTGAGTCACGTTGCTTTTGAAGAATACTGTTTGCTGCCCTTCCTCTACCACTATAAACAAGAAGTAGGTTTTGATTTAATTCAAACATCTTCTGATCATTAAGATTGATAGGTGTATGGCTCACGGTGTTGTCTGGATGAAATTCAAAAAGGTTCATGCCGCCGTAAGCAGCAGCGTACTGATCTTGTTTACCAATTGGATAACCACAACGATCAATTTCAATTTCACATGCAACGTCAGCTAGGTATTGCTTTGTAATGTGGCCCCAACGAAGTGTGGCAAGGGCATTAACAAGTCCTACCGTAAAGGTTGAAGAAGAACCAAGCCCGGATCCCTTTGAAAGGATATCTGATATTGACGCGACAGTAATTTCTTTCTTGTAATTAAAGTACGTAAATGCCTCTTTAGAAATTTCGTGTTGCATCGTCTCAACATCAGGCGTCTCTTCAATCTTATCGTACATTGCCTTGATTCCGAGGTGAGGAGTGCGATGTACACAAACATATACAAACTTGTCGATAGTAACTGACAGAGCTGCTCCTTTTTCTTTCTCATAGAAAGAGCTCATATCACTGCCTCCACTAAAGAGGCTCATTCGGAGAGGTGTCTTAGTGACTATCATAGGGTGATCTTAAATCCTGACTTGACAGCATCATTGTAAAACATCTCTACTGTTTCATGAGAATATTCTTCAAGATCTTTACCAAACATATCAAGTTTTTTAATCATCTGAGGTGTCATTGTAATGATATCGCAACGACATTGTTCTGCTTGAATATAGTTGTATGGCTCACGAGCGGATGCCCACAAAATTTTGACTTTATGAGAAAGAAATTTTACATGACCAAGTAATGCGGCGCCATGGCGTACCACTTCCACAGGATCGACTCCAGCGTCAGCAATTCGTCCAGCAAAAATAGAGATTATGCCATGAGTGTCGGGGTTAAGTGCTCGAGTAACTTTTTCTACTTGTTCTTTTGTAAAAACAGCAGTGACGTTGCAATTAACATTAATGTCAGACAATCGACGCACGAGATCATATGTTGGAACTTTTTTTGTGTTCATTACAGGGATCTTAACAAACACACGATACCTCTTCATTGCTCCCCACGATTGAATTTTAATTGCTTGATTATACATCCCTTCAATATCATCATCAAACACCTCAAGACTCAAACATGTCTCAGGACGTTTAGCAGCAAGATAATCAATACACTCTTTAGCAAACTTCTCGTAATCAGTAACACCAGCCTGTCGCATCAGAGTTGGGTTAGTTGTAAAGCCAGCAATCCTCGGATTGTCTGCAGCCTCTATGATACCCTGCATATCAGCGCCGTCGGCGAACAATTTAATCATAACTAGACTCCTTTTGATTTATTATATAGCATGCTTCAAGTGCATTG
>Ga0129333_10005199_pt1 | contig 12193 bp, 14 predicted proteins | sample CPB6_08_DNA_FD_94474 | JGI IMG/M metagenome (GOLD analysis project Ga0129333, IMG submission 94474) | Freshwater to marine salinity gradient microbial communities from Chesapeake Bay, USA - CPBay_Sum_0.6_0.8_DNA | ecosystem: Environmental > Aquatic > Marine > Coastal | place: USA: Chesapeake... | reverse complement strand
TAGAATTCATATCATAATATATTATATCAGGATGCATATCTTGATGCATAATATTATTTACAACTATATAATTAATAACATTCTTAAGATAATAATTTGAATCGATTTTAATCCAATTATCCCAATTTATTTTTGAGCTATAAATTGTTTTAGTTAAATTTTGGTAATAACTATTTTCTGTTTTTTGCATAGCTGGTAATAATTCGTTATTTAATTGAAAATAATAACAATCTGTAATTATATGATGATTACTATTAATATAAAATGGATTATTAATTTTATTAAATGTGATAATATTACTATTTTTCAAGACTCCGCAAATATTTATAAAATAACCAGGATTATTCTCTAATTTTGATATAACTGAAATATTCTCAGCCATACCATTATAATCATGTGAAATGATACTATTTACATTTCCATTAATACACATATTTATATTTTTGAGATTACCTTCAATAATAGCACTCACACCACCATTATAATGACCATTAATATTAATAGTGCCTATTATTTTAATATTATGTAGTTCTACTTGAAATCCTTTACCCATAATACAACCATTATAGTTTCCATCTTTTATAATAACATTTTGTACGGTAAGATTTTTTATAGTACCATATTTAACAATACCAAATAATCCATTATTAGTATTATTTTTTATTTCTATATTTTTCATACAAAAGTTATTTCCATCAAAGGTACCAGTAAATGGTGCAATAATATTATTATTTGCATTACCAAATGGAATAATGGGAATAAAATTAAAATCTAAATCATTTGTTAATATATAATCTTGATTATTTATAAATTTACGATCAATAGGTAATAGAACTTTTCCACCAGGATAGGTAATTACAAGTGCTGCTTTAGTAAATTGAGTTAGAAAATTCCATTCTTTTGTACTTGTAATATTAAATTTGTTCTTTATTTTATTTATCTGTATGTACTCATCGTTATATTCTAATTTTATATACATCATTATATGATTATAGAAAATTTATATATAATGGGTACAAAAATGTGAAAACATAGGTATATAAAAAAATGAAATCGTATAATATTATATCTAATGTCATATAATATAATGGATCAAAATACAGATAATCAAACTGCCGAACAAACAATTGATCAGCAAACCGCTGAAGAGCAAACAATTGATTATGAAGAACTTGAGAGACAATTAGAAGAGGAGGCTCATCGTGAACTATATGAATCGATTCGTAATAAAACAAGTAATTTAGATTTAGATGCTCTGATGGTTAAGAGAAAACCAGTCAATACAAAAGTAACTAGACACAAACCATCATCAGTCATGACATTGAGTCAATTAAATAGTAAGATAGATGAAGCAATGCCAAAAAAGTTTACTTCTAAACGTGCAGATGAAAAGAGAAAACAACTTGGTATTGATGAGAAACCTCAATATAGAAAATTTAATGCAAGAAAGGAACCATATAATTTTGTTAACAAGTCTAAAACAAAGCAAGTAGTATCATTAGATAAAACAGAATTTCCATCACTTTGATAAACATTCAAAGAAACTATTTCTTTTAACAGTGTAATCAAAAATAAATTTTATTTGATTATTGTTAAATAGTTTATGATTTATAGTTCTAAGCATTCGAATTGCATTATATGGGGTTACATCTTTATGAAGTAATGCGATTGCTATCATTGTAGGAGCTCTCCCCAAACCAGATTCACAATGAATATATATATTTCCTTTTATAGAATCTAAAATATCATTCCATTGTTTAATAACATCTTTAGAAGGGGTGCAAGAGGTAATAGGTAGTTCTACTATTTGTATATTATTAGATTTTATATGATATGAAGGTTCACATAATCTAACAATCATATCAATATTGTATTTCTTTAATTTATCTAAAAATATATTAAGATTATTAGGCGTTGAACCAAAATATATCCTAAACTGATTATATAAGATATAGTTATCTTCCATTAAAACATTAATATTTTAACTTATAAATTATTTTTTCAATTATTTTTTTATCATTTATATTAATAAACTATGAGAGATATATACGGAGCATTCATATTAGCAATAGGTTTATATTGTTTATTATATAAAGAGGAAGAAGAATTTTCTTCTGTAACATATTCTCGACCCAATAAATGTTTTGATTGTGAAAAAGAAATTAAATCACCAGAAAATGCTCATTTAGCTTTTCCAACACGTTGTGTTGATTGTGAGAAACAAGCTATTGCAAGAAAACAATCAGCCTATTCAACTGGTCCTACAAAATGCATTGATTGTGAGAACTTGCCAGAAATTCATAATAAATTTTCAGAAGCAACAAATGAATTTGCTGGTTTAAATAGAAATCTAATGGTTACCCATTAGAGCAAGTCATTGGTAAAGCCATTTCTTAACAACTTAGGGTAACACATTAAAGAAATATTTACATATATAAAATTATGGATGAAGATATAATTGATATGGTTGAAGGGAATCCTGGGGCAATGCAAGTAATGAAAGAACTATTAGAAAAACATCCTAAAAAATTTCCATTAATAGTTATTTTATTACAAATTAAAAAAATAAGAGGGTCACATATTTGGATTATTTATAAATTATGTAATAGAAATATAGATGACTTTGCACGTTATCCATTTAATATATATGATTCATCATAAATGTATTGCTTTAAAAAGTATTTTATATTTTTAACTATTATGGAACCAATTTATTTAGATATTTTAAAAGATGTAATGGAAACAGGAGAGAAGAGAATGACACGTAACGGTACTACATATAGTAAATTTTTTAAAACAATCAGTTTTAATATGGATGATGGTTTTCCTCTTCTAACAACAAAGAAGATGTTTTGGAAAGGAATAGTAGAAGAATTATTATTTTTTATTAGAGGAGATACAAATACAAAGATTTTATATGATAGGGGTGTAAAAATTTGGGAAGCCAATACAAAACGAGAGTTTTTAGATTTCTTGGGATTAGATTACATAGAAGGAGAGATGGGTCCAATGTATGGATATCAATGGAGAAAATTTAATAAACCATACAATACATTGCACGATAATACAAATGGCGTCGATCAATTAAAATATGTTATTAATGAAATTAAAACTAATCCAACATCAAGACGTATTCTTATGACTGATTTTAATCCGGCGCAAGTAGATATGGGTGTATTATATCCATGTCATTCAATTGTAATTCAATTCTATGTTGAAAATACTACAACAGTTCCCATTTTAAGTTGTTCAATGTATCAACGATCATCTGATTTATTTTTAGGTGAGCCATTTAATATTGCTTCTACCTCATTATTACTATGTATTGTATCACAATTAGTTGGATTAAAACCGGGAATGGTTCATCTTATATTAGGTGATTGTCATATTTATGATGATCATACTGATGTGGTAAAAGAACAATTAACAAGAAATCCATTAAAATTATGTAAACTAAGAATGACAGAATTTACAACATTAGAACAAGTCGAAAATGCAACAATGGATGATTTTATTTTAGAAGATTATATATCACATCCACCTATTAAAGCAAAGATGATAGCATAAAAGCCTTTCTACTAAAAATTGATACGCAGCAATTCTCTTTATAATCTCATTGCATTTCGATTATAAAAAAAATTGATAAATGATTAATATAATATAAAAAGATATTATATTAATGGAAAATTGGAATAATCACCCCATGTTGACAGTAATTTCTAAATCTAACTATAAATTAAACTATGTATTGAAGGATAACAAATTGTACAAGGTACAATATTTCTTGAAGACATATACTCAAGAAGCTTTATATGATTTGATTGAGAATGTTACAATTGATAAAAATTTTACAATGCATCAATCACGAGCAGCAACCACTGTCCTAACCAATCCTCATAATATGGATGTAGTTACATTTTATAAGAATACAGATGATAACGATGATACATTTTATGTTGATTTTACTGAAGTAGATCTTGTTGATAAAATATAAAAAAATATTATTTTAAATTTCATCAAATGGTACATATTCTTCATTAGTATCATTATCTGGAACTTGGTTAGGTAAAACAGTTTTCATTGCCATATTACCTTTAGGAATTTTCCATTCATTACCAGCTTGTAAATATTTAATAATAATATCAATACCTTTCAATATATTCTTTTTAGTAGTGATAACAGGTGATTCATTGTTACAAGCATTACAAGCTAAATATAGTTCAACTCTTTTTTTACTACCAATTAATTTAGGAATTGTTTCTGGGATATTACATTTAGGACACATAACCAATGAATCAATATATTCCTGAAGTATTATATCTAATGCATCTTTTGTATGAGTACCGGTTAATTGATTACGTGCTTCAATATGATTTGAACCTGTAACTTTTGCAAAATATTTAAATAATACAGATGCAGGATGATTAATAGAACCACCGATTTTATCCATATTATTAAAAGTTGTATAAATACCATTACCAGCTCCACCAATTTTTACATCAATGAGTGGACGTGTATAGCGATAATTAGAATCTTTAGAATTTCCGTTAATATTCATTAAATATATATAATAATATTAATTTAAATAACATTATATCAATTTTTTTATAAATTTTTAATTTTATCTAATATAATTATTAATGTATTACACATTTCATCTTTAATATTATTATAATTATTATATGGTTCTGCTTCTTTTTTTATTTTTTGTATTTTAATATGATATTTTACAATACTATCAAATAAACAGCGATTATATATACCTAATTGAGTTAATAGTTGTTTAGCATCATTATTATAAAGTTCTTCTTTCTCTTGTACTTTAGATTCAATTAATGGAAATACTTGTTCTTGATTTATTTGTGATTCTAACTTTAGTACTTGTGGTGGTTTAATAATTGGTTCTAAAAATGCCGGGCGTTTTGAATATTTTTTATAATAATTAATAAGAGCATCGAATAATGAAATAAATTTATGTTCATTAACATAATTTAATATAAATTTACAATTATTATGTATCTCATTATTTAATAATTTTACTAATTTACTTGAATTTAATTCAGGGGTTTTAGAATTTAAAAAGTATAATTCAATATAATATAATTCAGTGTTAATATAATAATTTTCATGTAAGAATATAGTATTTACTTTATCTTCTAATAAATCATAAATGGCAATACGTTGATCTTCATTTTCAATTGAAAATATTATCTTAGAATATTCATTACGTTTATTCATAATACGTGATATTATTAAAGATAATATATCATCAACTTCTGTTTTATTATGAGGATTAACATATAATTTAGTATTATTAAAATCACTATTAATTTGTATCTCTTCATTTCTCATCGTATCATATATACTATTAAAATCAATATCGTGCATATAAATACTAAAGGGAATATTTAAGAGAGTGTATTCAATAATTAGATCTGTTATAATATTTAATATTAGTTTCTTCTCATTCTTTTTACCCAATAAAAAATAACTAGTAGACTTTTTAGTTCCTATTATATTATGAATCTCATTTTTAATAATAGTATCGTTAATACTATGATTTTGAATAATATTATTAAATGGTATAACTTTTAAGGTTTTTTTAATATTTAATATATTATTATTAATTTCCAGTATATTGTTATTAATCTGTTCATTATTAATAACACATAATGTTTCTAATGTAGTCATTATATAAGAATATATTTTATTACAATTTAGACGCTATAAAAATTGATATGGAACATTATTATTAGGCCAAAAAAATTGATACGCAGCAATTATCTTTATAATCTCGTTTCACTTCAATTATAAAAAAATTGATACGCAGCAATTATCTTTATAATCTCGTTTCACTTCAATTATAAAAAAATTGTTGGAGTTTTTAATAAACTATGGGAACCTTGTTCTTAATAATTAACCCAAATGATTTTTTTAGTGGGAAGGCAAAGCCTTTCCGCTAAAAAATTGAAATAAATAGATTGTTAGACTCTATTTTAATACTAATTAATGAATCCTTCAAATGCCTCTAAATCCTGTTGGTTCTGCCATTCATCTAATCACTCGTGTAGGGATTGTCCATTAGAATCTGCTATTGCTAATAAACTTAGAAATAAAGCTGGTAATGAATTTGAAGATTATATTGCAGATAATGTTCGATGTCCTGGTTGTATGAAGTTAAATTTAAAGAGATTGAATAATCATTCGCCGTCCCTTGATATTATTTGTATGTGTGGTTTAAAGCTTGAAGTCAAATCAAAATGTCTTAGTGTTAAAGATTTACCAATTGATATTCAATTAAATCACGGTTCATATATTGATTGTATGGATCGTATTAATAATGACTCTTTGAATTTAATACTTATTATTTATGGAGTTGATCGTATTAAAAAAGAAATATATATTAGAGAAATTCTTTATGCTAATAATATGATGTTAAAAAATCCAAAAATAATTGAAATTAAACAAGTTATTCTAGCAAATAAAAAAATTTCAAAAATTCTAATTAAGAACAGAAATTTTATGTCTAAATTAAATATGGGTACTATGAAACATACTATTTCATTCAAAAATGAAGTTGAAAATTTTACTGTTAGGGTGTAACTTGCTTCTGCCAAAAAAATTGGAGAACTCAATTTATTTATTCTATAACTATACTACGTAATTTTATTAGTCCAAAAAAATTGATTTAAATTAATATTATATTTATATAAATAATAGATAATGAATCCATTTGAAGAAATTGAAGAACAAGTTCCTGATAAACCACCAATGAAGATTGAAATTTGGGTAGAAGAGTTTGGACCTAAAAGAAATACTTTTATATCAGGATGGGATATACCTGATAGTGAATTAAAAGCTCACTTAAAATCTCTTAAGAAGAAGGCTAATTGTAATGGTACTATTAAGGAATTAGATAATTTAATTACTGATACTAAAATTAAAGTAATACTATTACAAGGAGATCATAGTGATATGATTAAAGAGTTTATGTTGGCTAATGGTGTTAATAAAGAAGAGATTCGTATGAAAGGTTTATTACGATAAATTATTATTTTATAACTATATGATATATACTAAAATTGAACAAGCAATTTGGAACTATGTTCCTATTTACTCATTTCTCTCGTAAAATGCGCCTAAGCAAAAAATTGAAAATTATATTGTATACTAGGTCTATATTAACAATAAGAGTAATGGCGCATCAACTTACCCCTGAGAACCATTATTTTTCCAACGTTTGGACTCGCCGCGCAGCACTCCGTGCTGCTCCGGTGAAGGAGACCAACTTGGACACCAAGTCTGAGGCTAGCGAGCCTCAGATCGAGCCAGTTAATCTGGCAACTGCTTTCGACGACGCGAAGGCTGACGACGACGGGTTTGTGTGCCCGAGCGCCGAGAACCACAAAGCGAACCTGGTTCGTATGCAGCGCAAGGCTGAGCGCGCTGCTCAGCCGCGTGCACCGCGAATGATTCAGCCGAAGGCTGAGGTGCAGAAACAAGAGAAGAAGTACGTTCCTCTCTCATTTGCGCCTTTTCGACCGAAGATGGTCGAGAACCTGCAACAGGTTCAAACTGTGGCTGCAGAGGCAGCTGTTGCAGAGCAGGTTGCACCTGCTGAGAAGCAGCAGAACACCTACACCGTTGTCTTTGAGGAGAAGGTGACTGCAGGTTTGACCTACGAGCGCCTCCACAAGGCGACGAAGGCTGACCTTGTCATCGCACAGGAGATGGTGTACAACCAGTTCATCGAGGTGTTCGAGTACGCCCTGAAGAACGATGGTCTGCTTCAATGTGTCGACCACCTTGCTGGCGGGTTCCAAACTCGCAAGTTCGTGGACGGCAAGCCGATCGTGGCAGGCAAGCACACCTTCCTGATGTCCGACATCATCCAGGATCAATACTGGGTTCGCAAGACCCGGAAGACCCTGAATGAGATCGAGCCTCGTCTGCGCGTGAGCTTCTACTACGATCATCGCACCTCCAAAGGTGTGCTGGTTATGAAGAAGCCTTAAGGGCAACATCAAGAGGTTACGGGCAGGAGGCCCATCTATAAAAATATTTAAAAATCAAATAAAAAATAAAAAATTAAATCTTTAATTTAGTATTTTTTATAATTATTACTTTAAGCTTTAATTTATATTATATAGCCATGACTTGTCACTAGTTATCTGTACATCCTTATACATTTCAATAGGACCATTTAAATATACTATTGATTTAAACATATCAATCGATGGAATCATATCTATCATTGATATTATTATATTATTTGAGTTAGATATTTCCAAGCCAGACACGAGTTTACTTACTAATATAGTTATATTGTTTGATTTATCTATCGTTATTTTATTTATTTTATTATTAATGATAATTGTTAATCCATTGCAATTTTTAACATATAATGATTTAGTTGTATCAAGTAAACAATCAAAATCTAATATTCTATCTTGTATATTATTTATAGGTATTAAATTTGTACTTTCTACCATTACATAATTATACATTTAAAAAAACATTATTCATATTATTAATGAATTATATGATTATAGATAAACCGCATATGAAGATAGAGATGAAAAATCCAATAAATATATCTGAGTTAGAACCATTACTCGAATTACATAAAGGAAAATTATTCTCAAATATTTTAAAGGTTTTTATAAACAGTTGTCTGGAGCAGTTTGGTACAAATATCTTTTCTATTAAAAAATCATATTCTAGAACACTTACTAATATTCTATCAGGATGGATGTTCTCACTTTATATTGATTATGATTATTCGAAAGATTATTTCTTCCCTACTAATTACAATAATGTTGAAACACTTGTCACTATATTAAAAGATATGTGTAAATACGATACTAGTATTAAAAATGTAGATTCTAAAATTGAACATGTCGTGATGAAATTAAAAACAATTTATAGTAATGAATTAAATAACTTGGAAAAGTATAGGAGTTCAAATCTATTTAATTACAATAAAACTAATTATAAAATAGTCAAGACGAGTTATATGAACGAGAAAACAAAAACGGATTTTTATAAATTAAACATTATGATTGATTATACTATTAAGGACAAACGTTTAATAAATATATTAAATAATATTATTATACCAGTTCCTATTTATAATAGACTTGAACAAAAATATACAGGACCTAAAAATAAATTAGATGAATATATTTGGGCTATTTTATATAGATATCAATTACTTGGATCCAATAATCATCAGTTAGCTGTATTACCGAGTATAATGCATCAAATGAAAGCAGATTATAATTTAGATTTTGAATGTTTTGCATCATCTATAAATTCATTATCTACAAATTATTGTTCAATTTATTATGATTTGGAAAGATATTTTGGGTCGGTTGGTAGTTTCTTTAATATTACACCATTAAAAGGAGTATTTGGATTTAATCCACCTTATCAAAAAGATATTATTACAACTGGTTGTTTGCGATTATTAGATTTATTAAAAGATAATAATGATTTGTCATTTATTATTACTATCCCCATATGGGATATTGAAGGAAGAAAAGTAATGAAAGAATTGTATAATAATGAATTGGAAAAACAAAATATTGATTATGGTGATTTTGAAATAATGAATATAATGAGAACATCACCATTTTTAAAGAAAATTAAGATGATACCAAAAGAAAAGTTTACATATTTAGATCATAATTTTAATTTATATAAAAATAGAACAATTCAAAATACATATATTTTGGTTCTATCTAATAGAATAGATAATTTTAAGGAAATAGATAATTATAATTATGAAACATCATAAAATTGTTGGAGAGTTGCAAGAAAAATTGATACGCAGCAATTTCTGTATTTTCTTCGCTTTACTCATAAAATAAAAAATTGATAAATTATAAAATTATTATTAATTTTATAACTATTAATGCTACTAATTACAAGCTATTTTATTATATTTATGGTTTCCGTTATATTATTTGTAGGTGCTATTATATTATTTATATATGATAAATATTATAAAAAGGAAGAAATAACGACTAATGAATCAAAATATCAATACTTGTTAGAGTCTCCAGCTAATTATAATTTCTCAAAAAAGTTTCTTACTAATGATTTTATTAGTATGGATCCTTTATACAGAAAATTAAATGAGTATTGTCTTCAGCATAATGTGTATAAGAATGGTTGTGTAGTTAGTCTTTCAGGAGGTGTTGATTCAATGGTAACTTTTGCAATACTTTTACATTTACAGAAAGTAAATTATTTTCCAATCTATACTGCTACAATTGATTATGGATTACGAACAGAAAGTAAAGACGAGAGTAATTTTATTGAAAATTATACTAAACTATTTAATATCAAATCATATATTGTTGATATTAATATTCTGACGGGATTAACTCGTAAGAAAGATGATTCAAATTCTCGAACTGAATTTGAAGAAGAAACACGAAACATTAGATTTCAAACATATCAAAAAATTATGACAGAAAATAAAATGCATTCCGAAACTGGTGTTTTTGTAGCACATCATATGGATGATATTATTGAGAATATTTTTACTAATTCAATGCGAGGTGCCAATTTATTAGATTTAGAAGTAATGAAGAGTATGAATCGTATTAATGGTGTTAAACTATTTAGACCCTTCCTTGAATTCAAAAAGAAGGCAATTTATGATTTTGCTCACGAATACAAGATTCCCTATTTTAAAGATACAACACCTAAGTGGTCAAAACGTGGTAAGATGCGAAATGAAATTTTTCCATTACTAGATAATGTTTTTGGTAATATTTGGCGTGATAAACTAAAACAACTTGGTGATCAATCTAATCAATGGAATGATTATATTATTAATTATGTTATTAATCCGTGGTATGATGAGATTAAATTTGAAGATACTAAATTTATGATTCCAATTAAGAAAAATCCTAAAATTATCTATTCAAATCTTATTATGAAAGCACTGCATAGTGTTGGAATGAATATGTTAAAGAAAACATCTATTGATAAAATCTATGATAAAATCAAAGAAACACAACAAATAAGTTGTAAAACCTATGATAAGATTATTAGCTTGGATGGAAATCGTACAGCAATATTAAAAGATAATTATATTGTTATACAATATAAATAAATTCTATTTTAATTTAATGAATATTACTCCAAAAGATAATTTTTTTTATCATGTAAATTCTGATTGGATAAATAGTATAGAAATACCAGATGATCATCAGAGTTGGGGGACATTCCAAATATTAAGAAAAAAGACCGAAGGAAGAATGAAGAGATTAATAGAGTCTGGTAATTCTCAGGCTACTACTATTTATCAGCAGTTTATTAATATGAAAGATAATATCAATCCAACAGATAGTTATATAATAAATAGTATGCTAGAATCAATTAATAAGGCAATAACACCTACTGAATTATTTGGTATAATAACTGATTATGATATAATATATAATTTTAATATTCCAATTGATTTTCACGTTGGTGCAGATTATAATAATTCTGATAATGTTATTATTCATTTAATATCAGGTGGTCTTGGTTTACCCGATCGAGAGTATTATTTTCTCGAGTCAAAGAAAGATATACGAAAAAAATATGGTGAATTTATAACTAATTATTCCAAATTATTTAATATTAGTATTGATCCTAACATTATAATAAATATCGAGACAATGCTTGCTAATAAAATGTATACACGAGTTCAGAGAAGAAATCCACAGTTATTAAATAATATGACCACATTACTTAAATTTAAGAAAGATTATCCTAATTTAAGTTTCATTGAGAGAATAATTATGGCTAATCCTACTTTAACAGAAAAAGATTATGATATTAATGTTATGAACCCAGATTATTTTAAATATTTGAATGATATGATAAAACACATATCATTAGATAATTGGAAGATGTTTTTTAATTACAAGACAATATGTGAATTTAATAATTATCTTAGTAATAACACAAAAGAAGTATTTTTTAATTTTTATGGGAGAATATTACATGGTGTTAAAAAATTAAAACCAAAAAAATCACAAGCAATTGATATGATAGATAATAATATGGGTGAATTAGTTGGTAAATTATATACAGATAAATATTTTAGTCAAAAATCAAAAGATATGGCAATTGAAATTTTTAATTATATCAAGAAAGAATTAAAAGATTATTTAAAAAATAATAATTGGAT
>Ga0129333_10005198_pt1 | contig 12194 bp, 1 predicted proteins | sample CPB6_08_DNA_FD_94474 | JGI IMG/M metagenome (GOLD analysis project Ga0129333, IMG submission 94474) | Freshwater to marine salinity gradient microbial communities from Chesapeake Bay, USA - CPBay_Sum_0.6_0.8_DNA | ecosystem: Environmental > Aquatic > Marine > Coastal | place: USA: Chesapeake Bay... | reverse complement strand
GATTTTGGTACTGCTTCTGTTATTCAGAGACAAATTGAGATTACTATAGAAAACTTCGAACCAAGAGTTGAGAATGTTCAGGTTGAGGTTTTACCTAGTCCTGATACAAATGAGTTCGAAGTAACAGTTATTTTTGATATTATTGGGCAGGAGTTTCCGACTCAGGAGTTCACATTCATATTAGAGGCAACAAGATAAAATGCCTTTTACTAAGTTTTCTAATTTAGACTTTGATCAAATCAGAGATTCCATCAAAGATTATCTCCGTGCTAATTCTACGTTCACGGATTTTGATTTTGAGGGATCTAATTTTTCAGTCTTAATTGATACGTTAGCATATAATACCTACATTACAGCATTTAACTCGAATATGATTGTCAATGAATCCTTCTTGGATTCGGCAACTCTTCGTGAAAATGTGGTTTCTTTAGCGAGAAATATCGGTTACGTACCTCGCTCTAGAACCGCCGCGAAGGCATCTATCTCATTTAACGTACAAACAGATACATCGAGTCCTACACTTACTTTACAGGCGGGTCTAGTGTGTATAGGGAGCGTTAATGACACTTCCTATGTTTTTTCAATTCCAGAAAGTATAACAACAACAGTTACTAATGGCTTTGCAACTTTTGGAACACCAACAAGTCCAATTAGTGTATATCAAGGAACATTTTTAAGCAAGCAATTTGTTGTTGATGGTTCACTAGATCAAAGATTTTTATTAGACAATTCTTACATCGATAGTTCAACGATAATTGTATATGTAAAAGGACTTGCGGATACTGGACTTGGTAGAGAATATGCAAAGGTCGATAATATTTTAAATGTCAAATCAACTTCAGAGACCTATCTAATTCAAGAAGTTCAGGACGAAAAATATGAACTTCTATTTGGTGATGGTATTTTTGGCAAAAAACTAGAAAATGGATCTATTATTACAGTAACATATATCGTTACTGATGGAAAAGAAGGAAATGGACCATCAACATTTTCATTCTCTGGGAGTTTGAGGGGATCTTCGGACGAAATAGTTGTTCCATTAACCACTCCACCAATAACAACCGTTTCTGCGGCATCTAGCGGCGGCGACATTGAATCTTTAGATTCTATTAAGTACTTTGCACCTAGATTATACTCAGCACAGTACAGAGCGGTTACAGCAAGAGATTATGAAGCTATCATTCAATCAATCTATCAGAATACTGAAAGTGTATCTGTAATTGGTGGAGAAGAATTAGATCCACCACAGTTTGGTACGGTCCTAATCACAATAAAACCAAAAAATGGAGAGTTCGTTTCTGATTTTGATAAACAACAGATTCTTTCAAAGTTGAAGAATTATTCATTATCTGGCATAAATCAGAAAATTATAGATCTTAAGTTACTATATGTCGAATTAGAAACTTATGTTTATTATAATCCATCTAAAACTTCCAATATTGATGACTTAAAATCAAGAATCATTAGTAGTTTAGAAACTTATGCAGCATCTACCGATATTAATAAGTTTGGCGGTAGGTTTAAGTATAGTAAAGTTTTGAGTGTAATTGATAATATCAATGATGCAATAACATCAAATATTACTAGGGTTAAAATTAGAAGAAATTTGAGAGCACTTACAAATCAATTTGCACAGTATGAATTGTGTTTTGGTAATAAATTTCATGTAAATACTAAAGGAATGAATATCAAGAGCACGGGATTTACTATCTCCGGAGTTCCTGATACTGTTTATCTTACAGACACTCCAAATACTGATGGATTAACCGGTGTAATATCAATAGTTAAAAAAGATATCGGCAACAATACAAATGTAGTTGTCGTTAAATCTGCAGGAACCGTCGATTATGTTAAGGGAGAGATAAATCTAACTACAATTAATATTACATCAACAGTCAAGACAAATAATATTATTGAGGTTCAGGCATTCCCAGAATCTAACGATGTAATTGGATTAAAGGACCTTTATCTAAACTTTGACATCTCAAATAGTTCAATAAATATGGTAAGAGATACCATTACTTCAGGTGAGCAAATATCTGGTGTAGGGTTTAAGGTTACTTCAAGCTATACAAACGGAGAATTAACAAGAGGATAATATGATCACAACGGGTTTTGAAACGAGAGTTAAAGTTCAGCAGATCATTGAGAATCAGCTCCCTGAGTTTATATTATCAGAAAGTCCAAAGGCAGTTGACTTTTTAAAGCAATATTATATTTCTCAGGAGTATCAAGGTGGTCCTACAGACTTATCTGAAAACTTAGACCAATATTTAAAAGTAGATAATCTAACACCAGAAGTTGTTGTTGGATTTACTGGACTTTCCGAATCTATTACCTCTTCAGATTCTATAATTAGAGTAAATTCTACCAAAGGATTTCCACAACAATATGGTTTACTTAAAATTGATGATGAAATTATAACTTATACTGGTCTAACAACCAATACATTTACAGGTTGTGTCCGTGGATTTAGTGGAATAACAACATATAGATCAGAAAGTAATCCACAAGAATTAGAATTCTCATCTACAAGTAGCAGTTCCCATACATCTGGAACAAGAGTAGAAAATCTAAGTTCTCTATTTTTAAAAGAGTTTTATAGAAAATTAAAATATTCTTTGACCCCAGGTTTAGAGAATGTTGATTTTGTATCCAATCTCAATGTTGGTAACTTCATAAAAGAGGCTAGAACTTTTTATGAAGCAAAGGGAACAGAGGAATCATTTAGAATTCTTTTTAATGTTTTATTTGGAGTTACTCCAAAAGTAATAGATCTTGAACAGTTTTTACTAAAACCATCTTCTGCAGAATTTTTAAGAAGAGAAGTAATAATTATTGAACCAATTTCTGGGGATCCTAATAATCTAGTTGGACAAACTATTATAAGATCAAAAGATTCTGCTACAAATGCCTCTGTTTCTGAAGTAGAAATATTCACTAGAAGTCAAAAAGTAGGTTATGCCCAAACTTATTATAAGTTAGGTCTATTTGTTGGTTACAATGATGATGATTTAATCAATGGTACTTTTACAATTACACCAAATACAAAAGTATTAAACACAGTTTCTGTTGGTTCTTCTATCATCACTGTAGACTCTACAATTGGATTTGGTCAAACTGGAACTCTCATTTCAAGTGGAAATGTAATTACATATTCTGATAAGAGTATCAATCAATTTTTTGGTTGTGGTGGCGTTGATATTGAAATACCTACAGCAACAAATATCAGATCTGATGACACTTATTATGGATATGAAAATGGAGATGCTGCCAAAAAAGTAGAATTTAGAATTACTGGTTCTCTTTCATCTTTCTCTGCTGCTTCTGATATTACTTCAGCAATAGAAGGTGAAAAAATCTATGTTAAAAATGTTGGCGAAAAAATACTAAATCCAGATCAAAACAAAACACATAAACAAAAATTCTTCAATTCTTGGGTATATAATGCTTCTCCAAGATATATTATAGATTCTATTTTAGGATCGACATTTACTCTAAAAGCAAATATTGATAATGCATCTTTAAAGGTTGGTGATTCTGTCAGTATTCTTAGATCAAAGTCTCAAAATGTAGTTGTTTCTGGAGCAACAGTATCTAGTATTGATAAATCTTTAAAGCAAGTTATACTAAATGATCTTGGAGGATTTACTCCAGAACCTGGAATAAAGTATGATTTAAGAAGAAATATAAAAACGTCTTTTAGTTCTGGAATTTTAATTAGTGAAGGCAATAATAAAGTATTTGCTGACGTTCAAAATACGTATAATGAAAATGACGAATATTACTATGTTGCTTCAAATTCACTGCCATCATATGAGATTGTAAAAAATTTAATTTATAGCGAAATTAGTACTGCGACTGGTGGAGTAACTGTTCAGGGATTCAATCTAAGCACTCAAAAGTATTCAGTAATTTCTTTTGACTCGAATGTAGAGTTTATAACAGGAGATCAAGTTTATTACCAACCAGAAACCACATCTTTAGTTGGATTAAGTGAAGGATTATATTATGTTAAGGTATCTGGATCTGGTAATCAAATAAAACTATATTCTTCAAGATCTTTTATACAAACCGACGAATATCTAGAGTTTATTATACCAACTTCTAGTTCTGGTTATCATAGATTTACGTTAGCGTCTCAGAAAAATTTAAATATTGGACCACAAAAAATTCTCAGAAAGTTTCCTGCAGAAAACAATATCAAATCTTCTGTTTCTAGTGAAACAGAAGTTGGATCTATTGGTATGCTTGTTAATGGAGTTGAAATTATAAATTATAAATCTGATGATAAAATTTACTATGGTCCATTAAAGAATATAAGAGTTCTTAATTCTGGTTCGAATTATGATGTAATTAATCCACCGTCTATTCAAGTTGCTAATCCTTCAGTTGGAACAACAGCATTAATTCAACCAGTTATTAGTGGATCTGTACAATCGGTTTTGGTTGATCCCTCGGAATTTGACATAGAAAATGTAATATCAATATCAATTACTGGTGGAAATGGAAATGGTGCTGTTTTAGAACCAGTTTTGAGTAAAAGATATAGAGAAGTATTATTTAATGCTCAAGATATAGATTCTTCTGGAGGAGTAGATTATGTTAATGAAACTATTACATTTTTAACCAATCATAATTTTACAAATGGACAAAAAATTGTATATGATAAAAATGGTAACGATGAAATTGGAATTGGTTCTTATAAACAATCAAATACTGATCAAGGAAGAACCTTAATAAATGGATCTACTTACTTTATCGAAGTAGTTAACAATTCTTCTATTAAACTTTATGAAACTGAAGAAGATTATTATGCTGGAATTAATACAGTTGGATTTACAACAATATCCAATCAAGGGATACATAAATTTAGAACATTTGATGGGAAAAGAAATATTACTAAAATTAATGTTCTTAATCCAGGAAATGGTTATACAAATAGAACTTTAAAGGTAAAACCATCAAATATTTCAATTGCGGAAAACAAGATATTTTTTGAAAATCACAATTTTAAAGATGGAGATTTAGTAAAATATTCTACAGATGGATCTATTATTTCTGGTCTGTCAACTTCCAATCAATATTACATCATCTCTGAAGACAATAATAGCTTTGGATTAGCAAATGCGGGAATTGGGGGAACCATAAAATCTAATTATAATAGAAAAAATTATGCAACATTTGATTCTTCTGGAACTGGATACCAAGTTTTTTCGTATCCGGATATTACTTTAAACATAAACGTTTCTTACGGTAGTAGTATTACTGGAATTATTACTGCTACTCCTAAGATAAGAGGACAAATAATAGATGCATACTTGTATGATGTTGGATCTGGTTACGGTTCTACCATTTTAAACTTACATAAAAAACCATCAGTTTCTATTAAAAATGGCAAAAGTGCCGAATTAAATCCAATAATAGTTGGTGGAAAAATTGAAAAAGTAGTAGTGCTATCTAAAGGAACCGAATATAATGCTGCACCAGACTTGGTTGTTAATGGTGATGGAACCGGTGCGATATTAAGAGCCATAGTCTCTAATGGATCGATAACAGATGTTGTTGTTATAAACAAAGGCATTGGATATACAAAAGATAAAACTTCTATTTCTGTAAATTCTCCAGGAAATGGTGCTATAGTTGATGTTAATATTAGATCATTGACTTTAAATAATCACTATAGATTTGGTGATGAAATTTTATTTCCATCGTCAGTACAAAATTTGCAATATGGTTTAGTTGGTTATTCAACACAAATTGCAAATTATATAACGACAGATGATGGCAATCAACACTCACCAATTATTGGATGGGCATATGATGGAAATCCAATATATGGTCCATATGGATATTCTATCTCTGATGATCAAAACTCATCATTAAAAATAGTTGAAACTGGATATAATTTAAACCAATCATCTATTGTAGATAGACCAACTGGTTTTAATTTCGGATTTTTTGTTGAAGACTATGTTTTTGATTCTACAGGAGATCTTGATGTACATAATGGAAGATATTGCAAAACACCAGAATTTCCAAAAGGAACCTATGCATATTTTTGTGGCATTAAAACAGATTCTTTAACTAATCAATTAGTAGCAAAGTTTCCATATTTTATCGGAAAATCGTTTAAATCTGGATTTTTCAATGAAAATAAAAAATTAGATCAAAACTTTGACTTTAATTCATCATCTTTATCCAGAAATACTTTTCCACATGGTGTCAGTGAAGATTATATAGATAATGATTTTATTTTAGAATCTTATGAAATTGATAATCAGGTAACTATTGTTGATTCTGTTGCAACTGGATCCATTGATTCATTTACTATAGTATCTCCGGGAGAAAATTATAAAATCGCAGATATTGCCAATTTTGATGATGAAGGAACAAATGGCGGCGGTCTAACAGCAACAGTTTCTTCATTAACTGGTAAAAATATTATTAACTTAACAACTGAAATTGAAACTTATGAAAATGCCATTATTTCTTGGAAAAATCAAAATCAAGTAGAATTTAAAATTGATCCATATCACAATCTTTTAGATAATGACTATGTTGTAGTTTCTGGTCTATCAACGTACACACCAAAATTATCAAAAACTCATAGAATTGGAGTAACGACAGAAAGCACGTCCTTATTAAAACAAGTTCCAGCAAATGCAGTTTCTGGAATAGTAACTGACATTTATATCTCTAGAAACTTAAAAAATATTTCCGTTGGATCATCAATAGGAATAGGTACAGAAACATTATCTGTTTTGAATATTTTTGATCAAGAAAAAGTTTTAAGAGTTAAAAGAGGAATTGTTGGATCTGCACACACAGCATCTACTAAAGTAGTAGCAAAAACAGACAAATTTGTAGTTCCAGTATCATTAGATTATTTCGAATCTAAACCAGATGATAAAGTTTATTTTAATCCAAAAAGTTCTGTCGGTGTTGGATCAACATCAGGAATTGGAGTAGGAATTAATTATAACCTAGGTGACATTACAAAGGAAATTTCAATTCCAACACAGAGTATATACTTGCCAAATCATCCATTCAAAACAAATCAGCAAGTAACACTTTACAAAAAGTCATCTTCAGATCCTATTTCTGTTGGGACAACCTCTGGAGATACTCCATTCAATCTTCCTCTAAGTGGAAATTCTGAAACTGTTTATATTATTAATAAATCAAAAGATTTTATTGGATTAACCACCGTTGTTGGATTAACAACGAATACAAATGGTTTATTCTTCTTTAGTAATGGTAGTGATGATTATGAATACTACTTTGAAACAAATTATACTCAAGTAACTTCTAAGATTGAAAAAATAAGATCAACAGTTTCTGTTTCAACAGATCATCAATTAAGAGTTGGTGATAAAGTATATCTTAATGTTATACCATCAACAACTGTAGGTATTGGGACATCAACAGCAGTAAGAATCAAATATAACACTTCTATTGAAAAAATATTAGTCAATCCAGTTGGATTTGGGTCCGATTCTGTTATTATTGATTCGGATAAAATCAATATTATAAACCATGGATACAAGACTGGAGATAAGGTATTTTATAATGCGACGGATCTAATTGCTACCGGTTTACAAACAGGCACATACTTTATATACAGAATAGATGATAATAATTTTAACTTGTGTCAAACCAGAATCGACGCGATTTCTTCTCCACCAACAATAGTCAGCATTGCTGGGACTGGAGGATTGGTCCAAGAATTATCCCTCATAAATCCAAAAATAGAATCAATAAAAGGAAATAATTTAAAATTTGATTTGTCAGATCCATCATTACAAGGATTTGAATTTAAAGTTTATAGTGATCAATCTTTTAAAAATGAATTTGTATCTGTAGGGAATACTTCTCCATTTTCTATTACTGGAATTGGAACTATTGGCGTTTCTACAAATGCATCTTTAATCATGACTTATAATAGTGAATTGCCATTTAAACTTTTCTATAATTTAGAAAAATCTGGATTTATTAGTACTTCGGATACTGGAGTATATGATTATTCATCTATTGTATTAATTGATAGTAAATATAATTCATCTTATTCCATCATAGGCATTGGAACAACTACTTTTGACATCTCGCTAAATCAAAAACCAGAGGTATTAAATTATTCTCCATCAGATTGTAGTCAAATTAAATATACAACAACTTCCACAACCGATAAGGGTGGAATTGATAAATTAAGTATTCTTTCTGGTGGATTTAACTATAAGAAAAATCCATCTTTTATCGATATTACATCAATCGATGGCAAAAAATCTTCAATTATTGCAACATCAAATTCTATTGGTAGAATTAAAAACACTAGAATATTGAATCAAGGGTTTGATTATTCTTCAGATAGAACTTTAAGACCAGAAGCTTATGTTTCCCCACAAATAAAACTAAAATCTTCTAGTGAAATAACTAATATTTCTGTAATTGATGGCGGAAAAAAATATAGTTCTGTCCCAGATGTGGTAGTTGTAAATTCAATTACTAGAGAAAAAATTAATTCTGGGTTAGTTATAGCAAATTTAACTTCAAGTTCAATATCATCAATTAATGTTGTTAGAAATCCAAAAGGTTTATCTTTTGGAAATAATGAAATTTATACAATTAACAATACTAATGGTATTGGAATTAATACCATAGCAACTTCATCTTCCGGCATTGCAACTTGTTATCTTGCTACTCCGACTTTTGGATATACAAATGCACCTTTCTCTGTTGGAGAAAAGATTTTTGTTGAAGGAATAGTAAACATAGATTCTTCTGGCACCGGATTTAATTCACCAGATAATGGATATGTATTCTTTACCGTTACTAATTTTCAAAATACAAACCCAGCTGTTTTGGAATTTAGTGTCGCTGATGTAACAAATAATCCAGGATTAGCAAAAACAAATCAAGGTTCTTATGCTTCAATAATAAAATATAACGACTATCCAAAATTTGAGATTGAAGAAGATTATTCTAAGTTTTTATTGGGAGAAAGATTACTCACGAACCTTGGAAGTGGTTATGAAATCAGAGACTTAATTATCACTGAATTTGGGTATGATTATATTAAAGTATATGGATCATATAATCTGTCTAAAAATGAATTAATTTTAGGAGAAAAATCCGGATCTATAGGTACAATAGAATCTATAGTTGAAAATAAAGGAAAATTTGAAATTAAATATTCTTTACAAAAAGATTATAGATGGTCCAATAATATTGGAAAATTGAACGTTGATTATCAAGTTCTTCCAGACAATGATTACTATCAAAATTTATCTTATACTGTTAAGAGTCCAATATCTTATGAAGATATTGTAGATCCTGTAAATCGTCTTTTACATACAACTGGTTTAAAGAACTTTGCAGATACTGAAATTCAAACTGAAACTAATGTTGGGACAAGTTTAACTGCAATATCCGAACCAGTAATAGTTAAAGATATTTTAGAGGAGAAGAGAGTAGATACAATTAATTTTTATGATAATGTAGTCGATATTGATACTGATACCAATGAGGTAACTAGATCCAAATTTATAAAATTAGAAAGTAAAGTCTTATCAGATTATATTAGTTGCAATACAAACAGAGTTCTTAAAATAGATAATTTTAGTTCTCAGTTTAGAAACCAAAGTAATATAACTGAAGAATATGTTGATATTGTTTCTTATGAAAACAGTTATTCAGAATTTTTGATTCAAACCACAAATCCAAATGGAAATGATAGGCAATTTACAGAACTAATTATTTTAAATAATGGAAATAATTCATTAACTTTAGAAAAATCTTCAATTTATAATACAGAAAATGAAATTGCTGACATACAAGCATATCTGGACGAATTTGGTAATTTGTCTCTAAGATTTTCTCCCGAAGATACTGCAAATACAGATTATGATATAAAAGTTTTAAATTCCAGTTTTAATTCAATTTCAAGTGGTATAAGTACTCAATCTGTTGGATTTGTTAATCTTATAGGAGCAAATAAATCTGTAGGGATTGGATCAACAGAAACTGTCGTTGGATTTAGTACAGATACAACTTCTTCAATTTATGCCAAGTTTCAAGTTTACAATCAAATTATAGAAGAATTTAATTTTGTCGAATTAGAAATTGATCATGATGGAGAAAATACTTATATTTCGGAATTTTATACTGATGGTGGAGTAGGTGCTGTAGGTGGTTTAATTGGAACTTTTGGTGTGAACATTAATTCCGGAATTTTATCAATAGATTTTACTAACAATTCAGAAAATCAAATAATAGTTAGAGGAAAAATAGTTGGATTTGGAAGTACATCAGTTGGAATTGGAACTTATAGATTTAAGACATCGGCACAAACCGATGGATCGGAAAGAAGTATTAAATTTGAATCAAATATTTCTTCAAGTCCAGTAGTTTTTTCAACTGATAAAGAACTTGTATCTTCTATCAAATCTTTAGTTAGAGTTTCTTATGGTGGTACGACATCTATTCATCAGATAATGATGACTCATGATGGAAATGATGTTTATACAACACAGTATCCATTCATATCTATTGGTAGCACCTCAGGAGTTGGAACGTTCTCTGGCGCATACAGTGGTTCAGATTTGGTTCTTAATTTCTATCCAGACCCCGATGTTATCGGAGATTATGAACTTCAAAGTTTAAATAAAATCTTCTATACTGATAATGATACTGCCAATACTCCACCAGATTTAACATATGGACCAGTTACAGAATCTGTAAATCTAGCATTCTATAATTCCAAAAATGGAAATAGATCAAATAAACTAGATTTTGATTTGGATCATGAGGGAACTCCTATTTTCGCAAAAACATTTGATCCCTCAGACTCCACCATCCTAGATCCTGCAACAGGAATATTTAATATTGATAATCACTTCTTCAACACTGGTGAAAGATTGAATTATACTCCAAATAGTAGTGTAATTGGTTTAGCATTTACTAGTGTTGGTATTGGGTCAACCGCAACTGCTTTTGATGCTGGTGGGGTTGGCATTGGAACAACCAATATTCTTCCTTCAACTGTTTACGCTATTAAACTTAATAATAATCAATTCAAATTAGCAACAACCCCACTATATGCATCTTCTGGTATTGCAGTTACATTTACTTCAACAGGTTCTGGAAATATTCATGAACTGGAAATGTATAAGAGGTTAGAGAAGACCATTCTTTCTATTGATGGTGTAATTCAGTATCCATTGGCATACAACCCAATTAGTTACTCTCTGACTGATAATGGTGGTCAAATTGGTGCATCTTCAACATATTTTGCAGTTACTGGAATATCTTCAATCAGACCAGCAGATATTTTGAAGATTGATGATGAATATGTTAAAGTTTTAGCAGTTGGTTTTGGCACTACTTCTTTAGGACCTATTGATAATGTTGGAATTACAACTCTGATTGAAGTTCAGAGAGGTGCTGTCGGTAGTTCTGCAACTACACATACGGATTCGACATCTTTCCAAGTTTATCGTGGATCATACAATATCGAAGGAAGTAAGATTTACTTTACAGAACCACCTAAGGGAAGTGCAAACAATACAATTGATTCCAGCAACCTTCAAGAAGTGTTCTCATCCTTTAATGGTAGAGTTTTCTTAAAGCAGGATTATAGTTCTAACGTAATTTATGATGATATTTCAGATCAATTTACTGGAATTGGACAAACATATACTTTAACATCTTCTGGTTTAAATACAACTGGAATATCCACTGGTAGTGGAATTCTTTTGATAAATGATATGTTCCAAACTCCAACCACAGATAATAATACAGGAAACAACTATGAATTATCTCAAGGTGTTGGTATTTCTAGTGTAACATTTACAGGAATTACTTCATCAAATGGATCAATAATTATCGATCCTGTTTATATTGAACAAAATCAACTCCCACGCGGTGGTTACATCATTTCTCTTGGATCTACAAATGGTCTTGGATATGCTCCACTTGTTGGTGCCGCAGTAACTGCTGTCATTAATGGTTCTGGAGCAATTACAGCAATCGGCATTGGTTCAACTGATATTAATGGATCTGGTTACAGAGGGCCAGTAAGCATAGCAGTCACATCTTCAACTGGTCATGGTGCTGATATCTCTGTAACGGTTGGTGCTGGAGGTTCCCTAGCATTTACAGTTAATAGTGGCGGAACTGGATATGCCGTTACAAAT
>Ga0129333_10005197_pt1 | contig 12194 bp, 8 predicted proteins | sample CPB6_08_DNA_FD_94474 | JGI IMG/M metagenome (GOLD analysis project Ga0129333, IMG submission 94474) | Freshwater to marine salinity gradient microbial communities from Chesapeake Bay, USA - CPBay_Sum_0.6_0.8_DNA | ecosystem: Environmental > Aquatic > Marine > Coastal | place: USA: Chesapeake Bay... | reverse complement strand
ATCGAGAGCGATCCCCACGAGATACGACATCAGGATCGGCTCCGCCGCCGCGTGGCGGCTCAGCCGCTGGATCCTGATGATGTCGGCCAGCGCGTCGGCATGCCGCCCCTCGGCCGCCGCCCGCCGTGCGGCCAGGGACAGCAGCCGGCCCTCACCCCGGAACGTCTGGACTTCCGAGAGGATCATGTCGATCGACGGCCGGCTCCAGTCACGCGTGAACCGACAGGTGTCGCGGTCGGTGGCCCGCCGCACGAGGTCGAGCGTGGCGGTATGACGGGCAAGAAACTCGGTCACCGCCTCCCGCATCACGTCGCCCTCACAATAGATCGGCGACCCGTCGGCACCAAACTCCTTGTCGGCCGCAATCGCAGCCCCTGCCTGCAGGTGCAGGGCCGCGGCGTTCTCGTCGTCGGCCACGATCGGGGGCAGGTTCGCCTGCATGAGGTTCGCAGCCTCGAGCCGCAGGTACGGAGCCTGCGCGGCGACCGCATTGTCGAGAATCAGGAGCACGCCTGCGGTCACGGACGCGGCGATCGCAGCCAGCGCGATGAGGCCGACGAGCGGCCAGCGGGCGGCCGGCGGCTCGCCCCCGTCGCGCGGGGCGAGACCGCCCCACACGATCCACGCGCCGCCGATGACGAGCGACACGAGCACCGTGAACACCTGCGGAAACCAGTGCGACTGCATCCGCATCCCAAACGCGGCCCACCAACTCGACGCCACGATCGGGAGCACCACGATCACGGGCAGGGCGGTCCCCACCGCCGCGAGCAGGGCCTTGAGCCAGACCCGCTCCACTCGGGCCGCCGCCACCGTACAGGCCGCCGTCCAGAGGAGCCCCGCCAGGACCGCGAACAGAAAAAACAGAACATGGCCCATCGCGACGGTCCTCCTCGGGTTCTCAAGATCGATGGATTATCCCCAATCAGCGTCGATATCGCACCAGATCGGCCGATTGCCTATTCTTTTTAGGTTCGATCGATCCCACTATCTCTTTCAGACAACACACACAGCACCATGGCCGACGCCGAATCGACCGATACCCCAGCCGCCCCCAAGCCGTCCGCCGTAGAGGTGACCAAGGCCGCGAGCAACTATCTCGCGGGCGACATCGCCACGGAACTCACCGACGGCGCCGCCGGTTTCGGCAAGGGCTCGATCCAGCTGCTCAAGAACCACGGCACCTACCAGCAGGACGACCGTGAGGCGCGGAAGGCCAAGGAAGGAGCCAAAAGCCAGCGCGAGATCTCGTTCATGATCCGCACCTGCGTGCCCGGCGGAAAACTGACCGCCAGCCAGCTGCTGTCGGCGATCGACCTGGGCGACGAGGTGGGCAACGGTACGATCCGGCTCACCACCCGGCAGGCGATCCAGCACCATGGGGTGGTGAAGGGAGACCTCAGGCCCTTCATGCAGCGCATCCACGACATCCAGATGACCACGCTTGCGGCCTGCGGCGACGTCGAGCGAAACATCATGTGCTGCCCCGCCCCGATCCACGGCAACCCGGTCCGCGACGAGATGCAGGCCAAGGTGGACGAACTGGCGAAGCATCTCGCCCCGCGGACGCGGGCCTACTACGAGATCTGGCTGACCGACCCCGACACGGGCGAGAAGACGCTCGCAGGGGGCACCTCGGCCGAGAAAGACGTGGAGCCGATCTACGGCCCCACGTACCTACCCAGGAAGTTCAAGACGGCCTTCGCGCTTCCTGAAGACAACTGCACCGACGTCTACGCCAACGACCTCGGCTTCCTCGTCGTCCACGAGAACGGAAAAATCCTCGGCTACAACGTCCTCGCCGGCGGCGGCATGGGCGTGACACCAAGCGCCGCCAAGACGTTTCCCGCCTTGGGGAAGCGGCTCGGCTTCGTGCCACCCGAGGACGTGTGCGCGATCGCCGAGGCGATCGTCAAGGTGCAGCGCGACTTCGGCAATCGCTCCGACCGGAAGACGGCGCGGCTGAAGTACACGATCCACACCATGGGCCTCGAGGCCTTCCGCGCGAAAGTGGAGGAGTATTTTGGCAAGCCGCTGGCCCCCTGCCATCCGGCCGACGTTCACGGCTTCGACGACCACATCGGCTGGTTCGAGCAAGGAAACGGAAAGTATTTTTATGGGCTCAACGTGGAAAACGGCCGGGTGCACGACACCGACGGCTTCCGGCTGAAAACGGCGCTGCGGCGGATTCTTCACGACCTCAGGCCGGGCGTGCGGATCACCGCGCACCAGAGCCTCCTGTTCACCGACCTGGCAGTCACCGACCGGGAGCGGATCGCAAAGATCCTTCACGACCACGGCGTGAAGACCTCCGAGGAGATCTCCACCTTGCGCCGCTGGAGCATGGCCTGCGTGGCCCTGCCCACCTGCGGCCTGGCCGTGGCTGAGAGCGAGCGGGTGCTGCCCGGCCTGATCGACTCGCTCGAGCCCGAGGTGGCGAAGCTCGGCTTGGCCCACGACGCCTTCACGCTGCGGATGACCGGCTGCCCCAACGCCTGCGCCCGCCCCTACAACTCCGACATCGGCATCGTCGGCCGGACGCTCGGGAAGTACACGATCTTCCTCGGTGGCCGGCTGCTGGGCGACCGGCTCAACGAGCAATACAAGGACGTCGTCCCCTTCGAGCATCTCTCCCAGGAAATCACGGCCGTGCTCGCCTGCTACAAGGCGGAGCGGAAGTCGGGCGAGACGCTCGGCGACTTCTGCCACCGCAAGGGCGTCGACGGTGTCCGCACCTGGGCCGACCAGTGGCTCGCCGGCGCCCGCGGCCACGGCTGACCGTCAATCTGTCCCGGAAGTACGGTCTCGCCCCATGTGGCATCGGAGTTCCATCGTGGCCATCGCGTGCGCCGCCGCGCTGACGGCTATGGCACGCGCCGAAACGCCGCCCGACGACGTTCTCGACGTCGCTCCGGTCTGGGCAGGCCATCCCGTCGGATTCTCGTTGCTCACCGTGAACGACCGGCAGTTGGTCGGCTTCTACAACGCCGACCGCCGGCTCACCGTTGCGGTGCGTTCGCTCGGCGACATGGACTGGACGTTCGTGCCGCTTCCCAGGCACACCGGCTGGGACAGCCACAACTCGATCGAAATGGCGGTTGATCGCGACGGCTTCGTGCACCTCACTGCTGACATGCATACCTCGCCGCTCGTCTACTTCCGCTCTCGCCATCCGATCGACGAGCCGTTCACCGCCGACTCGTTCGAGCCGCTCCACCGCATGACCGGCGACCGCGAAGATCGAGTCACCTATCCGACGTTTCTGCACGACGCGACGGGCGAACTCGTGTTCATGTATCGATATGGCTCGAGCGGCAACGGCGACCAGATCCTGAATCGCTACGACACCGCCGCCCGCAGATGGGAGCGGCTGCTCGACGAGCCCCTCACGTCCGGGCGGCTCGGCGGCGCGACGATGAACGCGTATTTCAACGGCCCGATCCGTGGGCCCGACGGCAGCTTCCACCTCGCCTGGGTCTGGCGGGACACGCCAGACTGCGATACCTGCCATGACGTCTGCTACGCCCGCAGTCGCGACCTCATCCACTGGGAACGGAGCGACGGCATGCCCCTGGAGCTGCCGATGACGGCCGCGACCTGCGAGGTCGTCGATCCGGTGCCTGCCGGTGGGGGGCTGATCAACGGCCTCGTGACGATCGGATTCGACACGGACCAGCGGCCGATTCTCTCGTATCACAAATACGACGCGGCCGGCCGGTCCCAGATTTACGCGGCCCGGCGGCAGGCCGGAGGGTGGCAGGTGTCTCAGACGAGCGACTGGGATCATCGCTGGGAGTTCGGCGGCGGCGGATCGATCGAGTTCGAGGTCGGCATCGGCCCGGTGACGGTCGCCGACGACGGCACGCTCGTGCAAGAGTCGTCGAGCGTCGCCGGCAGCGGCGCGTGGCGGCTCGACCCGGAGTCGCTCGCGGCGGTCGAGCCACTCGAGCAGCCGAAACTGATGCCGGTGGACCTCGATCGCGTCCGATCGCCGTGCCCTGGCATGCAGGTGCACTGGCAGAACGACTCGGGCGACTCGACACCTCGCCGACGGTTCATGCTCCGCTGGGAGACGCTTGGCCCCAACCGCGACCGGCCGCGGTCCGAGTCCCTCCCACCGCCCGCCATGCTGCAGGTGATCGAACTCGAGGAATGATCCTGGGCGCCCGTGGTCGTGGCACCGCGGAGAGCGCATGGCCCGATCATGCTGCCCGCCCGTATCCCCTCGCTCCCGCTCGGGGCTTCCTGCCGGAGTCACTCCCGCAGAACTCCGAGCGGCAGCGACGGGCTTACGCTCCACGGCCAACGAGGGCCTCGCGTTTCGCGACCGGCATGTCCCCATCGCTCACGCGATTGGGCTTCCTGGAAAAGCCACTCGTGGTGAGCGACGGGCATGGGCAGCCCCGAGCGATGCCGGAGTCGCTGCGACACACAGGTTGACAACCTGTGCTACGGGGCGAGGACCGGAGGCCTACGCCGGCAGGTCGTCCCACATCGGGCACCAGAGCGGCGTCCTCGGGAAGAGCTGACCGGCGAGCTTCTGGGCCATCTGCGTCGAGGGCTCCATGCGGCCGGCGGCTACCGCCTCGACCGGATCGCACTGGCCGAGCAGCAGCCGCCCGAGTTCGTCGTCGGAGAGCCGCAGGTAACTGCGGCCGACGCGTCCTGGATGCACCGTCGCCTCCCGCGGCTCCTTGGCATCGACGATGATCGAACCGCGGAACGATGGGGCGTCGAGGCCAAGTTCCACCGTCTCCTTGATCTCGGCGGCAACCACGCGGGCGGCCACCGCCGGGGTCTGGGCCGAGAGCAGGTCGAGCGGCCGGAACACCTTGGCCACGATCATCCGGTCGCCCCCCTGCACGAGGCTCGCACCACCGGCCACGGCCTCGTGGAGCGGATCGGCGGAACTCGACTCGTAGACGATCTCCTGGCGGTCGTTCTCGATCGCCTCGGCACAGACGCGGGCGAGAATCTCCCGCTCGAGGCCGGTGAACTCGGGGTCGGCCATGATCTCGAGCACGCGATTGCCCGACTGGATGCAGTAGCCGACGATCCGGGCGCTCGACTCGTGGAGCTCGTAGCGATCCTGGCCGACGAGCGCGACGATGATGGAGTCGAAGGCGCCGCGGCTCACCAGCCAGCGGCAGTAGTTCTCACTGCGGTCGATCGCGCCGACGAACCGCGCGACGTTCTGCTTGTAGATCCGCAGGATCGCCGGCAGCTCGACGTGCCGCCACTGCCGCATGGTCACGCCGTCGCCCGCCCGCTGCGGCGCCTCGAGGAGCCGCGCCAGAATATCGGTCGGTCGGCCAGGTGTCGCCGAGTCGCGGCCGAGGACGCTCCAGCCCAGTTCGTGGAACGACGACGCGATCCGGGTGCGCGAGAAGGCCACGGCGGCGCCTGACTGCCGCATGCGGTCCTCGGCTGCGCGGACGAGTCGCTGGCCGTGGCCGGCGCCGCGGCACTCGGGCAGCACGGCGACGCGGTCGAGCACCGCACCGCGGACGACGGCCGAGCCGATCATCAGCTCGCGGGGCACGATCTCCACGTGGCCGACGATGCGGCCACCGAGCCGGGCCACGAGCCGATTGGCGGAATCGTGCTCGGGATGGTCGACCGCGGCATGAAACTCGGCCCGCGACGGGGGCGTGGGCAGGCCCGAAAGAAGCTGCAAAATCTCGCTCTGGTCGCCCGCCCGAGCGGGAGCCACGTGACACTCCTCGAGCATCCAGGCCGGGGGCTTGAGCGGCAGCACCGGGTGATGGGGTACGTGGAGAATCGCCTGCCGCTTCGCGACAGGCCGCCGCGAGACGACCGTGCCCGAAGGGCGAATTTCGACGGTCTCGACGACTGGCGACGGCCGCTTCGACCGGGGTGCGGCGGCCTCAGCCTGAGGCTCGCGATCGGTTCCGACGGCGATTTTCACGGCCGCGGCGGGCTTCGAGGCCGTCTTACGGGCCGCGGGCCTGGTGGCCGTCTGGGCGGCGGCGCGAATCGAAAGGCGGCTCTTCTTCTTGGCCTGACGGGTCGCAGCAGGCACGTGCCGTTCGCGTGCGGCGGACCTCGATGAACGCCGCGGACAACCGACACCGGAGCCCTGCGACGGTACTCCACCACATGCCCTCACCCCGGGCCGCCTTCTCGGGAAACGATCCACCCGATGCATGATGCCTCCTTTCCCTGGAGCCGCGATCGAACCATTCCGTTGGCGGTCAATCTATGCGGGGCCTGCACCGTTTTCCAGTAGCAGGAAGCTTTTCACCACGTTTTCCGGGAAAAAACACCAAGGGACTTCTCGCGATCGCAGCACCGTTTGGGCCTTCTCGGCAGTGATGCTCCGGGCCATCTCCGCCTCGGTCACCACCCGCTCGCCCTCGAGCAGCGCGGCGAGTCGCTCGTTGATCGCGCGGATCTCCTGGCACCTGCGGCGGGCGAGCGTGGCCGTGGGATGCGTCTCGATCCAGCGCCGCTTGGCGGCGACGAGCTCGCGGATGCTCTCGGGCTGCGCGGCGTGCGGTTCGAGGTGCCTCTCCGGGTGGTAGCGGAGGTCGCGGAGCGTGGCCCGGGCCATGGCCAGGCTCGCGATTGGATCGGCAGTCTCGAGCGTGGGGAACGATTCCGACAGCGGCAGGCGGAGCGTGCCCGACACCACGGCATGCCGCGGCGGGTCGGAGCCGACCAGCCTCCGCACCACGTCGTCGGTGATCGCATCGTAGGCGGCGCCGCCGATGCCGTGCACGAAGACGTCGGCCACCAGGAGTCGCGACACGAGCGTCGTCACGATGGCCCGCGGCCGCAGGCGGATCGAGTGCTCCTCCATCCTGGAGAGGGCGTCGATCCACTTCGAGGGCGAGATGTCGGGATCGATCGGCAGTTCGATCCGCAGCGTCTCCATGTCGGACAGCGCCAGCACGCCGGGCGTCGACGCGTTGGCGAACACGCGGCGGCGGCGGGGATCCTCCCGCGACCACATCCACCACGGCACCTCGATCCATTCGCCCGACGAGTCGTGCCGCACGGCGAGGTCGGGCATCGGCCGACCATGCCCGCGAACCCTCCGCGTGCGCCTGAAGTCGGCGAGTGAATCGTTGTAGGCGGTGTGGAGCTGTCGCGCATGGGCGAGGAGCCAGCCCACGAAGACCATCACCGTCGGCAGCCGCATCATCTCGCTCACCGGCAGCTCGAGCGTCTCCATGCCGAACCGCTCCTCGAGCATGTGCCGCGCCTGCGCGATCCCGAGGCCGAGCCGATGGCTGGCCTTTGCCCGCTCCACCACCAGCGGCCACCATGGACGGAGGATCGGCCGCGACACCAACGGCGCGAGCAGGCGGCAGGCGCGGTCGCCGAACGACGCGAAGCACTCCGCGTCGATCACGGGACGCTCCTCCCACGCCGCCTCGACGGTGAACGCGTCGAAGGGCACCTCCTCCACGTGCGCCGCGTCGGGCGTGCCCACCGGCACCGGCGCCGTCACCCGGCCGCAGCGGTCGGTATCGACCACGAGATTGAGCGCCGTGCCGCCAACCTGCCGCGCATACGCGTCGAGCGCGGAGTTCTTGAGCCAGACACCCGGGTGGAAGAGTTCGGGCTGATGGCCGCCCATGATGATCGGCCGGGCGATCCAGTCGGCCACGTCAGCGGGACGGTCAACGTGGCGATAGTGGCCGGTGTATTCCGACGCCACCATCAGCACCTCGCGGCGGGTGGCGGCCACCAGTTCCCAGAGCCGCATGTCGCCGATCCGCACGTCGAGGGCCGCCCGAAGCAGCCGGTTGTTGTCGACGAGGGCCTCGATGGAGCCGGACCCCGGCCCGGGCACGACCGGCGGGTCGATGAGTCGGGCCCCCGAAGGCTCGGGGGCGGAATAGCGGCGCGGGGGCATGGCCATGGGCGGACGCGTCACGCCGAGGCGTCATGGCCTCCAGCCGCGGCGGCGACGGCCGCCTCAGCCCGATCGAGAACGCAGCGGTAGTAGGCCAGACGGGTCGCCGCATCGTCCAGAGCGCCTCCGAAACTTCTGGCGAGGTCGAGGTAGACCAGCGGCACCGGCAGCTCCACGATTCCAAGCCCCGCCGCCGCGGCCTGCACCCAGACCTCCAGCGGCATCGCGTAGCCCGTCTCCGTGATATGGAGGCATTCGAGAGCCCGTCGCGAGTAGGCCTTGAACCCGCAGAAGGCGTCGGTGATGCCGAGGCCAAGTCGCTCGTTGATCTCCGCGGTGACCTCCGCATTGATCCGCCGCCGGGCCACGGGAGGCACACTGTCGCCCGCAAACCGCTTCAGGTAGCGGCTGCCGCTGACGATGTCGGCCGGCAGGGCGGGATCACTGGCCGCGGCGATGAACTCGGGGATCAGCCGCGGCTGGTGCTGGCCGTCGCAATCGATCGTGACGAGGCCGTCCCAGGGGCCGGTGAGGGTGTCGCGGAAGGCGGTGGCCAGTGCCGCGCCGTAGCCGGCGTTGACGGCATGCCGCACCACGCGGATGTCGCCGCGACGGGCCACGCGGGCGGCGAGGATGTCGGACGTGCCGTCGGTCGAGCCATCGTCCACGACGAGCACGTCGGCGGTGTGCTTGAGCACCTCGTCGAGAACGCCTTCAACGTGGGCCGCCTCGTTGAACACCGGCAGAGCGGTCAAAAAACGTGCCATGCCACCCACAAGCGTTTGGGAAGGTCGCCGGAACGCCGGCAGACGCATCCCCAAGTATTGGCGCGCCACGGGCGCCGGGCAACGCGCCGGTATGAGCCTGTTTTTCGCCCCATCCGCGCCCCTGCCGTCACAACCAGCCCAGAGGATCGCGTTCGTCACGGCTCGCCCAGCAGGCAAGGCCGGCCACGGCCGCGGCGAGACGATCCGCGAGGACGTCCATCGAAAACCGTTCACTCGCATGGTGCCCCACCGCCACCACCGCCATGCCCGCCGCGGCAGCCTCGGTCGCCTGGTGGAGTTTGAGTTCGCCGGTGAACAGCGTGTCGCAACCGCCGCGAACCACCTGCTCGATGCAGTCGCCCCCCGATCCGCAGACGATCCCCACCCTGCCTGCGGGCCGACCCGGATCACCTGCGATCTGGACGTGCCGTACGCCGAGAGCCGCTGCCGCCCGCGCGGCGAGGTCGGCCACGCTGCAGCCCTCTGCGGCGGTGCCAGCGCGGCCGAAGCCCACGAGCGGCAGTTCGGCATCGGGCTCGATCGGGGCCACGTTCGCGAGGCCGAGCCGTTCCGCCAGTTGGTCGTTGATCCCACCGGCCGCCGAGTCCCACGCCGTGTGGCTGCTCCAAACTCCCGCGCCGGCACCGATCAGATCCAAGAGTACGCGCCCCGGCCCGGTGGCCGGCGTGATCCGCGACACCGGCCGGAACGGCAGCGGATGGTGCGAGACGACGAGGTCAGCCCGCTCGCGAACGGCCTCGGCAGCGACCTCGGGCGTGAGCGTCAGGCAGGTCATCACCCGTGTGATCGTCTCCCGGCGCGGCGCCACGAGCAACCCAACGGCATCCCACGACGCCGCCAGCCGCAGCGGGGCGAGTTGTTCCAAGGCGGCGACAACAGCTTCGGGCGTCGGCATGGCGGCAGGATACTACTATGGAGGCACGTCCGTCACGATCCGCAGCCCCCCGTTCCATTCCATGGACACATCCCGTATCTCCGTGCCTGCGGCGATGCTCGCCAAGGACCTCCGGCGGGCGCTCCGCGTGGCCCGCGATCTGGGCGTGCACGGCGTGGAGCTCGACGCACGGCACGGGCTCGATCCCGCGCAGGTCACGCAGACGGGTCTCCGGCAGATTCGCAAGTGGCTCGGCGACGAGGGCGTGGTGGTGTCGGCGATCTCGTTCCGCACCCGCGGCGGCTACGCCGATCCTGACCGGCTCGAGGGGCGAATCGCGGCCACGAAGGACGCGCTGCGTCTCGCCCACGATCTCGGCGCCGGGATCGTGTTCAACCACGTCGGCGAGATTCCGCCGGAGTCCGCAGGGCCCCAGTGGCAGCTGCTCGTGGACGTGATCACCGATCTGGCAACCTTTGGCGAGCACGTCGGCGCCACGCTCTGCGCAGAAGCCGGCCGCGCCGCTCCTACCGACCTCGCCCGGCTGATCGCCGCGCTGCCCGCGGGAGGCCTCGTCTGCGATCTCGTCACCGGAGCGCTGGTGGTCCACGGCCACGACCCGGCCGCCGCGGTCGACGTGCTCGGCCACCACGTGGCGAGCGTGCATGCGACTGACGCCGTGGCCGGTGCGTTCGCGGGTCGCGGCCGGGCCGTGGTGCTCGGCACCGGACAGGTCGATTTCCCAGCCGTGTTCGCGGCGCTCGAGGAGCGGGGCTATCGGGGCTGGATCGGCATCGAGCCCGTCGATGAGCGGAATGCGAGGGAGGAACTCTCCGAAGCGATCACCCACCTCGCGGCCCTGTAGTCGCGGGTTGGAGTCGCCCACACCGCACGTTTGACCCACGTGCGGATAGAACCTAGTCTCTAATCCATGGCACGCGGCAGTTCAGCATCGCGGGCGGTCACCTGGCTCATGCTCGCCGCCTACGTGGCCGTCGTCTCGGGCGTGCCGCTGCCCATCGCCAGTTCGCCGCCCGTGGCCGGCTCTCCTGCCGCCGAGCGGCTCGCCGGGAAGGATCGCTCTCGGCCCTTCCCCTGCATGGACAAGCCGTGCGGCTGCGCCACCGCCGAGCAGTGCTTTTCCAGTTGCTGCTGCAACACGCCGGCCGAACTCCTCGCTTGGGCCAAGGCCAACCAGCTCGATCCGGCCACACTGCTGGCGCTCCAGCATCGCGTGGCTGCCACCGCGCCCGCGGCACCGTCCGAGACATGCTGCTGCTCGTCGGCCACGGCAGCCCCATCGTGCTGCGCACCGACCGAATGCGGCCCAGCCGATGAATGCTGCGCAGCCAACCCGCTGGCTTCCCCCGAAGACCGCGACCCCGCCCCCACGTCGTCGAAGGTGATCTCGCTGAAGGCCATGCTCGCCTGCGGCGGGATCCTCGCCGGCTGGTCGACTGCCATGACCTTGCTGCCACCCCCCGCTGCCGTTCGCTGTGATCCGTGCATGCGGCTCGTGGGCATGCTCTTCATCACCGACGAGATCGGCCGCTCGGCTGATCCGCGCAGCGACGCGCCGCCTCCTCGGGCCTGAACGCTCCCGTCTCTTCCTCGTTCAGGTTGCCCCGCAGGTCGTGGTGAACGCGCGTTCGCCGTCCAGCGGCGGCTCATCGTTCCTGGTCGAGCGCCGCCGTGCGCATCGACCGGGTTCATCGCCCAAGGAGTTATTCATGCGCGTGTCATGTCTGTCACGTTTCCTGCGCACGGCCATCGCGGCGTGCCTGTTCGTCCCCATGGCCACGGCCATTTCATTCGGCCACGGCGTCGAGTACCAGCTCACCTACGATCCTGTCGGCAACACGATCCAGACGCGGCAGATCGTCTCCACCGAGATCCGGCCCACGACGCTCACGGATCTCACGCGGATCTACGTGATGCCCTTTGAGGTCGCCGACAGCACGACGCCACCGCTCCACCCGGCGGCTCAGGCGGCCTGGTACAGCAAGCCCGACATCACCGAATACCCGTCGGGCAACGGCCTCTGCTACCAGTGGGACACGACGACCGGCACGAACGGCCAGCTGGCAGGCACCAACTGGGCCTGGAAGGGCTCGTCGTCCCTGCCCAATCTGGCCGGCACGGTATTCACCTACCGGTTCACCGATCGCGTGCTCAAGTGGGACGGCTCGCAGTTCACCGCGGCGGCGGCGGGAGCGACGCAACTCCAGGCCTTCCGCGGCGATGCCACCACGGTGCCAACCGTGCTGGTGACGACCGCCAGCGGGTCATCGCTCGCCTATTCGGCGGTCAGTGCGGTGACGCAGAGCACAAACCCTCACTCAAACGCGGGCTTCCGGCTCCTCGGTGACGGCACGAGCTTCGCACCCGCCGTCGCGGGCGTCGGCACCGACGGCATCTACCTGCAGGGCATGCAGGTGACGACGACCGCCACGACGGCGGCCGGCTTGGCCGTGGGAGCGTCGGATCCGGCCTACATGGTGTTCTACAAGAACACGTCGTTTGGCGACGCCTACGCCGTGGCAGCGGCGTTCGCCACGTCGCAGAGCATTCCGCTGAACCAGATCCAGTCGGTGCCGGAACCGACGACATCAGCCCTCTTCGGCGGCGCGGCTGTGGCCGCGGTCGT
>Ga0129333_10005196_pt1 | contig 12197 bp, 10 predicted proteins | sample CPB6_08_DNA_FD_94474 | JGI IMG/M metagenome (GOLD analysis project Ga0129333, IMG submission 94474) | Freshwater to marine salinity gradient microbial communities from Chesapeake Bay, USA - CPBay_Sum_0.6_0.8_DNA | ecosystem: Environmental > Aquatic > Marine > Coastal | place: USA: Chesapeake... | reverse complement strand
ATGAAGCAGTGATTCGCGTGAACTCACAGTCGGGTAAGGGAGGAGTTGCCTACATCATGAAGACAGAACACAATTTTGATTTGCCGCGCAGGCTTCAGATTGAATTCAGCAAAGTGATCCAATCTCATACCGACACTTTGGGTGGCGAAGTATCACCTGAGTCAATGTGGGAAATATTCAAAGATGAATATTTGCCCAATCCAGATGCTCCGTGGGGACGATTCGAATTGTTTACGATTAACCAACAGTCAACTGTTGGCCTCGAGACAGACATTAACTTCACCTTGCGCGACGAAGAGGCGAAGGTGCAGCTTTCTGGTACTGGCAATGGGCCAATTGCTGCATTTTGTCAGGCTCTGGCGGATTACGGAGTGAATGTTCGAGTGCTTGACTATCACGAGCATGCGCTTAGTGCTGGCGGCGATGCGAAAGCGGCTTCATACCTAGAATGTGAAGTCAATGGCAGGCCCTTGTGGGGTGTTGGCGTCGATTCAAGCATTGTCAACGCATCACTCAAGGCGATTATTTCTGCGGCAAACAGGGCGCTGAGATAAGTTCTAGAATAAAGCCATGTCTTTACTTCGTCGTCCCGTGGCCTTTCTGGTTGCGTTGAGTGATTCAAAAGTGAAAAAGGACTGGGTAACGCTTTCTAAGAGCGTGATGGTGGTCGTTCCAGGAGTTTTTGCCCTCACGCGCGGACGTCTCGGGAAGAGTTCGATTGCAGGACTTATTGCGCCAGGTATCGCACTTGGAAAAATAGTAAAAGAAGTCAATGAGCAGGTAACACCTGAACACGTGAATCGAGCTGATTTTCTTATTGAAGACACCAAAATCAAACTCTCTACCTCTGTAGAAAGCATCAAAGAGCGCTTCGGGAAATAATGACACTTCGACCTCGAATTACTACGCTCCAAGAAATCAAGGTCGCCTTACGAAATACGCAAGAATATTCTTCAGACCTGCAAGGCGATAGTGATGTTAGAAACTATCGTCAAATTCCGCTTGAAGTCGATCCACCTCAACATCACGTCTATCGGACATTGCTCACTGAACTTTTTGTGAGACCTCGAATTCAATCATTGCAACCTCAATTTGAGAAAATCGCCGAAGTCCTCATTGACGAATTCGAATCCCGCGGTGGAGGAGATTTCGTTGAAGAAGTTGCTACCCGTTATGTGGTCACATGCTTGGGAGTGATTTTCAACCGACCACAAGACGTAGATGAATGGATTGCCTGGGGTCCAGATGTGTGGACAGCAGATGGTCCAGAGCGAGATGGCACAAGACTTCACACATATCTTCATAAAGTGTATGAGGAAGGGTTGGCTTCAAATCAACAAGATGCGTGGTCCTATCTCGCTCGATACCAACTAGATAATAGAACAATCACCTTCGAAGAATTTAAAGGTATGAGCAGTGTGATGCTTGCAGGTGGTCGAGATACTGTTATCACGTTAATCTCTGGAGCAACAATGCACTTGATACAAAATTCAGATGATCGTAAAGCATTGGAGTCCGGTGATGTCTCTCTCAAAAATGCTATTCAAGAATTCTTACGATACTTCTCGCCGCTTGCACGTATGTATCGAGTTGCCCAAGACCAGCAGGAATTGCCAGATCATGAACGTAATCCAGAACTGTTTGTGGAAATGGCATTTGCTGAAGCAAATCATGATCCGAGTGCATTTCAGCACCCTGAGAGGATCGATATTCGGCGAGAGAAGATTCAGCACGTTGCCTTTGGCTTTGGCCCCCATACCTGTATTGGTAACCACATTGCTGAGATAGAAACGCTTACCATACTTCAACTTCTGCTAAAAAAGCTATCCAGTTGGACCTTGCAGTCACCTGCCGCGCTCACGATTACCAAAACTACTCACTCGGAGTTCCCCTCAGCCATACATAGTCTTAATATCAAAATCGCGTAGTAAGTTTGTGCCTGAGGTGAGCCAAATGACATCCCAGATGAAAGCATTAGTCAAGCACAACTTTGACAATGGATTTCAATTGCAAGATGTGCCTCTACCGCCGGTTAGTGAAACGGATGTGAGAATCAGAGTTTTGCGTACCGGGATATGTGGGACAGATCTACACATCGAATCTGGTGATGCGTGGGCACAAAAATCCATTCAACTTCCCTTAATTCCCGGGCACGAATTCGCTGGTGAGGTTGTTGAAGTCGGTAGTGATGTCAGCACCGTAAATGTTGGCGACATTGTTTCAGGTGAAGGTCACACAGTCTGTGGACTTTGTCGAAACTGTCGAGCGGGTCGACGACACTTGTGTAAAAACACAGAAGGAATTGGAGTCAACCGAAATGGTGCTTTCGCTGAATTTGTGACCATACCTGAATCGAATGTATGGCGACATAGCAAAGACATTGATATCAATCTTGCCGCAATCTTCGATCCGCTAGGCAATGCCGTTCACACAGCCCTTACATTCCCAATCGTGGGAGAAGATGTTGTCATTACAGGGGCTGGCCCGATTGGTTTGATGGCAATCAAAATCGCTCGCCATATTGGTGCTCGCTATATCGTCATTACCGATGTGAAGGAATCACGACTTGAATTAGCACGACGGATGGGTGCGGATCTTGCGATTAACCCGCAGACAGAATCTCTTCACTCAGCACAGGTAACACTCGGTATGAAAGAAGGTTTTGATATTGCGTGGGAAATGAGTGGACACCACTCTGCATTGCCAGAAATCATCGACAATATGGGGCACGGAGGTCGAATTGCACTTTTAGGATTACCTACGACCTCGATTGACATTGACTGGAATAAAGTTGTAACTCATATGCTCACAATTAAAGGTATCTATGGACGTGAAATGTTTGAAACCTGGTACGCGATGACTGCTATGGTGAAAACAGGACTTGACGTGTCGGATGTCATTTCTGAAGTCATACCTGCCAGAGAATGGCAACGAGCATTTGATATTGCTCGCCAGGCAACCAGCGGCAAAATCATCATTGACTGGACGGACCTCTAATGTATTCGAAAGCCAAAAATGAGATTCTGCAAACTCTTGCTGATATTGAAAACCGTGGTTTAACAAAGATTGAACGAGTTATACACTCACCACAAGATGTTCATGTAAAAGTCAATGGCTCAACACTGCTAAATTTTTGCGCAAATAATTACTTAGGCCTTGCCGACCACCCCGATGTGATCGCCGCCGCACACAAAGCACTTGACGAATATGGATTTGGGATGGCAAGTGTGCGTTTTATCTGTGGCACCCAATCTCTACATACCGAACTTGAAAACAGAATATCACGATTTGTCTCTAAGGCCGACACAATTTTGTTTCCCTCCTGCTTCGATGCAAATGCGGGCATATTTGAAGTGTTACTTTCCGAAGAAGATGCAGTAATTTCTGATGAGCTAAATCACGCTTCAATCATCGATGGGATACGGCTTTGCAAAGCGGAACGCTTTCGTTACAAAAACCGAGATATGAAAGATCTTGAAGCGAAACTCATTGATTCCCAGAGTGCACGCCGTCGACTCATCGTGACTGACGGTGTTTTCTCAATGGACGGATTCCTTGCCCCGCTTGATGAAATTAGTGCACTTGCTGAGAAATATGATGCACTCTTAATGGTTGATGACTCACATGCGGTTGGCTTCATTGGTGAAACTGGAGCAGGAACTGCAGAGTTCTTTGGTGTTCAAGAGAAAGTTGACATAATTTCAGGCACCTTGGGTAAAGCCCTCGGTGGTGCAAGTGGCGGGTATATTGCAAGTCATCAAGAAATCATCGACTTACTTCGTCAACGAGCCCGACCGTACTTATTCTCAAATGCTATCGCTCCCCCAGCAGTTGCTGGAGCACTACAAGCTCTTGATCTGGTACAGCAACACCCTGAGATGCGCGAACAATTATCCGCAAACGCATCTCTCTTTCGCACCTTGATGACTGATGCAGGATTTGTGCTCTTACCAGGCTCACATCCAATCATTCCAGTGATGTTTGACACTGAATTTGAAGCGGTCGAAATGGCTCGGACACTTGGCACTTTTGGGATCTATGTCGTTGCATTTAGTTACCCAGTGGTTCCACTCGGTAAGGCGAGGATTCGTGTACAAATCTCAGCTGCGCACTCCAAAGAAGATATTGAAACTTGTGTCAACGCCTTCGTTGAGGCGCGTCAAAGAATCTCTACTTCAGGCTCTTGAACCAACTTTTCGATATATCTCTGAAAGACTTGAGGCTTTCGAAGCGCACTGCGATCAAAATCAAGAGAATACCTATCACAAGGAAGATAATCCATCTCGGTACATACAAACTAAGGTTCACGAATATCTGCGGTAAAACTGCCAAACTAAATCCGACAGCTCCTGGATAGAGTAAACCTGCCAGCTGATGTCTAGCACCATAAACAATAGCGGCTATTCCAACTGCAAGCACTATCCATAACCGTAACCAATCCATCGTCCCAATATTTTCAGACGTATCAAGAATGATGACCGAAACTACGGCACTCGGGATGTAGCCAAAACTAAATGGGATGCCCAAAGTAATCGCACTATTTACTTCATACTTATTCTTCATCTGACGAATAACGAGTAACAAAAGCAAATAGGTGGCAATTGGAATAGTCACAGGTTCAGGCCCACTAATCGCTTCTCCACCCAACTCATTGATAAAGATGAACAGCGCAACAACACCAGTTACCAGAGCAGGGATGAAATGTCCCAATGAATTACTTGACCACCACAAGAAGGAGAATGAGGCACTCATCATCAACCACAAGAAAAAGAATGTGTATTGACTCAAGTGCACCTGACCTACAGAGGAATAGAAAGTCTCATCGTTTATCATCGACGCAATAACATAAGTTGTAGACCAAAGTGCGCCAGCTGAAACTATCGGTAGGGTCGCAAATGACTTCGGGAAGTTACGAACAATAATCCCCAGAACTGCGATTATTGAACCAATGAGTGTAAGTGCAATTACTGTTACATCGAAACTTTCTAAGGTATCAACTGTCGTCTTTGATGGCAAAAGCAGTATGCTGAATGCGACACCAATGAGTGCAGCCGATAGATACGGTGCAGCAATTGAGATAATGTTAAAAATAAACTTTGTGTCGTTTACTGGTCGTACGAAAAAGAGGGAATACGCCATCCAGGCGCACGCCAAAAAAGCAAGGAAAATCGCGAGCATAAAAGGCGAGTTATGTATAGTGAAAATTCCAAATATTCGAGGCCAGGCGATGAAAAGTGTTAAAGATGCACTAATTACTGTGACAATCTTGATGGCTGAAAGTTGTAATTCTGAGAAAGTCTTCAGCAATAAACCAAACAGCATAAAAATAACCGAGTAGACGAGATATGAAACAATTATGAATTCGTCTTCCTGAAATCTTGATTGAACTGGAGCTTCAACGAGTGCAAGAGTCCCTATCCACAGTGACAAGACTCCAACAGCCAGCCAACTTTGAATCTTGGACCAAAGTCCCGCGGCGAGTGATAGGCCGCCAACTAGATAAATCACGGTCGCTGTATAAAACGACTGGCTATCCGACCAGGTTTCTGGGAACAGTCCGAATGAAGGGGCTGCAATCAATCCAGTCATCACAACTGCGGATGCCACTATCGCTGCAGTATTGGCAAGACCTAGGAGGGTCTCCCTACTCTTTAAGGCAATAAGGGTGGATATGCCCGCCACTGATAGCAGTGCAAGCAGTTGTCCAATAGAGCCGATACGCTCCCAGGCAACTGCAGTAAAGACAACTGCGGCAACAATCAAACTTAATCCACCGAGTACATACAGGATACGTTGTCCCGCGGATGCACGAGGTTCATGTTTCATCTCAGTTGGTTGAGATTGGACACGGGAATCAAACCACGGATCAGAGTTAAGTATTCTCTCTTGCACCCAGAGAGTGCGTGCTTGAAGCCACCCAAGTTCGCGAACCCATCGAACGTCTGTCTTGCGGCCACACTCGCATGCAACAAACCCATCTTTTTCGTCGTTTGGATTCAACTCATGCTGGCAGTATGGAGACTTGGCAATGAAGTCAGCGGACATTGTGATCACCTCTACTTCAGCATACTCCTATCAAGGAGAAAAACCTTAGAAATCAATAGATTTAGCGAAATGTGCACCAATTTCAGAGGATAAAGACGAAAGAATTGGTGACGCTATTTCAGATTCAACACCCAAAATCATCAATGAATAATCGTTATCTGAGTCACGTGACACTTGCATTGAAACTATATTGATATTGGCATCGCCAAGAATTTTTCCAACTTTACCAACAACGCCAGGACGATCTTGATATCGAATTACAGCGAGATGTTCTGAAATTTGCTGATCTACATCAAAATTATCAATTTCAACTATTTGATGTCGCATCTTGGTTCCTGATACCGTTCCGGCGACTGAAATTCTCCGTCCATCACTTTCAATACCAATAACTCTTACAAGCGATTTATGATCGGTGCTATTTCCACCACGTTTCACAACGCTCGAGACCGATCGCTCTTTAGCTAATAAAGGAGCATTGACGTAGGAAACCGAATCATGAACAAGAGATTGAAACACCCCTTTGAGTGCAGACAACTCCAAAACATCTATGTCGTATTCCAATATGTCTCCGCAAACTTCAACTTCAAGATTGCTAATTGGAGACTCACTTAGTTTTACAGCCAGGTGACCCAGTTTTTCTGTGAGTTCCAGATAGGGCTTAAGTTCTGGTGCGATTAGGCCACCTTGTACATTCACCGCATCTGGAACAAGTTCGCCTGCAAGGGCCAATCTCACCGACTTAGCCACCGCAACACCAGCTTTTTCTTGTGCTTCATGCGTGGATGCCCCTAAATGTGGTGTGACAACAACGTTATCTAATTCAAAGAGCGGTGAATCAGTACAAGGTTCAACAGAGAAAACATCTATTCCTGCACCAGCAATTTGGCCCGCTTTGAGCGCGTCATAGAGCGCGGTTTCATCAATCAGTCCACCTCGGGCAGCGTTAATAATGTGAAGTGTGGGCTTTACAAGTGCAAGTTGTTCGTAAGAAATCATGCCGAGAGTTTCTGGTGTCTTCGGTGAATGAATACTGATGAAATCAGATTCTTTCAAAAGTTCTTCAAGTGAGACGAGCGATATTCCGTACTGCTGAGCACGCGTTGCCTGAATATAAGGATCGTGGGCGATGATCTTGACACCAAAGGCGGCGATACGTTGGGCAAAGAGTAGTCCGATACGACCAAGTCCAATGATTCCTACAGTCTTCTCTGCAAGTTCAACACCTGTGAATTTGGAGCGCTTCCATTGCTTTGATTTCAAGGAAGCATTCGCTGTCGCTATATTTCTTATTGAAGCGAGCAATAATCCAACAGCTAATTCCGCAGCAGAAACAATGTTTGAGGTTGGTGCATTTACCACCATAACGCCTCTGGCAGTTGCTGCCTTCACATCGACATTATCAAGTCCAACACCGGCGCGCGCTACCACTTTGAGGCGTCCGGCCGCTTCTAGTGCTTGGGCATCAATTTGAGTGGCTGACCGAATCAACACCGCATCGACATCAACAATAGATTGAAGTAATTCTTCGCGATTTGCACCATCACAGTAAATGATAGAAACATCTGACCCCAGCGCATCTATCGTTGCTGGGGACAATTCTTCAGCGATGAGCACTTTAGATTTCGACACGGTTTTCCTTGAAATTGAATGAGGAGTTAAGTCTAATTGTCAGCGACTGATTTTCCTTGAGTACGGCAACGCACAGAACAATAAAGAACGTTTTCCCAATCCCTTTGCCATTTCTTGCGCCACGTGAATGGTCGCTGACAATGGAGGCACACCTTTACAGGGAGATCCCGCTTTTGCACTCCTCGTGGCATGACTAATCCATATGTGGGTAGGGATATGAGGTTGGCGGATTCAGATTTCGCTTTATCGCGCGCGGAGAGACCCAGCGCATAAGGTTATGAATGGCACCGGCCTTGTCATTCGTTCCGGACGCCCTCGACCCTCCAAATGGTTGCTGTCCTACAACGGCCCCAGTGGGTTTATCGTTGATGTAGAAATTACCTGCCGCATAGCGCAATACTCTGCTCGTCCATTCAATTATTGCTTCATCTTGAGCAAGGATTGCTCCGGTCAGAGCGTATGGCGCAATTGATTCGAGTTGACTCACCATGGATTCATAGTCACTATCTTCAAATACATACACCGCTAAGAATGGACCGAAATATTCTGTTGTGAACCACTCTGCGTTTGGATCTGTGGATTGAATCAAGGTAGGTCGAACAAAATATCCAGTTTCATTTGAGTAGGTGCCCCCTGCAAGCACTGACACATCACTTGCAATGCGGGCTCGATCTATTACTCCTGCGTTTCGCACGAAAGACTTCTCATCAATCACGGCTGACATAAAATTGCCAAAATCAGTTACATCACCTTGTGTGATTGATTCAATTTCTAAAATCAACTCATCTTTTATTTTGCTCCAGAGCGATGATGAAATATAGGCTCTTGAAGCTGCTGAGCATTTTTGACCTTGATATTCAAAAGCGCCACGGATAAGAGCCACTTTTGTTACTTCTGGATCAGCGGAGCTGTGTGCGACGACAAAGTCCTTGCCACCAGTTTCGCCAACTAGTCTTGGATATGAACGATATGAAGGTAAGTTTCGGCCAACCTGTTGCCACAAATGTTGAAATACAGTGGTGGATCCTGTGAAATGTATTCCTGCAAGGTCTCGGTGCTGAAGCGCTACGTCAGAAACCACAATGCCGTCGCCACTTACAAGATTGACGACCCCTGATGGTAAACCAGATTCTTTCAGCACTTTCATAATGACATTCGCCGAGAGCATTTGAGTCATCGCCGGCTTCCAGATAGTGACGTTGCCCATCAGAGCCGGCGCGGTTGGTAGATTCGCTGCGATTGAAGTGAAATTAAAAGGACTAATTGCATACACGAAACCCTCGAGAGGTCGGTGGTCGAATGAATTATTTATTCCAGGAACCGATAGCGGTTGAATCTCATGCAATTGCCGTGCAAAATCTACGTTAAACCGCCAGAAGTCAATAAGTTCGCAAGCCGCATCTATCTCCGCTTGAAAGACAGTTTTGCTTTGCCCCAACATACTTGTCGCAACAATTTCCGAACGGTATTTCGTTGCTAAAAGTTCTGCTGCGCGCAAAAAGATTGCAGCACGTTCCTCCAAATTTGTGTTACGCCACTCTTCACTAGCACCTAAGGCCGCTTCTATGCCATCTTCCGCATCTTGTTTCGTTGCATGAAACCCATATCCAAGAATCTTCGCGTGTGCGTGGGGCTCAACTACGTTGAACGTATCACTTGATGTTCTCAATTCATCACCGATATACATAGGTAGCTCAATGGTGGAACTTTGAATGTTTTGAATTTCTCTTACTACATCCGCGCGTTCAGTGCTACCAGGTGCGTAATCTTTGACAGGTTCATTGATGGCCATTGACACTCCATTTCAAGAGCACCATAGTAGCGAGCACATTCTTAGGTTGGCACAGTAATTGCGAGTTCTTGATACTCGAGTAACTCTCGTACGCTATCGCTTGGTACAAGTACAGTGAGTGCGATTTCGCCACTGAGTACTTCAATACCAGCAATGTGGGCTTTCTCAACTATAGGTAATGATGGCTGGACTGTGTCCCAAATATCGATTGCATCTCCTACTTTCACATTCGCCGGAATGCGGCCACGCTGAACAAGTAAACTCACAGAAGTGCGATTTGAAGATTCGTATTGGATATCGCTTTTCCTGACCACATCACCTTCTCTTAACGAAGTTTTGAGATACATATTTGCTTTTAAGTCCGCATCACTTAGCCATTGATTCGAGTCGACAGATTTCGAAAGTGTCACTTCAGTGAGGGCAGACACTTCTAACTTCTGCCCCGCCGCTAAATTTGTCGACACGATGAAGACTTTTACTGCTGTTGAATCATTTGTAGAAATGAGATTACTTGCTAGAAATGCACTAACCAACATAATTGCGATACCAAGGAGTAATCGAGATGGAGCTTGCGATAATTTCGATCTCAATTCGACCAAACTTGACATACCTCAAGTGTGCTGTCGGCTGAGTACATATTCAATACTGTGGAAAATCTTGCCCAATTGGGTAATCAAACGTGCTATGGATTTAAATCACTACACAACTCAATATTCGTTTTGTGCTTACCTCGAATCAATTTGATATATCGCTTTGGCTTATCTCATCAATGCTACTCTTTATTGCTCTTTTATCTGGTATTCCAGTTCTCAAGACTCTCTTTGGATTTACATTCATCCTTTTGAGCAAAGTTTTTCGAAGACGTCAAGTTACTCTGTACAAGATTGGTGTGCGACTGCTCCCTACATTTCTACGCGCAACATTAGGAATTGGCTTAGCTATCACGTTCACCCAACCTGCGCACGCCTCGAATGAACCCGTAGTAATCGATCGAATTGTCAGTATTGAGTCGACATCTACTGAGATTCCAAGATCAACATACACAGTGAAACGTGGTGACTCGCTCTGGAAAATTGCTGAAGAACATATGCTGACAGGTGAGCCAACTATTACAGATATCGACAGCGCTTGGCGAGAACTCTGGGATAGAAACCGTGACGTTATTGGTGACAACCCTTCACTCATATACGTTGGACAAAAACTGGTGATTCCGTGATTCGATACTCAGAACCACCACTAGAACCGGGCACTGCAGCAAAGCCTGTTGAGGTTCATTTCAAAAGTCCAAGCGAAATTCGCCACATCACCGAGAATCCACCCAACCTGCCCCCTGCAGGTTGGGTGGCAAGAGTTGCTAGTTTCTACCTTGAAGCTCTTCATAATCAACGACCAATTACTGCACTTTCGAAAATCATGTCGGTTCAGTGCTTAGCCGAATTGAAAATAAAGAGGGGCGTCGTTGCACATTCGAATCAGGATAGAACTTTTCGTGTTACAAAAGTTCGCTTGTATCCAATAAATGCAAAAAAGACTCAAGCGACAATCACATTCCAAACTCGATCTCGATACTATCCAATGTCAGTGGTTGCAGAATCTGTTACCCACGGTTGGAGAATCATCAAAGTGGAAGTTGGGCCTCATTGATGAGACCAAGATATTCATCCACTAATTGATGTACTTCAGTTCTCGTTCGCGCAAGTACGTTCAGCCGGAGTAAAGGCTCAGTGTTACTCATGCGGATGTTCACGCGCCACATATCACATTCAATGGTGAGTCCATCTGTTTCATCGAGACTAAGAGTGTCAATACTCTCCACACTTTGCTTGATTGTTCGCAATATTTGATTAGCGTTTTCGACTTTAACGTTTATTTCACCGCTTTCTTCCCAAGTTTGAAATGGTTCAACTAGTTTAGAAAGTGGAAGTGATGAGGTTGCCAATAGTTCGAGTACATAAAATGCTGCAAACATTCCAGAGTCAGCAAACCAGAAGTCTTTGAAATAGTAATGACCGGAGTGTTCACCGCCAAAATCTGCATCATGTTGAGCCATCAAATTCTTGATAAATGAATGCCCAACTCGACTCTTGATCGGCCTCCCACCGAATCTTTGAATAGTTTCCGGAACTACACGAGAAGTAATCACGTTGTAAACAATTGCTGCTCCTGGATTATTTTTCAGCACCTGCTGACAAATCAATGCGGTGACAATGCTTGGACTAACAATATTTCCATTCTCGTCCACAATAAAGCAACGATCCGCATCCCCGTCAAAGGCAAGTCCAATATCTGCTTTGGTTTCTTTGACTTTTGCTTGTAGATCTTTGAGATTAGCGCTATCAATTGGATTTGGCTCATGATTGGGAAATGTTCCATCAAGTTCGAAGTACAGCGGATATGTGTTCAAGTTGAATCGAGATGCAACTATCGGGAAGGTGAGTCCGGCCATCGCATTGGCAGCATCAACAACAACTGAAAGCGGCCTGGAGGCTTCTAAAGAAAATCTCGATGCAAAAAAATCTGCATAGGTGTCAAGAATAGATTCTTTCGTGAGGGTTCCTAAGACATTTGATGGTTCCAGTACTGAAGGCGATTGTAGAAATTCTTTGATTTGATTCAATCCGGATTGTTCGCCAATTGGTATGGCTTTTCTTCTACATAGCTTCAATCCGTTATAGTGCGCAGGATTATGGCTTGCTGTAAACATAGCGCCAGGTAGATCGAATACTCCACT
>Ga0129333_10005194_pt1 | contig 12200 bp, 18 predicted proteins | sample CPB6_08_DNA_FD_94474 | JGI IMG/M metagenome (GOLD analysis project Ga0129333, IMG submission 94474) | Freshwater to marine salinity gradient microbial communities from Chesapeake Bay, USA - CPBay_Sum_0.6_0.8_DNA | ecosystem: Environmental > Aquatic > Marine > Coastal | place: USA: Chesapeake... | reverse complement strand
CTGGTGTCAGTTGGACAAGCAATGCCCAGCAGGTCACACAGTTCATGACTGTTTGCAGGCTCCATGCCCGGAAGATTGCGCCAGGCCATGCTGATGTCCCCGTTTTGTCGATCAATGCGCTCGGCCATCACACGCAGGTTTTTGTAGTAGTCTGAGTAATCTGGATAGGTGATGTCAAAATGTCCGCAGCGTACCCACCAACCCAGGCAAGCATCATCCGCACGATGCACCAGGATAATCGGACAATTGGGCCAATTTCTGCGTAAAAAATCTATATGATGCGCAAACACATGGCTTCTAATAATACGTGTGCCCCGGCCCGAAAATGGTCTATTAAATTCCTGCTCACATTCCTCTTGAGAATATTCATTTATGCGATTGAACCAATCGCCAAATTCCATACCCGGATCAAAATAACTGCCTAAATGCATGAGATCCAAATGACCACTGGCATCATGATAATAGGTGCGAGCATGTGTGAAATCTGAACGATCAATGTCAGCACTGTAGTAGATGTTTTTGATCACTGAGCTCCATTTTGAACCCGGTGCACCTGCGACAAAAATATATTTCATTTCAAGCCCATTTTAGCTCTAATATCAGTGGCACTGATATTGGTCACGGATTCATCAAACTGTTCTTCGCCTGCGCTGTATCCCACACCGCGTCCCCAGCCTATGTGCACTATATTAGGTACCAATTGAATTTCGTACTGTCCTTGATAAACAGGATCCAGGTCTCTACGAATTAATTCACTCACTTGCTCAAAGGAAAATGGATTTGATCCCTGCCAGCCTTGCGCATCTCGTATTTGAATCATTACCTGACCTGTGCGAGCGATCAAGCGTTCGAACAGTGCACGATGTCCCTCATGCCAAGGCTGCCAACGTCCCAGCATCTGCACAGTTTCTTTACGCCAGTCAAATCGGGGTCTGCGACGATTGTCTAGAATATGCTGCCCAACAAATTCCACCCAGCGTTCGGCATTCTGTTCTGTGATTCTAAAATCATACATGTTGGGTGCAACAAACACTTGATTGGTATCCTCATAGCGTCCTGCATCTATGGTGTCAATCCATATGGTCCAGTCTGCCTTGTAGTTTGCTCGCATCTCAGGCAAGGGTGCCACAAAGTCGCAGATCACATAATCGCCTGAGCTCTTTAGAGCAAATTCAAACATGCGTAGACTCTGTCGAATACGCCCGTCACGACTGAAATCCCAGTCGTTAAATCTGCGACGTATTTCGTCTGCGTTGAACCAATCCACTTCCACCGCAGGATCACCGGGCCAATTTTCCATGGCCATGATGCGACTGGCATCAATATTCTGTATGGTACCGTGAGTTTCTAAATACAGTTTTAAACGTTCAGCAAAATAGGTTTTGCCTGCACCGGGCAAGCCCATGATCAATATTCTTTGTGCCATTTTATTTTTCCTTTAATCTTTCAATAATTCTTTCAGCAAAAGTCCTGCGGCCCGCACGAATGGTATCATCAAGCCAATGATGATCCACAGCCTGTACATATTTTAAATTGGGGGATTGATTCAATTGGTGATTCCAGTTTTGCAAGTCCACTGGAAAATCCAAGGTGCGTGCCAGATATTCCACATAATTCTGCTGCCACATAAACAGGCTTTCATGTGAAACAAAATGCACAGGTATGCTGTTTGCTTTCATTACACTGATTAAAGCACGATAATGAGTCATGGCGTCTACTATAGTGGCTTCTCCGCCCACTCGTTTTTGCTGTTCAAAATTAATTCCATAATCACGACACACAATGGCCACTGTGACGGCTATTCCTGCTGCCTGTGATTTTAACGCTACGTCCGCAATTCGGGGAAATTGTCTTACGCCATCATAGAAAAATGGCGCACTCACATTGGCTAGAAAATATTCACCTTGGGCCATGACCGTGACGGGATCAAATCGTTCGGGATAAACCCAATATTCAGCAAAGGGCTCTTGATCACTGGGCACCCAATAGCGTTCTTTCAATGCCTCCCATCCATTTACCAAGGGATGCATGCTGAATATTCGTGAAAACAAATGATTTCCCGAGCCCTGTGGCCCGGTGAGTATCAAGAGTCGTTTATCGTGCGTAGCGTTGTTGGCCAATGTAGGTCCTGATTTTTAAAGGATTAACTTCGTCTGTGGGACCGGTGCCAGAGTCTGGAGCAAACACAAACAGCACAGTATCTTGATCGTAAGGGCAACGGAAATTGTGCAGTACATTGCGCTGCATAAAAAATACACTGCCTTGATTAAGTTCAAATTCACTGGTATCTAGTTCAACCAGTCCACGCCCTTTTAGCACCATGCCCACACGATGGCTAGGATGTGTATGCAGTGTTTGGCTCATGCCTGCAGGAAAATGCACGTAATTGATCACAGGGTCACCTAGGCGGCCTGGATTTATAGCAGTGGTATTTGTACCACCATCTATATAACTGAGATTGCCCATGTCCAAGACGTCCTGTACATAATATCTACTTTCAAGCAAATGCAAACCACGATACCAAATTACCGCAGCGGTACCAGAACCTGTTTTAATAGTAAAATGATTGTTGACCGCAAATGCTGCATTTACATTTTCAAACTTGACATTGTCTGCATAATATGACGAATTCTCAAGCATGATATAGTATGTGCCGTCGGTGGCATCAAACGCACGACTTTCGCCGGGCTCTAGTTTGGTTATTTTCAAGGGCCAACGGTCCTGGGTGGCAAATGTGCCTTTTATATCGATCATCATAATTTCATCACCTGTTGTATTTCTGCTGGAATAAATGGATTTTTCATACGCTCAGGATGCCATATGATCCCGGCTAACAAACCATCAATCCAGGCTTCGCAATTGCCATCATCATCTGTTGCTAGAACCTGTGCAGCATGATGTGTTCTAATAATGGTTTGATCATGATGGCTGTTCACCGGAATGCGTCTACCTGCGTAGTTAACCTCATGCACAGTGTCACTGTGACCATCAGTGCCAGCAACCATGCCTCCCAGCACATCTGTGAGCAACATGGCTCCATGGCAGATGCCCAGAATTGGCTTGTGACTTTGCATCATGATAGTGGCAACTCTTAGTTCGGTCCGTCTGCGTAGAGCACTGTCGTCTCCGCCTGTGATTATAAGACAGTCCAACGAGTCGCACAAGTCTTCAGGACTTTGTGTTATAGTATTTGGAATAAAAACAAGCTTATGACCATCTAGAAACTCATACCATGCATGTTCTAGTGCGTCATAAGCTCGACCTTTGTGATAAAGGACTCGTTGTGTAAGTCCTATTCGCAATTTACCAACCGTAGGCTTCGGCCACCAACTCACGCCCAGATTCAGCAGCAGTGGTGTTGCGGCATGAAATTTCATAAAGATCACGACGCATCTCAGCAACCAATTGCTCAATACGTGCTTGCTCTTCTGGAGTTTCAACCAATTGTGCTAGTTTACGTGCGCCGATCTTGCTGTGAAATCCTTCATCACGTGCGATCTTGGCATAGCGGCTGGCAATGTATTGATCTTGAATGCAGTCAGCCATTTCGTTCCACACAGCTTCTGCACGACCTTCAGCCACCAGCTGATATGCTGCAAGAGCGGCTGCATCATCTTGTGCGCCATACTTTTCCAACAGGCCGGCACCTTTTGCAGTGGGCTTGGCTGTTTCTTGAGTGATAGCAGCGTCAACATCAATCTCATGACCTTGAATGTGCTCGATAACTTCCTTTACCATGCGAAAGTGCAGGGCCTCGTCCAGCGCCTGTTGAGCCAACAGTTGCAGTTCAACTGGGTCAGTGTCTGCGGGCATGTTTGCAATGGCCTGGCTGATTTCAACCATGTTCATGCGCTCGTTCACCATACGACCAATAAAGTGTTCTACCAGTTCTTCTTGACTGGGGCTGCTCTCAAAATACGCACGTACATTGTGACGGCTGGCCTCAAATAGAGCTGAATTTTCGGCGCGAAGCTTTTCTACGAATTGTTTTCCTGTTAACATGATTTCTCCTAGGATATATATGTGGAAACACAAGAGGGACAAAAAATATTGCTTTGTGTGAAAATATTTAGTCCAGAAAGAAAAAAATCCATGAATAGTAAAATTTTTCGTTTGATTGTAGAAAATCTCAAACACAGTTTTGGTCTAGCTCGATATCAAGGACTGGTGCAAAACCTTGGTGAGTCAACCCAGGTACATGAGCTGCCCTGGACTCCGGCTAGATATAAAAAATTCAAGATCGCAGTGGAAACAGAATTGCAGTTGAATCATGACTTTGTGGGCACCATCAGCGAGATCGTGCATGATCTTGACACCAGATACAGTGCAAGATTTTTTGGCGAAATTTGGAAACCGCGCACAGATGAATACAGCTACACCGGCTGGGCACTAGCTGACGAAATTCGCAAACACAACCCTCGATCAGTGCTGGACGTGGGCTGTGGTTATCATCCGTTCAAAGGACGTATTCCCAATTTAATTGGAATTGATCCTTATAACAATTGTGCAGACTATCAAGTGGACATACTGGAATATCGAGTTCCGGCCAACAGCCATGATCATATAATTGCACTGGGATCAATTAATTTCAACAGTCGTGAAGATATTGCTGCTAGAATTTCCCACTGTGTGAATTTGTTAGAACCTGGTGGACACATGTACATGCGAGTTAATCCAGGAATTGCTCATGCAGCAGGTCCTTATGTGGATATTTTTCCCTGGGATTTTGAAACGGTGAAACAGTTTGAAACTGAATTTAATTTAAGATTAGAAACCTTTAAAAAAGACGCCAATCAGCGTCTTTATTTTGAATACACCAAATTATCTACGTAGCATGCCAGCAAGTTCTTGCATGCGTTGCATCACTCGTTCTTCAAGTTCTGCCTGTTGATTTTGCAGTTGAGTTGTGTTGCTGGCTGGCTGTGCATTGGTCTGCCCAGGCTGAGCGTTGGCCTGTTGAGCCTGTGCTTGTGCGGGACCAGTTGGCTGTGGCTTGCCAGTCATGGCACTGGGTTTGGGTTCGGCTACCACGGCCTTGGCAGCATCACCTGATGTGTCCACTTGAGCTGGTAATCCCACTCCGCCTGCAGCAGGCAATTTCCCTGGCGGCTGTGTGGTAGTTTGTTCGTTAATTAGATCAAATAATAGCATTTTATATTCCAGCTGCGTTTTGTAACTGCTTCATTAACCTATCCCGTTCAAAAATAGGTTTGGCATCAAGACCTGCACGTTGACGCCATTCATTTAGATCATTTTCTTTTTGGCTTCTGTAAGCAGCAGGTGTCAAGGGCACCTGACTGTCGAATTCATCGCGACTGAACGGAGTTTCTTTGCCTTCATAATGCATGGTCCAATCACTGGTTTTGAATTCGGTTAGAGTCTCAAGATCGCGCAGAATTTCTTCTATGTGTGCGCCTGCGTTGCTTCTACGCATCATTTCAATGTACACAAGATATCTATTGGGTTTGATTTCACCCGGACTGCGATCTGCATCTATGATATAATCATAGCCTTTTTCAAACCAGTTCATGAGATCTTTTGCTGCCTGTTGATCGCGCACATAAAAACTGATCACAATCACATCATCGTCGTCGCCCATTTTACTGGCGAATTCATCAATGTGAACACTGGGCTTGAGCAAGCCCACGAGATCTTTGTATTCCAAACTTTCAAAAATTGGTTGTATATTAGACACCTAGTGCTCCCATGCCGCCTGCTTGTGGCTGCATCTGTGCTGCCATTTGATTGGCAGGTGCAGCGGCTTTGTCTTGATACTGCTCTTGATCTAAATCATCTTCATAGGCTTGATCAAGATCTGCTAGATCAATGTCTTCATCTTCAAATTCCACAGAACCGGTGCGTATGTCACTGATCAAGGCCTTGGGCATGGTGATCTCTACCAGCCACACTGGTTTTTCAATTATGCGGGCTTTTTTGGTGCCGGGTATGTAATCCGCAGGCTCTTCAATTTTGATTGGAATCTTGATGCGAGTTTTTTTGTATTCCACTGTGCAGTCAAAAGGCAACAGTCTACGTGCGCCTCTTGGGTCAGGCATGAGCTTTTCGGGCCACATGAATATGCAGCTCACAGAATACTTTGAAACTTCGGGACCTTGTACCAGTTCACCCAGTTTCCAATTGCGAAAAGCATAGATATCCATTTCATCCAGAACACGCTCAAAATCCAACAGTGTTAGCAGACTGTTCTGACTAACATAGATATTTTTAATGTTCTGAGCTACATTCCAATAGTCAGTGTGATCTTTAAAAAGGTCTTTGTCCATATATCTATTTATTGCGTTTGTGAGGTAGTGGGGTTTTTGAAAAATGCAGAGATAAGCTGTTTACTTATGCTACAGATTGGATGAATTCATCAGTATAGATTCCGCTGTTAGACTATCTAAATACTCATGGAGGTAGCGACATGTTCAAAGGAGGATTTGATTTGTCTAGAGCACGTGGAGCGAAAGCTCAAAAACGCATGGAAGTGGTGGTGCAAAATGAAACAAATGTTAGTTATTTTCCCAATCAACGCAGTCAAAATCGCACAGTAGAACTGCGTCCCAAAACACTCAATCAAGAACGTCTGGTTGTGAGCTTGCTAGATGAACAAACGCCCATAGTGGTCACTGTGGGACCAGCAGGCACAGGCAAAACCTATCTAACCATGTTAGCAGCCATAAGAGCACTGCGCACACAACAGGTGGAACGCTTGGTACTCACAAGACCTGCTGTGGGTGTTGAAGATGAAAAACATGGATTTTTGCCTGGTAATCTCACAGCCAAAATGGAGCCTTGGACCAAGCCCTTGTTTGATGTACTACACGAATACTATCATCCAAGAGACATTCAGCGCATGGTTGATGATCAAGTGATTGAAATCGCCCCTCTTGCCTACATGCGTGGTCGCACATTCAAGCGCAGTTGGATCATTGCAGATGAAATGCAAAATGCCACCCCAGCACAGTTTAAAATGCTACTCACACGCATAGGAGAAGATTCAAAAATCACAGTCACGGGTGACGCGGAACAAGCAGACCGAAATATCCATAACAATGGCCTATTGGATCTTTGCACTAGATTGCAAACGCAGGGAGTTCAAGGTCTAGCATTAATAGAAATGGGTACCCGCGATATACGACGTCACCCAATCATTGGCGAAATACTGGAACTGTATTCATAAGTAACTGATGTTAGATTCCAGTGTTGCAATTCTAACACCGGGCCGCACTGGCTCGGTGTTATTGGCTAGTCATTTGGCCAAGCACAAATATCGCAGTGTTCCGGTATATCTTGAAACTCTTGAAGATATAGATCGAATTGAATGGTTACGTGACATTCCCACTGTGTTTCACAGTCACAATCGTTTTTCACTACAAGAGCTGGATTATGTCACACCTGTGTACAGTGTGCGTAGAAATCTAGTGGAGGCCTTGATCTCGCATGCTCTGTCCAATACTCTAGATCAATGGCATCTGGCTCGTGATGATCAACGACCCTGTTTTTCGCCTGTGTCGCTTGAACTGTCAAGTGTGGATGCTGTGATTGCCTCACAACAGACCTGGTTTGATTTCTATTTCAAACAGTTAACCAACAGCAGTTTTGTGGCTGTTTATGAAGTCTTGATTGATCTCATGCCTGCTGGATCTGCTCAATACTCAAGAATTTATCCTGACAAAGCTGAATTGATCTTGAACTATGAGCAGATTTTGGATTATGTGCAGTCTAGGATTCCAAAACAGATGTGGCATCAGCATGGAGAGTTTTGTGACTATCCGGCTCGGGTGTCTGCTCCTCGGTTTTATCACTATCTATGATCATTTCACGACCGTTCTCAAGGTGCAGTCGCTCAAACACATGTTTATAGTGCTGTAGATAGTAGTCGTGCACAGTATTCCATTCACGAGAACCAATCTCTCCACTGATAGTGCATTTGACCACTTGCATTTCTTTGAAGTCTAGAATCACACTGGCGCACTGAATGTCTCGGGTGCGCAGTCTGCGACTGACTTCTACATTTTCGTCATAGCCACCTTGTGGACGGCTGCGAGTGATGGGTTTTTGATAGTATGTAACAACAAAGTATCTCATAAGCTGGTCAATTCAATAAGAGTTGCGGATAAATTAATTTCTTGGTCGGCTACCAAGGGAATGTTGGCAATACCATTGCGTATGTACACAATGGCTTGATCTTGTTTGTCCTGTTCTTTACTCCAAAGATCAAGATTATCATACATCCATCTAAACACTTCTTCTGCTTCTTCCGGACGTATACTACCACAGATCAATTTACGTGCCTCGGTCACACGATTGGCCTTCAGCAGTGACACAGCGTCAACTTTCCAATCTGTACCATGGGTTTCGTCGCCGCGAGGCGCAACCAAGATGCCTGTGGTTGCGTTCTGCTGGCAAAGATTCAAACACTTGCGAAGATCAGGGTATGTGGCCTTGACGTAGGTGTCCAAGGTATCAAGTTCGAATTCAATGTTTTCGGTTACCAGCACAGTGGCCACTCTAGCAGTGAACTCAGTGACATCAGTGCGTTCTATATGAAAGCCTTGACATCTGCTGTGCAGTGCGGGAATGATTCGATTGGGATAGTTGCAGGTTAGAATAAATCTTGCTGTGGCATGATAGGTTTCCATCACTCCACGCAGCGCAGCCTGTCCATTGGGCGTGATATAGTCTGCCTCGTCCAGCAACACCACCTTGAAGTCGCCAAAGGGCATGGTTTGTACAAAGCCTGTGATCTTGGCTCTCACTGTGTCCACGTTGTTTTCTCGACTGGCATTGATCTCTAGCACATCATATTCATCAATGTCCAGTTCATTGATCAATACTCTTGCCAGTGTGGTTTTGCCCACACCAGGTGAACCAGAAAACAACAAGTGCGGAATAGCACCACTGTCTATCCAGCTTTGCACCTGCTGTCGCTGGGCGTCATCACGAAACACATAGTCTGTGAGCTTGCGAGGACGATAAGTCTCACTCCAAAGATTTTTCATACGAATCCTATCTGAATAAACGCTAGTGTACAGGAATTGTGAACAAAAGTCAAATCAGTTTGGTAACTGACCAGTGTCAAGATATCTATGAAAGCTGAGTCGATTGGTAATGGTACCGCGATTGTACTGACTCCATGCTTGATCACCTAGGCCAAATATCACACACTGACTGGGCACAACACCCAGAGTTTCACAAAACTCCAGTTGTTGATCACGATACTGTGTGAAAACCCAGTCTGGACTCACACGATTCATGAGTTCAATACCCAAGCCACAGGCCACGCGATTCACATAGCCGCTTTTGTGATTGACAAAACCTGGATCATCGTCGTCTTTGCGTGTGAGTCGCATGCCTATACGAGCATGTGCCACGGGAAAGGTTTTGCTAAGACTGAAACTCACTGCTTGTATGCACTCATAATCAAGATTGAAATCCAGGCCTGAACAGATGCCAAAATAGGCCAAGTCCAGCAGCACAGGAATGCCCAGGCGTTCACATTCTTCCAGCACAATGTACTGCATGGCATGAGTGTTGCCAGTGTCACTGAAGGGCATGCTGATAACCACAGCATCATTAGAATCAAGATCAGCTTCGTCAATGTAGGCCCATTGATCTGGCCAGTGGTTGCGCCAGGTCAGTTGATGATACATGTATTCACCGCGGAAACACCTAAATCGTCGGTCACGATTGGCCATATAAAACTTGTCAAATGATTCAGTGGTGCCTTGCATTACCACGCCATGCTGAAATTGATCCAGTCCACGCCATGTGTTGAGTTCAGTGGTTATTAACCATTCTTTGTATCGTTCAACAAAGCGTTGATGTATTTGCTCATCACGCAACCAAGTGGCTGCATCGCTGCTCCTATCCTGTATGTAATCCAGGATCCATGCACCGGGTATAGGTCCAGCAGCACCAAAGGGTTTGTCACGGTGATGTGGCAGTTGGTAGGTTGTCATAAGTGATTTGTAAAAAAGTCATGGGGTTTGGCCCAAAGTTAGCAGCACCGTGGAAGGCTGCATGTGGCCAAGTGAATACATCGCCCGCTCTCCAATGATGCAACATTTCGCATCCGATCTGTACTATCTGTCCAAATGTCCATGGACGCAAGCACACAATGGCTCTTTGAACGCTTAGAGCCTCATGTTCGCTTAATCCACGTTGTCGAACATGAGTGTTGTAGTAGTCTCGATGCCAGGGCAAGATTCTACCAGCTGGTATTTCAATCAAGGACCATGATAAGTTTTCACCAGGTATGGCACGGGCAATTTCTGCGGTGTTGAAGTATTCCTGCACGTCAAATGCCATACGATGTAAACTGGATGCCTGTGGTACCCAGGTTAGATGCCACTGATTTTGCGCTGCTGCTGGTTGTCTTGATATCTCAGTTACTTCGCCTTTGATGTCTATGTCTTGCCATGGTGCACGAGCAAGGAGTTGATTGTCCCAGGAGACAGAAACTGTGCCTAAAAAAATAGCTGTGTCTGATTGCCAATTACTATCAGGGAAGATATGCATCACTCATGGTATCATCTGTTGGCATATGATCACTTACTAGCAGGATGTCTTTATTATCAATCCTACGAATGGTCTTTGACCCTTCACTGTCTTCTATTTCAATACCTCGGGTCCATCTTCCATGTGCGACACAAACGTAGTCGCCCACAGCGATGTCTTTTTGCGTGGGACCTACTGCATACACTCGTCCCCATCTTGGACGAATGCCAGAATTTTTTCCGTTGTCGCTGAGCAAAATTATTCCAGTGCTGAGCTTGCGTTCGTTATCAAAATTCATGTCTGCTACCAGCACATGATCACGCAGCACCTGCAATTGATTGATTTCTATAGGACTAAATGCCAATCGGGTCATTTGCCCTCCCTTTTGGTCTTGACCGGGCTGTTCCTAACATTGCCAGCGGTTTGTTTTTCATAGTGTTTTCGTGATTTCTGCTGTTGTGATTCAATTGGTCTATCAAGACTGTCCAATGTGTCACCACGTGCGTTCACGCCCACGTTGCCAACTGCACGTACATGTTCATTTTTTAAAACTAGTGCGCCAAGATCAATTGAACGACCTTGAGCACTGATGTATTTCCGAGAAGTCATTATTGTCAGCTCCTAAAATTGTATTTAACGTAGAAATTCACGTGGGTCTAAATCATAGAACATGCTGTCAACTCTGTGCACTCCCAAAAGGAACAGCACATAACTGCTCACGCTGGATCCACGTCCTACACCCCATATCACCCGATAGGTTTTCATAACATCCACTAGATATTTCAAATAGCGCAAGAGATCAAAAAGATTATACTGTTGATACAACAGCAGCTCTTCTCCTACCCGCTGTAGCTGTGCTTGACTGGTGCACAGATCTAGCACATATTTTGCTATGTCTAGATCATGATATTCTTCAGGCATCAACCATTTGTTGATTCTCACTGCATCAAATTCTGGAATGGATTGGTCCGACCCATGAGGGAAAGTCCAGGTCAGCAGGTCTCCAGGTTCCTGTACAAAATGTATGAGACGTTCTATATTGATACTGGGATCAACCACAAGATTTTTCAGTTGTGTGACGTCTTGACCTTGCATGAGTAAATTACAAAGATCCTCTTCTGCAAAAATCATTTCCCCAAACTTATTCTTTTTCACGTTTGAAACTCGCCATTACTATGTCAGATTCTTTTGTGCCAGATTCACTCCAGTCGAGATCAATATCTCTCCAGGTGGGTCCACGATTGATTGCAATCACTGTTTGATTACGATTAACTGATTTCTTGTCTGATTGTGTGGGGTCTGTGTCATGCCACCAGCCCTGTCGTTCCAGCGGACCCAACTGTTCTTGATTGCTGTGTCTATATACCACACTGTCCCCAAGTTCGCTACTGAGACTGGCTTCGGTGATTATCAAACGTTCTTCCATCACAGCATTCAGCTTGGCAAACAAGGCCATGCCCACAATTTGATCCACAGGCTCTTCGGGTAAACTGGTCACCTGAATGCCCGCAGCAGCAAACTTCTTGCGCTGATCCAGATCAGTTTCATTGATGAACACACTGTGCTGTATGATTTCATAAATGAAATACTTCATCCTAGCCAGTGCAATATTTTGCTCTTGACTGTCCTTGGTGTTTGTGATCAAGTTTAATTTAAGAATATAGTTGTTCATGTGAAACTTGGCATCATACCAAATT
>Ga0129333_10005193_pt1 | contig 12201 bp, 11 predicted proteins | sample CPB6_08_DNA_FD_94474 | JGI IMG/M metagenome (GOLD analysis project Ga0129333, IMG submission 94474) | Freshwater to marine salinity gradient microbial communities from Chesapeake Bay, USA - CPBay_Sum_0.6_0.8_DNA | ecosystem: Environmental > Aquatic > Marine > Coastal | place: USA: Chesapeake... | reverse complement strand
TTAAAAAAGCATCAGGGACTTGTTCTTCTGGAACAAAGTCCCTGCTACGGAAACTGTACTGTTTCACTTTTTGTCTTTGGCTTTGCCCTTGTCAGCTAGAGCTTTTTTCATTGGCTCTTTTTTATCGCCATCTTTGTCCATGTCTAGGAAGTCTGGCTTCTTGCCCTTGCCTTCCGCCACAACCTTAAATGCTGCTAGTTCTTCATTAAGACGCTGTTCAATGTCGCGCAACTCTGCTTCTTGCATGGCCATGGGATTGTCGCCTTGGCGATAGCTGTGCTTGAAACTGTTCTTAGGACGATTTAGATCATTACCTTGTTGCATTTGTACTTCAACACCTTGAACTTCTGGTTCGGGTGTATTTACATATGCAGCTTCTTCCATTTCAGCATCGTGTTGTGGATTGCCGCCATGACTGATACCACTTAGCTTAAGTAGTTGTGCAAGTTGTTCAGCTGCATCACCCTGTGCTGTAACTGTTAGACTTTTACTGCCTGTACGAGTATCAGTGCTGGCATTGATGTTCATACCAGATTCTTGTTCAGGACGACCACCCATCATGGCTTGATCGTAGCACTCTTGTAGGTGTGCACTTTCTTTCACTGATTTGCTGCGTTTCCAGCTGGTGGCATATAAAACTTCTAGACCTTTCTTTTTTCCGTACTGTTTGATAAAACGTTCTTTATTACTCTTAACCCAGTCTTCTTGTCCCGGAGCTGCTTTTTCATCTAGTACACTTTCTTTAAGATCTTTTTTGTCGTCTTTGTCATCTTCATCGTCATCTGACTCGTCGGCTTCTTCTAGATCTGTATCTTCACTTTTTTTAACTTCGTGCGTTTTGTCTTCAGCTTCTTTGACCTGGTATTTTTTACCATCAACTTCGAATTCTTTTTTTCCGGCTGCTTTGGCTTTAGCTAACTCGCCGCTGAATTCATTGCCTTCGTCGGCTTTTTCTTCGTCTACATCTTTTTTACCTTCAGCAATTGCATTCAGTGTTTTGAGTAGATCGCCGATATCTTCGCTGGCTTTTTTCTTAGCTTTCTTTTCGGCTGCTTTGGTATCTGCATCTTTGCTGGTATCTTGACCAGGCAAATCTTTCTTGGTATACTGAGTACCTTTATCAGTTTTTTTGGCCATATGACCTGTACTGGTTTCTTTTTCACCAGCAGGTTTGGAATCCTTTTTGTCTTTACCAAAATAGTATTCCATGTCTTCTTTGCTACCTTCGTTTAAATGTTGCTTGCCCCCTAGGGAGTCAATACGTTGTAGTAATTGTTTAAAATCCATTTTTATTTTCCTTTGGGGCTTGGTATTTTATTTTGATTACTGCCTACTGGGCTCTTGGTTCCTTGAGGCATATCAACTGATTTAGCTGTATCACCTTTGGCAGCTAATTCCATTTTGATACTTTGTAACTCTTTTAGTAGTCCTAAAGCACGATTAGAACCAACGAGTTCTTGTGCACTTTCGGCTTCGAGATTAGGATTTGTCAGTACGCTGCCATTTTTATCCTTAGGTGGTGCTGCCATTGGCTCACGTAAGGCTTCTTCTTTTTTGGTACGAACCACAACCATGCCTGCAGGAATGTCTAACTTTTCTGCCACTAGCTGTCTAATCTGTGGAGTAATAGTTGGATATTTTAGAGTAACTTCCATAACCTGTACTTCACAAGCACCTTTACCAGGAAAATCGGCATGTTCCTGTATAGGTAAACGTTTTGGCCCTGCCACTGATTCAACTACATACATGCTAAGTGCACTTTCAAGTCTTGCCTTGAGATCAGTGGCTTCGCAATTAGCCATACGAATAGTGAATTCGTATTTGGGTTTAACGTCCATTAAAAATTCTGTAAATGGTTTCATAAAGGTAATCCTATAAGTTTATTTATAACTTAGGCTGTCTTTTTGCTTTCCAGTATCTGCTTAAGCAAAGCATTACGATCCACTACTACCGCTTGGCCATCTAAGGGCCGCGGAGCAGAATCTTGCTTGGCAGCAGTTTGATCTAGACGTAACTTTTTTAACTGTAGATCTATAGTTTTTAGTTTTTTATCTATTTTGGCCTGTTTAGCAGTTATGGCATGACCTAGTAGCACACCAGCAGTTTGCAGTATTTGGCCACTGAATCTAGCCTCAACATTCATGCCTAGATTCATTAGGTCTTCAAATTTATCACGGGCAAGCTCGCTGAGTTCATCTAATTCTGTATCTGCAGAATCAAGGTCACGCACCTGGGGTAGAGCTTGATCTATACGATCAATCAGCTCGGTGGCATTGGCTAGCTGTTGTTGACTTTCTGCGAAAAGTTCTTTTGGATCTACTACCTCTACAGGCGGTTCATCCTCGTCTTTGTCGGGCAAATTGAAAAGTTCTTCTAGTTTTTTTGTCATACCAGTATTTATCGGCGTCCACTGGCATTTTGGAATATATCTTGTTCTGTGACCACTCTAAAACGCATACCATAATTTTTACAAAATTCCTTGGCTGCTGCCCATTTAGCCATGTTTAGCGCCACTGCCGCTCTATCGCGCACACTGCGAGCATTTTCCATTGCTATTTCTTTTGTCGGTTTTACTTCAATGACTTCTGCGTGTTTTTGACCATTGCGATCTACATATACAATCATGAAGTCTGGTACATAGATGGTGTTCTTACCGGTAAAGGGATTTCGATAAGGAACCATAAAAGGTTCACTGGCCCATTGTATAACACTGGGATTGTTATCACAAAACATCATGAATGTACATTCCCAACTACTACGATAAAAAGGAGATTTGCGTCCTACATATTTTTCTTTGTTTTTAACTACATAGGTACTTTGGGCATACTTGCTCATTAGCGCAGCCAAATTCGATATTGTTCTAAGTTGTTATACTCAGTTATACTGTCAGACTCATAGTAATATACATATCTTCCATTGCTGATACGTTGGTCATATTGAATAAAACTTCCGGCAGATAACGTAACATTACCAACATGTTGATCCGGCCACTCTGTACTGCTGGCTCTACCTTTGTACAACCTAGCTAAATTACTAGGTCCTGGAAGCCCATTGCCAGTACTTACACCAAAACAGGCAACATTAGTACCCGAGCCTAAGGTCACATTGCTGTCAATGAAATTAGTAACTTCTAGATCATTGGGTCTAGCCCCGGCCCAAGTTGGTACAGGAGCATCAACAGCAGCATATCCATCCTGACCGCCAACTGAAACAAATTTGATAAGTTGGCATCGCGCACCAGAAAATTTTAGATTGGGTCCTAGATCCCAACGTATGCCTCTTACTGTACTTTCTGTTGGTATGGCATTGTAAGTACCGTTATTGGCATAGATATAATTTTTTAAATTATCACGTATACCACGTCCACGGTTAGCACTTACCAATGCTTGATCAAATCGCACCCAGCCACCCACACTGCTGCCGGCTTCTGATCCCGTCATATCACAGTAGGCCAGCATGGGCGTGTTATCAAAGCCGCGAATCCAATAAGTGGTATTGGTAATTGCTCCTATGACATCTTTAAGATATCTAGCACTAGGAGCAGCTCTTTCAGGTGTAGTTCCATCAAACCGTACAGCAGAGACTGGATTAATAGTTCTTTTCACATACTTTTTGTAAGTAGGTGCAGAATGAAATCCAAGATAGCTAGAACCTACTCTGTTTAGGTTCAAAAACATATTAACATAAGCGGCCACGTCGGGCTCTTCCATGCCATTCATTTTTTCAATTATGGCCAATGGATCTACGTTTTGTGCCAGACTAGTATAGATAACTGCACTGGCCATGATCTCTGCTGCTTCCCTTGACTCAGCTATTTTTTCAAAATGGCCAATAACTATATCGTTGATTGCCGAAGATACAGTGAACCCAGGTTGCATGTAGTTGTTAAAAAAATCCTTGGCCGATTGATCTAAGCTGGATCTTACAGAAGTTTTTTTAAGGTTATTAGGATATACCATATTATGACGCAGTGTCTCTTAAATCGATAGCATCGTTGAGTCTATCAGTGGCATTTGAGATTTCTGAGTAAGTATCGTTTACCCGTTGTTGTGCCTGAATATATAATTTTTGTGTATTGGTAATTTGATTTTGTAACTGAGCTACAACTGTTGTTTTATTGGCACTAGGAGGAGCCGAATTAGCTGTACCCAGCCTGGTATTAAGGTCAGTTAATAATGTATTTAGATTGTTTGATTCTTTTTGCCTTTCAGTAAGACTATCATATAAATTATCTAATTGACGTTGATAGCTGGTTACATTGTTATCTAAGCGTTGTTTATCAGCAGCAGTAGGAGTTTGAGACGATGATATAACTTGTCTTAGTCCTTGCTGGTCGTTGGCAATATATAAATTTTTAGTCACTGGGTCAGGTCTTGTAACTCCTGAGTTGTTTGGAAACTGAAGATTATAGTTCGTGGGCTGTGTGTCTACTGCGCCTTGACGAACAGGTCTATAAAGCGGATAGGCTTTGCGTTTGATGCCAGTCAAAGCCACTGCGGTACCAGCCAAACTTGGTAAACTACTATTAACAGGAAGTCCAGTGTATTGATCGCTGATCAGCGATTCAGAAGCGTTCAACGACGGTACATGATACCCATTACCATTATTATATCTAATTTGTTGATTTATTACACCACGTATAGCATCAGTGGCTTCGCCGGCATAATATGTAGAAAGTTCTGATACCAGTGAATTTTTCAAATTCATGCTGCGTGCTGTGTTAACTGCTCTAGCTGTTTTAAATATAGCAGAAAGATATTGTTGGTCTTCAAGATCTTTGTAAACGTTGTCAGCAGTATTTAAAAGACCACCGGGACCAAATACACGATGAATGTTTCCGCCTAAAATTAATGGACTTGGATTAGTATCGTAATGCAATTCAGCAAAGCCAGTGGGAGATCCCTCGGTTATAAACCCATCGCTATACAAAACATTTTCGTATTCTATGACCATGTTATGTTCCATAACGCCCTCGGAACCTTGAGAATGTACACCATGTTTAAATGATCGTATAACTGGATTTAACAATATATATTCACTAAAACGTTTTTGATGTAGACTGTACAGGCGAACGCTGTTTATAAATGGCATGTAAGTATCAGAACGTCTTGAAAAACCAAATTTACCAGTTAGCTGAGGTCGGTATTTGTATTCTGAATTGTAAGTAGCTGCGCTGTGGTCACTGTCTCTATAGTAATACCTATAATAATCATACCAAAAATTACGTACTACATTTGCATTGTCATCATGAAAAGTTATCCCAATTGGATCAAACTTGATTTTATTTTGTACTATATTTGGTCTATTATAGCTGTTATAAGTTTTTGTATCAACTGTGTATTTTGGGAGGTCAGCTGATTTTACCATGAGCCCTAATTCAGTTAATGAGATATTATTGGCTACCAATGATGAAGCAAGGTTAGGATTTATATCAATGAATAAATGGAATAGAAAAGTATTCTTAGGATTAAGCCTAAAATTACTGCCAACAAACAAACGGTGAGCATGAGCAAAATCACTGAGGTTGTGGCCTTCTGAGATTTCGTTTATTGCTCTATTAGAGAAACTTTCAAGTTCGTCAAAAATTGAGGGCATGTAGTGAATCCATTTATAATATTTATCATGCAAAAAGGGACCCTAAAGTCCCTTTTTGATCTAGGCTACAAAGTAAGTTATAGTGTTACGTTATCGCCAGGAGTTCTTTGGATAAATGTACCAATGCCTAATGTGCCTGAGGTTTGTAGTGCATTGTCAAATCTAAATGTCAACGCAATGGTTACTGGGTCACTGTTAGCATAGTTCAATTCTTGGTAATTGGCTTCTTTGATGTAAGCACCATAGATTTCCCAAGTTTCAAGGATCTGTGCATCGTGTACACCGTTGCCCCCATCTAGCATTTCGCACTTGATGGTGAATTTATAGTCACCGCCAGCTGCTGCTGAACTTTGTTCCATAAAATCAAATTGTTTTTGTAACTGCTCGCCTACTAGACGAGTCACATTACCTTTAGCATCATCTCTGATACTACATGCCAGATCACCCCAGGTATGTTTACCTGCGACTCTCACAGTACTGTTATATACATGAATGTCGGTATCAGCAAAACTTACACTCGGACGATTAAAGCTGACCACTTGTTTGGTCATTTCAATTGTGTCGGAACTGTTACCAATTCCAATAAAACTAACACGAAAGCGATACTGTAACTTAGGCATCAACAAGCCTTGATTAGGCGAGCTTTGGTTGGTGTTTAAAGGTACTGTGAATCGGCTTAGAGACGCCATTACCATTTTAAATCTCCTAATTGGTTTATAATATTTATCATTTTTTATCCGAAAAATTCAAGGTCATTAACACTAACTATAATCATGACAGGCACCAGGTGCCTGTCATGCTCGCTTATTAGGCTGTAATAGCTGTGGTATTACCTCCGGAGATTGTACCAGGATTCTTTAAACGAATTGGAATGTAGATAAATTCTACAGCTCTTACTGGCTCAATCGCTACATCAACATAAAGTTCATTACGAGCAATACGATCGCTGGTATTGTTGGTCTCATCACAAACCACGATGTAATCATATACACCACGCTTGGCCACTAAATCGTTTAATATAGATTCCACTGCTGATTTAACCTGATCACGTGTAATCTTGTCGTTTGGTTCGAACAAGAACTGATTGGCAATACCAGTAAAGATCACTCTCAGGTAATTGGTCAATCTTGCTACATTAACACGATCCATTGCTGTGGTACTTGGAGCACGAGTCTTTTGACCATAAGCAATGATTCCGGTGCCTGGTAGCAGTGTGATTGGATTTAAACGATTTTCGTACAAAGTATCACGTAGATTGTTATTCAAACTGGTTCTTACAAACAAGCCAGTTTGTGAGTCAACATAACCAATGGCCTTGGCATTGTCAATCAAACCACGACGTGTTCCAGCTGGTGCAAACCACTGATAGCTGACCTGATCGTTGAACATGTATGTACGTAGCATCATGTGACTTGGTGGTACAGCAATTTCGTTACCATTCAAATCATTGGTCAAACCACTGGGATAATACACTGCCAGATATGGGGAATTATTGGTCAACACATTGTTGCTGTAGTCAATGAAGTCTGCACTAGCAGCCCTCAATGAGAACGGTGTATCACCAATGATAAACCCGGTGCTTGCGCGATCGTTGTTCAATTTAACCATGTTCTCAATCAACTCTGGATAACCAGGAGCTGTTAAGATGTTGTAGTTGTAAACATCTTCACGCAGATATGTATTTCCATCCACTGTGGCTTTCAGTGCTTCAACGATTTCATTACGCTGTGCACCTGCACCCATGAATGGGCGCCCTGCTGCATCATAAGAAACATTGCTGACCCAGGTATGTCTTTGTGTAGGTAACACTGCTGGGCTTGGGTACACTACATCATTGAAATAGTTGTTAACAAATTTCTTAACTGTGTAACCACTGCGGCGTGTATTAAACAACAGCGTACCACGAGGATATAATCTAGCATCTGGGCAGTCTAGGTCTACATAATCGCTGGTTAACATGGTACCTATGTTGGGCATAGTTCCGCGAGCAGGATCTAATAAACCTCCAACTGATGTAGAACTTACTGTGGTAGCGTCCCAACGAGCGTCTGCAAACAAGATCCCGTTTTGACTTATACGATCAGTTATATCAATTTTAACCCATAGTGTGTTAGCTGCATTGTAACGATATAAACTTGGATAGTTAGTAAGATCACTGGTATCTAACCATAGATCACCATTGACCAGTGGTGTGCTACCTGTTTGTAATTTTGGCTCACTTGCACTAACAATGACACCGTTTTGATCTGTAAGACCAAGATTGTATCCTCGTGCGTCGCCGGTTACATTTCTGTATCCTCTCCAAGCTGGTCTACCAAGATTATCAAGATCGTTGATCATGATGTCTACTGCGGTAGGATCATCATAGTACCATAGTGTACCGTCTTCAGGTGCAGGAACTGGTTCCAGTCTTGAATATGTGTATGGTACTGCTAGGAAATTACTTAGTATTACAGGTGTAGCATGAATGCCGGTTACTAGATCTGGTGTAACACCAATGGTACCTGGCAACGTCGATGTTGGATTCTTAAATCCTGCTTTTTCAATTGCTGTTCCTGTGCCCGGATTTAGTACAATAATACCACCAGTCTTGTGTATTAAACTGATAGCACCATTGCCTTCAATCTGTGCAGAAACATTAGGCACGTTAGCTGCAAGAACACTGGCCACAAACGCTGAGGCACCGGTGCCACCTACTGTGATAACACCACTGGATACCAGTGCCGAAGAACCTGGCTGGCTGGCCTGAATACTAAATGTTTCAGTTGGATCAAAGTTGTGCGTGGTAGTGGTTCCAGTAACTATTGTACGTCCTCTTACACGTTGTGTAAAGATTTTATATCCTGCGTGTGAGTTAGTGTCAGAACCAAATGCTCTTACAAATATTTGTCCTGCTGTGATGTTCAACCCACCACCTGCTGGATCAAGAGCAGCTATAGCTGCTGCACCATCGGCATGAACAGGTGCACTGATGTTATTCCATCTTTCTGTGCTTGAGCTATAACGTTTATAAACAAAGTTAGCTCCGCCGCCTTGTGCACTGGTCTTTAACCAAATGCTACCATTTGGTCTTGGTACAGCACTACCTTTTCTCCAACTTGGAGCACTGGCAAAATCACCTACGTGTAAAACTGGTCTATTAAATGTGACTGTGCTCGAATTCCAATATGCCCCAGCAACGTCCCAGGTCCATGTTACGCCAAAACTAGTATTTGTAACTGTTTGTCCAGCTAACGATACGTTGGCAGGTGCAGCAGGTGCAGCAGGGAATATACCAATTTTACTTAACAAGTTTGTTGGGCCATCCTTGAGCGTTAATGTGCCCGACTGAGCAATAAACTCAAATCTTGTGCTATCGACATTGGTCACTATACTAGTAACATTAGCTGTGATTAAATCAGCATTTAAACCAGAACTCAGGCCTGAGAATGTTGAAGCTGCGTTAGCTAGTGTTATTACTGTACCGTTAACAGTGATAGTTTCACCTGCGCCAACGGGAGTTGATGTAATACCCGAAGCTGCTTCGGTTTTAGTACTAACCACAGTTGGGATATCGTTAGCCCAGGCAGTTGATCCTAATTTTACCCATGTATTGCTGCGACTCTTCTTCCACAGCATTTTTTTATCTGATCCAAACACCACAGCATAATCGCCTTTGTTACCAATAGAAGTAACTGGCTCAGGTGGATTTGTATTAGCTATTACAAGATTAGCACCATGAGCATCATTGGTATCAATCATGATTGGTGTTTTTTCATCAAACGGCATGTCTGGAATAGCAATGGTATTATTGAATTCAAAAATACCAAATTTAGTTAGACCAGTGTCTAGCCAATTGGCTCCGTTTGGTGTAGCTCCACGTGGACGAACTCTAGTTCCTACTAGATCGTTTAAGTCAACGTCGGCACGAACAACCCATGCACGATTGCCTAGACCCAATGCACTGTAAGCTGCCATTAAGCCATATTCATTCAATTCATCACCGTGTAACGGAGTGTCTGCTGCACTGCGCCTAAACACAGGGATACCAAAAGTAGCAGCCAATTCACGCTGACTGCTGATACCGTATACCTTACCAGTATTAGCCTTGGTAGTCCCTGGTGCTATAACACCATTGATGGTTTTATTTTCGGCTGTGGCGATAACTACCAATGGTATTGTGGCCAACGCTGCTGGCAAATATTGACTCTCGTCAATGATGGTAAGTTCTACTCCGGGTGATACTAGAGCCATGATCTATTCCTTTTATAAATAGGTGTTAAATAACCGTTAAAATTATTTATTGTACAAGCCCAAAAATGGACTGGTTAGCCGGTCCTTTAACGGTCCTTTAAAATAAATATGGTTATGAACAGATCAACCTGCCCTAAGTGCCTCGAACATCCAGTGGCTATTAATTATTATCGCAAAGGCACTGTGCATTATCGTACCTTGTGTACGCCTTGTTTACACAAAAAGAAAAAATATACCGTACCAGGTTGGTTAAAATCTGGTTACAAAAAAGCACACAAATGCGATCGCTGTGGATTTAAGTTTAAATTATCCGAGCAGGGACATGTTTATTATATTGACGGCAATATCAATAATAATAACTGGGTCAATTTAAAAACTATCTGCCTTAACTGTCAGGCAGAAGTAGTTAAGTCACGTTGGCGTCCTGGTGATCTTCAACCAGACTTTTAATTTGATTATACAGCTGGTCCACTGTACCATTGTTATCAATCACACGATCAAATTTAGTACCCAACCAAGCCCACTCACTGGGATGAATATCAGGATACCGTGATGCCATGTCACGTTGTTGATCAGAGATGATCCACTGATCGTCGTCTGCGGTGTGCACAGTTTGTAGCGCACAGGCCAACCATTCCGGTGGAGATCCACGTTCCACACAGATCATTTTACCACCTACACCAGATATGGCACGAACTTCATTGGGAAAACGCACATCAGAAATAACAATATTGTCTGTGCTTTGGCGTAGTCGGTTTTCTAAACTGGCTACCCAGATGTCATCATGGAATCCGTGTCTACAAACATCGGTGCCCCAATACTGTAAGATCCAACGTGGGGTAAGAGTGGGTATTTTAAGACGTTCGGCCCACCAGGTGTCTACTTGTTCACGCCAAGCACGACTAGCAGCAGTACGCCCTTCCAGCATGATTCTGTCCCAACCAAACACACAGGCCACAGCATCTTTAAGAGTATTAGCAAAGCTCTCTCTACGAAAGCCATGATAGTTGACTAGATAGTCTGCTACAGTGTCTTTGCCGGAACCAATAAACCCTGATATACCAATAATCTTGATCATGCATCAAGTTTATAGGCAATTTAGAATGATGTCAAGTTAGACGCCGTACTTATTTGGCCGTTTTCCACTAACAGGACTGACATTATTAGTCATCTTGCTTTCCTTGCTAGAGTGATCCCTAACAATTTCTTCGACATCTGTACTGACATTACCAAAAGCCTGGTGCATCATTTTGTGCTCTTGCTCAGTATAAGGCACTGCTAGATTATTATTGTGATACCAAGTACGATCGTCGATGTCTAATTTTTTATTTGTGCCGTCAGCCATGGCGGCCGCCATACCCACGCGATAAAAATTATAGTTATTACCGGCATCATATCCGTCGTTGTAAGCATGAGTACGATGCATGGCTCGTTCATGACTCTTACGAAGATGTCCTTTACGTTCTGTGATAAATTCGTTAGCTCTCATTATCCTATTACCCATGTTAATGGCATACTACCGTCTACGTAAGTTTTCAAATCTTCCTCTAATTTTTGCATTTCTTCTCGTGACTCTGAGATTAATGCAGTACCGTTTAACTGTGTTCCACCTTGTGGTCCGGCTAGCTGAGCAAATTTGCTACGAGCCTCACCCAATATACCTTTGGCAAAGGCATAGGCATACTCTTGGATCCAAGGACTGATCATATGATCATTTAACAACATGCTGTTTGGTTTATGATTGTAGGTATGTAGCAATACTATTTCTGCTGGATCGTCTGTGATAGGACTAAAAACTTGGGTGCGACTTAGATCAAACAGGGTAACAGATGTAGCTGCTAGAGTTTGACCTGCCACGATTGTAAAAGTATTAGTAGCTCTATTAGCAGTGGCTATGGTATATAGCCCATTATAACCCACAACAGAACAGTTTCTAATGGTAACACTGTCACCAACACTGACTGCCCAATCATCATGTGTTACCAAAGTAATGATACTGCCTACCGCAGTACCAGAACTAGATAATGAACTTAATCTAATAAAACGTTTGCCTGTTTCGGGAATTTTACGTACCAAGGTTAATTTGTGAGTAGCAGGGTTCCAGGTAAAATTAATGTGCCCACCAAACATTTTCATGGCCTGTTCTTGATAATGAACAAACATTTCATAGTTGGCCAATCCACCAACTCTACCTGCTACCAGCATATAGGTATTCAAATACCCACTGGCAAATGGCTCAAACTGACTAGCTGTGGTGCCTGTAACTGATCCTATGCCACGTCTGAACACTTGACGCACCTGCATGATTTCTCTAGGCAAAATGTATTCCTGTGTTTCGGGCAACAATTCCAAGAAACAATAGCTTTCTTCCAC
>Ga0129333_10005192_pt1 | contig 12201 bp, 13 predicted proteins | sample CPB6_08_DNA_FD_94474 | JGI IMG/M metagenome (GOLD analysis project Ga0129333, IMG submission 94474) | Freshwater to marine salinity gradient microbial communities from Chesapeake Bay, USA - CPBay_Sum_0.6_0.8_DNA | ecosystem: Environmental > Aquatic > Marine > Coastal | place: USA: Chesapeake... | reverse complement strand
GCTCGCTACAACCTCACGTTCCGCGTGGCGCGCTAAGTACGTAGTGATCTCGTTCTGACGACGTGGAGTTGCTATGCCGTGTTGAGTGACGGGATGCATCCAGAAAGTGAATGATGGCAAGACCCATTAAAGGCATGAACGGTATGTTCTGACGGAAAGAGTTGAAATCCGTATTGGTTGCGATACTGATGTAGATCGAAAACGCCAGCAAAGTCACGTGATCGACTCTCGTCATTCGAGGCGCTGCGAACAGCATCAGAGTGATGAAGAGTGCAGGTATCACGACGGTCTCACTGAGCACGACTCGTAGCATCAGTAGGTCAGTTATTGAAAAATTGATGTTCCAAGACTCGCTCGTAAGGAATTGAAGCCCGACGTAATTTGAAGCAATTTGAATAATCTCCCTGATACCCCAGTTGTTGAAGAACGGGACCTCAAGCCCTCTGAGATCACGCATCCTCACCGTGTAAAGGGAGTTTCCAATAACCACTCCGAGAATGGTGAGTGTTGGGGCGAAACCAAATCCCATGTTCTGCCGCCGCACGAACCATTGCCACACAGTGATGATGAGTTCGGCAAGTATTAGCGCAATCGCAAGATGTGACCGAAGAATCCCCAACGCCATGATTGATGCCACGCGAACCGAGGCGGTTCTGCTTGTTGCAAAGAGATATGCGAAGAGCATCATCATCGTCTCTCGAAGTGCGAGGATGGAGAAGAACGAGCCGATCATCCCACAGCCTGTGAGATACAAGCCACGAACTTGCGTCGTAAGCTGGCTGCTATTCGAGCGATTCAGCACCAGACTCGTGAGACTGAGAAAACAAATCAGTGAGACAGCCTTCAGTGCAAGCGTTTCGTGCACACCCATGAGAGTCAGCGGGAGGGCGGAGAAGGTATACGGAATCTTCCCGCTATCGAGCCACCACGATAAGTCTGTCGGCCAGTCACCACTCCAGAGAATTCGTACTATCGCGGTGTAGTAAACCTGATCGTTCGAGTAGAAACTCAACTGATCACTGAGGTCGTATCGCCAAGCGACAGCAACGACGCCCACTGTCCAAACGAGTATCTGGGCCTGCAGTATCCGTTTATTGACCAGAGCGAAAAGAGTTGCACCTATTACCAACGCCTGAAGTGTGTACACCCCAATTGGCATTCAGATGCTCCAGTTCGCCTGCGTGAGAGATTTCACAACTTGAGTTACACCCTCAATCATGCTACGAGGCGACGTCGAAGCACGTATCGAATGAACAGTCCGGTGATGAAGCCGACTGTCTTGCCGATATCCATGACTACTGCAACGGTACACAGAGCGAGGAATTGCAGTGGATTAGCGATGAGTGAGCTGAAACCAGAACTCTTCCGTGACGCGATCGCAAGACGAGCTGAGAGATACAACGCCGCCGCAACTACGAGTGAAACTGAAGAGACCAACCCAGCGAACGTTGCAATGACTGCTGCGAGTCCGAAAGAGAAACCCAATGCGTACACATAGGGCACGATGGTGTCGTCTCTGCCGGCGGATGGTCGTGCATATCTCAGCGACTTTAGAAAAACACCTGAGAGACTCGCTGCAAAATTTACACCGTGGTATTCCAGAACAACCGCTCGGTTAATCTCGCGCCGCAGTCCTCCGCGCTCCGATGCTCGCGCCCACTCGGCGTCGTAGCCGGCGCGCAGGTCTTTGAAGAGTCCGATCTTGTCAAAGACACTGCGACGAACGAGACTTCCAGGAATCACTGGGCGGGCAGTCTCAAAGCCGTAGGTATGTGCGATTGCTGCCTTATCAACCAGCGTCGTGCCTTTTGTCAAGCACACGCCTGACACCCAGTCAGCACCCGTCTCTACGAGTAGAGCGCTCTGGCGCTGCAACCACTCCTTTGGAAAGGTAAGTCCGCAGTCCATGAAGGCAACCAAATCGTTCTGCGACGCTCTCACGCCAGCGCTCTTCGACCCACCAGGCGTGTTCGTTGACGCATGTAAATTTCGAAACTGAATGCTCAAGTGTTGTCGACCGATCCAGTCGTCGACAAGCTTTGAGCTTCCGTCGTTTCCCCCTGAGTCGACGAGGATCACCTCGTTGGGCTGGAGGGTCTGCTCAGAAACCCGTTCGAGAAGGTATGGCAGATTGTCGTGCTCGTTGTAGTACGGCACAATGACGGTTATTCTCTCGTCTGAATTACCCACGTTCAATCAGCAAGAAATTGATCAAACCAAGAAATCGTTTGATCGATGCCGTCGTCAAACTTGGTCGACGGACTCCAGCCGAAGTCTCTCTGCACGATGTCGTAATTCATGAATTGCACGGAGATCTCGCCAGTGGTGCGTGCCGTCTGCATCTGCTCTTGGATCACCTTAAGCGCAATCAAGTTCGAGCACTTGGTGAAGATGAGTTCAATGACATCTCGTACAGTGCGCGGTTCGTTCGTCCCAGCGTTGTAGGCCTTGCCGCGAAACTTGCTTGGTTCTCGGCTGAGTGCTTCTGCGATTCGGGAGTAGAGCGATACAACGTCGCCGGCATAAATGAAGTCACGAATGTGTGACCCATCACCGCGCGGCACGAACGTACCTTTGCCGAGCGCCGCACGTACGGCATCCGGTACGAGTGCGCTGAAGTTGAGTTGCCCCGGCCCGTAAATGTTGCAGAAGCGTGTTACGACGACGGGAAGCTCGTAGACATCACTTGCGTAGCTAAGAGCAATCATGTCTGCGCAAGCTTTCGAGGTGTCGTAGGGGTATCTCGGTCTGAGTGGATAGTGCTCGCGGTATGGCATCTCACTAACGGAGTACTCACCGTATGCCTTGTCAGTGGATGCAATTACAGCTGCCTGAAGACTTTGGGCATGAGTCCGTAGAGCTTCGAGCAGGGAGTAGGTGCCACGGATGTTGGTCTCGAACGTTGTGTATGGACTTTTCAAGCCGACGCCAATCTCCACTTGTGCTGCAAGATGAAAACAAAACTCAAAGTCACCTTCTGCCATGACGCGCTCTAGGAATGATCGGTCGCAGATATCTCCACGAACAGTGCGCATTCTTGAATCGAGACCCTCGAAGTGGAGGTACGAGCGCTTCTCGATGTTGCGTTCTAGTCCAGTGACCTCAGCACCCTCGTTGATGAAGAAGTGGGCGAGATTTCCGCCGATGAAGCCGTTGGCGCCCGTAATGAGAACTCGCTTACCTCGCCAGAACGACATCAGAAATCAGCCTACGGAAGCCCAACTTGCAAGCGAAGTCTCGGCATCTTCTAGTTCGGACCTTGTATTCACCGTTACGTGCAGACCGTGGTGAGGAAATGCATTCAAAGAGCCACCCGAGACGAGTCGTTGCAAAGCTGCCTCGAATGAATCCGAATTGCATACGGTGTCAAGTGCTTCTCGCGACAGGACGAAGTAGCCAATGTTGATCCACCGATCAAGAATCGGCTTCTCTTCGTACTTGATCACGCGAGACGAGTCATTGACTGAGAACAAGCCAAAACTCGAACGCAACGGCCAAACCGTCACAGTCGCCGGCAATGCTGCCTTACGGTGTGAGGCAAGCAGCTGAGGAAAGTTGACGTCGGAGAGAGTGTCGCCGTACAACACGAGTACGTCGTCTTTGTCTCCGCGGTCGAGCTGACGAATGCGCCTGGCAATGTCTTGGTCACCCGTGTCGACTACTTGAATGTTCGAATCTCGGAAATGGTCAACCAACATTTCGGCCTTGTATCCAGCTGCCAATGTGATATCGCGCACGCCTTGGGTCGTGAGGTGGTCAACGATGAAGTTAATGATTGGTCGGCCGCGCACTTGGATTAGCGGCTTCGGAAGGTCGTGAGTGAGTGGTCGCAGGCGAATTCCCTTGCCGCCGCACAGCACGATTGCTCGAGGAAGTGATGTGGGACTATTCATGACTCTGAGTTCGTCTTAGTCAGTCGACGACGGAAACTGACCCTAGTTGGGGCCGTTCTCGTGGAGTGAGAGGGCGTCATGGGAGTAGGAAGTCCCAGTTCCCGCGGGTCTTTGCGACAGTCGACTGTGGCGAGTCGTAGGACCAGACATCGACTCTCGGAATGGAGAGAGATTGTGAAGTCTCGGAAAATGTTCCGATACGGCTGCACGCCGCAGCCGTGATTCCGCATGCACGGGCAGTAGTGCTGACCCTGGCATCGAAGTCTCCATGCGGGTACGAGAGTGAGTTAACGGTTCGACCAATCAATTGTTCGAGCCAGTCACGGGACTCACTGATCTCCCTTTGCAGTGAGTCGTCACTGAGCAGGGAGAGCCTGGAGTGTGATGTTCCGTGCAACCCGAGAGTCGCGCCAGGGAATTCGGCAAGCACTTTGAGATCACCTTCGGAGAGATAGCGAGAGTCCCCACTCTTCACGTACGACATGGTGACGAACGTATGAAATGGAATCTCGAGCCCGGCAAACACCGGAGCAGCCAGCTCTAGGGTCGAGCGGTATCCGTCGTCGAATGTCACTGCGATACCTGGCTTTGGTTCGGCAGAAAATGTGACGAAGTGATGCTCGTTGTCTAACGCCCACTTCGCAACTGCTAAAACTCCACGCGAGAACGAATCGCTTGGTATTGAATAGATGTCGGCATCTCGACCGCTGCTATTTACGTCGTGATACATCAACACTCTCGTGCCAGTTGCTGGCGCGTCAGGTCGATATAGAGCTCGCAGAGTTGACGCAACGGCGTTCGCTGCAAGAAACCGGCCGCGATTCATCGACCTGCTCGCAGCCGCGCGCGGGGTTGGATGCTTAAGCCGAGAGGCGGAATGACACCAGTTTACTGACGAGTGACTTTACGAGTCGTGGGACCGCAGTCTCGAACTCGCCGTTGTAAGTGTGGTCGATTCCACCAGCACCATGCTTGAAGTCGAATACCCCTTTGTTGAGCACTCGGTCAACGCCTCCAAAGTCGTATCTGCTGACGCCTCTGGCCGCCAAGGCTGAGAGAAGTGCGTCCAGTGCAACATTCGATGCATAGTTCTTTCGACCTGCCGAAGAAGTTGCGGCAAGAAAATCAAATCCATTGGTGCCGATGACCACCGCTGCCCGAATCGCGAGCATGGCTCCTTCGGCGTCTTCTGCTTTGACCATCACAATCTTGTTGCCGAATGAATCGAGTAGGCGCTTTACTGCGGCACTATCACCGCGCCATTCGGCACCAAACGACCCTTTCAATTCTTCGACTTCCCGGTGCAGAAGTGCCACTTGATCTGGCTCCGGCGCGTCCCAAACATTGGCAGTGACACCACGCTGCATCCCCCGACGCAGATTGCGTGACCAGTTGCTGCTGTATAAGTCATGAATTGAGCCTGTCTCCTGATCAAGAGTCCTTATAAGCGTTTCTGCACCGCCGATGGAGCTCGAACATGCGCTCCATCCGGCCTCTCGAAGCCTTTCGAGTCGACCTGGGTCTTTAGGCCGATGGTCTCCGAGACGGATGTATACAACCGCGCCACCCAGGATTCGCCGTACATTGAGAGCCAACTCGGCCAGGTCCGCCGCTGACACTTCACCCAGCGGGGAGCCCGGTGCCCACGCGACTCGCACTGCTCCAATCGATTTGACGAGCATCTGAATGGCTTGGTTGTTCCCGCCGTCGCTCAGACGAAAGGAGCGCCAACCGAACGACTCGCGAAATTGGGACCACGAAGAAAGCTGGAAGGGCGTAGTCGCTCCGAGACGAACGACGATTTCGTCCCACTGTTGCGGTGAGCCGTCGAATAGCTGCCAGGTCATACGAGAAAGTTCACCAGTTGCAGCCTGCGCAGGCGCGAATCCGGCGCTAAAGGTGACCTTTCAGGCAGTGCAGGCCAGGCAATCGTCTCGCCGAGACGACTTCGTTTCACCAGCTTCAGGAACATCGCGACGTTGTCCGAGTCTCCGAAGAACGGGAAGCCTTGCGGCGACACGCCCGTTGCGAGTACGGGTGTTGGTGTGTCGACACCTAGTCGTTGAGCCGCAGAGAGACATTGCGCGAAATGATCCCGGCGGCGGCGAACCTCAGCTGACCGATCCACTCTGGAGATGAGCTCGAGGCTGGTTCGATGGATGGCGCGGTGGTTTGGCAGCTCCCACTCTTCGTTAGCTCGTTCGTCCACGGGAGGGCGGCCCCGAACTTGACGCAGGATGCGCACAGTTCGTCGTCCGAGCGCCATCAGTGACACAGGTGACCGATCGTCGATTCGCTGCACTGAGCGCCGGAGGAAGAAGCCGAGCGGAAGTGTTTCGTTGCGTGGCACGAGCGGTGCGTGAAGCACGGAGAAGTCGAGAGTCGCATCATCACGCCACTCGAGAAGGGCTCCGTCAGGTATTCGGACTGTCTTACGCAAGCTCGTAACGCCCACAGCAGTGCGCGAGCCGAGTTGCGCCCCCTCACTATCGGCACTTAACCAACCGTGTGCATTGTCTTCAATGACAGCAGTGCGCGACGAAGTGAGTAGAGCACGCAAGCGTGCCAAGTCGGCGGGAAATCCAAAGTAATTGACGGCGATGACAGCATCGGCGTCCGGCAACGTGTGGTTTGTTTTCGGTTGCAAGTCGTCACCAATCGAATAGAAGATGGGCTCGGCGCCGACTGCAGATAGCGATGCGAGTACGTCTCGGCAAATGAAGTCGGGTATCAACACAGTGCTACCTCTGTCGACCCGAACGAGGCCGAGTGCTGTAACGAGTGCATGACGTGCGAACGCGTAGTGAAGGTGACGCTCAGTCATGCTTGTCCCGAAGATGTGCTGCTGCGCAATCGCTCAAACACCGTCAGCCCGTAACCGGCATAGAGACGCATGTTGAATGGAGCGAATCGAAATGCCTGGGCAAACTCGCGTCGAGCACTAATCAGATCTCCAGCCTTGTGATATGCGCGCGCGGCGGCGTAGTGCGAAAGTCCCATGCGTCGTCGTTTCGTGAATTTGCTGAACTCGCCATCGGTGAGATGGGATGCCACCACGGCCATTTCTGCTGCACAGTTTCGAGCTACTGACGAGCTTGCGCTTGCGGAGTGAATTCGAAACGTTCCAAGCACGTCGTCAATAAGTGAAATTTTGCATCCAGCCTTTGACAACCGCAACCAGAGGTCGTAGTCTTCGGCGGTCACGAAGTCGGCACGTTCGGAGAAGCCCCCAACCTGCTGAAACAAGCGAGTGCGGCCGACTACTGCTGAAGTTGACAAGCAGTTCCCGCCCAGAAGTAGTTCTCGGTAGGCAGTGCGTCGTTGTGGGCCATATTTGACCACGCGGCTGAACGTCTCAGATCTCCACTCTTCTGCGTGACAGACAAGATCGTTGCCTTGGTCGAGACGTGCGACACACTGGCTCAGCTTGTGAGGGCTCCACCAGTCATCGGAATCGAGAAATGCTACGAATTCAGCGCATGAGTCATTTAGCGCATGGTTACGAGAGGCTGCAATCACACCGTGGTTGGCGAAATCGACGACTTGAATTTTTGGGTTACCGAATGCAGCAACCACCTCGTGGGTGTGATCGGTCGAGATGTTGTTGACAACAGTGACTTTCCAATCGGAGAAGTCCTGGTCGACGACCGATCTCAGTGCTTCTCGCAAGAAGTCAGCTTGGTTGTACGTCGGAATGATGACTTCTACGCGCACCGTAGTTTCGCTCATGATGTCGCCTCATGAAACTCCTGAACGGCGTATCTGAGTAGATCACGTATCTCCTCTTCGCGGTTTTGAGGAATCATGACTCCAGCCTCGCGAAGCTTGATTGGGCTGAGTGTGAACGAGGCCGGAGGAATTGTCGCAAAGTCCGAAGTCTCAATCGACAGGTCCTTACCGAGCTGTGCGAGCGCCTCGGTGCGAACGAGTTGAGCAAGTTCAATTAACTGGTTCGTTTGCCCCGAGGCAAGCAGATAGATGCCGCTAGACACTCGTTTCGAGTTAATCACTTGTTGAAGAACATCGACGACGTCTCGTAATGCCATCATGTCACGAGATATTCTCGGATCTGATCGAAGAGTCAACGAGTGCGACTGTACTGCCTGCTTGCACAAATCATGGAGAAGCAGCCCCCAAGTCTCTGGTCTCGGTACCGCAGGTGTTCCGAATGAGTTGCTCATACGAATTATTGTGACGTTCATCGAAGTACTTTCTGCGAGAGCCATTAGGTCCTCTTCGATCCGCAGACGAGAAATCCCAAGAGTAGAAACTGGATCAGCTGGCGTGTCGTCGTAAACATTTCCGACAAGTGTGCGACCATAAACATGAATTGATGAGAGAACAATGAATCGTGAGACACCAGCACGAACAGCATCTTCCGCCAGTTTCAGAGTCGTGGAGCGCTCGATTGCCAACTGCGCTTCGGAAGGTGGTGTGCTCGCGGAGAATCCGCGATTGGCCAGATGCACCACTGTTGAAGCACCGCTCAAAATCTGCTCTCGGATGGTTTCGCTTCTTATGTCCCCGAAGATGAATTCGTGTGCTCGCATCCAGTTCGGTAGCTTCCGCTGAGATTTTGCGACAGCTCTTAGGGACGTGCTCCCTGTACTGATCATGTGCTGGAGCAGTCGGCCACCCACGTGACCTGTTGCCCCGGTTATTACAACGTGATTATTCACTGGCACTGTCTGGCGTCAGAGTCGCGGCATGCGATCGTCATCAATTTCACGGCGGTCTGACTCGGCAGGGTCACGAGTAGTACTGGAGCAGTTTCCGATTAGCGCAGGATCGCTGCCAGCATTCTGGAATGCATACCAAACCATTGGGGGGACTGTCAGCAAGTTGTAGTTCGACTCGCCAATGATGACGTCCATCTGCTGCCCGCAAGTAGAACTTCCGGTTCTGTCGTCGAACAGAACGAAGCGGACTGAACCAACGGGTACTGCGAGCTGTGAGGTGGCTTCGCGGTGCCTGCGCCACGTTTTAGTCTGACCGACGGCGATTTTTGAGAAGTACATCTCCCCGAATTGGCGAAACTCCGAATCGGACCGTTTGATCATGTGCAGCACATCACCACGAACGTCTCGAATCACCCTCCGAGGGCTGACAAGGACGCCCTCGATCATTGCGCGAGATACGCCTCGATGTCGCCGAGGGTGAGACTCTTTGCGTTCTCGCCATCTCGCAGTCGGATAAACCAGGACGTGGTCCGATTCATAGTTTCCGAGAAGTCCCAGCGTGTTGACCACTGAAGATCCCGTTTTGACTTGTCACTGTTCAATTGCAGCAACTGAGATTCGTGCATGGTGCTGGAGTCTCGCTCGACTCGAACTGCCTCGGGGCGCCCCCACTTGTTGGCTATGAGTGAGGCAACTTCTTGCACTTCGTGAATCGCGGTTTCAGGAGGGCCAAAGTTCCAACAACTTCCAGACTCCGCCGCCCCACTCTCGAGGGCTACAGCCAGTCTCACGTAACCAGAAAGCGGCTCAAGGACGTGTTGCCATGGACGTGTCGCCTGAGGGTGACGAATCTCAATAGGGCGCTTCTCTTCAAGTGCGCGCACGCAATCGGGAATTAGGCGATCTGGCGACCAGTCACCACCCCCGATGACGTTTCCAGCACGGGCGCTCGCGAGTCGGGCAGAGTCCGCTTGGCGAAACGTTGAGGAACAGTAACCGGCAAACACCATCTCTGCTGCCGCCTTCGACTGGCTGTACGGATCGATGCCTCCAAGTTCGTCTGACTCTATGTAACCGTGTGTTTGCTCTTTGTTCTTGTAGCACTTGTCTGAGGTCACAAAGACCAGAGTCCGAACCGAAGAAGTGTGTCCAGCAGCCTCGAGCACGTTTGCAGAACCAAGAACGTTGGTGGAGAATGTGGTGTAAGGATCCTGATACGAGCGGCGCACAAATGCCTGAGCAGCAAGATGAAACACCACTTCTGGCTTAGCTCGCCTGAACTCTGACTCCAACATCGCCTTGTCGCGAACGTCGCAGACTCGGCTGTCGACTTCTTTTTCTAATTCGAGCAGCGTAAAGTGCGCAGGAGAAGTCTCGGGCGGCAACGCAATCCCAGTGACGTTCGCACCGGCTTGCGCGAGCATCAATGCCAACCACGACCCTTTGAAGCCGGTATGGCCGGTGATGAGCACTCTTCGCCCCGAGAAGTGACCCAGGTCTTCACTCAGTGACGCCACGGCGCCTCATTCTTCTGATGTAGGTCATTCAGTAGTTCCCAGTCGCGATATGTGTCCATGCACTGCCAAAAACCCTCATGGGTGAAGGCAGCGAGTTGACGGTCTCGCACCATCTGTCGCATCGGATCTGCCTCAAGCACGAGTTCTTCGCGCTCGTTCAGGTAGTTGAACAGTGTGGGGCGACAAACAAAATATCCACCAGAGATGAGCCCGGCTGATGCCTGGGGCTTCTCGTTGAAGGACGTCGCGATCCCTGATGCGTCGACTTCGACCTCGCCAAAGCGGCTGGGGGGACGAACCGCCGTGAGGGTCATGGCCGCATCATGTGATCGATGAAACTCGTGGACTCTGTCAATCGGGACGTCCGAGACGCCATCGCCGTAGGTAAGAAAGAAGTCTTCGTCGCCGACTATTTCTCGGATCTTTCGAACTCGAGCCCCGGTCATTGCCTCGAGACCCGTATCCACGACGGTCACCCTCGCCACGCCCGCGCGGGGGAGAGCAAACGAGACGGTCTCTCTTCCGCCGGTAGGAGACGCACCGAAATATTCCCGAATTACGTCGCCCAGATAACCAAGACAGAGCACGAAGTCGTGGTACCCGTAGAACGCATAGTGGTCCATGATGTGGACGACGATTGGGTGGGAACCGATCGGAATCATCGGCTTTGGAACGCTGTCATCAACTCCTCTAATTCGGGTGCCCTTACCCCCGCAAAGGATGACGACTTTCATAGGTGAGTTCTCTGACGAGCCTATCTCGCTCTCAATTTTCGGGTATCAAGCTTCGTGTCCAAGGACGAGGGCCAGAGTTCTTGACCCCCAGCAAGTCAAACTCTCGGCATAGAAGTGAATTGTCTTGGTCGTATTGAAGGAGCAACTCTCGAGCTGCGGAGCTATCTGCGTGCCATTGTTCTGCTGTTGCAGTCGCAACGTAGTCGACTACGCGGCGAATCTCCTTCGTAGTCGCAACGCTCGTCCAATATGGCCCGCTCGGCTCCTGAACGAGCGGATTGCCGAATCGGTACTCGGTGATCTCGTCGTGACCTGCGACGGCCATTCGCGCAGTAATGAACGCAATGCGAAGCCCTCGTGCGAGTAGTTCGTATCCGATCGTGCTGTCGACATTCACGATGACGTCGTTGGGCCGGAGCTGTTCATAGCTTGACGCTTGGTTGCTGCTCGGCAGATACGTCCATGGAAGTCCATCAAGATGGTGGGCGTAATAGTCGTATTCTCCGACCTGCCATTTCGGTCTCTTGCCAAGAACGCAGAACTCCATAGAGAGCTCTTGAGCGATAGTCGCGCACTCTCGTGCGACCACCGAGTCCACCCTGAAATACTGTTCGGCTGTAAATGCGACCTCGCCGGAATAAATGAAGACGCTCGAGTTCCAAGCGTCATCGATTCCCTTACTTCCTCGATTAGGGAACTTTGAGACAAACACCAAACGCGGCTGACCAGCTGGGATGTTGTCATCCAGGCGCAGGGCATTGTTCATGAGGTTTCCGACTTCAATAACTTTGGCCCTCGAATTCGGCATGGCAGACCTGAAGAAGTCGGTTCCCAGTCCTCCGAGCGTTGCAATAACGTCAGCGTCGTATCCGAGCGAGTCGACCTGCCGTAACTCCTTCATGAAATTTGTCGAAGCAGAGTGAGAGAGCGACTTTCTTAGTCCGTTCTGGATCGCAATTGAGGTACATGATGGCAGCAGAACGTTGGTGGCGAAAAATGTCAAGTTGTTGTCTTCCATCGTGATGACAAACTTCGGTTTCCTCCAGCGGAGGAATGCTCGGTAGTAGGAGAACTCTGAAAGATCTCGGGAGAGCAACATTCGCAGAGCCACCCACACGTTGAGTTGCTCGCGCGGATTTTCGTAGATTGCGACATCAGTCTCCGTTACGTAGTTGCGGAGAATTCCCAGCCCGATGCGACCGAAATACACCAGTCGCACACGACGGGGAATCGAGAAGTCGAGACGCACTGATCTAACCCCGCTCTACCCGAGGCTCAGCGAGTTGAGCCCAATGAGAAAGACCAACGACAAGGCGATACCGGCAGCCACGCCAGCGACGACGGTGGTGATGGTGATTCCGACGAGACGTGTACCGAG
>Ga0129333_10005191_pt1 | contig 12202 bp, 6 predicted proteins | sample CPB6_08_DNA_FD_94474 | JGI IMG/M metagenome (GOLD analysis project Ga0129333, IMG submission 94474) | Freshwater to marine salinity gradient microbial communities from Chesapeake Bay, USA - CPBay_Sum_0.6_0.8_DNA | ecosystem: Environmental > Aquatic > Marine > Coastal | place: USA: Chesapeake Bay... | reverse complement strand
GCGAAGCCGATCCCGATGAAGACGCCGTCGCGTACGAGGGTGCCGGCACGCCTGGTGTGGAGGCAGGGGAGCAACGAGCGCACGGACTGCAACGGTTGCAGGGGGTTCACCCGACGGAGCGTATCGGCGTCGTGGGGAGGGATCGCCGACGTCTGTTGGGGTGTCGCAGGGGTCACGTGCCGTGCGCCGCTCCGGGGATCAGGTGACCCGGGCGCTCGGGACCCGGCGACTAGGGTCTCGTTACCGTGAACGACGACTTCGAGCTCGGAGCGAGCGCATCCGCCCCGCCCGTCGTGGCAGTGACGGTCGTCCACGAACCGGGTGAGTGGTTCGCCGAGATGCTGCAGAGCCTGGCGGCCCAGGACCACCCGAATCTGCAGTACCTGTTTGTCCTCACGGCCTCGTCGGGGGCCGCCGCTGATGCCATCGCCGAGAACCTTCCGGGGGCCAGTGTGCGGACCATCCCGGGGAACCCCGGCTTCGGCGCAGCCGCCAACGAGGTGCTCCGACTCGTGGAGGGTGATCAGGGGTTCTTCTGCTTCCTGCACGACGACGTGGCACTCGCCCCGAATGCGATCTCGCTCCTCGTCGCCGAGTTGTACCGCTCGAACGCCGGCGTTCTCGGACCCAAACTCCTCGAGTGGGATGCTCCCGGTCGGATCGAGAGTGTCGGCCTCCGGGCCGATCGCTTCGGCCACCTCGTGGGGATCGCCGAACGCGGTGAACCGGATCAGGAGCAGCACGATGCGGTCCGCGACGTGTTCTGCATCTCGACGGCATGCATGCTCGTGCGCGCCGACCTCTTCCGCACCCTCGGCGGGTTCGACGCAACCATCGAGCACGAGGGTGATGGTCTCGACCTCTGCTGGCGGGCACACCTCAGCGGTGCGCGTGTCATGGTGGTGCCCGATGCCACGGTCAGGCATCGCGCACGTATTGCACAGCGTCGAGACGACTCCATCGGCAGCCGACTGGCTGCTCGTCACGGTTTGATCACGGCGCTCGTGATGAGTGGAAGGCTTCGTTCCGTCGTCACCGCAGTGGTCGCTCCCTTCGTGGCGCTGCTCGCGCTCGTGGGCGGTCTCTTCGTCGGCTCGACACGTGGTGGGCTCGACTCGTTGCGTGCGAGCGCGTCTGCCTTCGGGCGGCTGGGATGGATCGCAGCCCGGCGCCGACGTGTACAGCCGTTACGTGCAGTTCCCGATAGCGAGATCCGCCCGTTGCTCGCCCGGGGCTCGCTTCAACTCGGTGCGTTGATCCGTCATCGGCAGGACACCGAGGAGGTGCGTGACCGGACGCGCGTCGCGCGCCGGGCGCTGCGGACCAGTGGCCGAATCGCAGTGGTGGTCTGGGTGGCGGTCGTCGTGTGGTTCGTGGTGGGCTCACGCTCGATCCTCGGTGGTCGTGTGCCGACCATCGGGTCGTTCCTGCCCATTCCGTCGAGTGCCATGGACCTCTTCCGCACCTACGCCTCGGGCTGGTGGCCGTCGGGTCTGGGGCGTTCCGAGGCGGCCCCGACGGCGGTAGGGCTGCTGGGTCTGGCGAACATGGTGTCGCTCGGCAACCCGGGCCTGCTGCGCACCTTGTTGGTGCTCGGTCCGGTGGTAGTCGGATTCGTCGGCATCTTCCACTTCGCTGCGGTGTTCCGCAGCGGCCGCGGTCGCGCAGCGGCACTCGTTGCCTACGCGGTGAACCCCCTTCCGTACTCGTGCATCGCTGCCGGTCGATGGGCACCGCTCGCGGTGTATGGGGCCTTCCCGTGGGCGCTCGAACTCCTTCGCCGCTCGAGCGGATTGCAGGGTGCGTCGGGTGTGGTGGACGACGACGGCCGCGAGGTCACCGACGCCATCGCTGTCGTCGGGATCGGCCGACAGGTGCGCCTGATCGCTGCACTGGCGCTTCTCGAGGCGGTGGTTGCGGCCTTCGTGCCGTCGTTCCCGCTGTTGGTGCTGCTTGCCGCCGTGGTGCTCGCGCTTGCCACCGTGGGTGTGCGTGGGACGGTCTCCACCCTGGCGGCGGTTGCCTCAGCGGCGATCGCCGCACTGGTTGCCTTCGCGCTTCACCTGCCGTGGAGCCTGCGATTCCTCGACCGAGATGGCTGGACGGAGTTCGTCGGTGGCGAGGGTGGCAGCGCGCTCGGTCTGGCGCGCCTTGCGCGGTTCGAAGTCGGTCAGGTCCCGATTGCCTTCCTGTCGATCGCCCTGTTCGTGCCACTGGTGGTAGGCGTGCTCATTGCCAAGGGCTGGCGACTCACCTGGATGGCCCGTGCCGGCGCGCTGGTGCTCGTCTTCGCCGGACTCGCCATCGCATCGGACTCGGGATCGACGCTGCCCGAGGTCGGTGTCCTGCTCGTGCCCGTGGTTGCCGCGCTTGCCGTTTCGGCAGCGGTAGCGGTCTGCGCCTTCGACGAGGACGTGCGCGGTGGTCGAATCGGGTGGCGGCAGCCAGTTGCACTGCTTGCCTTCGCGGCGCTGGCGGTCTCGGTGGTGCCCGGCATTGCCGGTCTCGGCGACGGCCGTTGGAACGCGCCGAGTCCCGAACTGGCGGGGACGCTCGGGTCGCTGCCCACCAACCCGCCGAGTGGCGACTTCCGCATCCTCTATCTCGGCGATGCGCGGGTGCTGCCCCTGCCGGGTCGTCCCTACCGGGATGGGATTGCGTACGCGGTATCCGACGACGGCGCCCTCACCGTGCTCGACTCGTGGTCGCCGCGCTCGGGTGCGGGTGACGCGCTGATCGTTCAGGCACTGGACTCGATCAGTCGACTCTCTACGTTGCGTGGCGGTCGTCTGCTCGCTCCGCTCGGCATTCGCTACATCGTCGTCCCCCTCGTCGACGGCCTGCGGTCGCGGCGGAACGCGCCGCTCCCCAGTCCCGTCGGTCTCGAGGACGCGCTTGCCGATCAGGTCGACCTGCGTCGCTCGTCGTACGTGAGCGACCAGGCCATCGTGTTCGAGAACACCGCTGCCCTGCCCCTGCGCGCGCTGCTCGGCGGGCGCACCGAGCAGGCAAGCCGTACCGCCGGCGCAGGAGCGCTCGTGGAGGCGGACTTCTCCGAGGTGATCCCGGTCTTCGTGGGCATCCCGCACACCCGTGCAGCGCGCGAAGCGATCTCGGGGACCGGACCCACCGTCCTCCACGACGCGGTCGGGAAGGACCCGCGCTGGCGCCTCACGCTCGACGGGACGCGGGTGACCGGTCGTTCCGCATTCGGGTGGTCGACGGCATACGACCTACCGGGAGGTGGCCGTGCGGTGCTGCGCTATGACACCCCGTGGAGCCGCACCGTGGTGATCGTCGTGCAGTTGGCACTGTGGATCGTGGTGGTCGTGGCGACATCGCGCTTCCGTGGATGGAGGCGTTGGCTCATGCGGCGCCGTCAGCGCGCCGACGTTCCGAGCGGACCGATGATCCGCCTCGAGCCCGAGGTGCGTCCATGAGGGCGCGACGTCTGCTCATCGGCCTCGTGGTCGTGTTGGGTCTCGGCGGACTCGTTGCGGTGGGCTCCGAGGTCCGGCGACCCGGTGCCAGCACGTTCGCCACCCTGTCGCCCCCCGGTATGCCGGTGGCCCCGACGGCCTCGGGAATCACGTCGAGCTGGTTCTGCGCCGGTGTCCCGACCTCCGGTCAGCGCGGGGGAGACGTCGTGGTGACGAATCCGGGCACCTCACCACTGCGCGGTCGTCTCACCGTCTACTCCACCGCTGCGTCCCCGGTCTCCCAGGACATCCAGATCGGTCCGCGGGAGGCAACGAGTTTCGCCCTCGAGAACCTGTCGAAGGGCGACTACCTCTCGGCCTTCGTCGAGCTCGACGGTGGTCTTGGCCTGGTCGAACAGCGTGTGCGGCATCCCAACGGTCGCTCGCTCGCACCGTGCTCGAATGCGCCGTCGAACAACTGGTACTTCGCCGACGGCATCACCCAGAGCGCCGGCTACGACCTCGTCATCACCAACCCCTTCCCCGGGTACACCAACGTCACGGTGCAGGTGCTCACCGTCGACGGCGTGCGCACCCCGGCAGACCTGCGCAACCAGACCATCGCCGGCACCGCCGTGCTGAAGGTCGACCTCGAGCAGTACGGCCTGCGCGATGAGCAGCTGCTCGCCGTGTGGGTCCAATCAACCCCCGAACGTGTCGTTGCGGCACGGGCGCAGAACTACTACGGCGGTCTCGGGCGCCGCGGCTACTCGCTGATGCTCGGTGCCCCATCGCCCGACTACCGCTGGTACTTCCCGGATGGCGAGAAGTCCAGCGGGGTCTCGGAGTCGATCACGGTCTACAACCCCGGCGATCTCCCCGCCCTCGTGGCGGTGCAGGTCTTCACGGAGACCGCGGGGGGACCCGATTACGTGTCCGTGCAAGCCGTGCAGATCCCCGAGGGTTCGGTGGAGAAGGTCGACATCGACGCCATCACCGGCCTGCCTGCCGGGCGGCACAGCATCATCATCGACTCACCCGATGCCCCGATCATCGTCGAACAGGTCATCACACGTGGCTCCGGGGGCGGGGCGGTCACCAGCATCACCCTTGGTTCGCGCATCTCGAGTACGCGTTGGTGGGTGCCCACCCCTCTCGACGATGCAGGCGAGGGATCGCTCATCGTCACGAACGCCACCGGTGTCGAGGGCTCGTTCACGGTCTACGCGCTCGGCCCGGGTGGTCTGGCTCCGGTTGCCGGCCTGTCCGACATCCCACTCCGGGCGGCGAACGACTTTGTCGGCGGCCTGGTCGCCGTCGACCTCACCGGACGGGATGTCGTCGGGAAGGCCCTGCTCGTGGAATCCACGGTGGACAGCGTGGTGCTGCGCCGGCCGGCCCGTGGCCCGAACCTGAAGGGCCGCAGTTCGGTGTTGGGGCTGCCCGAGGGCTGAGCCAGTATGGGGAAGCGCCACCGGCGCAAACCGTTGCGGTCGGGTGTCGAAGAGGTATGACGTCGTGCTGATCAGGATTCTCGTAGCCGTCGCCGTCATCGTGATTGCGGCGTTGGTGGCACTGGTACTCCGGCGCCGCACCGCAGGTACCGACGCCCCGACGCAGGGATCGCACCACGTGCCGACCCAACTCGACCGTACCGACTTCGCCGAACCGGGGACGCCGTGGCTCGTTGCGCTGTTCTCGTCGGCGTCGTGTCAGGTGTGTGCGTCGGTGCGCGCGAAGGCCGACGTCCTGCGGAGCACACAGGTTGCCGTCGATGACATTGAGTTCACCGCCCGGCGTGATCTGCACGAGAAGTACCGGATCGACGGCGTTCCCTGCCTGCTCATCGCCGACAGCGACGGCGTGGTGCAGCGTTCGTTCCTCGGGCCGGTCACGGCAACCGACCTCTGGGCCGCCGTTGCCGATGCACGCGATCCCGGAGCACGGCCGGATCACACGTGCGAGCGAGAGCAGCCGGACGCCTGAGCGCCCGACCGCGTCGCGCTTGCGTTAGGGGGCCGGAACCTCGTTCGGCGTACGGCCGGGGTCGCCGAGACCCTGCTGGATGAGCCGTGCCACATCGGAGCCGTCGATGGTCTCCTTCTCGAGGAGCGCGGCGGCAACCAGATCGAGACCGGCACGATGCTGCTGCAGCAACTTCGAGGCACGTGCCTCCTGATCGCTGAGGATCCGCTGGATCTCCTCGTCCATGAGGCGAGCGGTGGAGTCGGAGTACTCGCGTCCACCGGTCATGAGGTCCTCGCCGAGGAACACCTGTTGCTGGCCGTGCCAGGCCATCGGGCCGACACGGTCGCTCATGCCCCACTCGCGCACCATGCGGCGGGCGAGGCCGGTGACGACCTCGAGGTCGTTCGCCGCACCTGTGGTCTGCTGGGCGAAGACCAACTGCTCGGCAACACGGCCGCCGAGTGCCATACAGATGCGGTCCTCGACGTATTCCTTCGAGAACGAGTGGCGCTCCTCGGGAAGCGTCTGCGTGACGCCGAGCGCCATGCCGCGAGGGAGGATCGTGACCTTGTGCAACGGGTCGCCATTGGGGAGTACCGCAGCAAGTACCGCATGGCCACCTTCGTGGTACGCGGTGGTGCGACGCTCTTCCGCCGACAGGATGAGTGACTCCCGGCGGGCGCCCATCATGATGCGGTCTCGCGCCGACTCGAAGTCGATGCGCTCGATCTCCTTGGAACCACGGCGGACGGCCTGCAGTGCGGCCTCGTTCACCAGGTTGGCGAGGTCGGCACCACTCATTCCGGGAGTGCCCTTCGCCATGACCTCGAGATCCACGTCGGTGCCCATGCGCTTGTCGCGTGAGTGCACCTTCAAGATGGCGAGGCGCTCGTCGAACTCCGGAAGCGGCACGACGATCTGTCGGTCGAAGCGGCCCGGACGCAGCAGTGCTGGATCGAGGATGTCCGGTCGGTTGGTAGCCGCAAGGATGACGATCCCTTCGGAGGTCTCGAAGCCGTCCATCTCGGCGAGCATCTGGTTGAGCGTCTGCTCGCGCTCGTCGTGGCCGCCGCCGAGTCCGGCGCCACGCTTGCGGCCGATGGAGTCGATCTCGTCGATGAAGATGATGGCGCGGCCCATCTTGCGAGCCTGCTGGAACAGATCGCGGACGCGGCTTGCGCCCACGCCCACGAACATCTCCATGAAGTCCGAACCCGTCACCGAGAGGAAACCGACGCCGGCCTCACCGGCAACCGCCCGTGCGAAGAGTGTCTTGCCGGTGCCGGGGGGACCAACGAGCAGGATGCCCTTGGGGACCTTGGCGCCAATCTCTTTGAATCGTTCCGGCATGCGCAGGAAGTCGACGACTTCCTTGATCTCCTGCTTCACGCTCTCATAGCCGGCAACGTCGGCGAACGTGGTGGAGGGCCGGTCGGTGGTGTAGGCCTTTGCCTTGCTGCGACCGATGGACATCACGTTGCCCATCTGCCCCTGCGCCCGTCGGTTCATCCACAGCAGGAACCCGATGAAGATGAGGATCGGCAGGAGCAGCGGGATGAGGCCCGTGAGCCAGTTCGACTCCGGGGTCGTCGGCTTGAAGTCGACGCCCTTCTCCTCGATCATCTTCCGGTCGTCCTCGTTCGGGAAGCCGACAGGGGCCGTGGTGGCGAACTTGTCGCCGTTGGTGAGCTGACCCGAGATCTTCAGCGACTGGTTGTTGAGCTTGAACTCCTTGACCTGACCACTCGACAACTTCGTCTCGAACTCGGCGAAACCGATCTTGTTGGCGGAGTCCGAGGGAATGAGGCGGGATCCGAACAGCAGCAGCGCCAGCACACCGAGCAGGACCCAGATGGACCACCGAGGAATCCCGGAGGAACCGCGGAGCGGGCCCTTGCGGCCGTTCTGGCCGTCGCCTCCCGGGCCACCCGAACCGCGGCCCTGATTGCGCGCAGGCGGCGGCGGGGGCGGGGGCGGAGGGGGGAGGTTGCTCATGGACTGAATGCTACGGCCGCACTGGTTCGGCTCACTCGCGCCCGCGGGGGTCCACCCGGTGCCGAACGTAGATGGGTACGGTTCCACGCCGTGAAGCGTCAGTGTTCGAGAACCGGCTGTGCAGAACCGGCCACCGCAACCCTCGGATACGACTACGCACAGGCCCGTGCATGGGTCGATCAGCTGAGCGCCGAGCGGGACCCGCACGACTACGACCTATGTGGTCGCCATGCCGCCCGAATCACGGTGCCGAGCGGCTGGGAACTCCTCGACCTCCGGCGCGCCGGCGTCGAGCGTCTGGCCTCCTGATCCGTCGCTAGCGTCACGGAAATGGCACAAGTGCAGCCCGACTCGAGGCCGCAACCGGGGATCGGTATCGCTGCCGCAGTGTGGGCCGGGGCGATTGCTGCGTCGGTCGTTTGCTTCCAGATCGTGGTCGCAGCCACCGGGCACTCGGGCGAGGACATCGACTCGCTGCCGTTCTCCATCTTCCCGATCTCATCGATGCTCTCGCTGTGGTTGCCGACGCTGCTCCTCCTGTGGTTGCTGAGCAGGAGACGCCTCAGCGGCTCGCTCGTGTCCGACTTCGGCCTGCGCTTCCGGTGGATCGACCTGCTCGGCATCCCGATCGGCATCGCCAGCCAGCTCCTGGTGCTACGAGTGGTGTACTGGCCGTTGTCGAGGTGGTTCCCCGAAACGTTCTCGCGTGACGACATCGAGCGAGCGGCGCGTGACCTCACGGAGCGAGCCGACGGCGCGTGGCGCGTCGCGCTCGTGCTCGCCGTGGTGGTGGGGGCGCCATTGATCGAGGAGTTGCTGTACCGGGGACTGATCCTGCCGTCTCTGTCCCGGGCGATGTCGGCCCCACTCGCCGTCCTCGTCGGGGCACTCTGGTTCGCCGCAGCACACATGCAGGCCGTGCAGTTCCTCGGCCTTGCCGTTTTCGGTGCGGTCCTCGGGGCGTGCTGGGTCCGGACGCAGCGCCTCGGAATGGGCGTCCTCGCGCATGCGGCGTTCAACGCAACCTCGGTGGTGATTCTGTGGCCCCGGACCTGACCGCCCCCACCGGCAGTAGCGCGACTGACCGTGCCGACCGGTCCGGAAGTGCGAGGATGGCGGGCGGTATGCAGACCTCCGAGTCCACGATCGTCGACACCGAGGTGCACGACCCGGTGGCACCAGGTGCGCAGGACGCCCCCGCAGGTGTTCTCGACGACGAGCACCTCGCGCCGGCGGCCGATGGCGGCGATGGCGGCGCCGACGGACCCCCGGTCGACTGGGTGCCGTGGTGGGCCAACCAACCCCTACTCCGACGCATCTTCACGATCGTTGCCGTGCTCGGCACCACGGTGTTCACGCTCGTCAATGTGCGTATCGACAAGGTCTTCCGGAACAACACGCCCACCGGCGGCGACATGGGCGCCCACGTATGGGCCCCGGCCTTTCTGCGCGACAACCTGCTCCCGAACCTGCGCATCCAGGGATGGAGCATGGACTGGTACGCCGGCCTGCCGGTGTACCGCTTCTACATGCTGCCTCCCGCACTGCTCATGGTGTTCCTCAACGCCCTGCTGCACATTCCGTACGGCATTGCATTCAAGTTCGTCGCCATTCTCGGTCTCGGCACGATGCCGCTCAATGCGTGGGCGTTCGGCCGGTTGTCCAAGCTGGCGTGGCCGATCCCCGAGTTCCTGGCGATCGGTGCGGTGCTGTTCCTCTTCGACGAGAACTTCTCGATCTACGGCGGAAACGTTGCGTCCACGATGGCCGGGGAGTTCTCATTCTCCATTGCGCTGTCGCTGGCGCTGCTGGGATTCGGATTGCTGTCCCGCGGCCTCCGCGAGGGCAAGGGTCTCGGCATGGCCGCCGCCATCCTTGCTCTCGCCGCGGTGTGCCACGGCATCGTCGCAATCTTTGTCGGGCTCGGGACGGTCACCCTGATGGTGGTCTGGGTCGACCGACGCCGCTGGAAGTGGAGCCTCGCAACCTTCGGTACTTTCCTGCTGCTCACGGCGTGGTGGATCCTGCCGTTCAAGTTGAGTACGCACTTCATGACCAACATGAAGTACGAGCCCTACGAGGGGCCGTGGTGGAAGTTCTTCAACCCGCAGTCTCCGTTGACCACCACGTTCCTCATCGTGTTCGCGTTGATCGGCTTCGGCGCCGGCATCGCGCGGCGCAACCGTGCCGTGATCTTCCTCGGCATCTCGTGCCTCTCCTGGGTGGTCCTGGTGGTCGCTGCCGAGCGACCCCTGCCCCTCGTCGGTGACCTCTTCTGGAACTACCGCGGCCTCCCGTTCTTCTACCTCTTGAGGTACTTGCTCGCCGTCATCGGCATTGCCGAGACCGTGCTGTTCATCGTGCGGTCGTGGAGTCTTCACCGGGCCGAACGTCTTGCCGCCGCGCCGGGTGTCGACGTGGGCGTTCCGGTGGCGCCCTTCGGTGAACAGCGACCCCGGCGAGATGCGCTCGTCCGCGTGTGGGTGCAGTCGTCGGCACTCGTGCTCGTGGGCCTGCTGTCGCTCGGTTGGGTTGCGTTCGGTATCGACCGACTTCCGTTCAGCCGGCAGACCTACTCCGGCGGCAAGTGGTACCACCAGTGGGGGTTCATCAAGGGGCCGGTCGTCAACGACGGTGTCGATTCGGACGGTTGGGCGAGTTACAACTTTGACGGCTACCAAGGCCGTGAGACCTGGAACGAGTACCGCGGACTGCTGCAGGCCTCGAAGGACGTTGGCGCGGCCCGCGGCTGTGGCCGGGCACTCTGGGAGCACCAGTCCGACAAGTACGGCAGTTACGGCACGCCCATGGCGCTGATGCTGCTGCCCTTCTGGACGAAGGGTTGCATCTCGTCGATGGAGGGTCTCTTCTTCGAGGCATCGGGCACGACGCCGTATCACTTCCTCGCAGCATCCGCCGCCAGCGAGAACGCTTCCGATCCCGTTCGCGAACTGCGTTACGACAAGAACGACATCGATCTTGCGGTCGAGTACATGCGCAATCTCGGTGTCCGCTACTACTACGCGTTCACGCCGGCCATGGTCGAGCAGGCTGCCGAGCACCCCGATCTCACCGAGGTGGCGGCGTCCGGCCCGTGGCGGATCTATGAGATCAGGGACTGGGCATTCGTCGTCCCACTCGACCGCGAACCGGTGGTGGTGCGTCATCGTGGCGGCGATGCGCGGGAGCGCTGGCTCGAGGTGGGCCTGAGTTGGTTCCAGCACTCCGATGAGTGGAAGGGTCTCCTCGTCGACGACGGCCCGAAGGAGTGGCAGCGGATCAATGTCGAGCCCGACGAGTCGCGCGCCGGCGATCGGCGAGTCCACATCCTGAGGACACTCGACGAGTACACCGAGCGCCCGGTCGAACCATTCATCATCGACCCCAACACCGTGAAACTCGGGCAGTCCTCGATCTCGTTCGAGGTGCCGCAGGAGGCAATCGGCCGACCAGTGCTCGTGCGGGTGAGTTACTTCCCCAACTGGGACGTCAGTGGGGCCAAGGGTCCCTATCGAGCGGCCCCGAACTTCATGGTCGTCGTGCCCACCAAGACTCGGGTGGAACTCACCTACGGGTACTCCGGCCTCGACATCGCCGGCTACGGCCTCACCTTTGTAGGTATCGGGTTGCTCGGGTTCTTCTGGCGGCGTCGGCGTGTGGACTTCTCGGGACGGCCCGACGATGACTCGACGCCGGAACCCGACCAGACTCCTGACGCTGTCGACGAATCGACCGTGGAGGTGCCCGACGTGGTGGCGGACGCGCCCGACAGCGGCCAACGGGCCGAGTGATGGGCGGGCCGGCAAGTAGCCTCGGGCAGCGGTATGGCGCTCGCTGACATCGTCAAGGCATACGACATTCGGGGAACGGTTCCCGAGCAGTTCGATGTCGACATCGCCCGAGCGCTTGGCGTTGCCTTTGCCGACTTCGCCGGAGCGCCCACCGTGTACGTGGCCCGGGACATGCGGCCATCGGGGGTCGAACTCGTGGCGGCGTTTGCCGACGGCGTACGCAGTCGTGGCATCGACGTCATCGACCTCGGTCTGGCGTCGACGGACCTGCTCTACTTCGCCTCCGGCGTCCGCAACGCGCCGGGGGCGATGTTCACCGCCTCCCACAACCCGGCGCGGTACAACGGCATCAAGTTCTGTCTCGCAGGCGCACGTCCCGTCGGTGTCGAGAGCGGACTCAGCGAGATTCGCCAGCGCGCGCAAGCGGTGCTCGACGGTGGTGCACCCGCTGCGGCGGTGTCGCCCGGGCGGTATCGCGAGGAGAGCCTGCTCAGCGCATTCGCCGACCACGTGGTCTCGTTCATCGACCTCTCGGCCCTCCGGCCGATGCGTGTGGTGGCGGACACGGCCAACGGCATGGGCGGTCTAGTGGTGCCAGCGGTGTTCGAGCGCCTACCGGGGATCGAGCTCGAGGTCATGTACGGAGAACTCGACGGCACGTTCCCGAACCATCCGGCCGACCCCCTCCAGCCGGAGAACCAGCGCGACCTGCAGGCTCGTGTGGTGGCAGGTGGCTTCGACCTCGGGTTGGCGTTCGACGGCGATGCAGACCGCGTGTTCCTCGTCGACGAACTCGGACGGGGCCTGTCGGGGTCGGTCACCACGGCCGTGCTCGCAGCAGCAATGCTGCGGCGGAACCCCGGCTCGACCATCCTCCACAACCTCATCTGTTCACGGTCGGTCGTCGAGGTCATCCGGGAGCACGGGGGAGTACCCGTACGCACCAAGGTTGGCCACTCGTTCATCAAGCAGGAGATGGCCGAGCGCAATGCAGTGTTCGGCGGCGAGCACTCTGCCCACTACTACTTC
>Ga0129333_10005189_pt1 | contig 12204 bp, 21 predicted proteins | sample CPB6_08_DNA_FD_94474 | JGI IMG/M metagenome (GOLD analysis project Ga0129333, IMG submission 94474) | Freshwater to marine salinity gradient microbial communities from Chesapeake Bay, USA - CPBay_Sum_0.6_0.8_DNA | ecosystem: Environmental > Aquatic > Marine > Coastal | place: USA: Chesapeake... | reverse complement strand
CGTAGATCTCTTTTGTAGCACGATTACGAACAAGATATTTTTCAATTAGCTGTTCGATGGCGGCATAGCTGTACTGTTCATCTTTTTCATGATCCAGCATGGCATTCATTTTGTCCCAGTCTTCGGGCGTATACCATTTCAACAGTTCGTCAGTGTATAGGCCTACGCTGACATTTTTAAGCACAATGTCATAAAGGTGCGGTGGAGTATAGTCACCGTAGACATCTTTACGCAGCATGCTGACACGCTGTTTGCCTGCCACATATTGATAGTTAGTGTGTCCTACTTCTGGATTAGCTTCAACATCGATAAGGTCTACAATAGCCCTTAGAGTAATTTCGTCAATTTCTTTTGTAGTAATGCCATCATAAAAATGAGGCTGTGCTTTGATTTCTATCATTGACTGGCTGACATCTGCTATACCTTTACACACCTTTGCTACTTGAGCTTGCCATTTGTCAATCTGGAGTAGTTCAGTAGTGCCATTTCTTTTTAAGACAGTTATAGATTTGCCGGCAATAGTCATTGATTCGTTCCTTTGTTTATTGTTTTTATCAGTTAGTAGTGAGTTATTTAACATCGTATCTTAATAATTCTCTTATATTTTAATATGGGTTAAGTCGTCTTTGACAATCTTGTCAATTACTTCAAACTCGCATTGTTCTAGTTCGCTGACTTGACCTAGTGTATAATTTAGCACAGTTTTCTTATCAATAACTACTACTAGATGAATATCTTTTTCGTTAAAATTGTTGACTAACCAAAGCTCAACATCTTCATTGGGGAAGCAGGTCCATAGTGTATAGGCTTGTCCCAATGCAATAGCACTGCGGCAAAACTGACTAGTGTTAATTAATGCCCAGGGATCTGGCCAAGTGTCAGGCTTGTAGGGATCGATAGTTTTTCGAACCCAGGGCGTGTAGGTCCACCAACTGTTAACCAGTTCAATGAACCGAGCAAATGATGTGTCCTTAGCACTAGTTCTAAGTTCACGCCACGCTAAAATCTTTTCTGTAGTAGTTCCGTACCACACGGAAAAATCATAATGCTGCATACTGTTACTTATAATAGCTGTCTACTCGCTTGGTCCACTCTACACTGTAGTGGTCAAACTCGCTGCCTTCAATAATAAAAGTTTGTAGCTTTGCATCTCTATCGATAATATTGATCACACACTTACGAATATCTGTGCCGTGTACTTCGTTGTGAGCTATAGCATAAGCACAGGTCTGTAAAAAGTAATCAGTGATCCACTCTTTTTTCTTTGGCTTCTTGCTAGTCTTGTGATCAATAATTGCAGGCTGACCTTTGTGTACACCAATCATGTCGCTGGTGCCTGCATACAGCCCAGGATAATAAAGACTAGCTTCAATACCCCATACTTCTTCTATGTCGGGAAATGCTTGGTTGATCATAGTGTCTGCCATGGCGCGAGCCATTTCTTGCACCATGTTATTGCCTGCGGGGCGAGCTTTTCCTAACACAAAATTTTCTAGATGTGTGTGCATCAATGTGCCAAGGCCGGCACTTTCTTTACTGATTTGATTGGCTTGCTCCTCACCTACACGCTTACGCCATTCTATCAAATGCGTTTTGTCTGCGGTTTTATCTAGGATAGTAGTGACGCTGGCAACTTTGCCCCCAGGTGCGTCATAGAGTCGTTGGCCAGAGGCTTCGATTCGTTTAATTGGTTGATAGTTAAATTTAGGCGTATATAGCATAGCCTAATATTACACTATTTTTAAGAAAAAGTCTATTGGGTTGGTTACCAACTTAGGACCCATTTGAAAGTATCACCTGTTGTAGCATTGGTTCTACGCTCAATGGAATAACCAAGGTCAGTGAAATAACTTATAACCTGACCCATTTGAATAAATTTGGCACGATCATCAACTGTACCTTGCCAAACATTAAAGTATACTCGTGCTGCTACGATTGGAGCAGGAGCTCCTACTGTACTAGTGGCGGTCATTGTTGTGCCAGTAACATCAGTGTCGTATAATCCACTGCCAACTGCGGTTAATATAGCATCCTCAATGTCTCGAATCTCGTTGAAGATCACAGAGTCATTTTGTGATTTAGCTCTAGCTTCGGTGGCAGTTAACATTGGATTTTTCATTTTAGTTGACCTAAGGCTTGCTTTACAGCAGTGCTTTTAATTTTCTTTATATCTTTATCAATTTTAGATGACATAGTTGTAGCCGGACCTTTGTTTAGCTGAATACTATCTAGTGTGGCGCTAACAACTATGTCTTCCATGTCTTTACGATGTCTATTTAAAACATCTACCATTACTTCAGGTGTGATAGAGTCTTCGCTGTCTAAGTCGTTGACCAATTGTTGCATGTCAATAGTTTCTGCGCCCTCGGTGCGAGCACGAATTAAGATTGGCTTAATTAGACTCAACAACTGTTGATCGCTGTCAACTAACTCAAACAAACGCATTACTTTAACTCACGGCCTGTTGGTAATTCTTCTTCGCCGCCAGCTGCATCAGTGGCTGCAAACTCATCTTCTTGATCTAAGCCTGTATCAACTGTTGGAGTCATTTCGCCGCCGGCAGGTGCTTCACCAGTTAAGATGCCCTGTGCTTGACTTAGGCTGTCCTTAGCAGATTTGATTTGCTCTAGTAAACCAGCCAATGTTTGATCAGCACTGTCATTGAACTGTTGACCAACATCTTGACCAAACTCAACTTTAATTTTTTCAACTAATGGCATTAGATCATCTGTTTGCATTTGTGCAACATCTTCGGCCATGCCCTGTAGCTTGTCTATCATGTTTTTAACAACAAGGATTAGCTCGGCCTGAGCTAGCTCTTCGCCGCTTTGCTCATTGACTTTACGCTTGGTTCTTGGGGGAGCAATTTCCTGCAGAATGTGACGCAATGCTTCAATGATCATTGTGTTCTTAACATAACGGCTGTCGTTTTCATAGCCAACTACAGTGCTAGCAATGTTAAGGTTTTCATTAACTAATTTAGCAATTAGTCCTTGAACTTGGTTAACATCACCGTGTGCCTGTAATTTTAGGCCGTAATGGCTGTTTAGAAAACTCTCAACTACACGCTGTTTGCGCTGTGCTGGATTAAAAATTTCAGAAGTATTCATAATAAAGGTCCTTTTGATTATTTATCAATATTTTTTAGATAATAGACTTTTTATTTCAACCAGTCTCATACGATAGTTGATTAATTGTATTGCAAAAAACTCAGCTCGACCTATGTCTTTGATCTTAGATTTTTTTTGAAAAAATTTAATGTTTTCTGTACATCTAAAATATTCTTGATCCAAGTTGTATATGACACTGTCTATAGGGCCTGCTGTTCTTATTGGTTTGTTAAGATAAAAAATTATGTTTAACGCACTGGTAAACAAAGTTATATTTTTATACAAAGATGTTTGTCTTTTAATATCAATAATTTCGTAGTCCTGCTTTTGATGTGGAACTAGTTTATACCTATCGTAAAATACAATGCCGCCATCAGATTCGTAAGCAAGAGCTAACATGCCCAACACATTGTTTGGTACTGCATCATCTAGTAGATTGCTGAATTTTTTTGATATCTTTACAGCATCTATGTTATCTACTGAAAAGCTGGTAGACAACTGTCTTTGTTTCTTCATTATAAATTCTATCAATTAAACCTAGCTTGGTCATGGTTTCTGCTAGGTGCTGTTGGCGAGGCTCTAAACTGTGCCTCTCCACTGTGTTCTTTTGTTTTAGTAAACTAAAAAATTCTCGCTGCTCGTTGGTAATCATGCAGCGTAGTCCTGTAGTTAGCTCGCCGATTCTCATTTGTTGGTCTTTCTCCAACTGGTGTCAGCTACTGGGCTTCGTGTACCCACATCAGGCTTTTCTTGACTTTTACCTTTGCTAATGGCAATGCTTTTTACGCCCATAATTTTATCAGCGGCTTTGATTAATTCTGCTTCGGCGTCAGTGTAGCCAACAAGGCCAATGTTTTCTGCCCAAACGCTTTCTTGTTCAAAACCATTATTTGCTGCTGCGGCTGCTAATGCCATTCCATAGCGCATCTGCATGTATGTATCGGTATTTCTTAGCTCTGGTTCTATTCTAGCATTGGGAATAGCAGGATCAACTTGGCCATGCTTAACAGTGCCATGCTCTTTTGCATGCCCAACAAATCCGTGATATGCTTCATTGATGATTTCGTTGATCTTCATCTCTGTTGCATCCTTTGTAACAAGTTTTGTATTTGTCTGACTTCTGGACGATTTTTAGTCTGTGGATCTGTGATTAATGCATTTAAATCTTGTTCTTCGTCGTCGTCCTGCTGTTGAGCACTTGCGCCGGCCATTGGCTTTGTAGTTGATGTTGGTTTAATTGTTGCAGCAGATGTTGTAGGTTTAACTGGAACATTTGCATATTCTTTGGCAACAGTAAATCTTTGATCGTATTTTGAAACTATTTGTCTAGCACTGTCTAAATCATCTTTACCAACAAAACTAATTAAATCCAATACTTCTGTAAATTTTAATTGTCTTGTGATATCTGCTACATCAGCATCGGTCAGATCACCGCTGGGATCTAAAAATCTAATCAAGTCATTTAAGCTGCGATCTGCCATGTTAGCCTCTTTATCTATTTTGTGGTTTATTAAGAGACTTCAATCTCTTACTCAATGGATTAAACATTTTTGTTCTACGAGCTTTTCTTACAATTCTAGCATTAAACTTGCGTCTAATGCGCTTCATTAAGAAACGCTTTTTAATATTAATTGCTCTACTGCATGCGCCTACATTGCTAACTGTTCTTCCCTTTTTCTTACCTGCTGTGCAACGAATCATACGCTTGAGCTTTTTACCTCTCTTAGCCCAAACACGCTTGGCTTCTGTTACTACCTCTTCGCCAATGATTTCGATTTCTTCGTTCATATTACTATTTAAGCAGGCAATCTACTAATAACATAAGCCAAACCGCTGATCAATGCAGCGGTAATTGTAGCACTGGCAGCAACTACTGCCTTGAATCGGTTATCGCTGCTGCGTTGAATTAGATCTTTAAGTTCTTCCATGTCCTCACGCTGAGACTTTTGCATCTCATGCACTTCCTGAGATAACTTCTCAAGACGAACTTCGAGAACATTGAATCTATCTTCCAATCTCTTGTACCTTTCAGAACACAATGTAACATGCGTTTCTAGGTTCTCTTTTTCGATATCGTATACTGTATCTGACACAACTTTCTCCTATGATGGTATTATTGTTATATGTAAATGCCAAAGTTGTGCCTAAGCAGAGCCTAAATTTATCTTATATTTATCCAGATTATGGATCAGAGATTGTCGTTACGAACGAAGTATATATTTGTCTGTGCTGCAGAATTGGTTTCGAAGACTGTGCTGTCGAAGACCGCAGTTTCATCCAAATCGTCATAGACTGGGATTCCATCGATATCTCGAACCAATGTGTCTACTGTAATACTGCCGACTCTTTCGCTGGCAAATCGTAAAATCCAAATATTGTGATCGCCAGTAAAGTCTGTACCAAAGTCAAAATCAGCCACCGATTCTGCTGTTAGTTTTTCAACACTAGCTAAAATTGGCTGACTACCTAAACTAATTGCTTGTAATAACGCTGTTAGATTCTGAGCTTGTTCGTAGGTTGATCCGGCTGTGGGATCGTATACACCTGTGTCTGTAATATCAACGAGTGTGTAGCAAGTAAAATACTCTATGTTGCCACCGACTACTTCACCTGTTCTTGCTGTTGAGGGCATATTAAAACTCCTTTTAACTATTTAGTGTCAAAAGAAAAACCGCAGAACTTGCGTTACTGCGGCTTCCCATCCCGAAACTTGTTAAGGATTAAACTGCGCTACCGCTTACTGTGAAGCCAGCACCGTCAGCAACTGTTGTGCCACTTACATCAGCACCGTCGCTACCAACGCTTGTGCCTAGAGCACGAAGAGTTGTTTGTAGGCTAGCAGCACTTGGAGCAGCGTGGCCGTCAACAACAACATGGATAACACCAGTGTTAGCGTTAGCTAGGTCATAAGCTAGCACGCCTGTTGGGAAAGCGAAGAAAAGAGCTTCAACGCTCTGACCTGTACCGTCTTTGGCACGAAGATCAACAGCAGCGGCGCTGCTATCTTTAACTGCGATTAGATAAAACTTAACTGATTGTCCTGGGCTGTAGATACCACCGTCTGTAGTACCAACACTTCCGTTTACTCGATCTACCATAATAGGTCTCCTTAAATCTGTCGAAACTAACTAGTTTCTTACTTTTATTTATCTTTTTCTACAGGACTGACGAGACTTTTGCCGAATTTATAAGCACCTACAGTGCTGGCCCAAAGCCCTGCTAAGGGTAAAACAGCCTTGGCTACTTCTCCTGCACCGTAGCCTAAGTTCTTTAATTCTGCGTCTACTGGCCCTCTTAGTTCATAGCCTTTGGTTTTACCTAGGTCTTCTAAGAATACCATTAGCTCGCTGCGTCTAGCATGTTTACGATAAAACTGTAACATCCTAGTTACTAGGATTTCTCGCTGCATTTGTGTTAAACTTGGCCAGTCTTGTGTTAATCTACGCATGGCTCGCAGTTTACTGTCAGTGATGTTTAGCTGTTTTTCTAATCTCAAAAACAACTGTGCAGCATCCATGGAAGTCATTTTGCTGTCTGCTAGTAAATCTAAATAACGCTTAATGGTAGGCAAATTTAGTTTTATCTTAGTGCGTAGTATGTTATCCGCACTGGGATTTTGAGATATCTTTTTACTAAAAACGCTGTCAGGATTGCTTAAAATGTTTAAGCTAAGATACAAGTCTGTACCACTAAGTCTTGGTTTAACAAAACTTCTATAACCAATAGTTTTATCAGCATATCTAGCTGCTACAGGAGCAGTTTCATATTCGTTACTTAATATATACAACGACAGCATGTCAACAAAAGCAAAGTCAGCTACACTGCGTAGGTTAAGCTGGCGAACATTGGCTAAGTTTCTATACTGGCGACTTTCTATCATTAATTCCCAGGATTCAAAATCTTCAAACTGTTCCATGCTTGCTTTCTTTAATTGCTTTGATTCCTCTGCGAAACTTTGAATCGTCTCCTGATTTTAGGCTGTTAAACAACCTTTTAAGAAGATCTTCGCTTTGTTCTTGTGGGAAATTTTCTTGTATATACTCAACAAGATACTTAGTGCTGGCTATGACATTAATGGCTTTGTTTTCAACAAAACCCTCTTTGTCCCTTTGCGGCACAATATTGGTTATTTCTTCTAATATTGATCTAGTTTGCTTTCGCACGATAGTATATAATCCTTATCAAATATTTATCTGCTAAATACTATTAAGAACGGAGTATAAAACATGACTTTCGAAAGCAACAGATTTGACATGGGTTCAGTAATGAACAAACTGCGAAGCATCGCTGAGCAGGGTACTGATACCTTAAACGAGCTAGATCCTGGTATGGATCAAGGTGGTGCTGAAATTGACAGTGCTAGCTTTACTAGAACCATGCAGCGTTTGGCTGCTATTAAGGATGCAGTAGCAGAAGATCGCTATACTGCACTAAGAGCTGGCGTTCGTGCGCTGTACATGAATCGTAGACCAAATCTACAACAAATGACCGCTCTCATGGACTTGCTAGAAACTGTACTGGCTTATGTAGCAGAAGACAACGCTCTATTCCAAAGGTTAAAAACTGATCTAGCCAAAGACGGAGAATCTCAAGCCGAACCAACTGCTGAGCCTACAGCTGAGCCCGGTACAACTGAGCCTAGTGCAGCACCAGCAGCTGAGCCCCCAGCAATGCGTGGTTTAAAAAGTTAAACCTTTTTAAGAATACTAGCTAACTTATTACTAGAGTCCATGGTTCGCACAGCGATCGTGGGCTCTTGTTTTTTGTCCTTGATTTCTCCTGTTGCAGGATCTATCATAGTTGTGCTAGTCCTTTTGAGTTTATCATGAAGAATGTCCACAGTAGTCGGAACATTGGCACTGTCATCGTCTAAGTCAGTAATACGCAAACTGGTAGTATCAAACTGTAGTTCAATCTTTGTGCCCACTGCGCTACTACTACGAGTTTTCATAAACTGCAACTGAACTCGTTGACGCTCACGCATTGTAATACTGTTAAAGATACCAATAACATTATCAGCAGTCTGAATCTTACTCAATCCACCCGAGATATGACTGTGATCAAACTCTACACTTTCCACTGCGCCGCGGTTTAACTGCGATGCTGTACAGAACAGATATTGGCCTTGCGTGGCCATTGCTCGCAGTTCTTCAGATACTAGCTTGTCTTTGATAAACAAATCAGCAACACTGATCTTTTGGCTAGCAGGCATCATCAGATCCAAGTAGTCAACAACGACAAAGTCGATCTTTCTATTATGTTGGATTTGAAATTCTTTTAACCAACTCTTAAGGTCGTTGACAGTAATACCAGCAGTTAGCTGAACAATCTGTAGCTTACCTGCTTTCTTACCTTTCATTCGAATCTGGAGATCAACATCTTCTAAGTTCTTGTAAATTTCCTTTGTAGCAATGCCCATAAGCATAGCATCCATACGCATACTACACAAACCTTCGCTGAGTTCAAGACTAAAGTAAACACCATTAAGTCCTTGTTGACTCCAGTTTAGTGCCAAGTTCTGTAAGAACAAACTCTTACCTGCACCAGATCCGCCAGCAAAGATATTCAGTTCGCCACGATTGAATCCGCCATAGAGTTTATCATCGATAGTCTTCCAACCTGTGCTGGTGCCGCCATTCTGATTCTTCAGGCGGGTCAATCGCTCCATGGGATCAGCATAGTAGTCTGTACCAAAACTCTTGGGCAGGCCTACGCTACTGGCATCTTTGATTAAGCGTTCAACTTCGCCATAACGCTGTTTGTCCAGCAAGTCAGCACTTTTAAGAATGGCCTTCTCTAGTGCTTTGTGTCTAGCAAACTGTTCAAACTCTCCCAGGAACCATTCTTTGTGTGCAGCCGCTTCTCCAGGAACAGTTTTAAGTTCTACACCTGTAACTGCTTTAATTTGATCTACGCTGGGACAATCACTGTACTTGCTGGCATAGTCTTTGACAAACTCTGCTGCCTGTTGTAGGCTGCGTGTAAAAAACGATGCATCCAAAACATTCTGGCAGCGACTTAGCAGTTCCTTGTCGCTGACTAAGAACTCCAAAAACAACTTTTGTAAATCTGAACTATACTCTTTGATTTCGTCACTCATTGACAATACTTTCTCATCATTAATCTTATCTTTGTAGGACTGTGTTCTGCTGCCTGTAATATACTGTAGACAGCAAACAGTCTACCATATTTCATTACAGCGTCACTGACATCCTTGCAGTCTTCCCACTCGGGAAAACTTACACTCCAACCTACATCTGCGGCACGCTCTGCTAGTTTTCTTCCGGGTGCGTCTTTGTCGGGAATTACAATGGGTTCTATATTTAACGATTCTATCAGTTGTACCTGATTATCGCTGAGATTGTTGCCGCCAACGCTGACACCACCAGTAAACAATGCATCAAACTCACCTTCGCTGACTATGACAAATTCTCTATTTGGTTGTTGTCTATCTATGCCATAGACATAGTCCGCTGGCGCTTTGCGTATATACTTGCTGACTTTTTCCGGCACATCACCAGCATACCTGCCCAAGTAACCTACCAGTTTATTTTCATATGTGTAAGGTAGTATGACTCTGCGATTCATTCCTAGATATTCATAGTCAGTTTCTAACCATACCGCTAGATCTCGTAGCTGACGCTTTTCTAGATATTCTAACTTGCGAGCGTCTTCTACTGGTCGTAATTCAAATCCTGGATCAAAACTGGGCCAATTGGGTTGCCATTGTATTTCCGGCTCACGCTGTGCTAGTTGTTCCAAGTCTGCCTGACTTAGTAATTCTAACGCTAGTCTTTGTATTTCTGCTTCGTCAAAACCTAGTTGACGCATGAGCTTACGCATTCTAAAGCCCAAAGTCCAGCCAGGCATCCAGCCTGTTTTAAAATTACAGTTAAAACATTGATATCCTACACTACCGTCAGCAGAAAACAATACTCCACCTCGACTCCTGGTATCGTTTCTTGATTGTCCATTTAGTACACACATTGGGCAATTTAAGCTGATCCAGCCTTTGTTGCTGGCATGCCCATGAATGCGTGTTCTTAGCAGTGTTTGTAAGGCTGACATAGCCCTATAATTTTAGCTTCTATAGAGTACTTTGTCAACGGTTCCGGTGTTATCGGATGCTGGTGTATACATGATCTTAACCCAACGAGCATCGGCAATAAAGTTCCAACCTTGAACATCGGTTTCGTTATTGAAATCAATGTTGAAACTGTCGTTGACAAACTTAACTGGGAAATAGTTGCCCATGCTGTCGTACTCTAAACTAACCATGGCACTGATGGTACCTTTATAATTAGTAACGGCGATTTGAATGGTGTGGAAGTTACTGCTGTCGTTCTTTTGTAGATTACTGGCCACAGGTGCGCTGACCCAACTTGAACCCAATTGAGTAAATGCCAGTTCAACGCTGGGCACAAATGCCGGATAAGCCCCGTCGCTGATTTCTAGCTCCATGGTAGCTCTACGATTGTTATCAGTGTACAAACTCTGTGCCAAGCCATCGGGTTCATAGATCACTGCACTGAGCTGATACATACCAGGATCTAAGTCAATAATGTCACTGCTAAACACCGTAAATTCACAGAAACCGTCTTCGGGCTGAACCAAGTTAGCTCTGCGCTGTACAACAAGTTCGCCAGTTCTAACCTGCATGATGTTGACCATAACAGTTTTGCCCAACAAATTAATTGGCTTGCGGTCTTGATTTTTAACATCAAAACCTAAGGTGCTGTCAACACCTTTATAGATAGTTTTTCGTGTGGTATTAAATGGCATGTTCTGTGTCCTACTGTACCCCGTGGCATATACTAGCGTACTACGCTGGGGATAGTGTAATAATGTAAATGTATCGCTCATAATTATATTTATTTTAAATAATTGGTTATTGATTTATAAATACTGCCGATGGCCAATCATAAAGAAATATTAGAAAAGTTTCCATTTTTAAGTTTGTGTAGGACGGGGGAGGAGGAACTGTTAGGTATTATTCAAAACTATACCAATACTATCGCCAGTGTCTATGTCTATAACATTCTAAATTGTGTAGAACACAAACAGCTATTTTTGGAATACGGAGAAGAATGGTGGTGGCAAAGTAATAGACAGTTGCCCATTAACCTAGTCATTGGCCCTAAATTCAAAGAGCTCAGCTACTGCCTACGCACTTACAATGTCAAGGACTTTGAAATATTACACGGTGAACCCGTTAGTCTACAAAATGTTATAACTAAAAGAATCAAGCGCCGTCAGATACAGTTGGTTCAAAAACTGTAAGTTAGCTTGTTCATTTGTAGCACAATAGCCATAGCGTAGCCAATAGCGTGGCTTTTCTTGAAGCTGTAAACATCATCTGTTTTAGTCCAAACTTCAGCAGCAATCTTATCCCAACTTTGCCCAATTAAATGACGCTTTCCAGGACGAATAACTGCCAATACCATGGCTAATTGTTCAACACTTTGCGGCCGCATACGCATAACTGTGTCTGCGTGATTATGTATATGGAATAGCTGTTCTATAACTTCTCTATGCTCTAGCAATGCCCACTGCGGCTCTTGCTCTAACAGCCAATCAATTTCTTCGTTGCTTTTAAAGTCGTTATAGATACCTACATTCAGCAGGTCAATTTTAAACCATCCTGCTTCTTCTGCTTGCTTATAGTCTAAAGTGGCTAGTCCAGTAAAAGGATTCACTGGCACGGAATGAAAGTAAACACCGGTGTTATGACGACGGGACTTACCGTTTTCCTGCATCATAGCAGCTACATGCTCTACTAGTTTAAGAGCCTGTTCTCTATCAGCAAAATCTATATCAACATCTGTAGTCATTGTAGTGTCACTGATCCTGTGCCGGTGAATTTTTTAATTGCAGATTTTCTTTTTAATATTTCATCAATGATTTCGTTGTATTGTTCGTCACTGAGTGCGGTTCTATAAATGGAAAAAGCCTGTGCTATCATTACTCCAGCCACAGCCAACGGATCATGATCTTCAATTAATTTTTCTATGTTCACAAGATTTTTTGCATAAAGTATATTGACTTCATCATCCATGTCATCGTCAAACTCTTTATCCATTTTTTGCAGTCCTTG
>Ga0129333_10005188_pt1 | contig 12204 bp, 7 predicted proteins | sample CPB6_08_DNA_FD_94474 | JGI IMG/M metagenome (GOLD analysis project Ga0129333, IMG submission 94474) | Freshwater to marine salinity gradient microbial communities from Chesapeake Bay, USA - CPBay_Sum_0.6_0.8_DNA | ecosystem: Environmental > Aquatic > Marine > Coastal | place: USA: Chesapeake Bay... | reverse complement strand
GGGAAACAATGATCAATTGAAATTATCAGGATTGGATGATTTCATCATTGAAGATTGTCTTTTTGAAAATGGTTCTCCCGGTGGTAGTGGAGCGGATATGGTGGGATGCCATAAAGGAATATTCAGAAATAATATATTTCGTAATTCAGGTTCTAATTGTATTCAAGCAAAGGGTGGGACAAGTTTTATTCGCATTGAAAGAAATTCATTCATCAATGGTGGCCAGCGTGCATTAAACCTTGGTGGTTCCACTGGACTTGAATTCTTTAGACCACTTGATGCAAAGTATGAAGCAGCGGACTTGATGGTTACGGGTAATGTATTTGTTGGGTCCGTCACACCCATGGCTTATGTTGGATCAGTGAGAGTATCTGTCACCAATAATACCATTATCAATCCTGAACGCTGGGTCTTTCGCATACTGCAAGAAACAGTCGATCCAAATAGATTTGAACCATGTGGAAACAATATCTTTCAAAATAATCTGGTGGTATTTCGTTCAACGATTTCCCGTCATGTAAATATCGGTGGAAATACAGCTCCTCAAACATTTCTCTTGAGAAATAATCTCTGGTATAATGTAGACAATCCAGCTGCTTCAAAAATGCAAGAAGCACAACTCATGGAATTCAATGGAATCTATGGAGTCGATCCAATGCTGCGTGATTATGCAGGTGGGGATTATCGACTACAATCAGACAGTCCTGCAAAAGGAAATGGGTTTATTACTGGTGATACATTAAAAGACCATGAAGGAAAAACATATGCTAATCCACCTTCCATCGGAGCATTTGAAGCGCAAAGCATCTCAGGTATTCATGAAATTCTCAAGCGAAAAGGCATTGAGATAACACGGACACCTGAAGGAATATGGCTTAGCATTCCCCAAGAACAACTACCAATGCACTATGATGTATTTGACATTCGCGGTGCATTTGTCAAAACGATTTCAATTCCTGAAGGGTACACATTCATTCCATTGGGAAGATATGAGTTTGTGATGGGGAGGTAAATAGTACTGATACATCAATATATAACATGTTCAAGAATCCTACATAATGGACTTGGTGCTCACATGCGCTTGAATTTCAGCCCATAGAATGAGTGCATCTCTAGCACATGGGGGAAGCTAATACATGAGAGAAACACAAAAAATAAGGGTGCAAAATCTATAAGTGTGTAACCGGTGTTGATGAAAAAAAGAAAAAGAGTTCCAATTGCTGAAATCGAAAATGGAGCCGATAATTCCCATAATTGTAGGTTTGTCTTCCGGAGTCCTTTCTTCAAATGATTCCATCCTAAAAAACTGTGATGAAAAACAAAATAGACACCGAATACCTGCAGTAGATCCAACTGCATCATGACCAATAATGAAAGTGTGCAAAGAATGATTGACTTTCTTAGCTTGACAAAGGTGCTCAATATCAATAGAGTGAATGAGAGTTCAGTTAGGAATGATGAAGTGATAACTCCTTGCATGTCAATAATTGAAGATATCGACAATGCATTGATGATAGTATTTGTCTCGGGAATATGAGTGGCAAGTATGAATGACAATACCGCAAAACCTCGTAGGAATAGAAGCCATGGATTATGGACATTCTCTTGCTCATACTCCGTCTGACCAAAATGCCACATGGAATAAATCAAAAAAATGATGAGTCCGAGAAGTGGCGATATAATCCATATCGACAACATGAGTATTCCTTTTGCCACATATCCAAGTATGAACAAACCAACTGATTTTGCCGATCTTTCACCAATGGTCAATACATGATCCATAGCTCCATGGGGAATTCCTATCAGCAAAAGTCCAATTCCAAGAATAAGCCAATTGATAATAGACATATCAAGATATTGAAACAGCACAAACAACAGTGCCATACCCAAAGCAAACATACCATGAGCATTCCTGAAAAAGGTATGCATCATATCAATCACAGCTTGCTTGGCAAACATGTATTTGGGTAGTGCCATGAACACCGATATATCTTCTATGAATGAAGTTTGCTCTTCAAGAAAACGAAGTACTCTTGTGCCCGAAACTTGTTGAAACAATCGCTCAAATAGTTCTTTTCCTCGATTTGGATGAGACTCTAATATCTTCAGAAGAAGTCTATCATAGAAAGCAAATCGCCCTGATCGTTGGATTGCTCTTTGTGGATTGTATCCACTTTTGAGTGACTCCACAATGTGAACTGCATGAAACGCCATTTCCTTGAATGCATACCCTGTGCTTGGTTTAATTCTTCCTGCGGCACTGCCTGTCTTTAAGTGGTTATCTGTTGAAGGTTCAGTTTTGATTGAACATGTGGACATCGGAATGATGCCTTGTTCTTCACTCTCAATTGTATACGAACCATATTGCTTTTGTTGACAATATCTATTCAATTGTTCTTGAGCATAAGTATATTCTATGGGACTCGCTCCAAAGCGTGTCAATTCTATGAGTGCATGATTTGGAGAGAAAGGAAGTACATACACAAATTGCGTAGCAATGGATTGATCAACGGAAAAATCCATCATGGTAAATGTATGTACATCGAAGATTGGATCTTTAGTCGTAATTCTCCAACCAAAAAAAGATTGCAGGAGAAATGTTTCATTGCGAGCAGGTTCATTCCATTGAGGTGGTCTGGAATCGAATACATACTTAGCACTCACTTTTGAATGAGAAGTCCGGACGGATATGATTTCACTTTCTGAAGAAATAATCTCTTCGGCATATTCACGAATGAATTGTACATTATGTAGTGAAAGAATATCTCGCAGTTCATCATAGAGCGTGATACTAGAAACATGATAATAGCGATAGGGTTGAACAGATTGAGTTATATGTTCTCCAATTCCCAATAAGGACCAATCATGGCTTATAAGCGAAGTGAATCCAAGATCATGAATCTCTTGATCTGTTGCCCAAAAGCAGAAGGTTTTATCATTCAATAATTTTTCATCGGGATCGATGATCATCAATGTTGCATCATGCAATATGCCATGAGCGTGCATTTGGCGGATGATGAGGGAATTTGCCGCTCCCAAACCAATAAAGACATAATCTACTATGTAATCGGAATCTTGCATACTGAATTTACATAGAAATGTGATAGGAAAAGTTCGATTTGTCTATTTTTACGAACTGAAATCGAGGATTTACCTAAATGAATAGAGCAAAACATCAACTTCGTTTCTTCGACATCACCATGATGGTCATTTCACTCGTGATTGGCATGGGCATTTTTCGAGCCCCTGCTACTGTTGCCCAAAGAGCAGGAAGTGAATTGATCTACTATGTCGCATGGATCTCCGGCGGATTGATTGCTCTTTGTGGCGCAATCGGATATGCTGAAATTGGCAAGCGGATGCCCGTGAGCGGAGCATATTATTCCATCTTTGCAAGGGCATATTCACCAACGCTAGCATTTGCAATCAATATTATCATACTTGTTTCCAATGCTGCTTCAATCGCAGGAGTTGCGATTATCGGTGCCGAATATGTGATGCCTTATGCAATGGGTTTGCCAAGTACAGTCATAGCGTCGTTATTCATTTTTGTTTTATATGGACTTAATCTGCTTGGCCTGCGAACAAGTGCCACCGTTCAGAACTTACTCATGGGTATCAAACTGCTCATGCTTGGGGCAATTATTTCAGCACTTGGAATCCTACCTCCGACAGAAACAGTGACTGCCATTCAGTCACATTCAGGAGGCATTTGGGAATCATTCGGACTTGCTCTTATTGCTGTTTCATTCACCTATGGTGGATATCAACAAACGATCAATTTTGGTGGTGAGGTGAACAATAATGAGAAGATGCTGCCAAGAGCAATCATACTGGGCGTATTGATTATCATTGGCATTTATTTATTGGCAAATCTGGCTTATGTGCAAGTGATTGGATTTCATGAATTGGCGCAATCAAAATTTATTGCCGCCATCATGATGGAACGATTGTTTGGAAGCACAGCCGCATTGATTGTCAGCATGATTATCATGATTTCAGTATTTGGATATGTGAATATATCAATGCTATCAAATCCCAGAGTGATTTCAGCAATGGGAAAAGATGGTGTACTGCCAAAAATATTTGCACAATCAGATGAAGCAAAAGGAGTGAGTTTTTCTGCCTTGACTGTATTTACGGCGATCAGTTTGATTAGTGTATATGCTGGTGAATCATTCGAGAGGATTTTGAATTATACCATCTTTATTGATAGTATTGGACTTGGTGTTGGCATGGCAACATTATATAAACTAAAAGGAGAAAAATTATCAATCAAGATTCATCTGGTTGCTCTGTTATTCATTGCAGCATGTTTGTTCACGGGAATAAACATCTTCATGTTTGATACCAATGCGGGAATTTATGGAAGTATATTGTTTGTGATCGTAATGGCATTTGGTTATATGATAACAAAAAGTCGATCTCGAATCACCGTTGAATGATAATGGGATGATTGATGGAAGTGTGATTACAATCCACAGTGACGGTATATATTCCAGAGTGAAGCGATGAAGTATTGATCTGAAAGTCAGACTCATCTTCAAAATTCTGCTGAATCATAATTTTTCCATTTGATGATATGCATGCAAAACGAGCATTATCACTGCAATGTTTTCGTATTTGAAGCAAGTCATGTTTGGAATCGAAGATGACTCCTGAATTATTACTTAAATATTCTTCAATGCTAGTTATAGAACAGAAACCATTTTTACCTACAAGATTTGTCATCTCTCGGCAGAGATATTCATAATTGTTTTTTTCTGTTTCAGTAAGAGATTGTAATAATAGATTTTGCTGTTCATCTGGATCTGAGGAAAGATTATAGAACTTCTGTGTCCCATTGTCAAAATCAAGCAATTTGTACTCTTGATTTCTCATCGTTTTTCCGTCAGAAGCATTTGGGGTAGATCTAAACACTTCACTAAACACCCAATCTCGTGTCATTTGATTTTCAGCTTTTATAATTGGGAGAAAACTCTTGGAATCAATTGGTTTAGTTTGCAAAGAGTGATTCTTCCAATCAACAAAACCAAATAGTTCAAGAATGGTGGCAAAAATATCTTGTGTGTTGACTAGGGCGGATGAAACTCTTCCTGGATTTTTTACTGAAGGACCAGAAACAATGAATGGCACACAAATTCCATCTTGATATACACTTCCTTTGGCTCTTCCATTTCCTTTGTAGACACGGGGGTCACTCCCATTGTCACCAATAAAAATGAAATCGGTGCTATCAAAACGATTGGCTGCTTTCAAAGAGTCAAACAATCTTCCAATCTCTCTGTCCAATGCTTCGCACATAGCTTTGTAATAAGGAACAACACTTGTTGCTGTATCCTGAGCATTCCCCTTTAGGTTCGAATAGGAATGTAAATTCGACGGTGGTAGATTAAATGGTGTATGCGGCGCATTATATGCTAGCCATAAAAAAATAGGTTTATTGGAGGGGATAGACTTACACCAATCTATTGCATTATTTGTGGTTTCAATGGTTGCATATGTGCTACAAACTGTGATTTTACTATCCTTAATTTTATTCCAAGCATAATAGTTTGGCAAAGAGCCACTAAAACTTCCCTCATAATAATCATATCCCATAATCATTGGAATTGAAAAATTGCTTTGCGGCATAGGAGTATGAAGATGCCATTTTCCAATATTGGCTTTGGCTATACCATTCGGATTATAAATGTTCAGCATTCTTGGAATGGTCAATTCAGATGTGTCAAGCGTATTAGAGGTTTGACCTCCAACTGCATCACCAACACCTGTCCTAAAACTATATCGTCCAGTAAGTATACCCGCCCTTGTAGGAGAGCACAATGGATTGGACCAAGCATTTGTAAACCGAATACCTTTTGAAAGAAGTGACTGTACATTTGGCATTATGACCGTATCACCGGTATTTCCATAAAAGCCACAATACTCTAGTCCAAGATCATCAGCAATGATTAAAACAACATTTTTTTGAGCAAAAGAAAATGTAATGCTACAAAGGAAAAGGATGATAATTTTTGAAATGTTCATAACATCGATTGATAGTCAATCTTCATTAATAAATATGACTTGCGATTATGCCGATAAGTAATGTAGTATATGAAATGGCTACGGTATAGAAAGATACTTTGTCAATAAGCTTGGAAAGCTTCAATGATTTTGTTGAACCTTTCTCATATAAATGAAGAGAGATAACTGAGATGGTGATAATGAGAAAGATAAACACAAGCGTGACATTGTGAATGTCATCAAGCATTGTTACTTCATTCGTGGACGGGACCATTCCTTCAATGATATACTTATTTCCAATTGTTGCAAACAAACCACCAACACATAGACCAAAACGGGGATCAATATTAAAGGGCTTGATGAAAAACACAAAACATGAGATAACAAAAGCCACGAGCACACCGGTTATCAGTTTAAAAAGAACGAGAAATGACTCTTTTCGTTCTAGTTGAATCACCATGTTAAATGATGAATTATAACTTGTATTCCCCAAATTCTCAGAGCCAAAATTTGTTGAATACTTTGATGAAGTGATTGTGAAATCTGTGTTTTTGATATTCCACTCCGGAAGTAATGTTTGGAGGGAATCTTGATATCGAGAATTTTTATGATCACATACAAAAACCATTTTGGTTGTATCATTCTTTGAGGATTCAACTGATATTACAAGCGTTTGCTTGTCAAATGGATAATCTTTCGTTTTCCATAATTGTCTTACTGTAGCTTTTGTTTTTGTTGAGAAAAGATATTCATTTCCAATGGTTTCAATATATGGCGATTCAAGTGTGACATCATTAGAGTTCATCACCTCGAATTCATTTGCGAAATCAAATGAAGGATTGGTATATCTACACCAATAATATGCATCATATTTGAATGAATGATCTGATAGATTGAAATCATGTAATGAAGTGAGATACATTCCAATTTTCACCGTATCGGGTTTTGCTTGGATTGCAGGATGAACAAATGAAGTCAATATCAAAAAAGCAAGAATGATATTCATGTCAGAATGAGTACATGTTAAACGTATTTGTGCAAGTATACGAGGAAATCATGAGGTCAATACTTTAAGTTATCCCCAATGTAATCAATGCTTGATAATAACTTGTTGTTCTATGGTTTTCACTCCGGATGAGATATGCAAAGCATATACTCCTTCATGGAATAATGAACAGTCAATATGAGCAATCGTACTTCCTTGTTCGAGAACCGTACCGGCTATCATTCTTCCTTGTAAATCATATAGCTTTATGTCTAGAGGATTACGGATGATGTCTTGAGATTGTATGATGAGTAAATCATTACCGCCAAAAAACATGGAAAAACCTGATGACTGTATTTCTTGAATTGAGCTTATGGATGTATATGTTTCTACCGGTTCGGAAACGGAATTTACCTTGGCTGCAACAATCGAACCATAAAAGGTTGGGCCAACTGCATAAGGGAATGTTGAATTCCATTGTTCATCAACTGTACAGAAATAAGCATAGGTGCCATTTGGATACTCAGGAGTGATGCAAAAACGACCATTATGTTCATCCAAATAATCATTTTCTCCGGGATGAGAAATAAATTCATAATCTTCAATGAAATACCCCAAAGGAAATGTACCATTGACAGAAGGACCATCAGTTACATCCGTTCCATTAGCCAAATGAGTGCGATTTGTGATTGATCTCAATTGATAACCCGATTTCATGCGAACAATGTCACCTGTGCCATCAGTATTTTTGAATGCATAAGCACCATATACAGGAAAGCCATCATAAGCAAAACCAATGAGTGGTGAATGCATTGCAGGATTGATTGCATAAAGTCCTTCAGCATCATAGAGTGAACATACATCATAGATCACTTTCTTATCTAATTTGAATGCTGATGGATTTTGATGATGATGATAATTCCCCATTGCAGGATGACCCTTGGAACAATCAAATCCAACTCTTTCAGCTACGATTGCATCACGATTCCATATTCCATCACCTTTCCCCATGATTGGTCCACCCACAACTCTTTGTTGGGCATTATTCCATGATACCCCATCACGAGAATCAAATAATGCAACACCATTGATGAATAATCCAATATTCCCCATGGTGGTCTTGACAGGATTTCCTGTGTTTTTTGATGCAGTTAAGGGGAATCGAAATATCCCGTTTTGACTTTGTGCCTGTGATGGATTACCATCCTGAAAAGGGCCGGTTGGATAGGTGGGAATACCATTTGTGGAAACATATACATTGTTCGAAGAATATCTCACCAATTGTACATTCGCTTTGATATTATTACTTATTGGCGTTGAATTATTCTTCATGTAATAACTTCCAAGCTTGGTTGTGTTCTGCAGCCAAGAAGTAATGATGGGATTTGTTTGAGCATGTATTGTAACAATGCTCATCAAAAGCAATGCAAATTTCATTGTTTTGTTCATTGATGTTGAATAATAATTGTTTGTTGAAGATTATACTCTCTTCCTATAATCGAGAGTTGATATGTTCCATCATACAAGGTGGACACATCAAAGAATGCAATGGTGCTGCCTTGATACAGCATCGTTGTGTCTATTTCTCTTCCCATCATGTCAAAAAGTTTCAATGTCAGGGATTCCCTTATCAGCGACTTTGCTTGTATCACAAGTAGATCATTGGCAGGGTTTGGAAAGAGACTTACAACATCATCAATAGCTGATTCTGATATATTGCTTGGTGTAAGAACAGTATCAGACTGAATGATAGTTAAAGATTGTTGAGGAACAGATAATCCTTGAACATGGATAGTACCTAATCTCTTTGATTTAGAATCATTCAGAGTAGTAGTAAATGATAGTAGTGAACTCGAATTTCCAGTATCATTTTTAATATGAATCCAAGAATCATAAGTAAGACACTTCCAAGGCGTATTTGAAGTGAGAATGATGGAATGGTCTTTTTCTTTTGCAGGTACATATAAAGTGTCTGCCGACAGAGTAAGTGACAATTTTATGCTATCTTTTTGAATTACGGGTATCATTATATCTTTTACATTGATCCCTTTGATGAGAATAACCGACTTTCTAGGTGATGAAATATTCTCCTTTGCAGTAACCATTATCATCTGTGTAGTATTTCCAGAATCAGGTTGAATATTAAGCCATGTAGCTGGAGATATTACTTTCCATGGGGTATTTGAAACCAATTTGAACGAATAAGAACTATTCTTTCCAGCATTCAGAAAAATTGTATCAATATCAGCAGCCATGACTGATGGAACATGAACTGAATCAAGTTGAGTTATCGCAATTGTTTTAATAATTGAGTTTCCGGCTTGTACAGAGACTGATCCATATCTCTTTACTGTATCTGTATGCACATCAGCATTGATGATGATACTTGCATTTCCGGATCCTTCCATAGGACTACAATGGATCCAAGGATCAGATGTGGTTATTGTCCAATTTGCATTGGAAGAAATAGATACTGCGCTATCTGTTGATGCATAAGCGGGAAACAATACGCTTTGTTTATTCAAAGAAAGAGTGATAATACTATCTCTTTGAGTAATAAATGCTGTTTTAGCGGGTAGTCCATTTGCAGAAAATGTTATAGTTGCATTTCTGCTTCCAATGCCTTTGTTTTCTGCACACTGTATGCCTACAACTGTATTTCCTGTTCCATTCAAAATGGATGGAATAGCCCATGCTTGATTACTAGAAACATTCCAGGCTGTGTTTGAAGTGACTTGAATATTGACAGATAATGCTGCAGGTGCAATTGTTATTGAAGGTGGAGAAATATCCAATGTTGGGTTCGGAATTGTGTAGACGGTTGTTGGCTCAGATATGCTTGGTACTTTGGTAGCTGTTTTAATTCCGTAAAATGTCGGACCAACCACATAAGGATATGCTGAATTCCAATTATCATCAACAGTACTAAAATATGCATAGATGCCATTTGGATATTCGGGTGTAACACAAAATCTTCCATTGTGATCGTCCAAATAATCTGACTCTGAGTGAGAAACATACACATAATCTTCGCGAAAATATCCAAGAGGATATGAAGAATTGACTGCCGGACCATCAAGTACATCAGTCCCATCCGCATAATGAGTTCGAACAGATATGTTTCGTAATTGATATGAAGATTTCATTCGTACTATTCCACCTGATCCATCCTTGTTCTTATAACCATAAGCGCCATAGATTGGGAATCCATCATAGGCAAAGCCAATCAATGGAGAATGAACATTGGCATTGATTGTATATAAACCGTCGGAATCATATAATGAACAAATGGTTGAGATAACCGTTTTATCCAATTTAAAAGCCGAGGGATTCTGATGATGATGGTAATTTCCCATTGCCGGATGACCTTTTGCACAATCAAAACCTATTCTTTCTGCAACGATAGCATCTCGATTCCATACATTGTCTCCTTGACCTCCAAGTGGACCTCCCAGTAATCTATTTTGCGATGTCTTCCACGAAACACCATCTCGATAATCAAACAATGCAACACCATTGATGAATATTCCAATATTTCCACCTGTTGTTGCAGTCGGATTTCCCGTGTTCTGTTGTGGATTTAAAGGAAATTTAAAAATGGTATTTTGACTTTGTGCCTGGGACGGATTTCCATCAAGGAAAGGTCCTGTAGGATATGCTGGAATTCCATTGGTATTTATATATACACTGGTAGTTGAATATTGAACTTTTTGAACATTGACAATGATATTATTACTTATTGCAGTTGAATTATTCTTCTGATAATAACTACCCACAATGGTAGTGTTCTGCAGCCAAGAAGTAATGATGGGATTTGTTTGAGAAAATGCTGTTGTAGCACTTAGAAGAAAGCATAAAAGTCTAATCATTGTTTTACTCGCTGCAAATACATTGGGTCACCAAAACGTGGATTAAAAAGGAAAGACTTATCGGTCAGAGTATACAGAAATGCCATCACATCAGTTATCTGATTGGAAGTCAAATACATTGGCTTTATTATGTCTCGATTTAGATCAGTTGTGTCAATATTGTATGCATAATGATTGAGTACATCGCGTAGTCTCGAAAATCTGCCATCATGCATATACGGGAATGTGTATACAATATTCCGAAGCGTTGGTACCTTGAAATGACGCATATCTTGCATGGCATTGGTTATGGCATATCTTCCACTATCGGGCAATGCTTTATTCATTGATAAACCATTATCGGCAAATGCATTGTTTGTGAATAGTGGCTCTTGATGACAACTATTGCAATGCTGCTTGAACAAAGCATATCCTGTATTTTCTTGATCAGTAAACACAGTTAACTCTTTTTGAACAGAATCATATCGTGATTGAAAAGAAATGAATTGCGATTCAAAACTTGCAATTGATTTGACAATATGTGCAATAGTGATTGTACTATCTTTATATGCGTCATAGAACATTGATGGATATCTATCATGCATCTTTAAACGATAGATGATTGTATCCAAAGAATTGTCCATTTCATGATGTGCAGTTAATGGTGTCAATACTTGTGCTTCCAAAGAAAAACTTGCACCATCCCACATGAATGCATCGCTCCAAGCAAGATTGACCAGTGATGGAGCATTTCGCTTTCCGATTCTATCTTCAATGCCATGACTCAAAGCATGATCTGAATGTGTAAAACCATTATACTGAGAATGACAAGATGCACAAGAAATGGTTGTATCTCTTGAGAGAATTGGATCATAAAATAAAGCTCTTCCCAATGCAATGCGTGAAGAGTCTTTCTTTGAATCCGGTAATGCTCTCTTGGGTTTGGGAATATGACTGGGGATTTCATTATTGAAACCCATTAAAAGCATAATACCAAATGATATGAGCATCAAAGATTTCAATTTGATATTCTTATCGATGAGTACAATAAATCTGATAATACCTTGGCATCTTTGCCTGGTATCATAATTCTCTGCTTGCCTTCTTTCATCATCTGATCCAATGCAGGTTTTATGTCTATTTCAATCTGAATGTCTTTTTTACCTTTAGGTATATTTATCACATGGGCTGTCGCATCAGGAAACCGATATCCACCAAGATGCAACTGAAACTCGGTTCTTACATTGTTTGCATGAGTATAAATACCTTCAATTTTACAATTGATATAACCAGCATTCCATGTCCAGAACATTCCATGAATGGGGTCAAGTGCATCACTGAAGGTTGTGTTCACAGTTTGAT
>Ga0129333_10005187_pt1 | contig 12205 bp, 23 predicted proteins | sample CPB6_08_DNA_FD_94474 | JGI IMG/M metagenome (GOLD analysis project Ga0129333, IMG submission 94474) | Freshwater to marine salinity gradient microbial communities from Chesapeake Bay, USA - CPBay_Sum_0.6_0.8_DNA | ecosystem: Environmental > Aquatic > Marine > Coastal | place: USA: Chesapeake... | reverse complement strand
CAGTGAAATATGACCAAGATGTTTACTTATTTTATGTTTACGATAACGTTACTTTTAAACAAGGGATGTTTGATAAAATTAAACAGCAATCACAAATTAATCTATTTCAAGATCTAGAAGAAAATCATAAGCTATACTTTTTTGACATTAAAAGTTGATAGCTTGAGAGTAGTGATTGTCTAATACCAGTTCCTGAACAGTAGCCCATGGAGGTAAATCTAGCATCCATCTTACTGTGCTTGCAACTTCTTGTGGACGTAACCAACATACACTAGTGTTCCATTGATAGTTGTCATAATGATCTAATACAGGTTCATAACTCGTAATTAGTTTTAACATAGAGGTATGAGTGGCACCAGGACTTAGACACATTACTCTTACGTTTTTATTTTTACTAGCACTTAATGCAATCGAAGCATCTCTTAGATATTTTTTTGCAGTGGCATAAGCAATTCTAATATCTGGCTCCTTAACCATATTAGTTTTGTAGGCACTAATACTGCTAAGATTAATTATAGTACCGGAAGACATTTTTTCATAAAACTTCATCAATAGTTCGACTGCCACTACACCATTCATTTGCATCATTGTTTGTAAATTTTTGCTCAATAATGCAGCATTGTTAACAAAAACATCTGGGCAATATTTGTTAATTAAGTGATCTCTAAATTTATCGTCGAGAAGATCTCCCTGCTCATCTGCACCTGATGAACGTCCTACAGTTATCACTATATGGTCTTTAGATAGATTTTGTGCAATTGCCTGTCCGATACCACGAGTTCCACCAGTTATAAGAGCTGTTTTCATTTTGATAGCAACTTTCCTATGTAACCTTCGATATCTATTTCCCACCAACGATATTGCAAGACTAACTGTCCTGGATGCGCATGATGATTATTATGCCAACCGAATCCCATACCTAGCCATCCTAACCACAAATTGTTTGTTGTAACGTCGTTTGTTTCAAAATTTCTATAGCCTGACCTATGGCACCAGTAATTCACTGCACCCAGTCTAAAAAAGTCAATAGCATAGGCAAGACAATACATTAAAAAATAATTGTAATTAACATAGGTAAGAATACAACAGAAAGAAAAGATAATTTTATAATGATGGCGATGAAAAAAATTAAAAAAAGGGTCGCGCATCATCTGTACTGCTAGTTTTTTTGCATAACGGTCCTTGAGATATTCATCTTGATTATTTCCTTGAGGAAATGTCCATGCATAAAAAACATAAAACCAATTATTGTACACCGGACTGTGTGGGTCATTAATTGTATCAGCTCTTAGATGATGAGCCTTATGTTGTATGGACCAGAAGGTTATAGGACCAATTGCACCGAGAGTTGCAAGAAATCCTAATATCCATCGTATAGGCGTGTAAGTTTCAAATTGTCCATGTGCGAAATACCTATGCGCCGCTACTCCATTACCAACTACTCCTATGGCGAACCATAATAATAAAAAAGAAATCCAATAGTTTGATAATTGAAATAAGGCAATTAATGCCCCTAAATGAAAAGGTAAAAATACTGCCCAAAAATTAAAACCAAATTTTTTCATTTTTTAATTATTCTTATGATGTAAGCTGGAATATCGAATTCCCACCAACGTTCTTGATTATTCCAAGCGTAAGGTTTTGCATGATGTGTATTATGCCATCCTTCGCCTAAAGTAATTAAATTTGCTATCCAGCTATTGCGACTTTGATCTTTTACCTCAGGATAAGGTCTATAACCGTGTTTATGAGCTATTACAATTATAGCACTGGTGCTATGCAGACACAAACATGCAGGAATAGCAAAAATATAAATTATATATAATGGATCAAAAGAAAAAAGAATTGTCACCCAGAGTAAAATAATTAGTAGGTATTTTTTATGTAGTTCTCTCTGAAAGTTATCTTCTCTAATATCTCTTATTAATTTTAAATCTAATTTAGGCATATCCCATAAACCAAACCAAGCTTTCCAATTTCCTAATAAGTAAGGGCTATGTGGATCACCAGGTCTTTCAGTTACTCTGTGATGTTGTCTATGAACAGCTACCCATGCAAGTGGACTTCCTACTACTGTAATTACACCTATAAGACTACAAAACTTTTCCCAGAATTTGTTTGTTTTAAAACTCCTATGGCTTAAAAGTCTATGATAACCAATATTAATACCAAAAATTCCAATAAACCAATACACTAATATAGATAACCCTAGTAACCAGTATTGTGAAAAAATCATTGCATATACTATACCAATCAAGGCAAGTATATGATTAATAACCTGCATAGTTCTTACTATTTTATTATGTGTTATTGTCATCTATAACTAACCATCCTAATTTAAAAAGATCATCTCGTATTTCATCAGTGACTACTGATTCAGAGACATATCCTTTGCTAATAAAATTTTCACCATTTACTTCATCATCCATTAGAGGTCCACGTATCCCCGAACAATACCAATCTATATAATCGCCTTCTTCTCGCATATCTGCTATTATTCCACCAGCGTATCTCCAACTACAACCCCAAATTTCTTCTTTAAGTATAGGCCATAAGTCACGTTTTTGGAAATCGTTATTACATAATGCAGCGTAAAGATTTTGAGAGTACACTTCACTATTACGAACCTTATTCAAAATCCAATCAGTAGTTAACAAATCGTACTCTAAGTTATTCTTATGAGTTTCTGGATTTTTAAATTTATTTTTATGATCGTTAAGAATTTGTTCAAACATTCCTATATAATCTTGGTTAATAGGCTCTCCTTTTTCTGCCTGTCTTTCTACATATTTTTCTTTTTGAAAGGTATGACGATCTGGGCTTTGACTCGGTTTATTCATACAAATACTTATCGTTAAAAAAATTAAAAATGGGCATACAAGGCTGTGTTCGCGACCTAAAAGATTATACTATAACCGTTAGCTAGACGATCTCAACAACTTTTCGGACTAGTTGAAAAACTGTCTGGACCCTCAGGAGTACCTGATATTCGCACGGGGATCAAAATACTATATTACTGATTTCAACTCAGCCTATTTAGGTAACAGCATCCGCTTGTTTGATTATGCCCTTTGTATTTTAACAAAAATAAAAAATAAAGTCAAAAAAATAGGCACCAAAGTGCCTATTGAATGTTACATAATTGGACCGTTACCGTTTTTAAATCCTACATTTCCGCCTTCTGATTCGATTCGTTTGATTACATCTTCGAACAGTATAGGTGTGTAGTTTGTTTGCTCTACACATACGCAATGGTAACGAGGGTCGATTTCGTCACTGTACAAAATTTCACCTGTTTTAACATTGATGTCACGAGCACGTTTTACACGACCTGCATGTAAGTGTCCGTGAATATTAGTACCAAAACGACCTAAACTTGCTTCATGTACAGGAATATGACTTAAGATCATTCCGTTCATAACATGGTATGCACGTAATTCTCTAAAGTACTGCCTATACTCGTTATCTCTGAAAATATCGTGGTTACCGCGTATTAATACCTTATCACCGTTTAAACGGGCTAATGTAGATAACGCCTTACGGTTAATCACTACATCACCTAAGTGATAAACTTTGTCGTTTGGGCGAACACGTTCGTTCCAACGACGAATCATTTCTTCGTCCATTTCATTAGGATCATTCCAGGGTCGAAGTTTAGTTCCATCTTCACGCAGGAATCGGCACACGCCAGCGTGGCCAAAATGCGTATCGCTTACTAAAAATACTGCTGGCATTTTTTTCGCTCCTTTAATCTTTTTCTATATGTTTCGTTATTGCAGTAAGGCCAAATAGAAGGTATTACTGCTTCTTCAATTTCACTAATTTGTTTTGCTGACAAGTGATCTAAATTCCAAACCAAGACAGTGAGTTTATCAACATCTACTTTATGCTTAACTGTAAAATTAAGAACGCCTGGTGCAACTTTTCTTTTGCCAATTCTTATCCAGTGGCTAGGAATATTATCTACACCTTCTATAATAAATTTACAAACACCTTCCTTCCATCCTTCAGGGAATTGCCATTTTGGTTCAGCTTTTTCTATAGGAGTGCTGTAAAGTGTTGCCAAATCAACATCTAACTTTGGACGGTGCGTTTGGTGTCGATTTATAACAGTATTGGTTGCGGCCTTACCAAAATAAAAATTAACTTCTGGGTATATGTAGTATAACCCTCGATGATTTCCTACTTCTTGTCTATTGATAGCTCCTTCAGTAGTAACATAAGGTTCTACCCATTCATAACCTAAAGACTCGAATACAGATTTAATTTGATGTAGTTGTGCATTCATAATATTGTTAGTATAACACCGATTAATGAATTAGTCAATCGTTGTTAATTTACTAAGTATTCTACATCAGCAGCTAATATAAAACGATATTGATTACTTTGAACTATTCCAGGCCTATGCCAATAGTTACTAGGATAAATTAACCAACTACCTTCTTTCGGTTTTACGTAAAAAGTATCCTGATGGGTCGGTCCGTTTGGAGCTATTTCGGTTCCGCATAGGTCGTAGTTGACTACATCGTCGGGAATTTCAAGATACCAGATACCACTCATCATTCTGCTATTAGAATCTTTAGGATGCCAATGATGATGCCAAAGATTATTTCTATCTTCTGCACCTTCTAAATTTGTCATAAAACTCCAAGCTTGCATGTTGAAAACTTTTACTTCGCGACCTAAATACATGAATACACTGAAAAGAAAACTCATACGGTATTTTAACCATACGGATTCTGTTCGATTAAAAATATTTTCTTTTGTTTGATATTTAGGACTGTTAGTATAGTAGTTGCCCGAATCGATAATGTGTTTTATGATATTGCAAGCATTTCTATCATCGTCTGCATTAATTGTTGAAGTAAAATCAAATTTTTGAAAGATTTGATCGCTATCTATTATGGTAGCATTTTCGGGTAAAATAATTTTTGTCATATTATAATGGTCTCGGTGGAGAGGATCGAACTCCCGACCTCCTGCTCCCAAAGCAGGCGCACTCCCTGGCTGTGCTACACCGAGTAATTTGGAGCGGGTGACAGGGATCGAACCTGCGACGAACAGCTTGGAAGGCTGACACTCTACCACTGAGTTACACCCGCATTTTATTAAAGTACATCAGCCTGGCCAGCTTTCGTATCGAATACATTTACGATGTACTTTAATAAAATGTCTAGCTACTAGTCCTCACTAGCCCTAGACTGAGTTGTTACCCTGTCCGCACATTTGTACTTATGGCTAGAGCGTGAACTCCACCTACGATTTTTCTTGCACCCATGTAAAGCGGGTTCTGAGGCTATCATCGTATGAGCCCTGACGTTATGGTGAAGTCAACATACCCCCTTTAATTACGCAGAAGGGACTGCGAGGTTCTTGGTGCCCTTTGACAGAATCGAACTGCCAATAGATGATTACAAATCAACTGTTATACCATTTAACTAAAAGGGCAAACTGTTATGCTACAACTTCTTTAACTTGGTGTCCATATTTAATTAAAGTTTGGATACGTCGTTGAATTTTCATCTTGTGTTTAGGACGACAAGTATTAAGCATTTCATTAAGTTGCTTAATATTCAAAGGACCAAGACGAATTTTGCCTCCCTTGGTTTTCATTGGATCACGTTTAAAACTTTTAGCAGCCATTATTCATCCTCAAATTCAGATTCTAGTTTTGCTTGCCATTCCTCTTCGGTTAGATTATGCAAACCAGTGCAAAAGCCACTAGCACTGCGTCCGCAACCGCAAGGTACTTGATTTTCGTTTAATTGTTCGTTCATAATTACCTTTCTAAATCTGGAATATTACGATCCACTTTGCCTACTTTAGGTTTAATTGCCGAGGCTAATTCTGCCTGAATCATTGAACGTTTGAACTCATGACTCCTTGGTGGTAACAAATTAGCTATCATCATCTTACTAGACTTACTCAATTTAAAAGTTCCTTTAGCTTTCATAATTAGATCTCTCTGGAATAAATTCATGCATTGTTACTACTAACCAACCAGTGAACCCGGTGGTGTATGCACTAAACATATTAATATCGCCATAGTGCAGTATCATACCTAATCCAGTAAAAAATACCATTAATACTGGAGTCCATTTTTTAAAAAATAATAACATAATGTTCTTTCAAAAAAAAAATTGGCGGAGACGGTTGGATTCGAACCAACGGTAGAGTTTAATCCCTACGACGGTTTAGCAAACCGCTGCCTTAAGCCTCTCAGCCACGCCTCCGTAAAACTTCAATCTTTGTATTTCTCTCGCATCTCGTCCACTGTTTCATCAAATTTTAAACTAGCAAGTGCAAGATTGTAAACTAATACTAATGCAAATACAAGTACAAATATTCCCGATACCCAATATGGCAGTTGACTCATAACAAATCCTGTTAAAAATCCGCTACCTATTACACCTAATGAAATTGCTGCTGCTTTAAGTTTCAGATTCATTTTTGTTTCCTTTCAAGAACTTAACTAATGAACCTATATAATACATGAAGTTCAAAAAAGTTCAAGAACTATTTTTACCAAAATTTGGTGTGGTCGGTAGGCTTCGAACCTACAAGAGCATGGCATTGCCTGAGCCCATCCCCGACCCAACGAGTGGGAGCTTTTCCAGTTTGCTTACGACCACAGTTTATTATATAGTCATTTAACATATAAGTCAAACTTATTCTGCTCTCCATTCTACTCTTCCAAATTGATCAATATGTGCGATACTTTGTTGACGTTTTATTTCCACATAATCTCTGCGGTCCTCGATTATAATACCACCTCTCTGAACCAATTCAGAGATTTTGATTTTTGCAACTTGGCTAGCTGGTTCAAATTTTTTAAATTTTAATTCCATTTAATATCTCCTATTTGGCCGGTCCTGAGAGATTCGAACTCCCGACAGCTGGTTTCGAAGACCAGAACTCTTCCACTGAGCTAAGGACCGAATCTTGGAGCGGGTAATCGGGTTCGAACCGATGACCTTAACTTTGGCAAAGTTACGCTCTACCAACTGAGCTATACCCGCATTATTTGGTACCCATGGACGGACTCGAACCGCCACGCTTGCGCACTAGTTCCTAAGACTAGCGTGTCTACCATTTCACCACATGGGCCTAAATCTATTTACTGCTATGATTGGAGCACCAAGCAGGATTCGAACCTGCGGTTTTACAGTTTTGCAGACTGCTGCTTTGGACCACTCAGCCATTGGTGCAAGTACTTAAAAAATCAATCGAAAGAATTATTCTAGGATACTTTACTTCCTCATCATTTATATGTACTAACTCATGAGGAATAGTATAATCGAAAAGCACAGGTTGAGTTAATACATAATAACCTAACTCGTGTTCAATGTTTGAAGTTCCATAAATTTTTGTTTTATAAAAAAAATCAGAATTTTTTTCTGAAATCGGAACAAAATATCCATCATCAACAGTTTCATTAAGATTTTTTAATTTATAAAAATATGTTCTAGAATTTTCATCACAATTATAAATTGGCCAATTAATTCTATGTTTATTAGTTTTACTACCACCGTCTGTATGTAATACCCCATATCCTTTGTTGATAACTACTAAATTAAAATTAGTCGGAAAAACATCAATTTTATTCAGTGAAGTTATTAATTCGGGAACTAATTCGATTACATTATTAAAACTAAGAAAATTCCAAAAATTTATATGTTTATGAATATCATATCGTTTTTGATTCTCCCTAGTTTTAATAAAACTAAATTCTATATTACCTATCTTGTTCAAATTTAGATATAAATCGTTTAATATAAAATTTTTTAATTTCTCTGATATAGATTTATGATTACTAATTTCTAAATATTTAAACGGTAGCATGTTTTTATTTATTTGGTTGCGCAGGAAGGAATCGAACCTCCATCTCGAGCTTATGAGACTCGCGAATTACCGTTACTCTACCGCGCCTTATTAATTTAATTATCTAGATAAAACTTTTCTTGTTCGTGTTTTTTCTCTTGCAAAGTTTTTTGACCAAAAAATTTGCGAGGATTTCCGCACATATAGCACTTAGGATCTCCACAGTTCAATATATGTTTCTTATGATTACGATGTGGTTGATCTATATATTTCCACTTACCATTATGATGCATGTAGTAATCTTTAGCAATACGAACTTGTCTTTCGATTGCTACTTCATCTTTATGAAGTCTTTTGCTATGGTGAAACTTATCTGCTTCTGTGCTCATAACAATCTCCTTGTTGGCGGAAGCGGTGAGATTCGAACTCACGGAACCTTTCAGTTCGTCTGTTTTCAAGACAGGTGCAATAAACCGGACTCTGCCACACTTCCATAATACTTATTTAAATGATTGGTCCTCCCGCCAGGATTCGAACCTGGACCGCTCTCTAATCTGGAGACTTTGCCGAGTATAAGCCGGGTGTTCTACCGTTAAACTACAGGAGGAAAAATTGGTGGGCGGTGAGAGGGTCGAACTCCCGACATTTGCGGTGTAAACGCACTACTCTACCACTGAGTTAACCGCCCTTAATTAGATTTATGTAAACAGTTCATCTGTTCCAATTGTAATAGCTATTCTGGCATCTCCAGGAGTAATATTATAAACATTATGGTAGATTTGTCCATCGAATTGATGCCATCTTAAAGCTTCTACACAATTAGATTCAATTATATTTTTTTTAGAATCATCGTAGAAGTCTGTGCGAACATTATCGCCTCCTAATTTAAAAATATAATTGCATTTATATCTTTCAAAATTTGCATCGTGATGTAGTTTGATAGGGCCTGTCATTACATGTAAATGACAACATTGCATGTGGGATCCAAATTTAATAGGAAGATTTGTACGTAACCATTGTAATAAATCTCCATCAATCGGATAAAATTTATACACTAAAAATTCTTCTCCAGTATATTTCGCGATTTCATCTTTATTGTTTTTTATTATACGCTCAACATCGGGGTATAATTCTTTTGGAATTTTAGGCCAATCTAAATATTTTAAAATCATGTTTATAATAATTCTCCATTAAAATGCTTCATATTTATAAATTTAATGGCGTCCCGTACGAGATTCGAACTCGTGTACCTACCGTGAAAGGGTAGTGTCCTAGGCCACTAGACGAACGGGACATATCTGAAATTGTTAAAGAAGCACTCAACTATTTAAGAATTATATATTCTATTTTAACGCCTGTCAAGTGTTTTTTAGTATTATTAGACGTATTTTAATTTTGTTCAATAATGTTAATTATTAACTAAAATGATATTATTCAAAAGTTCGTCAATAGTCAAATCAAACCACATAAATCTAAAGAATGTCCTAACGGTATCATGTTTCGGTTTAAAAACACTATGAATGTCTTTAGTTGAAAGTGCATAGGCTTGATTAGGTAATGCACGAAAACAACATGCAAAATGTAATTGACTTATATCGTAGACTAAAACTTCTGATTCATGCCACTGTCCATCTTTTCGTAACTGACGTAGTCCAGGAGGGACAAAATTAATATCTTTTGGTTCCCAAAATGTTGTAACACAATTTCCTGAGTCGATATAATAGTTAATTACTGATTTAACTTTATCAACATGTGGAGTGGCACCGTCTTCTGTTATACGTGTATAGTTTATGAAATCTGGCTGTATATTAAATTTTATTTTTTGTGAATATATTTCTGTAAAGTATTCCATATCCTTAATTTCGTAACTATGAAAGGTAGGTGATATATTTTTGTCAATTAGATACTGAGTAGCGTAACTTTCAACTACGGTGTTAGTTATTATTCTATTCATATCGATTGGCGGTAACTTAAAATTAATTTTTTGAAAATATTTTTTCATTCTAGGACCTTGATGTAGATATATAGTTACTAAGACTAGAGTTTATTTAGTTAACGAAATTGAATAATTTATGAATAAATTTTATACTAAATTGAATATTAGTTTTCAAGATTATGATTATTCGTCCTTTAAAGGAGATTTATATCATCAATATGATGGTGGTGTATTAGCTTATTATAAAATTAAAAACGAACTCCAATTAAGATCGATGCTGCCTAAAGTTTTAAATAAAATTAGTTTCTTCATTATTAAACTCGTAGAAATTACAGGACCGACTGTTATACCTCCACATAAAGATTACGGCTTAAATGCCTCGATTAATTTTTATTTTAAACCAACTATAGCAGAAACTTTGTGGTATGACGAAAAGCAACAAGCCAAAGAAAATCTTTCTCATGAAGAAAAAACTAATATTTACAAAGAAAAAGATTTAATTTTAGTTGATAGATTTATTGCTTCGGTAAATGATTGTTTTGTATTTAATAATAGTCAAATTCATTCTGTCTTACAAATAAACAATTCCGTAAGGCAATTTTTACAATTTCAATACAATATTCCTTATGAACAAATTCTAGAAAAACTTAATGATCTATAGTTAATGAATTTAATTTTTAGATTATTTCATCCAATAAGGTTCTAAATCATCAGGCATTTTATAATTGTCTCGATTTAATAGTACATCAATATCATTGTAATATTCTTTGCCTTTCCACGGAGCTCCTAAAGCCAAAGTTACTTTAATATCTTTTGAGTTATTGTACATACCATGAGGCCAGCCACCATCCATTATAAATGCTTTTTTAATTTTAGGAGCTGAAATATCTCCCTGTTTAGTTTTAAAATATAGTGTATCAGTTTCTCCTTGTAAAACAATTCTAAATTTATGTTGTCTTGTATTAACTTCATATCTTTCACAATCGATATGTTCGTAATTTTTCACATAAGGTTGTGTAATTAACGCCATAACTCTTGCTTTCAATTTCGTCCAAGGAAAAACCACTTCTTCAAACCATTCTTTTATAACATTTGGAGTATAATCTAACCATAAGAAATCTCCTTGTTTATAATTGTTGGCTCCTTGTTTTCCATGCATTCCAAGTTTTGTCATTAAAGGAATCATCTGAGTGTGCCTATAGTCATCCCAAAAAGATAGTGAACTATCCAGTGCAAGAATTTCCTTAGTTGCTTTAGTGGAATCAAGTATAGGCAAATTTACACTAGCAAATAATAAATTATCATTCATAAACTTATTTACAATTAATATGGTGCCGCCTCGTGGAATCGAACCACGTTCCTCGGTTCTTCAGACCGGTGCTATGACCACATCAGCTAAAGCAGCGTATTGTTTGGGGTGTCTTACCGGTATCGATCCGGTACTACCAGTTTCACAGACTAGTGTGCAGGCCACTACACTAAAGACACCATTGGCAGGGATGCCAGGATTCGAACCTAGTCTAGTTGAGTCAAAGTCAACTGTGCTCGCCGATACACCACACCCCAATTGTTTGGTGGAGGATAACAGAATCGAACTGTTAATCTCGGCTTGCAAAGCCGATGTTATCCCATTTAACTAATCCCCCGGATTATTTTACGTCTTTTGAATCAACACAAGTATCGCCTCTAAAAACATAAACATCGCTGTCTACTCTCAGTTGTTCAAAAACTTGGTTGTTAACACAGATATATGGATCTTTGTAGTTCTGAGTCCAGTAATATATACCAAAACCTATACCAGCTAAAACCATAAGAATAGGAATGTACTTTAGAAACTGTACAATTTGAGGCATCATGCCTAATATTTGCGGTAGTTTTTCTAACAGTTCTTTCATATTTGTATTTAATCGGTCTAGATTGTTCGCCGCACAATCTAGTAAAGCGGGGGTCTGTTGTTGACAATTTATCCTACTCTACGCGGTCAACAAACGCGAGTATTGGTACCCTCAGCAGGTAACGCTCCTACGTCTTTCGATTATCAGTCGAATGCTCTACTTTTGAGCTATGAGGGCATAACCATTTATAAATAATCCGATGGCAAAAGATAGAATACCTTTCAACCTCCGCCGAATGGTTATAGAACGTGACGGACTTCGTTGTGTCTACTGTGATGTAGACTTAACAAATTCAGAAGTGCATTTGGATCACGTCATACCGGAAAGTCAAGGCGGTAAAACTATCTTTGATAATTTACAAGTCACTTGTAGAAAATGTAACTTAGAAAAAGGAATTCTAAGTGAAAGCGAATTCACTAACAAGTTACGAACACGAGCCTTAAACATACTTGCTCGTTTAGGTTAAATGGCTGACCAGGTAGGGCTCGAACCTACGACATTCTGATTAACAGTCAGACGCAACTACCAACTGTGCTACTGGTCAATAAACTTT
>Ga0129333_10005186_pt1 | contig 12206 bp, 12 predicted proteins | sample CPB6_08_DNA_FD_94474 | JGI IMG/M metagenome (GOLD analysis project Ga0129333, IMG submission 94474) | Freshwater to marine salinity gradient microbial communities from Chesapeake Bay, USA - CPBay_Sum_0.6_0.8_DNA | ecosystem: Environmental > Aquatic > Marine > Coastal | place: USA: Chesapeake... | reverse complement strand
TGCGCACGGTCAGCGTGTGGAAGCAACGCGTCTTCTTTACAGCAGAAGAGGATGCACACCTTTGGTATATCAGCAGCGTCAACTCAGTCACAGGTGCGGCTTCTGGTTTCCACATGGGCTCGCTGCTGCGCAATGGCGGCTATATGTCTGCCGCGTTCAACTGGACGCTGGACGCGGGCGTCGGCATTGATGACCACTTGGTAGTGGTTGGCACGCAGGGTGATGTGGGCGTTTGGCAGGGCACTGACCCGTCCAGCGCAAATACGTTTGCTTTGAAGGGCGTTTGGTATGTCGGACCTGTGCCTGAGTACGGGCGCTATTTCACGCCGATGGGCGGTGACGTTCTGTTGTTGTCAGAACTTGGCCTGATCCAGATGTCCAAGCTGGTTAACGGGCAGTTTGTAGATGCTGACCCTGGCCCAGTACAGAAGATTCAATCGACTCTGAACCCCTTAGTGTCGTTGTTGCGCTCTACTGAAAGCTGGGACGTTTTTGTCGCGCCGTCTGAGGATGTGTTGGTCATCCGCCCACCAAAACAGCCAACAGGCGTGTATCAGCAGTTTGGCATGAACATCAACACGGCAGCGTGGTGTACGTTCAGCAATATGTCGATGGACTGCGCTGCTGTGCTGGCTGGCGTCACTTACTTTGCTACTGAAACTGGCAACGTTTACAAGTGTTTTTACGGTAATCGTGACAACGTAGCCGCAAACGGCACTGGCGGCGACTTGGTTGAAGGAGACATTCAGACTTCTTTCCAATCGTTTGGAACGCCAGGAACTCTAAAGAAGTTTGGCCTTGCGCGTCCTATTTTTATTGCGCCAAGCGCGCCAGCAGTCAAACTGTCAGTCAACGTTCAGTATTCGTTTACTGGCGTTCCTGGCTCTCCGTCTTTCGTGACGCCTGATCAGTCGTTGTGGGACGCGGGGCTTTGGAACACGGCTGTGTGGTCTGGCACGGCAAACACTTATCAGGCGTTTGTTGGCGTTGCGGGCATGGGCTACTACGGTTCTTTGCGCATGAAAATTCGTGCGCTGAGCGGGACTGTGTTCAGCTCAAGTCACATGCTGTTTGAGAATGGCGGGATGATGTAATGGCAACCAATCTTGTAATTCCATCCGACATAGAGTCTCGTTCTGCACAGCAGAAAGCGGACTTTTATGGTCAGCAAAGGATGGCTGGCTTTAGTGACCCAGCCATTCGCAATGCTGTGACAAGCGTTGTGGGGCCACAATCGGATAGTGATTGGAGCTATCTGCTCAACTTGTCTGGATATGGCAACGTTGGGCCTGATGAGCCGAGGGGAAGTAACCCGTTCGGCAACAGCCTTATTGCGGCGTTGCGTAACAACACGATGCCTGCGAGCGGCAATGTGTCTTCGTTTTCAATGATTCCCAACAGGGCGCCAGCACCTGTGCCAGCGCCTACAACAAGAGCGCCGACGCCCAACTATCTCAACACAATCAGTCCGTTTACACCGCCTGATTCGCCAATGTTTGTTGGGCCAGCACTTCCTTCGCCTGCGCCAAAACCTCAAACGCCGACCCCTTCAGTGCCTACAACGCCAATCGTAGGGGCGCCCCGTGCGCCAGTCCCTAGCCCTGCTCCCACTCCTGCTCCCACTCCTGCTCCAATAAATCCAACGTCTCCAAACGTAACGACTACAGCTGAGCAACAATTCGCTGCCGTCGGAGTTCAGATGCCATCTGATTGGGCATCTCGCAACCCGACTCAGCGCATCTCTTATTTGAATGAGCAAAGCGTCACTCCGCAGGATCTTGAAAACCTTGGCTATTCGCCTAGCGATATTCAATGGTTGATAAACAACGGCCTAGGGTCACCAACAATACAGCCTGTTAGCCGTGAGGTTGAAGATGTGCAGAGCGTATATACGCCTGCGCCTGCATCACAGTCGAGCAGCCGCGAAGTCGATGACGTTGCTTTTCTGGACTACGCGTTGCCTGATGTCACAGGGCCATCGCAGCCAGCAGTCACACAAACGCCTGTTACCACTCCAACGACCACAACGCCAACCGTACAACCTACGCAACAGCGAGATGTGTTGTCCATGTTGCCTAGCAACTGGTATGACTTTGACGCAACGCGAAAGATCAACTGGTTCAATGAGAACAATGTCAGTGTGGATGAACTTCTGCGGGCGGGCGTTTCGCAATCTGACATTGATTGGATTTTGCGCAATGGCTACTCACCGTCATCCGGTGGTGAAATGGATGACTTTGTGAGTTTGTACGAAATGCAAGAACGGTGAAGTTAACCACAGATATACCAGGCCAGCCACCTGTCATCTGGGAATGGATGAACAGGCAGACAAGGCTTCCTTGGTCAAGTGATCTGCGGTGTATTGCTTCAATGCGTGATGACGGGACGATTGCTTGTGCGGTTGCTTACAACGCGTGGACAGAAAAGTCTTGCTGGATGCACGTTGCATTTGACAGCGAGCATGCGCTAACGCGGGCCTTGTGGCGTGCGGCTTTTGAGTATCCGTTTGTGACTTGTGGGAAAGAAGCTGTGTACGGGTTGACGCCGAAGCATCTGACAGAAGCCTTGGCTATGAATGACAAGTTGGGCTTTCGGCGTGTTGCTGAAACAATTGATGCAGTGATGTTTGAAATGAAGGCTGACGAATGCCGTTGGCTGAAAGGGGTGAAAAATGGGCGGTAAAGGTAGTCCTCCTCCGGCGCCAAACTATGTCGCGGCGGCAGAAGCTCAGGCGGATGCAAGTAGAGAGCTGACTAACATTCAGAACTTTGCGAACCGCCCGACGATTAACACTCCGTTTGGTTCGCAGACTTGGCAGACGTCTTCTCAGCGTGACCCCGCAACTGGTCAGACTGTTACGTCTTGGACGCAAAACAACACGCTTGCGCCGGGGCTTGAACAGGCGCTGAACGCGCAAGTTGGCACGCAGCTTGGTCGCAGCCAGTTGGCTGGCGACTTCATGGGCCGCGTTCAGAACGAGTACGCCCAGCCATTCAACTGGGGCAACTTGCCTCAAATGGCTCAGTTGAACAACCCGTCTGAACTGCAGACGGGCATGGCAGACTACACGCCTGGCCTGAACACCGATGTTGCAGCGCGTACTGGCAACGTAATTGGCGGTTTCAACTTTGGCGGCCCACAGATGGGCATTAACGCCATGACCGGCGACCTTGCTAGAACTACGCAAGGCTCAAATCTGCAACAGCAGTTTGACCCAATGACGGGCAACATGCGCACAGCCACAGGCACAACGCCTGTCGCGTCAAACTTTGACGCCATGCAAGGCGGCGTTCAGCGCGGCGTGCAGAACTTTTGCTTGAACGCGCAATTTGACCCTATGACTTCTGGTCTTGCGCGTACTGCGCAGACTGAGAGCGTGCAACGTGCGTTGCAAACAGGCGATAACCCAACGCTGCCGCAGTTTGATTCCAGTTACCGTGACACCGTGGCTCAGTCGCTCATGGAGCGCATGCAGCCGGTGCATGAGCGTCAGCAGCAGCAGCTTGAGACGCAGTTGGCGAATCAGGGCTTCAACGTCGGCAGCGAAGGCTACACGCGTGCGCTGGCTGACTTGCAGCAGCGTCAGGCGGCAGAGCGTTTCAATGCCTTGGACACGGCTGGCAACGAAGCTCAGCGGCTGTTTAGCATGGGCATGGGAGCGCGTCAGCAGGCATTCCAAGAGGATGTGACTGGTGGGCAGTTTGCCAACGCTGCGGCACAGCAAGCGTTTGGTCAGGGCCTGTCAGCCAACCAGTTCCAAAATCAGGCCGCGCAACAGGCTTTCCAGCAAGCCATGAATGCCCAGCAGGCGGGCAATCAAGCTTTGGGCCAGCAGTTCCAGCAAGGGCTTTCTGCGGGCCAGTTTGGCAACCAAGCAACCCAGCAGGCGTACCAGCAAGCGTTGGGAGCCAATCAGGCATTCAACCAAGCGCAAGCGCAGCGGTTCCAACAGGACTTGGCTGCCAATCAGTTTGCCAACCAGGCGCTGGGGCAGCAGTTCCAACAGAACATGGCTGCGGGTCAGGCTGGCAATCAGGCTGCTGGGCAACAGTTCCAGCAGAATCTTGCTGGCAACCAGTTCCAGAACCAAGCGGCTCAGCAGGCGTTCAACCAGGCTTTGAGCGCGGGGCAGTTTGGCAATCAGGCTCAGCAGCAGTTGTTTGGGCAGATGATGGGCCAAGCTGACCTTGCCAACCGTGCAACGGGTCAGCAGTTCCAGCAAGACTTGGCCTCGCAGCAGTTCCGCAATCAGGCACTGGGGCAGGCGTCCGCGCTCGACATCCAGCGCATGAACGCGCAGAACTCCGCGCTTGCACAGCAGCAGGCTCTGAATCAGCAGTACGCTGCGTTCCAGAACCAACTGCGCCAGCAGGCTATTGCGGAGCAGATGCAGCGCCGTGGCATGTCTCTGAACGAGATGAACGCGCTGCTGTCAGGCCAGCAGGTGAACATGCCTCAGATGCCGTCGTTTGTGGCTGCGCAGAGGTCAGAGACGCCCAACATTCTGGGTGCTACGCAGATGGGCTATGACGCGGCGCTGGGCGCGTACAACGCTCAGCAGGCTGGAGCGTCTAACGCCTTGGGCGGTTTGTTTTCATTGGGTTCAGCCGCGTTGAGCAACCCAGCAACCTCCGCGTTTATGTTCTCTGACAAGCGGTTGAAGCGGAACATCAAGCGAGTTGGTACGCATCCGATAGGCGTTGGCATTTACGACTACACGATGTTGGGATATGCACAACGCGGTGTGATTGCGCAGGAAGTCCAGAGCGTGCGGCCTGATTTGGTCACGCGCCACCCCAACGGCTACCTGATGGTGAACTACGGAGGTTTGTGATGAACCAAGACGAAATGATGTTCGAGTACCTGCTTCAGATGGGCGCTATGCGCCCTGAAGAAGTGGAGATGATGCGCAAGCAAAAGCAGATCGATGCGCTGCGTGGCGCCTCGATGGAGACGCCGCAGGGGCAGATGATTGGCAAGCACTATGTGCCGCCGTCAATTACGCAGTACGCGGCGCAGTTGGGGCAGGGGTATATGGCTGGCAAGGCTCAGAAGGGCCAAGACACGTCCATGCGCGGCATGAATGAGCGCCAGCGCGCAATGCTGGATGAGATGCGCAGGCGCCGTATGGGTGCGATGACCCCTGGCGCGTATGGCATGCCTGATACTGGAACTGGCGAAAGCTCCGTTTACTAAGGAGTGCTCATGGCAACGAGCTTCTACGAAGACACGATGGAGCGGTGGCGGCGCATGCTGCCGTTTTCGCTTGGCTTGCAGTCGCCTAGCGGCGTGCTGACGCAAAACGTGCAGCCTGGGCAGGCCACTCAGGCTGCGCCCTCGTTGCCGCGCTCAATGGAGATTCGCCGCAAGATTGCTGAGCTGGAAGGCTCGCAGGCTGAAGACGATGGCGGCATGTCCACGCTGAACGCGCTGGCTGCTCAGTTTGCGGGAGAGTCCTACGCTCCCATTCAAGCCCAGTACCTCAAGCGTGCCGCAGCATCTTCTCCGCAGGCGCGTACACAGGCGCAACTGGCGCGGCTGATGCGTGAGGCTGAGATTGCTGATCGGCAGGAAGGTCAGCAGGCTTTGCAGGCTGAGCGGTTGGCAGCGCAGCAGCAGGCAGAGGCTGAGCGGCGTGCAGCGGCGGCTGAGAGGGCTGCGCAGTCGGACCAACTGCGGCGGGAGTTGGCTGGGCAGTCTGATGCCACGCGCCGTGAGTTGGCGGCTATTGCACGGTCCAACCAAGGCGCACAACCTTACTTCCAGCCGTTGCAGACCGCGCAAGGCGTTATGGCCTTCAACTCTCGCACAGGTCGCATGGAGCCTGTCATGGGCGCTGACGGCAAGCCAATTCTGGGCGCTGCTGCAGACCCAGCGTTGCAAGGCGCTCTGACCGGCGCACGCGAGACTGCTAAGGCTGGCGTTGAATCCACCGTTGAGACGCGTAAAAACGTCTCGCGTGCGGATGAGATGCTGAGCCAAATCAAAACCGCAGAATCTTTGTTGGCGGCTGGTCCGACGCAAAGCGGCATTGGTGCCATGCGTGATGCGGCTGGGCGCGTTGTTGGTTATTCACCGCCAGGCGCCCGTGTTGCCTCGCAGCTTGAGACTCTTTCCGGTTGGCTGGTTGCCAACGTGCCGCGTATGGAAGGCCCGCAGTCAAACTTTGATGTGCAGGTTTACCGCGAGATGGCCGGTAAGGTTGGCGACAGGACTGTGCCGGTTGCTGAGCGTCAGGCTGCTTTGCAGACCCTTAAGGGCTTGCAGGAGAAGTACCGCGAGCAGAATCAGCAGAAACTGGGCGGGGCGCCTGCTGCGCCATCTCGCGCTGGCAGCTTGACGCCTGCCGAGCAGGCTGAGCTTGAGCAACTGCGCAAGGCTTTGGGAAGGTAAAGCATGGACCCGCGCCAAGAACTTGAGATGCTGCGCCGCTTGGCCCAACTTGAGGCCAAAGCTGGGCGTCCTGTGCAGTCGCCATCTGTACAGGCAACACCAGAAGCAATCAACCCAGCAGAAGGCATGAGCGCCTTAGAGAGAGGATTGGTCGGTGCTGGCGGCGCTGTGCGTAAAGCCTATCTTGGCGTTCGTTCACTTGTTCCTGGGCTTGGGCTTACGCCGCAGGAGCAAGAAGAACTCAAGTGGTTTGAAGGCCAGAAGGACAACCTCGGAACTGCCGGAACTGTGGGCGGCGTGCTCAGCGATGTAGCCATGATGGCAGTCCCTGGTGGTGCTGCGCAGCGTGCTATACGCGGCGCCAGCACAGCCGCGCAAAGCGTGCCATTGCTTGGCAGGGCTCTCGCAGCCACGCGTACTGGCATTGGCTCTGCTGCCGCAGCAGGTGGTGCATTGTCGGCAGCCACTGCGCCAGAAGACAGAGGCGAAGCAGCACTTGGCGGTGCTATTGGGGCTGGTGCTGGTGAAGCGGCGGGCCGAGTGTTGACAAAAGCACTCGGTGGTGTGGTTTCCAACAAGGTGACGCCACAGGCGCGTGAGTTGATGGATCAAGGTGCGTCTGTGCCTATGTGGAAGGCTGTCGATCAAACAGACCGCGCTGGCAGAGTTATTCGCAACCTAGCAGAACGTGGACGCGTGCTGCCTGTTGCGGGTGACCTTATCAAAACACAAGAACGCGCTGGCATTGAGTCTTGGAACAAGATACTTATGCGCGAGGCCACACCGCCCACTCCAACATTGGATGAGGCTGGCGGTGTGCTGCGCTGGAACGTCAAGCCTGTTGAAAGCGTCGGCACCAAAGGCATGAACGAGCTTGCAGAGAAGTTCGATTCTGCTTACGGGGCGTTGTATGGCAATCGCGGCGTGCCCGTTGACGATCAATTCAAGCAGTCACTGGCTGGCATCGTCGCAGACACTCAGAAGTACATGCCGAGCGCCGCTGACGATGTTGGTGGTGCTGCTAAGCGCGTGCTGGACACGCTGGCTGGCCCGACAGCGCCAAACGTGCAAAAGACGGGCGGCTCGACTGTAGGACGCGGCAAGGTTTCTTCTCGGATTACAACGCCTGTAAGTACAACTGAAACGCCAGGGCGTGAGGTCATCAGCCACGATGCGCTTAAGCAAGCGATCAAAGACTTGGACAAGTCTGTGCAAGGCGCATGGCAGAAGGGTGATGCTGAGAAAGCAGAAGCTCTAGATTCAATGCGTCAAGCGTTGCTTGACATGCGTGCGCGTGGTTTGCCGCCTGAAGTCGCGTCTGAGGCTCAAGCTATTAATCAGGCATACGCGAAGTTCAAGACGCTAGAGCGTGCGGCTGGCACATTGGGAGCGCAGAAGGCTGGCGGTGTCGTGACTCCAGCACAGCAGTTGAACGCTATCCGCGCCCGCGACAGAACGCCGGATAAGTCTGCGTTTGCTAGAGGCAATGCTCCCGGTCAGCGACAGGCGCTGACTGCCAACGATGTATATGGCAGCACGCTTCCTGAAGTCGGTCCTGGAACTGCGGAAAAGCTGCTTCCGTTTGTTGGCCTTGGCCTTCCTATGATGGGCATGGACATGGGTGCTACCGCGTTGCTTGGAACGCAAACAGGTCAACGGTTCCTCATGGGTGGTTTGCCTGGCCAGCAGCCAATCCGTCGCCTTGGAAACGAATATCTAATCCCTGCGTTGCGTGCCTACGGCACCGCGATGGGTAACTGAAAGGAATATTGAAATGCCTCGAAACGGTTCAGGTACGTTCACGTTAGTCAGCGGCAACCCAGTTGTCACCGGAACGACGATTGAGTCGAACTGGGCCAACACCACGCTGAGCGACATCGCCACCGCGATGACCGACTCGCTGTCGCGCTCAGGGCAGGGCGGCATGACGGCTGCGCTGCGCATTGCTGACGGCACGCAGGGTGCGCCTGGCGTTGGCTTTGCCAGCGAGACGGGCACGGGCTTCTATCGCGCTGGGACGGGCGAGGCGTGGGCCGTTGTGCAGGGCTCTCAGACGATGAAGCTCGATAGCACGGGCGTTACGGTCCCTGCTGCAAAGGCAACGTCCATCGAGGGCACGTTTGTCTTCAACGAGACGGGCGCGGATAAGGATGCGCGGTTTGAGGGCGACACGGACGCAAACCTGCTGTTTACGGACGCCTCGACTGATCGCGTTGGCGTGGGTACGGCAACGCCTGCAGTAAAACTAGACGTTAACGGCGCTGTATCAATCCCGCTGTCAAACAATCTGACTTGGGGCGGGGCTTACGGTGCTGGTACGCCAGCTATTTCCGGAACTACAAACGGGTTGCAGTTCTATCCTGCTGGGTCAACCTCTAACGAATCCGTTAGGTTTGATGCTTCTGGCAACGTTGGTGTCGGAGCGACCACGCCGACATTTGGTAGCGGCTCTGGCATTGAAATTGAACGCGCTGGCATCGCCACGCTGCGCCTAGAGAACAGCACTGCGTCCAACTCGTTTGAGCTGTATGCGGACAGCGCGGGCAACGGCATCAACTTGCGTGGCCGTGATTCGTCGCCAATGAATTTCTGGACGGGAAATACGTTGCGAGCAACGATTGACGCATCCGGTGTGCTGTCGTTGACGCAGAACCCCGTCCTCTCCGCCGGCACTGCGTTCGGCGTGACGTACCTAGATGGCAGCAAGGTGCTGACGAGCGGGAGTGCGCTGACGTTTGATGGGACGAATTTCACCACTACGGGTTATGCGGCAGGCAATGGCTTGCGTTCTCTTGGCGGTAACGCCGTTAGGTTTTACAACGCCGCAAACGCAAACTGGTCACAGATCAGCGCCCCCGCTGGCACTGGCGATATGCAGTTTGATACTGGCGCGGGTGAACAAATGCGCCTCACCAGCACCGGGCTGGGGATTGGGACGAGTTCGCCTGCAACTAAGTTGCATGTAAACACTGTGGCGGCTGGCTACGGCATAACGGTTGCGGCAAGCACTCAAACAAGTATCACTTACCAGCTCGGCATTGATAGTAACAGTAATCTGGCTTTCTACGACACCAATGCAGCAGCACAGCGTCTGGTCCTTTCTAACTCCGGCAACCTCGGCTTGGGGGTGACGCCGAGTGTTTGGACACTGGGCAAGGCTTTTGAAATTGGTGCGCTTGGAACCGCAGTTTGGAACGTAGACAACAACAATGTTGTGTACACGCAAAATGCTTATTATCAAGGCGGCTGGAAGTATGCACGAAGCGCAGTCGCATCTTGTTTCGACCAAAATGTAGGATCACACCGTTGGTTCACCTCCACCGATCCCACACCCACCGCAGGCAACGCGATCAGCTTCACGCAGGCGCTCACATTAGACGCAAACCGTAATCTGCTGCTGAACGGAACTGCTGCCCCCGCCTCTGGTGTTGGGACGTTTGCAATCTTCAACGGCACCGCGCCAACAGGCTCTGTTACAGACGGCTGTGTGCTTTACACCGAAGACGTTTCCTCAAGCAGTGAACTCAAAGTCAGGGACGAGGCTGGAAACGTCACCACGCTGTCGCCACACAACTTTGAACTTATCCCGGAAGGCCCGTCAGAAGACATGGCGTGGTCTTACTACTCCGAGCGTGATGGCAAGCGCATCAACGTGGATATGCTCAAGGCTATTCGTCTGCTGGAAAAACTCAGCGGCGAACAACTGGTGTATGAAGCATGATTACGCAACAAACTATTGCAGACTGCTTTGAGTACCGTGATGGGTACCTGTATTGGAAAGGCGTGAGCCATCCAAACAAACAGCATCTGCTAGACAAGCCTGCAGGTTCAATCCACAAGACAGGCTATCGCCACATCACATGGCAAGGCAAAGTGCAAAAGGCACACCGTCTGATATTTATGCTGCATCACGGCTACATGCCGCCAGAGGTTGACCACATTAACGGCGACCGCGCAGACAACCGGATTGAGAACCTACGCGCAGCAAATCGTAGCGAGAACCAATGCAACCGTTTTGCGTTGGCAAGCAACACATCAGGCTACCCCGGCGTGTCTTGGCACAAGAAGAGCAAGGCGTGGCTGGTGCGTGTAATGAAGAATGGCAAGACTCACATGGTCGGCTACTTCAAAGACCTTGAGCTTGCGGGCTTGGTAGCCGCAGAAGCTCGCGCCAAATTTCACGGCGTTTACGCAAAAACCTGAAAGGACAACCATGAACTGGACCATCTCCTCCCTCGACCGCACCCTGCCTGACGGCATGGTCTTCACCGCCCACTGGCGTGTCAGCAAAACTGACGGCGATGCCTCTGGCAGCGTCTACGGCACCATCAGCTTCCCGGCCAAGGACCCCAAAGACCCCGACTTCATCCCCTACGACCAACTCACCGAAGCGCAGGTCATTCAGTGGGTCAAGGACGAGATGGGGGCTGACACTGTTGCTGCCCATGAAGCAGCGGTAGACGCGCAGATCAACGCTCAAAAGAATCCTACGTCCGCATCGGGCGTGCCTTGGGCATAATTTGCTAGCGTCGATGCGACTACAGCATCGCGTTGTTTAACCCACCACGGAGTCACCATGAACATCGAACTGAAGCTGTCTACGCAGGAAGTCCAACTGATCATTAACGCGCTCGCAACGCTGCCTTACGGCCAAGTTAAGGCGCTAATTGAGAATGTTGTCGATCAAGCCAACGCGCAGACGCAGCAGGAAAAAGCAGGCACAACCGACTGAGGTAAAAATTGGACTCGCAGACGCTCTTCAACGTTGCCGTGTCAGTCGCCGGGTTCCTCGGCGGGTGGATTCTGAACAACATTTATCAGTCGATCAGACTGCTCGACAAGGATGTGCGTCAGATGCCGCATTTCTATGTCAGCAAGGATGACTACCGGCTTGACATCAGCGAAGTGAAGTCAATGTTGTCCAAGATTTTTGAGCGTTTGGATTCCAAGGCAGACAAATGATCGAAACTCTGCTGGGTGGCTTGTTTGGCGGCTTGCTTCGCTTGGCGCCTGAAGTCTTCAAAATCTTCGACAAGAAGAACGAGCGTGCGCATGAGCTGCGCATGGTTCAGGCCGAGATGGAGTTTGCCAAGATACGCGGCGAGATTGCCATGCGGCAGACAGAAGCGGCCATGACGATGGCTGAGATGGACACGATGGCGCAGGCGTTCAAGGAGCAATCCGAGACGGCCAAGAACGCAGGCTGGTTTGTGTCGGCTATCTCTGCGCTGGTGCGGCCAACGGTGACCTATGCGTTTCTTGGCCTGTTCGTTGCCGTCAAAGTGGCTGCATACCTGATTGCCATCGAGCAGGGCGGCAACTGGAAGGAAGTGCTGCTAACCATGTGGGGCGCCGATGACTTGGCGGTCTTCAACATGATCCTGTCGTTCTGGTTTGTGGGTCGCGTATATGAGCGGACCCGTAGCTGAAGCGGTAGAGATCGCCGCCGCGCTGTGCCGTCCGTTTGAGGGTCTGAGGCTTCAGCCCTACATCTGTCCAGCCGGTTACCCAACGCAGGGCTACGGCACCGTGTGGCGCCCGGATGGCCGCAAGGTGTCGATGGATGACCCGCCCATCAGCAAGGAGACGGCAGAGGAGTGGCTGATACATGAGCTGCAGGCCACCTACCTGCCTGGCGTGCTGAAGGCGTCTCCCGCGCTCATAACGCAGCCCAAGGTACTCGGGGCGCTCACAGACTTTGCCTACAACCTGGGCGTGGCCCGCTATCGCGGCAGCACGCTGCGTAAGCGCGTAGACGCGCAAAATTGGTCTGGCGCCCGCACAGAACTGATGAAATGGGTGCGGGGTGGTGG
>Ga0129333_10005185_pt1 | contig 12208 bp, 12 predicted proteins | sample CPB6_08_DNA_FD_94474 | JGI IMG/M metagenome (GOLD analysis project Ga0129333, IMG submission 94474) | Freshwater to marine salinity gradient microbial communities from Chesapeake Bay, USA - CPBay_Sum_0.6_0.8_DNA | ecosystem: Environmental > Aquatic > Marine > Coastal | place: USA: Chesapeake... | reverse complement strand
ATGAGCACAAATAGAATGCATATAATCCTTGACACCCTCATATGAAATTCCTTCATTAACCTCAAAAGGTTGTCCGTAAAACTTATTATCTTCAAACTTATAAGAATATCCGTATTGCTCACAGAAGTTTACAATTTTATCTAACAAACCAACATAGATCTGCTTGGATCTCATATCAAATAAATGAATTTCTCCATTCCAATTTCTACCACGATATTGTGGCATGAATTTGGCATTGGGAACTTCGAACTTAAAATGATCCCTCAACTCATATTCAATATGAGGTTCGGTGTTGATTTTTAAAAATACTTCGTTTGATTTAGAGATTACGAGGTCTGTTGTATTCACGATGATTCATTCATCTATGAATATTTATTTACCCTAGTCCAGAGTTAAATCTCATAAACTCAATAGAATTTTTAATTTGATACGTTCTGTTTTGAATCATCTTTAAAATGCTTTCAATATAAACAAGCATTGTGTCGTAGTAATCTATCTTTAGGCAGACAGTAGAAAGTTTTTCGTCTGCATCCAGATATTTTTGCATTGTATCTTTATCACGAATCTTTTTGGGAAATGGGTTGTCTACATAAACTTCTGGATCTGATTTCCCAGAATAATATTCATATCGTTCGTGACGAATGTTTCTTTTCTGTTGCTCTGCTTTTTTTCTTAAAAGAAATATTGTATTGTATAATTCGAAATACTTTGCATGAAGAACTGGGATATTTAAAGATTCTGTATGTAAATTGTCTGGATCTATTTTTGAATCTTTTTCCCACATTTCTTGAATTTTATCAAGATCAACACTCATAAAGGAGTTCCGCCGAGAGTAGTTATATTGTAGATAGTATACTTGAAACTTACGTCTGCTGTAAAGTATTGAATGTCTGTATCGGTAGCATCAAACGTAATGGTTGATAGTGAATATGGAAATAGATCTTTAAAATTAACATTAAATTTTGCAATTAAATTGCTGCTTAAAATTTGTAAGGTTCCATCCGAATAAATGTTATCTCCTTTATCTGTGGGTAAGATTCCCAAATCTTTTCCACTTGCTTCTAAATCAAAAAATTCTTGCATACTATCTGGATATCCAAGTCCACGAATCCATTTTTGAATCTCCATATAATTTTCAAGATTTTCATCAACTAAAAATCTTAAATTCAAATCACCAAATATTATCTTATCTCCAGGAGTATCAATATCTTTTAGATATGATGGTTGAACTGTCACTCCAAGAGTTAAATCTGGAATATTTGCTTGATTGCAAAAGAATGACACTTTGGGACTTCTCTTTAATGAAAATTTAAAACCTGTTGGAGATAAAAAGTTTCTATTTTCTATCTGAGAAGCTCTTCCAGATGGACTTGCCATATTGTTATTTTTTTAAATATTTAGATAAAAAAAGAGGGTCCGAAGACCCTCTTGATAAACCTTGTGAAATTAGATCACATGAGGTTTTTAACAGCAACACGTCTGTAGTAACGGTTCTGGTTAACTTGAAGTCTGCCGAGACCCTGAGTGGTTCCTTCTGCAAATGGGTTAGCAACAAGACCATAACGGGTCTTAAAGCCAATCTTAGGCTGGAAGGAGTTCTCACCAACGGCACGAACCATTTGGAGAGGAACATATGGGCAGTAGAAGAGACCAGCATCGTATGGGCTGGAACCCTTGTAACCAACAACGTAGTACTGGTTACCACCGGTAGGAGCACCGTTTGATGCGGTGAGGTTTGCAGAATAAGGATCGATATAAACACGATACTTACCTTGCAGAACACCAGCAAAGGTGTTACCAGTGTCATCAACGTTCAGGTTTGCGTTGAGGGCAGGGGTGTAATCGAGAACACCAGCCATGGTCAGTGCTGAAGCAACGTCAGCAGAGCACATGATGATATTGCCCTTTCCTCTACGAGTTCTTTGTGCAATTGCGTTTGCATCTCTCTCGATTTGGAAGAGCAGACCCTTGAACTTCTCAACAGACCAACGACCGTTGGAGTCAACGTCGAGGTCGAAGATACCTGCAGTAGCAGTGTTTTGAACAGCACCTTGCTCAGCAACCTTATAGATGGTTCTGATAACTTCACGGTTGATTTCAGCAAGAATCTCAGTTGACAGAATATTTGCCAACTCAGCTTCTGCATTCAGACCGTGGATTGCCTTGAGGTCCTGAGCAAGCTCAAGTGAGTACTCAGCCTTCAGAGCTCTTGACTTTGCAGTAACAGTGACTTTCTCGATTGAGAATGCCATCTGGTTGAAAGCATCGTTAGCGGTGCCATCAAGACCTTCTGCAGAGTCGGTGCGGAGACCCTGACCTACATCATATCCAACGGAAGATGCAGATGATACAGGGTTCAGAACAGCTGGGTTATCACCAGACTGTGAAGTTGTACCGAGACCAGCAACAACATCAGAGAAACCATTAGCATCATCAAGACCTTTTGGTTGACCTGAGAATGCAGAATCTACTTCGTTGAAGAAGGTTTCTGTGCCAGACTGACTGGTATAACGTGAACGCATTGCGAAGATGAGTCCAGTAGGACCACTCATTGGTTGAACACCTGCGAGGTCATATGCGACCAGGTTAGGCATTGAACGTCTGATGAGTGAGATCAGAACTGGATCGAAACCTGCGGTATTGGTTCCACCATTACCGGTGAATCCACCATTACCAACAGCGTTGGTTGGTGCTTCCATCAGCATTGACATTGATCCGTTGTCAAATGCTGTTTGCTCACGGAGGAATTTTTCTTGGTTTTCTAACAGGACGGCGGTTACCGCTCTACGATGGGAATCTTTGATTGGATCAAGACCCTCATAGTTGAGGAGAGGTGCCCACTTTTCCTGCAGATGCTCTGACATGAACATTTGCGTGTACCTATGTAAAGTTTGCGTTTGATTTAATGTTAAATTCAGTTATTTTTGCTAAAAGCACCCAGAGTTCTCAGGTATGCATTCATTGAATCTGAATAAGATTCAGATGCAACGTCTACACCCTCAGAAAGAGTTTCTGTTTTAGCGGATGGAGAAGTTCCTTTTGAAGGAAAATATGATTCCTTCAACGTCTCCAGTTTTTCACGATATTCTTCTTCACTTTCAAACTCAACACTTTCGGCAAGTGAAGCGAGCTTCTCTTTCTGAGTCTTTGCAAGACCTTCAGAGACTTGATCTAAAATTCCATCAGCAACCGACTCTGCGAGACGCTTGTTGAGTGAAACGTTTTTCTCAATCTGCTCGTTGAGTTTTTCTTCCATTTCATCAAGTTTTTCTACCATGCTCTCAAGAACATCATATTTATCTTCAGGGATTGATACATAATGTGCTTCAAAAAGATCCTTCATTCCGGAAAGGAATGATTCGGTCATTTCGGTCTTAAGACCTTCTTCAACTGCAAGAGCGTTTTCAGTAAACCACTCATCTGCAACATACTCAAGATAAGAATCAACACGCTCAGAGAGAGCAATCTTGATTTCTTCTACTTCTTCAGCAAGTGCTACTGAATATTGCTCTTCGAGAGCTTCTTTAATTTCAGTAACTTTTGATTTAATTGCTGCTTCAAAGATAATTTTTGCCTTTTCTTTGAATTCTTCTGAGAGGTCCTCACCTTCCATAAGAGCATTAACATCTTCTTCGATGTTATACTCTTCCTCTACTACTTCCTCTTCCTCCTCATCTTCATCTTCTTCTGTTTCTGCCTCTTCAGCATCTACATCTTCTTCAGTCTCTTCTTCTTCAGTCTCTTCTTCGATGAGATCTTCATCTTCGAGTTCTTCTTCTTCTTTCATACCTTTCATCGCCTCGGCAGGCTTAGCACCTTTATTGACAACATCCTTAACCTGCTTAAGAGTTGCACCAGGAGTTTTCAACTTTGCTGAATCATCATCTGATTTGTAGTTTTCTGGTGTTGGTCCACCAAGGTCTTCCCAAGAACCAGTTTGTCCTGGAGTTGAACCTGAAAGGTGGGGCATAGCATCTCCTGCTTTTGCACCTGCATTAACAGCAGTTTTGGATGGTTTAGTGCCTACTTCCATTTCTTGTAATTGTGTACCACGAGACATTTGAACTCTCCGATTTTCCTGTAGTAAATCTATATTTATTTATAAATTAAGATATTTAATGAATTAAAGGTTGTTTAAGAAGTTGTTGAATAATTCCAACTTATGTTCATCAAGTTTTTTCTGATCCACTAATGTATTAATTCTTTTATAAGTTTTTGTTGCATACTTTTCACGAAGAATGCCCCCATCCCATATCCACTCTTTTCCTTCCATGATCCCTTCAACAAACGCATCAGGTGCAGAAGGATCAGCAACGATATCTGCAGCAGTTGCGAGCATAAAATCATTACCGACGATATTAACCCCTTCTCTGTTTAAAGCAAGAGAACCAATACCACGAGAAGAAACTCCAAGTTTTACTCCCTCACTAATAAGAGATTCTGCAATTTTTCCCATTGGTGTTGAAAGGATTTTTGCTTTTCCAATAAAATTGGAACCACTCTCTTTCAAAGAAACAATTTTGTGGGAAACTCTGTCTAAATTAACTGTTGGACCGTCTGGATGTCCAAGTTCTCCAAGAGCTCTACCTGCCATGACATGGTTTTCATTGTATCTTCCAACTTCACGACGAAGAGTTTCCATTGGATACATTCTTCCGTTGCGATTTTTAATATCACCTTGGAGGAAAATACCTTCAATGTACAGTGATTTTTTACCGTTATTTTCTTCAACGATAAATTCTACTTGTTCGATTTCTTCTCTAATAAGTTTCATTTTAAGCGTTTCCTGCTATTTGTACTTGTTGGAAGTGAATTGTGCCGGAACCAGTTCCTAAAGCTGCAACTTTAAAAGAACCTCTAAGTTCTGCATAGGGAGAACTTAAAGCAGTTACTACCCCAGATGAATTGTGATCAACAATAACTCTTGTGCTAAAATAACCACCCACATTAGATGATCTGTTTACGGAGGTTACGAATTTATGAGTGAAATCATAATAAGACTGCCCAGTAACTGACAATGAAACCGTGTCACCAACATCAAATGGTGATCCAGTCCCTTCTGGAAAATCTAAGATTGTTGTAGTTCCCGTTGTAATTCCAACAACTCTTTGAGATGCGGGCATTCCCACTGCAAGAGTTGCTGGAGAATTTACAGGAATAAAGTAGTCTTGAGCAGTTGCAGTTGGGTTAGTTCCAATTGCAACATGTGCTGAAGAACCAATAGAAACAAATCTTACAAATTCCGATTGATGGGAAACTGCTGCCGATTGAGCGGAAGTTCCACTAATCGTAAATGAAGAGTTCACCCCGACAGTCTTATGAGCCATTATTTTTAAAAATACACTTTAGTAGTTATTTATAATTACTCTTCCGTCTCATCCTCTTCAACTTCATTGTCAAAAAGTGAAGTTGCTACCATAGGACGAAAGGAATCAACTCTTTCTGCTGATTTTGTAAAGAGTAATTCCTTAATTTTGTCACTAATTTGCGAAGGTGCTTCATCGGTGACAATCATATCTAAAAGTTCTTCCATTTTAATTCATGAATGATTGACTAAGAATATTTATATCTCCCCACCCTTGGGAAGTTCTGGTGCTTCTGTTGCTTTTCCTTGAGAATCTAGATTTGGTTCCATTACGGGAGCTCCAAGATCCATTGGTGCTGATTGATCTAAAGGAGCTCCAGTTGACGGATCGATAGGTGCTGCACTTGGATCTGGAATAACTCCATCTTTAATTTCTTTTTCAATAATCTTATCCTGCTCCAGAATTTCCTCATCAGTTTGACGAAGGATTTTTCTACGGACATAATCTTGTGAAAAATATTTTCCAACATATGGTTCTGCAGCTCCAACCATAGTAAGTCTTTCATTCAAAAGTTCCGCATCTTTCAATTCTGCGAAGTGATTATCATAAAGAAAATCGTATTGAATATGCTCACTCATTGTTTCCCAATCTTCTGGAGTAATAATATTTTTAAGAATGAGTTGAGTTTTGAGCATATCATTGAACATATTTGAAAATCTTTTTCTCAAACGTCCAACAAATTTGGTGAATTTGAGTTCATCTCTCAGGATTTCTGAAGAACGTCCCAAGTTAAAACCACCTTCTCCATCCATTCTTGATGGTGGAACATTTAAAGAACGATAGAGTTTTTTCTTGAAATATTCAATATCTGTAATTTCTCCAAGGTTTTGTCCACCTGGGAGAGTGGAGATTTCAGTTCCTCTACCACCTTCACGACGAGGAAGCCAAAAGTCCTCAAGCATCGCCATAAACTTTTTATCATCACGAATTTCACCAGTGTTTGCATCATAAACAAGTTTATTGCGATAACGCATCATAACATCACGAAGATATTGTTCTGCCTTTACCTTTGGGAGATTGCCAACATCAATATAAAAAATTCTACGTTCTGGAGCACGAGACAATCTGTAAATAACTAAAGAATCTTCAATCATTCTTAATTGATTAAGAGCCTTAATTGCTTTATGAAGATATGAAAGTGTATTTCCTTTATTTCTGTCAACTAGTCCTGAAGTGCAATACGTAATAGAATCTTTTGAAATTTTAATTCCTTGACTTGATCCGGTTTGAGCTGGATTTGTTGATGGATATACTGTTCTTGGATTGTAAATAAAATACTCATCCAATTGAGGAAATTCATAATCCATAGGATTATCACTTTGAATGAGTTGTATATTTCTCAACTTATCATTTGGTCTTTTTCTTTCTTGTCTAACATAACGCATTTTCATTGCGTCAATATAACGAAGTTCTTGAATACCTTCGTGTGGATTTTTAAAGTCGATAATCTTATGATAGTACAATCTACCGTCAATATACCAATTTCTATAAATTTCGTGAGATTTTCTATCAAAATCTAAAAGATCTAAGATATACTTAAATTCATTTCTAATTGTTTTTTTAATCCCATCACTTGCATTTAAATTATCCAAATCAATTTGAACGGGTACATCATTAGTATCCGAGACAATTGCTTCATTTACAATATCTTCAATGGCACTATCGACTTCCGGATGAAGAGCCATTTCACGATATCTTTTAATTAATTCAAACTCTGTTCTATATACTCCTTCTAAATCTACATAAGAACCAAAAAAACCACTACTCATATAGTGGTCAACCCCGTCCTCATCATTAGGAGGGACGGGGGAGACGGCACTAGGAGAAAGTGGATCAGTATCCTCAATAGAGAATCCAAATAATTTTGCCATAATTTATGTTTAACTTTCTTCTATTTATTATGCTCTAGATGCTGCACTATTAGAAATAAGTTCATAAGATTGAACTTGGAATTCTACCGTAAATTCCTCAATTGTATCACCAGTATCATATGAAAGATCAATTGCAGAAATATTTGTTGGGAAAATATCCTTAAATCTGTATGTTTTGAGAACAGAGTTATCAGATCCAGCATTGGTTGTGCTGTTTAATGAAGAACCTCTACCCAACTGGTATACTGTTGCATCAGACATATATGCAGCTGGAGAAGTTGCACCCAAATTATTATCAAGTTTAGAGATTCCTTCCATCCATGCTTCAAACGCATTTCTGAGTTTAAAGTCTTCATCATTAATGATCGTTACGGTCCAGGTATCAAATGTTCTGTCACCTGCAACTTTAAAAATTCTTCCACGGAAAGGAACATCAATTGAAGCAATGTTTGATGCAGGTAACTGAGCTGCTTTGCACATGTATGTAAACTTATCAGCATCCCAGTTAGCCCCAACAGCTGCAGTTGGGAATGTTGTTAACTCGACTTGGAATAGATTGGGACGAGCTCCACCACCAGCAAGTGCTGATTTAAATTGGGAGATTGTTTTGAGTCTTGCCATGATTTTTTCCTCCTTTTGTTATTTATTGGATAATGATCAAACTGTGCCTGCTACTTCTTCAAATGCTACACCAGTTCTGGTTGCAACAAATGTAAGAGTTACGTAGTTAATTGACTTAGTTGGTTTCAGGAAAATATCAGCTCTAAATTCATTATTATCAATAACATCAGGAGTATTGTTTGTTGTGTCACAAACAACGAAGAATCCATACAGACCTCTCTTTGCTTGAACATCACGAAGATATGGTTCAACAATGTTCTTAAAGTTTGCTCTGGTCAGTTCATCATTGAGTTCAAAAAGTTGTGCTTGTGCAGCTCTTTCCAGTGCTTGTTCAATAGTTAAGAACAATCTACGAACGTTAATTCTGTCAAATGCAGATGCATATCCCAATGCAGTTTTATCACCAAATAAGAGAGTTCCTACACCAGGTTGAGTAATAACTGAGTTAACTCTTGCTGGATAGAGTTTATCTCTTTGTGCTTTGGTTGGATTATATGCTAGTTTTACTGCATTATTAATAATACCTCTTTGTTGTCCTGCAGGTGAGAACCAAGGATATGCTACGATAGCAGTTCTTGTCATCAATCCAGCAATGTCAGCATTTGTTGGAATATAACGAAACTTGTTATTGAATCTATCATAGGTATACTTATAACCACTATCAAAAACTGCATATGAAGAAGATTGTAGTGAGCTAAAGTAATTGATTAAGTTGTTTGTTTGTGTGGTTGTATTGGTAATACCAATTAGGTCTCCTCTATGTGGTCCAATCAGAGCAACACAATCTTTCCTACTATTTGCAAGAGAAATCAAATAGTTTGCTTTTGCTTGAGAATCCGATCTGGAATCAAATCCAGGACCCATGATGATATAATCTGCTTGAACTTCATCCTTATTCTCAAATAATCCATATGATGTGATTAAACTTCCGAGAGTTGGTTTCATTCCACCCGATGAGGAATAATCAACACCACCACCAAGAGTGTATGTTGTGTTACCAATTCCACTATAAGTGATTCCTTGAGAATTTTGTCCCCAAAGACCATCTGCTGTTGTAATTGGAGTAAATGATGCAGATGCTGTACCTGAATATGTTGTGAATCCAGTTGCTACTGGTGCTGTTCCCCAATATGAATCTGCAGAGTTTGATGGATTTGATCCAAAGTAAATATTTGCAGAAAAATCTGCAACATATTGCTCGTACCAAATTTTTTGTGGTGCATTGACATTTGAAACTGCATCAAGTGCTTTAGAAAGGCTAATATGCTTTTCTAAAATATTTCCACGAATTCCACTAATAGTTCCGTTGTCATCTACAACAACAATGTGAAGTGCATCATTTTTGCCATTAGCATCAAGAGAGTACTTATTTGTAACTGGTTTTGGAGCAATCTCCTTCCAATATACAGTACTATTTGTCAGACCCAAAAGTTGATTATCGTACCAATCAGCAATTGTAGCAGGAGTATATGTTGCACTTGCTGAAAGTCCTGTTGCAATTCCAGCACTATTAATAAAACGAAGATCTGAAGATGTTGTATACGAATTCAGTGAAGAACCCTCTGCATAATCAATTTCAGTCTCTGTGCCACCAGAAGAAACTCTGGAAACAATCTTAACTTCAATTTTGCTAGCACCATTTGTTGCATCTGTGCTGACACCTGTGATGATACCTTTTAAATAACCAGTAAACAGTGAAGTTGATCCAGTACCAGGTAAAACTGCGTTTGTAAGTGAAGCACTAACACCTGCACCAATTGTTGCACCTGCTGTTCTTAAGTTTGTTGTACCAATACCGATAATTTGATCTGCTTTATCGTCAATGATGCAAACTTTGAGTCCATTTGCCCATGATCCTGGGTTTTTAGCAGCAACTGTAAAATCAGTTGCTTCACTATGATTGTTGATATAATCGTCGTAGTTATTAATATCTAAATCTGTTGTATATGCAATGCCAACCCCAGCATTTGCATTGTTAAGTGCCGAACCTCCAGTTCTGACAACTTTTAAAACTCCACCATATGAAAGGAATGAAGAAGCACTCATCCAATACTCATATTGTGCATCTGTTGAAAGAGGCTTACCAAAAACGTTGATAAGATCTTGTTCTGTCGAAATGTCAATTGGTTCATCTACAGGTCCAATTGGAAAAGGTCCCGCAATAACACCAATGTTATCTAAAACATTATCAGCTCTTCCTACAGTTAAGTCAACCTCCCTTGTAAGTACACCAGGAGATAATTGAGGAGTCGCCATGTTTTTCTCCGTAAATACTCAGTTTATCTAAAAAATATTTATTAAAAAGTTACTTTTCACAGGGGAAATGTGACGTGAACAAATTACCAGTCTGGATATTCCCATTTATCTAAAACTGATGAAGTAATTCGACTAGTAATTACTCTTTTTACAGTGCATTCTTTACATTCATATGAATATGAAGATAGCACTGGTCCCCTATCTCTTCTGGTTTGATAAAATCCGTCAATTAAATTTTTTATTTCCCCACAAACTCTACATTTCCTGTCAGCAAGCAATAAATGACCTAATTTTATTTGACCATCGAGTTCCATTATTTGTATTCCCACATATATGCCATATCTCCATATTCATCAGTAAACCATCTATCTCCATCAACATCCACAAAACTTGAATCATCAAGACCATCGGAAATAAATCCAAAAGGAGACATATCCTGTTCAATTTGATTTTTTTGTTCTTCATATAAACGTTTTCTAATGTCTTGATCTGTTAATTCTTTAAAATAATCCTGTGCAACTAACCAAGCATAGATAACCAAACACATTGCTAAGTCATCATTACATCCTTCTTCTGCTTCAAATGAGTTATGTTTTGAAATGAACGTAGTAAGTTCTGATATTATTTCATAATCTTTAAACAAAAGTTTATCACTTTCAATCATTGTCTTTAGATTGAGTGCTCCAACTTTTTTAACTGTTTTGGACATTTTAACTCCAAGTTGGGTTTTCTTTCCAGAAAACCCCTGCCCAACAATTTGACCTGCCCTGCCTCGCATAGAACACATCAACACATTTTGATACTCTAAATCGTAGTGAAGCAAGGATGCCACTTGATCACCAATATCATTCACTTCACATAAAATATAAGCACCATTATAATTTTTTGCTACCTCATATATGATGTTTGGAAATAACATTGGTTTTATTTCATTGTTTCGATACTTAGCAACAACTTTATGTGGGAATGAAGTTATGTCAACAACGACAAAAGCTGAATAATCTTCACTGACTCCTCTAGCAACGTCAACAGTAATTACATAGTCATGGTTTTCTTTTACCTCTTCATAAAGATCTAATCCCGCATTTTTTTGTATGGGATTTTCATAAACAAAACTTTTCAGTTTACTTGGTGCAATGAGAGTATCAACAGATCCTAAAAATTCACATTCAAATTCAATTTTGAATTGTTGCTCCGATGTATTGGCAATTGTTTGCGTTTTCCACGCCTCATCTCTACCTGGAACCTCAGACCAATGAACGTCTGTGGGTACATATTCATTTCGACCTTTTTCTGCATCATGCCACATTCGGTAGAAGTGATTCATACCATGTGGAGTAGAAACTATAATGACTTTCGTGCTTTTACCAGAAGTAATAGTAGGATAAACAGATGCAAAGAAGGAATCTGCGATATGGTTTGGAACGAACGCAAATTCGTCGAGGAAGAGGATATTGAACGACATGCCTCGGACAGCACTTGCAGATGTAGAAGCTGCCAATATCTTACTGCCATTTTCTAATTCGATGTTACCTTTATTCCATGATATGATACCTTGCTGCATCCATTTTGGAAGATTTTCATATGCAGTTGCTAATCTACTTAACAATTCTCTAGCAGTTGCAGCTTTGTTAGCCAGAATTCCAATATTTACACTATCATTAAAAATTAGATAATGTAGAAGATACGAAACTACAGTTGTAGACTTTCCTGTTTGTCTAGGCATTTTACAGATATTAAATCTGTGATTATGAAAATTATTAATTAATTTTTCTTGGAAATGATAAGGATGAAATTGAGTCAATCCTTCATCAAGAGATACAATTTTTATATAATTGTTTGCAAAATAAACTGGATCATCCTGACATTTTAAAAATTCAAGAATTTGTTCTTGAGTAAATTCAATTTTAGTATTGGCTTTTTTTAGATTAGGATTACCAAGATAAACTTCACTCATAATTTAGTAAATCTCCCTCCATTGAAGAGCAGCAGCAACGTTAGCAACGGCATTACCTGTGGTTGTAATAGTTCTTATTACAATCACATAAATTTCAGAATTTGTTGAATCTATGTTTTGAACGATAATATTTTTCT